>Ga0075418_10007899_pt1 | contig 11956 bp, 11 predicted proteins | sample SoiMetdeltSBSDD2_FD_81776 | JGI IMG/M metagenome (GOLD analysis project Ga0075418, IMG submission 81776) | Bulk soil microbial communities from a Populus tree surrounding site in Tennessee, USA - Soil MetaG P. deltoides SBSDD2 | ecosystem: Environmental > Terrestrial > Soil > Tree plantation...
ACGGCGGAGCACACGTTTGCCTTGCTGCTGGCCCTGTCGCGCTCGATCGCCCCCGCGTACCAGAGCCTCCTCGGCGGCAAATGGGACCGCAAGTCGTACATGGGGACGCAGCTTGCCGACAAAACACTCGGCATCGTGGGCCTGGGGCGCATCGGCCAGGAAGTCGCCAGGCGGGCCATCGCTTTCCAGATGCGGGTGCTCGGCTACGATCCGTTTCTCTCCGCGGAACAGGCCGCCAAGCTCGGCATTCAGCGGGTCGAGACCGTCCGCGAAATGCTGCCGCACGTCGATTATCTGACGGTCCACACGCCACTGACCCCCGAGACGACCAACCTGATCGACAAGGCGGCATTGGCGATCATCAAGCCCGGCGCGCGGCTGATCAACTGCGCCCGCGGCGGGATCTATAACGAAGAGGCGCTCGTCGAAGGGCTGAGGAGCGGCAAACTCGGCGGCGTAGCGCTCGACGTCTTTGCCGAGGAGCCCTGCACCAAGAGCCCGCTGTTCGGAATGCCGAACGTCGTCTGCACGCCCCACCTGGGGGCCAGCACCGAAGAGGCGCAGACGCAGGTCGCCGTGGAAGCGGTTCAGCTCGTCATCAACTATCTGACCACGGGCGAAATCCGCCACGCGGTCAACATGGCGGCCATCGATCCCAAAACCTTGGCAGCCATCCGCGGCTATCTCGACCTGGCGTATCGGCTGGGCCTGCTGGCCGCCGAATGGCACAGCGGCGGCACTTCGGCCTGCCACATCACCTATCGCGGCGAACTCACGCAGAAGAACACGCGGCTTTTGACTGCCGCGTTTTGCGCCGGCCTCTTGGCCCGCGCTCTCGACGAAGAGCCAAATATCGTCAATGCCGAGGTGCTATTGCGGGAGCGCGGGATTCGGCTGACCGAAGAATCGCGGAGCGACATGGGGGCCTTCCGCTCGTCGATGACGGCGGAGGTCACGGCCGGCGCTCGGCGCGGGTCTCCCGACCCCGGCGTTGGGCGCGGGTCTCCCGACCCCGCCCAAACCTACGCTGTCGGCGGCACGCTGTTTGGCAACAATATGCCGCGGCTGATTCGCCTGGGGGATTACCGGCTGGAAGCGTACCTCGACGGCAACCTGCTGATCTTCACGCACAACGACGTGCCGGGGATCATCGGCACAGTGGGGACGATCTTCGGCAATCACCGGGTGAACATCGCGCAAATGTCGGTGGGCCGCGCCGGCAGCGCCCCGGGCGGCGGCGCGATCGGCGTACTCAATCTAGACAGCCTGCCGCCGCAGGCAGCCATCGACGAAGTCCTGCGTCACAAGGACATTCAGAGCGTGAAGGTGATCGAGTTGCCCAAGGCGGGCGAATTGCCGTCGTGGCTGCGGTGGTGAAGCCACGCGGTCAGATCTGATTGGGGTCAGCCCCCATCAGGCCGACTTTCACGCCGTGCCGCTGCAAGAATCGCGTCGCCTGCTGATCGACGATGTAGAGCGTTATCAGTGCAATGCAAGGTATGAACACCAAAATGGCGCACAGCACGCCGACGACCTGGCCAAAGAATTCACTGGCCAGGCGAAAAATCGACACCATTGCAAAAATGGCGACTGCCAGCGCCGCGGCGAGGATCGCCATCCGGATCCAAAAATCGGCGCGAGCGGACGCCAGCACCACGATATTCGTGCCCAGCGTGAGGACCAGGGCCTGAAGCACACGCTGCTGATATTTGGCCACACGGCGCAGGTTTTCGCGAACTTCGCTGGTGGCAAGCGGAACAGGCGGCGGCATTGGCGCAGGGGATTGATAGGGATTACTCACAGAGCACCAGATCACGGTCCAGGAAGACAGCCAGACGGAAGGCCAGCGATTTGCAGTGCGCGGATTCTAAGCGGGTGAAATTGCCGCGTCAAACGCTGGCGAATTCAACTCGCCCCCCCTGCCACCTATGCCGCACCGCTGTCCGACCTCTCGCCGATTCGTTCCATCTGCCGCTGGAGCGCAAGGGTGGCCGCGTACAACTCGGGCAAGTCGCGGGCGATCAAGGCGAAGTCCGTCAGCAGTTCGCGCCGAGCGATGTTCGGCATGCGGGAAAGCTGCTCGAGAATGCGTTGAAATCGTTCATCCCTGGCCAGTCCCTCGTCCCTGTAGGCCACGACGACTCGATGTAGTGCAAGCCAGAATTCATTGGGGCCGTACATGGTAGTGCCCTCCGCGTGGCGCCGTGATTCTCGCGCACTGCTAGCAAATTGCAAGAGTGGACGAACTAGTAATGTTCGCTATGAGGCCGCCAGCAGGAGGGACAAATCTAACCCTTTCAAGCGGAGCTTTGCCCGGCGACTTCATCGAGCGTCTCGCGATTTTCACTCCGGCAACGACGCAAACACCCGCTCGACTTTCTGGATCGGGATCGGCTTGGTCAGATGCCGGTCGAAACCCGCCGCGCGGGCGCGAGATGACGCGGCAGAAGCCGTCAATCCCGTCAGCCGGCAGCACAACTCAGTCCAGCATCTTTTGCAGAACGTGGACGTCGAGCAGCTTGCCAAATTTTCTGCCGACCTCCTTGAGCGTCCCCACCAGGACAAATCCCATGCTCAAGTTAAGGTGCAGGCTCTGCTCGCTCCCCTGGGCGACGCGGGCGATGAGCGAGTGATAGCCCAGCCGGCGGGCCTGGTCGATGATTACCTCCTTGAGCCGGCGGCCGACACCCTGGCCGCGAAACTCGCTTTTGACATAGAAGCTCGTTTCCGCCGTGTCGTCGTACGCCCGCCGGTCGGACCAGCGGCTGAGCGAAATCCAGCCGATGACCTGCCCCTCGACCTCGGCCACGAGCACCGGATGGCGCTCGTCGTGCCGCGACAGCCACTCGATCCGCTCCTCGACGCTCTTGGTCTCGACGTCGAAGGTCGCGACCGTCGTCAGAATGGCCTCGTTGTAGATCGCGGCAATCGCTGGGGCGTCGGCCAGCTCGGCGCGGCGAATGGAAATCGAAAGGGCTGTGGGCATGCAGCCATTTTCGCAAATGCCCGCAGGATGGCAATTCGGCGCATGGACGTTCAGGGCGCTATCGATTCCGACTCCTCAAATGCTGCCCATACCTCTGGCTGCAAAATCACCACGAGGGCCCAGACGCCGATGCCGATGCCGACAACGTAACAAGCGCTAGTGCAGGGAACCAGTGACAGGATGATCGCAGTCACAGCCAGTGCTCGGTGCTTCAGAGTCATCAGGCAGTAGGCGCCGAAGATCGTCAGTGCGCTGGTTGCCATCAGGACTACGCCGAATAGCAATCGGATGACGATTTGCGTCTCTTTGGTCATCCCCGGCGGCGGCCGCATCTGCGCCGCCATGCCAGTCGCGAGCAGACCCAAGCTGAATGCCGCGGCAACGAGGAGGGCCACAATCCAGATGCCGGAGGTGATCATCAGCGCCCATGCCGGCCCGCGGACACGCTCCAGCAGCGCCGCGCGTGACGGCGGAGCGGTTTTTTCCGAGGGATCGCGAAACGGATTGGGTGCGTAGCTCATGGCGGCCAGCGCTGCCGGAGTTCGGACGCGGCGTTTGGTCCGTGGATTTGCCGGGAGATGTTACCGCACTGATCCGACGTGAGACAAGCGTGCCCGCAGCTAGCGAGAACCCGCGTGCCGCGGCTCTTCCAGCCCCAGCCGCTTCATCTTCTTGTAGAGCGTGGTGCGATTGATGCCGAGCGCATCGGCTGTCTGGTTGCGGTTCCAGTTGTGCAGCTCGAGGACTTCCAGAATGATCGCCCGCTCGGGCGAGACGAGTGCGTCCTTGAGGTGCTTGCCTGCTGCCGGTTCGATTGCGATCCCGGCCCCGGTGGCCAGTTGGCTGGGCAGGTCCTCGGGAGTGATCCGCGGCCCGCGGCCCAGCAGCACCGCCCGCTCAACGACGTTTTGCAGCTCGCGCACATTGCCGGGCCAGCGATGGCGCTGCAAGGCGGCCAACGCCTCCTCGGTGAAGCCTTCGCAGCGCTTGCCTGCTTCTTCGCTGGTGCGGGCCATGAAGTGCTGGGCAAGCAGAGGAATGTCCGCCAGCCGCTCGCGCAGCGGCGGCAGCTCAATGCTGATTACATTGATCCGGTAAAACAAGTCCTGACGGAAGCGGCCTTGCGCCACCGCCTGCGACAGGTCCTCGTTCGTCGCCAGGATGACCCGCGCATCGACGCGCGTGGTCTTGGTGCTGCCGACGGGCTCGAATTCGAACTCTTGCAGGACGCGGAGCAGCTTGATTTGCAGGCCGGGGGACGAAGTGCCGATCTCGTCCAGGAAGATGGTCCCCTTGTCCGCCTTGGCAAACTTGCCGATCTTTTCGCCGATCGCGCCGGTGAACGCGCCGGCCGCATGACCGAACAACTCGCTCTCCAGCAGCGTTTCCGGCATCGCGCCGCAGGCGACCTCGACGAATGGCTGGTCCCGCCGTCCGCTGCGCCGGTGTATGGCCCGAGCCAACAGCGACTTGCCGGTGCCGCTTTCCCCGGTGATGAGCACCGTGGCCCGCGTGTCGGCAATCCGGTCTACCAGGTCGAACACCTTTTGCATTCGGTGATCGTGTCCGACGATGTTTTCCAGGCCAAATCGCAGGTCGAGCTGGGCCTTGAGCGTGCGGTTTTCCTCGACCACTCGCCGCTGCGAGAGCGCCCGCTCGATCGCCATCAGCAGCTCCTGGTCGATGAGCGGCTTGGTCAAGAGGTCAAACGCCCCGGCTCGCAAGGCGTCAATGCCCGTGTCCACGGTGGCGTAACCCGTGATCAGCACTACGGTCAGGTGCGGATGGTTCTTGCGGCAGTGAGCAAGAATCTCAAACCCGTCGCCGTCGGCCAGCCGCACGTCGGCCAGCACCAGGTCGAAATGGCGCGTGTCCACCAGGGGGAGCGAGTCTTTCACTCCCACGGCCGTAAACACGTCGTACTGCTGCTCGCGCAGCCAATGAGCCATCGAGTCCAGCAGATGGCGATCGTCATCGACTAAGAGGAGCGTTGCTTTGGCGGTCATGATGGGTGTGGGTCTGCCTTGGCAGTTATGGCGGCGCAGCGGCTGGATTTTCTGCATCACATGCCACGGCCAGCGGCTACATGGTCGCGCACGTTTATCTACGTCACCGTCGCAAAACGTCAACAAGCGGCCTTTAGCCCATCCGCCGGCAGGAACGAGAAGTGCAGAGTTAGGGATTGCTCCGGCCGTGCCAAAGATTCCGGCATGCTGGGGGCCATGCCCAGAGCGATTTTTTGGCGCTCGCCAGGCCCCCGGGCAGCAGCACTGGCTTCCAGAAATCGCCGGTAAGGGTTTGTCTCTCTCCCCTAAAGAGGTTATCCTGTCGTCCGGCAGGTGGGGTGGGATGCCGACCTCTGCGGCAGCTCCTCCAAAGCACTTCACAACTGCGATAGCTCTCCCACCACCTTGCGATCAGCTCCCACGCTCTTGTGACTTCGCGATGATTGTTGCCCGCGGTCGCGGAGCACGGCTTTTCAACTTTCATGTCGCTGGGGCGGCAGCCCCTGGTCCGGGGCTCCGGTTTGGACTAGTGGCAGAAGTCTAGCCGGGAGCTGCCGATTCCGAGGTAGGAAATGACGATCCGCGTCCTTGTGGCAGACCATCATCCGGTGGTGCGAGCCGGCCTGGCAGTCATGCTGGAAGGCTCGGACATCAAGGTGATTGCCGAGGCTTTCACGGGCAATCAGGCGATCGAGCTGGCTGTGAAACACCACCCGGATGTCGTGCTGCTGGAAGTCCGCCTGCCGGAGACGGATGGGCTCGAAGCTTTGGAGCGAATCGTGGAGCGCTCGCCGCGGACCAAGGTGGTGATATTCACCGGCTCCGATTTGCAGACGCATGTGGCGCGATCGGTGGCCCTGGGCGCTGCGGGATACGTGCTCAAGACCGCGGGAAAAGAAGAGCTGATCAGCGCCATCACGCGGGCCCATACGGGACTTCCGCCGGAGCCCGACAGCCTGATGGGGCGGGTCAAGAACACGATGGTCAGGCGGAGGCCGACTTACGACGAGGAGATACCGCTCACCAATCGCGAGGTGCAGGTGCTGCGGCACGTGGCGCTGGGCCTGGCCAATCGCGAGATCGGCACGGCACTAGGAATCAGCATCGAAACGGTGAAGGAGCACGTGCAGAACATCCTGCGGAAGCTGGAGGCCAACGACCGGACGGAGGCGGCGGTATGGGCGGTGAGGAAGGGGCTCGTGTGAAGGCCAATGGACTGCTCTCGACTTCAGGAGCTCAGTCGCCGCGCCTGGCCCGCGGGTGGGCCCGCTCGTAGGCGGCGCGCAAGCCGGCAGTGCTCACGTGCGTGTAGATCTGCGTGGTCACGAGGCTCTTATGGCCGAGCAATTCTTGCACGCTGCGGATGTCGGCCCCCCGGTCCAAAAGGTGCGTGGCAAAACTGTGACGCAGCGTGTGCGGCGTCGTGCGTAGATCGAGTCCCGTCAGTTTCAGATACTTTTCCAGCATCCGCGCGACGCTTCTGGTGGTCAGCCGGCGGCCAAACTTGTTGGTAAACACCGGCGCCAGCTCCGCGCTGCGCTCCGCGGGAGCCAACTTTCGCAAGGCAAGCCACCGCTTGAGGGCCTTGACGGCATAGGAGCCGAGCGGCGCCAGCCGCTGGCGTCGGCCTTTGCCGCGGATGCGAACCACTTCCTCCGCCAGGTCGAGGTCCCCGTCGTTCATGCCAACCAGCTCGCTGACGCGGAGGCCCGCGGAGTACATGGTCTCCAGGATCGCTCGATCACGCAGTCCCGGCGCCGTGGTCGCAAGGGGCGCGCTCAGGAGCCGGCCGATCTCCTCCGTCGACAAGAAATGAGGAAGCTTGCGGTCCTTGCGCGGAGTGCGCAGCGGCTTGGCCGGATTGCTGCCGCAGAGATTTTCCCGCAGGCAGAACTTGAAGAACGTCCGCAGCGACGCGGTTCGCCGGGCGATCGAGCTCTTGGCGTATCCCGCTTCGTGCATGGCCGCGACGTAGCCCCGCAGGTCGAGCGCGGTAATCTCCGCGGGGGTCGGGGGCCGGCCGTAAACCTGCGCCAGGTAGTCGGTCAATGCCGCCAGGTCCTCCCGATACGACTTCACGGTCAGACCGGAGGCATTGCGCTCGACGTCCAGGAATCGCAGGAAGCGGTCTGCCGCGGTCTGCATGATGGCGCGGGCGGTCAGATGGAGCAGGCGGCCGCCGGCGCGGTGCACGCGCTAGCTGCCAGCAGGGCCCTAGGCCAGGTCATCGTCCGCCAGGTCCGATGGAAGGGGCAATTCAAAGCGCGGCCGAAGCGGAAGCTGCGGGGCTTCGTCCGCCGACTGGGCGGCGTGCCGGATCCGCTGGCTGAGAACGGCTGCGTCGTACCAGCTAAAGCTCAGCTCGGGATTGGAGGCAAATTTGCCGAGGGTCCGCAGGGCGTCGGAGCGATGCTCGTCGTCGAATAAAAAGATGTATCGCTCGTCCCCTTTCACCAGCGCCAGCACGTTGATGTCGGTCGTCACGTTGATGCAATCTCCTTGGGGGGCAATGGAGGCAGGCGTGAGGGTGCTGGCTTGTCTTCCCTGATGTCGGCCGACCCCAACCACGCGTTCCGTGGCGCCTGGGCCGAGGCCACACTTCACTTGCAGGCGAACGATCCCTGTCCGCTTTCCCGCCGTTACCGCTCATATCGGCTGGTGGGCCAATGCCAGACCACTCGCAGCTCTTCCGCCCCACCTCATCGGTCCCAACGTCGCGGTCACATGCCAGCGGCATTCGAAAGGCAGAGGATTTTCAGGCTGTGCAGGCGTGCGTTTCAACCGCCACTGCACGCCCCCTCGCGAGAATCGAAACAGCTTGCCAAGCGCGGCGGAAAATGGTGCGGCGCAGATTTGATCATCTCCTTGCGTCGCACGTTTCCCCGACGCGCCGAGAATCAAAAAGCCACGCGTCCGCCGACTGAGCCAGTGAAAGTCCTTTGTGAATGCGTCCGCTAGCGACGTCATGTCGTCCCGCCAGCAGCCATGGGAAAACTTGCTGGCTGCGGAGTCTGCGAATCAATCCCGCCTGGCGCGACCGTCTTATCGGCAAAGTCGCCGCAGACGCTCTAGTCAAAGAGACCGACCGACCGCCTCGGCCGATTCGTCACACCAACCCAGCGAGCGAGCTCAGGCCAATCGGCTCGCGGCAATGGAACGGCTCGCCGTAGCGGACGCCGATGGTCTTGCCCCAGTATGCCGCTTCATCGCGAAGCTGGTCCAGGAAGGTGGGCGGATCGGTTGGCCGCCCGTCGATGAACTGGCTGGCGTAGCAGCGGATGGATGCCAGCTTGCGATCCCAAAATGGCGAGATGTCCAGGATAAATGCCGGCTGAGCCGCCTGCTTGAGGTGGACGCAGTAGTAGTTGTAGATTCGGGCGGGGTGCCAGGGCTCGCCGGGCATGTCGGTTTTGGTGAGCTTGGACCAGAACCGGGCCGCCTCGACGAGCTGCGTGGCCGCCACGTGATCGGGATGGGCGTCGATCCAGTAAGGGGCAAACAGCCACGTCGGCCGCAGCTGGCGGATGACGATTGCCAGCTCGCGGCGAGCGTCCAGAGTCGGCTCCAGGCTGCGGTTGGGAAGACCGAGGTTGCCGCGCCAGTCCAGACCCAGGATCTCGCTGGCGGCCTGGGTCTCCGCGGCGCGTTTTTCCAGCGTGCCGTGCGGCGTCGGCTCGCCGCTGGTCAGGTCGAGCACGCCCACGCGCCTGCCGTCAGCCTTGAACTTGAGAATTGCACCCGCCATTCCCAGCTCGGCGTCGTCGGGATGAGGAGCGATGACCAGGATGTCGAGCATAAGTGCCTTTCAATCGTCTATCCTACTCATACTCGTACCCGTACTCCTACTCCCGAGCGACAGACCGTCGAGACTGGGCAGAAGGCAGAAGGCGCGCGATCCGAGTAGGAGTACGAGTAAGAGTAGGAGTAGGATTGGGAGTTCCCCTGGACGGACTTTCCCCTGAAACCAACAATCGGGCATGGCAGCCACGAACCACGCGACCAATCCCCAGCACGCCCAGCGCCCCTTGTTCCTCGGCATCGACATCGGCGGCACGAACATCAAGCTGGGGATCGTGGATGACCAGGGGCGCGTAGTCGGCAAGACTCAAATTCCCACCGAGGAGGAAAACGGACCGCAAGATGCCGTACAGCGGACGCGGCAGGCGACCGACGAGCTTCTGCGCTCGCTGGGAATGGGGCCGGGAGACCTGGCGGCAGTCGGGCTTGCTTCCCCCGGAACGCAGGACCTCAAGGCGGGGACGCTCTTGCACCCGCACAACCTGCCGCACTGGTATCACTTTCCCATTCGGCAGGCAGTGGCTGATGCGTTCGGCGGCCTCGCCGTCGCCTACGCCAACGACGCCAATGCCGCCGCTTATGGCGAATTCTGGGTCGGCAGCGGAACGGATTTTCACAGCATCGTGCTGCTGACGCTGGGGACCGGCGTCGGCGGCGGGATCATCATTGGCGACTTGAACGTCGAAGGAGAGCACAGTCACGGCAGCGAGTGCGGGCACATCATCGTCGATAATTCGCCGCAGGCACGGATGTGCGGTTGTGGTCAGCCGGGGCATCTGGAGGCGTACTGCTCGGCAACGGCACTCATCAAGCGGGCACAGGAGGAACTCGACCGCGGCACTGTGACGTTGATTCGCAGCCGCATTGCGGCGGGAGAAGAATTGTCCGGGCTGCTGATCGCTCAGGAAGCGGAACGGGCCGACCCCCTGGCCAGCGCGCTCGTCGAGGAACTGGCCACGTGGCTGGGGCTGGGCATCGTGAGCCTGATCCACTGCGTCGATCCCGGCGCGGTAATCCTCGGCGGGGCGATGAATTTTGGCGGCCACAGTGCGCCGCTTGGTCGTCGCTTCCTGGACCGCGTCCGCTCGGTCGTCAAAGCGCGGGCCTTTCCCACGCTGGCAGAGCAGACCGTCATTGACTTCGCCACGCTCGGCGGCGACGCTGGCTTCATCGGCGCGGCCGGCATCGCGCGGCTGGCGCATCACCAGCCGCAGCGGTCGGCGGGCTGATCGGCGGCACACACGGCGCCCGCGTAAGCCGCGCTGAAATTATTGCGGGAGCCGTTTTCGATTGCCGCGATCAACTTTTCATAATCCGGGATGTGGTACGGGGAAAGCGCCAGCGCCTCGCCGCTGTGGAACTGCACCACGGACATGTGGAGGTCGCCTGAATAGATGCCGTTATAGTAGTACTCGGTCACGTGCCGCTGGACGCGCGCAAAGTCGCTCCACGGCCGCTCATGGAGCTGGCCGTTTTCAAACCAGCGAATCCCTCGTTTGGAAAGGGCGACCCACTGGAGCAACATGCACGAGTGCCTGTACGTTTCCGCGCCCAGAGCCAGCGCAATGCCCCCGACGAGCCAGGCGACCCACAGTCCGACGCCCAGCATATTTCGCAGCGGCGGTGCAACGCCGATGACGACGGCAGCGACCAGCGCGATCGCTACGAAAACGTACAGAGGGACCTTGAGGGGCCACTTCGTGTGGAACACGACTTCGTCCGGCGCGGGCGCAAAACTTTGCTTCGACGCTTGCTGACCCACGGCAAGTAGCTCCAGTGTTCCTGCGGCCCTACGCAGCAACTATACGGCGCAAGCGATTCAGGGCCCGCAAAACGTCATGCGGCGTCACCTTCGGCATATCTGGCACAACTGAATGCCGTCATTTTGCCGCAGCCCACTTGCAAAACTCGCTCGCCCCATTCAAGACTCTTCCCTCCCGAGCGAACATGCCACTGGTTTCCCCGCAAGCGAGGTCGATGTGATGGCACGAACGCTTTCCGTGTCCCTGTGGCTAGCTGCCGTGCTGGCACTTGCCGGCTGCAACAAGCCGACGGTGCCGGTGCCTCCTGCCATTCCGTCGGGAATCGGCGCTCTGGAGCCGGCAACCCCGGAGGGAAATTTGTCGCTAGCGCCAGGGCCGGTCGCGCCCGCGCCGGTCGCTCCGCCTCCGGCTGGTGGCTCAATGCCGGCGCCGCTGACCAGCATTTCGCCGCCGATGGACCTGCTTAAGGAAATTGACGCCTCGCGCGATGCCCGCAGCGGAACATGGACCACGCGCGACGGCGCACTGATTTCGCCGGCGACGCCGGCTGCTGCGCTGCAAATCCTCTATCAACCCCCGCCCGCCTACCGCTGGACCGTCGTCGCCCAGCGCCTCAGCGGCAGTGAATCGCTCAACCTGGGTTTCGTCATTGAACAGCGCCCCGCCATGTGCGCCCTGGAAGGATGGGGCCAAAAGCTGAGCGGCCTGAGCCTGCTCGACGGACAGACCGGAGACAACAACGCAACCACGGTCCGACAGCCGGTTCTTGTCGAGGGTCGGCCGAATACGATCGTGCTGACCGTCCGCCCCAGCCGCGTGGTGTGCGAAGTCAATGGCCGCACGATCATCGATTGGACCGGCAGCCCGCAACAGCTTTCGCTCGACCGCCGCTACTGGGACAAAGTCGGCGGCGGGCAACTGTTTCTCGGCTCGTGGGGCTCCAGTTACGCGATCAGCAAGTGCCAGGTCGAAGTGCTGCCGCTATCGGAAGCCCTGGCCTCGAGGAATCCGTCCGCGGCGAGCGCCCCAGCCACTAGCGCTTCCCCCACCAATGCCGCCAGAAACTGGCCCGTGCCCTCTGGCTGGGAGAAATTGGAAGACGCCGCCAACGGATTTCGCGTCGCATTTCCCGTCAAGCCGTTCAATCAGCCACAGTCGGCGGGGGTGCAATACCTGGCCGAGCACGACAACATGGCCTTTTCCGCCCAGATGGTCCCCGCCGAATCCCGCGGCGCTCGCGAGGACGTCGTGCTATCCCGCCTCTGCCAGCAAACGTTCAATACTGGTGAGCATCGCTTGCTTACCGTCGGCACTCCCACGCACGATGGCAAGAAGTGGGCGCTATTGGCCGTGGCCCGCGACGACGAAGGGCAGATTTACACCATCCGCATGTACCTCAAGTC
>Ga0075418_10007900_pt1 | contig 11954 bp, 11 predicted proteins | sample SoiMetdeltSBSDD2_FD_81776 | JGI IMG/M metagenome (GOLD analysis project Ga0075418, IMG submission 81776) | Bulk soil microbial communities from a Populus tree surrounding site in Tennessee, USA - Soil MetaG P. deltoides SBSDD2 | ecosystem: Environmental > Terrestrial > Soil > Tree plantation...
ACCGCACGGGGACTTCAACGCGCTGGGCCGATCGGCCGCGGAGCGACGGCGTCCAGTGCCTGATTGCGGCTTTCATGCCGTAGTCCTAAAGCGACGCGTTGGCTGAGGCCTGTGCGGAACACTTAGCGCTGCTGATCTCTCAGCATTGCGGGCCATTTACTCATTCGAGAGAGGCAAGAATCATGGGAACCACGCTTGCGCCTGCGCGGTGGGCAATCTGCCTGCTGGCGGGATACATGGGATCGCTTTTGACGATGGCCTCTGGCGCCGAGCCTGCCCGCGCCAATCGTAAAGCGGCCGAACACGCGGTCAGCGAGGCCTTACAACGGGAAATCTACGCGCTGTGCGACGAACGCCAGCGGCTGCTGAATGCCGCGGCCGAATTGGCGCCGCAGTACCCGCCGGCGCAGTGGCACCGGGGAATGGTGATGGGCCCGCGAAAAAGCTGGCTCACCATCGAAGACTTCATCCAGCAGTGGACCAGCTCGCGGCGCGTCAGGCTGTATGAAGCAGCCCGCCGCGAGGCAACCGATACGGTCGAAGGGCAGTTGGCCCTGGCCGATTATTGCCGCCGCGAGGGGCTCCCCGACCAGATGCGGGCCGCCTTGACCCGCGTCCTGGAAATGGCTCCCGACCACGAGTCCGCCCGCAGCGCGCTGGGTTTTGTGCGGCGCGGGCCGCTGTGGCTCAATCGGGAGCAGATCGAGTCGGAACAGGCGCTGGCATTGGCGCGAGAGAAGTCCCTGCGCAAATGGGGGCCGCGGCTGGAAGACATCGCCCGCGACCTTGCGAGTGCCAGCCGCAACCAACGCGAGTCGGCCGGCGACCGCATTCTGGAGATTGCCGATCCCGAGGCGATCTCGGCTCTGGAACAAATCATCTCGCCGCTGAGCGAAAGGGCTGCCCAGGCGGTCATCGCCTCCCTCGCGCTGAGCCCACATCCCCAGGCGTCGCTGTCGCTGGCGCGGCACGCGGTCTACTTCCCGTCCCATGCGGTCCGCGAGCAGGCGGCAGACGCCCTGGCCGATCGGGACCGCTAAAGTTTTGTGCCGGCACTTCTAGATTTGATGGTCACGCCGGTCCAGTCGCGGGTTGCGGCCGGCGCTCTGCCGTCGGGACGAATCGGTTATCGACACACGTTCGTGCGGCAGACACAGGATCGCCAGGAGGTGCTGGTGCTGGACACCGAATACATGCGCGTGGCGCTGGAAGGCGGCAGTCGTGGAGAGTCGCGCGAGCTGGCGCTGGCCGAGCTGCGTAACACGGCGCTGGCTCGCGAGCTGGAAGCAGTGCGGCAAAACGAGCTGATTGTCCGTCTCAACGAACGCGTGACCTGACGAACGTGAACGAGGGGAAAGAGGCCCCCACGTACAACCTCGTGGTGGGCGATTTTGGCACCTACTTCGTCGGCCGGCAGAAGATCCTGGCGCACGACTTTACGCTGCGGCGTGCGACCAGCGCGCTGGTCCCGGGATTGAAGCCGCATTAGGCAGCCTGGCAGGAATTCGGCGCCTGTTGTTTGCACAGCCCCCGGAAAAGCGCTAAGATGCGCCTTGTCAGGGGCCATTCCAGGAACACCGGGAAATGTCGAGTTCTCGACGTTACGGGGGTCGTCTGCACCCCAGGAGGTATGCCATGGTACGTACGCTTGCGCGCGCGAAAGTTGCGATTGGTTTCGCTCCAGTTTTTGCAATTGTCGTTTTCATATCGGCCAGCGCTGTCTGGGCCGAGACCAAGCGCGAGAGTCGTCTGGCGGCAGCGGCAGACGTCAAGGAGGCGCTACAGCGCGAGATCTACGGCCTGACGGCCGAGCGGGAGAGCCTGCTGCTAGCGGCTGCCAAGCGCGCTCCTACGTACGCTCCGGCTAGGTGGCACCTGGGACACGTGCAGGATGCGCGTAAACGCTGGATGAGCGCCGACGATTTCATCGAGCAATGCATCGGCTCGCGGAACATCAAGCTGTACGAGGCTGCGCGGCAGAAGGCCGCGGACACGATCGAGGGACAACTTACGCTGGCTGAGTACTGCCGCCGCGAGGGACTCGACGACCAGATGCGTGCTGCTTTGACGCGCGTGCTGGAGATCGATCCGAATCACGAAGGGGCGCGGGCCGCACTGGGGTTCGTGCGGATGGGGCCGCTGTGGCTGAGCCGCGCCGAGATGGAGGCGGAAGAGGCGCTCGCCCGCGCGGAGGAGGAGTCGGTCAGCCGCTGGCGGAGTGACATGGAGGAGTTTGCCAAGGCATTTGCCAGCGAGAGCACGAGCCGTCGTGCCGCGGCAAAAGGCAGGCTGTTGAGCCTGCACGACAGTTCGGCAATTGCGGCGATGGAAAGAATCGTTTCCCCGGTCAGCGACGAGGCTGCGCTGGCGGTGATTGGGACGCTATCAGAAAGCCGCGACCTGGAAGCTTCGCTCTCGCTGGCGCGCCACGCGGTTCTCTATCCGTCACTGCCGGTCCGCGAGGCTGCGGCTGACGCCCTGGCCAGACGCGACCTGCACAGTTACGTGCCGTCGCTAGTGAATATGATGACGACGCCGATTGAATCGCGTGTCGCCTCCACGCCGCTTCCCGGCGGGACGATCGGCTTTCGGCAAGTGTTTCGCCGCGACACGTTCGATCGGCAGGACGTGCTGGTCCTGGACACCGAGTACGAGCGGTTCGCGCAGCCCGGCGGCAGCCGGGCGGGCGCGCGGGGATTGGCCGCGGCCGATGCTCGAAATACGGCCGGCCGCCGCGTCCTCGGCGCCGAACGACAAAACGACCTCACCCTGCGGCTGAACGAGCGGATCGCGTGGGTCCTCAACCGGGCGACGCAGCAGGAACTCCCCCCGTCGGCGGAGACATGGTGGCAGTGGTGGAACGACCAGAATGAGCGGCTCGCGGACAATCAGAAGACCCAAGCGGTCAGTCAGGTTTATCGGCGCGTGCAGATCATCGACCCGGTTCCGGTAATGTCGATTGGATCGGGAATCCAGACCGGCGGCGGCGGTGGTGAATGCCTGGTGGCCGGCACCCTGGTGTGGACCGCCAGCGGGCCAACCGCGGTCGAACGGGTAAACCGCGGCGACCTCGTGCTGTCGCAGGACGTCGAGACGGGCGAACTTTCGTTCAAACCTGTGCTGCGGACGACAACCCGGCCGGTCGGCAAGATCGTGAAGTTCACCGCAGGGCCGGAAACCTTCGAGTGCAGCGGCGGACACGTCTTCTGGGTCGCCGGCGAGGGATGGCGGAAGGCCAGCCAGCTTGAATCGGGCATGCTCCTGCACACGGCCAGCGGGCCGGCGCCAATCGTGTCGGTCGAAACCGGCTCGGACGCGGCGACCTATAACCTCATCGTCGCCGATTTTGCCACGTACTTTGTCGGGCAGCAGAAGATCCTGTCTCACGACTTCACGCTGCGGCGGGCGACAAGTGCCGTCGTACCGGGACTCAAACCCGAGTAAGCCAAAGATAATTTTCAACCGCGGATTGACGAACGTGACACGGATCCGGCCGAGGTCCTTGTCGGCCGCGGCTGCTATTCACTGCGCGGCCAAACGTCCCCCAAGGGCGGCCGGTATTTACATTCGGTTTTGCCGTCGCTTAGCATGAAGGTATCTCAGGGGCGACTGAGATCATCTCGAACCTGCCAAACTCACCGGCAGCACCTGTGGCGTCGGCTACCAGAGGAGGAGCACCATGTCACGACGAATCATCGCTGCGCTCGTCTGCACATCGACTTACCTGCTCATTCTGACGCTGGCGACGTGTGTTTGCGCCGAGGCGCTGCACGGCAATCGCCGGGCGGCAGAAGATGCCGTCCAGGAAGCGCTACAGCGGGAGATCTACGGTTTGTCGCACGAGCGGAAGCATTTGCTGGCAACTGCGGAGGAGCTTGCGCCGCAGTTTGCTCCGGCCAGGTGGCACCAGGGAATGATTCGGGACGCGCGGAACCGCTGGGTGCCGATTGAGGACTTCGTCCAGGAAGCCACGTCGTCGACATCGCTGCGGGACTACTACCGCGCTCGCAGCGAGTTTCCAGACAACGTCGATGGGCAGTACGCGCTGGCACAGTGGTGCCGGCAGCGCGGGCTAGCCCCGCAGCAGCGAGCGCATCTGTCTCGCGTCCTGGAGCTGGCCCCCGATCACGAGGCGGCTCGCCGCGAACTTGGGTTTGTGCGCGTCGGCCCTCTCTGGCTCAGCCGCGAGGATATCGAAGCCGAACGGTCGCTGACTCGCCAGCGCGAAACGTCGCTTGCCAAATGGCGCTCGACCATGGAAGAAATCGCCCGCGGGCTGGCGAGCGACTCTCTCGCCAGGCGTGACGCAGCCGGTGCGCGTCTGCTGGCGATTGAGGATCCGAGCGCGATCTGGGCGATGGAACAAATCGTGTCCTCCGAGAACGATCAATGCGCGCTGGCCGTCATCGAAGCACTGCAGGCAATCGCGGAGCCCGAGGCCTCTTTGTCGCTGGCCAGGCACGCGGTGTATCACCCCTCGCTCCCGGTCCGCCAAGCGGCGGCAACTTCCCTCAAGGAGCGCGATCCACACAGCTTCGTGCCGGAGCTTTTGGCATTGATGGTCGCCCCCGTCGATTCGCGGATTGCCGTCGCGCGGCTTCCCAACGGCCGGATCGGCTACCGGCATGCCTTCGCGCGTGAAGGGAGCGATCGGCGGGAGCTACTGGTGCTGGACACCGAACTCCAGCGAATCTTCATTCCTTCGGGAATCGAACGAGAAACGCGTGCCAGGGCGCTGGCCGATGTGCAGCGCACGGCACTGGCGCGTGAGCAGTCCATTGCGGCGATGAATCTGCGGACTCAGCAATTCAACGAGCGTATTACGTGGGTCCTGAACACCGCGCTCTGCCAGCAACTGGCTGCCAAGGCCGAAGACTGGTGGAAATGGTGGGATGACTACAACCAGGTCCAGACGCAGGAGGCCAAGCGATTGGTGACGCAGTCCGATTTCCAGCGGCGTCAATTCGTCGACCGGCCGACTCGGCCGGCACAACGCTCCTCGGACGGGCAGCAGGCAACAGGTAGCCAAACCGGGCCGCAAAACTTCGTCACCCGCATCTCAGGTGGGCAATCGACGATTCCTTTTGGCGGATTTTCGGGCGAGTGCCTGGTGGCCGGAACGCTTGTCTGGACCGCCCGGGGGCCGACCGCCATCGACCAGGTGCAGCGCGGCGATCTCGTGCTGTCACAGGACGTCGAGACGGGCGAACTCTCGTTCAAACCAGTGCTGCGGACGACGACCCGGCCGGTCGGAAAAATTGTGAAGTTCACCGCCGGGGCCGAAACATTCGAGTGCAGCGGCGGACACGTGTTCTGGGTCTCCGGCGAGGGCTGGCGCAGGGCCACCCAGCTCGAGTCCGGCATGCTCCTGCACACGGCCAGCGGGCCGACGCCCATCGTCTCTGTCGAAACGGGCAACGATGCGGTGACCTATAACCTCGTCGTCGCCGATTTTGCCACGTACTTCGTCGGGCAGCAAAAGGTCCTGTCGCATGATTTCACGCCGCGACAGGCGACCAGCGCACTGGTGCCAGGACTCAAAGCGGAGTGACGACCACAGCACTTCGCGTGTGGAACCGCATTTTGCCTGCTTGTCAAGAGGCAATCCGCCTGCGTTTCTTCGCGGGTAGAATCTGTCTTTGTGCGCCCCTTGCGGCGAGCGTATAATCCGGGCATCTTTGATCCATTCGTCGCGCCAGTTCTCACTCGAACTTACGCTGAGAAGGAACCGACTGCCGTGCTCTCAGTCCGACCGAAAGTCGCCGAACTGGCTTTTCAGCTCTTTGGGCGCGCTTTGCACCCCGAGCTGTTCGACGTCTATAAAACCCGCAACATCTCGCGCGGAGATTACGCGGCGAGAATCGGCATCACCAGCGCAGGTCACATCGTCACCTGGCGTTACCGCGGCCTGACCCTTACCGAGGTCGCCTGTTCCGCCCAGCATCCGCTCCCGGAGAGACGACGGTTGCTCTCCTACCGGCTGAAGGGACAGCGCAGCGACAAGGTCGAATGTCGCGGCGGAATTATTTACCAGATGAGCTTCCAGCTCGAAACCGTCTCGCCCGAAATGTTCTGGGCGTTTCAGGAAGAGTTGACGCGCGAGCAGGAGCGCGAGGGGCTGCTGCATACCTTTGATTCCAGCGGACGGATGGCGCTGGGGGCGATCAGCTATATCAGTGTCGAGTCGCGGCAGCGGAATCTGCTCATCCAGGCGTTCCACACCTTTCCGGACGACTACGCGATCGTGAAGACGCAGTCGGTCTTCGAGCTGCCGTAATGGCCGTGCGAACCTGTTCCCGGTCGCGCGCCAGTTAGTGCGCCCCGGCAAGCCCGGCCACGATGTACAGCACGCACGTGGGCAGCGTGCAGCACAGTGTCACGGCAATCGCGATCCCGACGGCAACAAACAGCCACGTCCGGGCATTGTTGGACGCGTCAAGTGCCGCCTGGTAGTTTCCTTGCTGTAAATGACTGTCTACCTGGGCGGCGAAGATGATCGCGGGAATGGCAAAGATACCGGCGCAGCAAAACAGAGCCAGGATCGATTCGATAAGGTAGTTCTTGACCGTTCCCGGCGGAAGCGGCCGTCCGTATGCAGGCTGCGCTGGTTGACTATACGGGTACGTCGGAGGGAGCGGCGGTGGATACGGAGGGGGCGCAGGCGGCTGATTGAAGGGCCCAGGCTCAAACGGATTGCTCATGCGCGGTAGCGGTCAGCAAATTTAGCGGCGAATGCGACTGGCGAGTTGAAGCTGGCAGTCAATTCGCCATAAATGACGCAATCTTGGCATTCACGGCCAGGGGATTCTCCAGCGGCGCCATGTGGCCGGCGTCGGCAATCTCGACATACTCGGCGCCGGGGATGGCGGCAGCGATCTGCCGCATTTCGGCGGGTGGCGAGATCCCGTCGTGCTCCCCGCAGAGGACGAGCGTCGGCACATCGATTGTCGCGAGCTGCGACGTGACGTCTTTACGCTGGGCCATGCCGCGCAGCGCCGCGGCAATCCCCTCCGGCGGCGTCCGCAGGATGACTTCCCGCGTGGCCTGCACGTAGTCGGCATTCCGTGCCAGATTCTGAGGGGCAAACAGCTTGGGGAGCATCGCGTCCGCGACCACTTGGGCCCCTTCGGCCAGGACACGCTCGGCGGTCTTCAGTCGCCCGGCTGCCGCGTCCGGAGTATCGGCGGCAGCCCGTGTGTCGCACAGGATCAGCCGAGCCAAACGCGGCCGATGCCGCGCTACAAACTGCCACGCGACATAACCACCCATCGACAGACTGCAGAACGTGACCGGCTCGCGAATCTGCATCGCGTCCAGCAGAGCCGCCAGGTCGTCGGCATACTGCTCCATCGTAAGGGTGCCGCTGGTGACGCCGCTGGCGCCGAAGCCGCGCAAATCGGGCGCAAGCACGAGATGCGTGGAGGACAGAGCCGCCATTTGCGCGGCCCACATCGTGTGGTCGAGCGGGAAGCCGTGAACGAGCACAAGCGGCTTGCCGGCGCCGCGCTGTGCGACTTGCAGCGAAATGTCGCCGATGTTGACGTTCATGCCGGTTGTCAGACGAGAATCCGGGTCCAAATGCGAACGATCCAAACGGCGAGCAGCAGCAAGGCGAGCGCAAAAATGACAGTATTTTCCGATTTTCCCAGCCGCAGTTCACTCTGTCCGCGCGACACTCGCCAAAGCTGCACGCAGCGGTAGGGAAGCTGAAATGCCGCCAGGGCGTACAGGAACAGACCGGCCGGATGGTAATGCCAGGCGTCGGCCAGACGCAGGTGGCCAATCGAAATGAACGACCTCGTCAGGCCGCAGCCGGCACATTCGATCCCGAGCAAACGGCGGAACGTGCACAGTTCCGGCAGCGGTTGATTGAGTACCGGCACAATGACCTGCGTGCCGTCGCGAATCTCCAGCACCAGCGACAGGCCGATGGCCACGGCCGGCAGCACTAGCCACACAATGTGAAACAGCCGATTGTTCCGGCTGCCTCTCTCATCAAGATCCGCTGCCTCTTGCGCCGGGACGGACGCGGTTGCTTGCGCCTCTGTGTCCGCGGTCGCCGGAGAGGAGGCGCTCATGGCTTGGCACCGTCCGGCTGGGGAGCGCTCGCCTTTTTCGCATCGCGCTCTTTGATGAACAGGGCCAGTTGCCGCTTCATCTGCCCTGAGTGCGGTTCCTCGGCCAGCGCCAGGGTCTGGTACCTGACGGCGCTGGCGAAATCCCGCTTGGCGAAATGGCAGCGCCCGAGCGTGTCCAGGTAGGCCGCATATTTGGGCATCAGTTCAATTGACTTCTGGCTGCACTGCAGTGCCTCGTCAAAGTCCCCCGTCGTGTTGCTCACCAGCCACGCCAACTGATTGCAGGCGTTGGCCAGGATTTCCGCAAACCGCGCCCGCGTCGGCTCGTCCAGTTCCTGCTCAAAGCCCACTTTGAGACGGTTGATGTCTTCGCGGAATGATTCGGTCGCCTTGGTGATGTAATTCAGCGTCCGCTTGCGGCGGTCTTCTTCCTGGTTCGGCAGCCGATACAAGGCGATCAGCACGTCGGCATCCGTCGCGTCATACTGCACCCCCAGGTCGAGCCGCTCGATCGCCTTTTCCATTTCCCCTTTTTCCAGATGGTGCATGGCGTAGAAAAAATTCAGCCGCGAGCGCAACGACCCCAGATCGCGGAATTGCGCTGCGCGGTCGCGGGCTGCCATGTCCTTATCGATTACGTCTACGAATCCTTGCAGCACTTCAGCCGCCGCCAATTCCTTGCCAATGTCGTGGAACATTTCGGCTAATGCGGAACGTGCTCGTAGCTCGTCGTCCGAACCCGGCGTGGCCCGGCCGATCACCCCCCGGAATTCCCGCTCAGCCCAATCGAATAGCCCGCGCTTTTGCAGCTCCCGCGCCGCCAGCCGGTGATCGTCAAGCTTGTCCGGCCGCGCCTCGAGTGCTTGTCTGGCCAGCTCTTCCGCTTTCTCCGTCGCCTTTTGCTTCAAAAACGCCTCGGCCCGCAGGTAGAGCAGGTTCGGGCTATCGGCAAAGGCCTGCGGAAAACGCTCGGCGACTTCCTCCACGACGTTCCAAACCTCGCGGTGGATCAGCCACTCCACGATTTCCGTCAATTGCTCCGGCGTCCCTTCCATCAGCGATAGCGACTGGCGGATCACCGCTACCGCACGCTCGGGCTGATGCGATTGCTGGAGCAGCGAAACCTCGAAGCGATAAAGGTCCCGCACGATCTCTCGGCTGGTGCGTTCCGGAAACTGCGTCAGCAGTTCGTGCTCCGCCTTGAGGTGCGCTTCCCATTCCGCCAGCGTTGAATCGGGATCCGCCAGCGTCCGGGCATACGTCCGCAGCCATGCCGCGGCACTCCGCTTGCCCGAACCGGCGATCGCGGCAATTTTTTTGGCGGCTTCCGCCCGCGCGGCCGCGTCGGCAATCGGCTCCTGCTCCAGGACGTGCAATGCGGCTTGCTTGGACAGCTCGTCGGAGATCTCGTAACGCGCCAGTCGACAAAGCGCGTACACTCCTTCGCGATTAGGCAGCTTTCCAAGGGCGTCGATGCGGCTCTTGCGGTCTAGCTCGCTCAACTCGCCAAAGTTACGCAGCAGCTGAACCACGTCCGGCGTATCACCCTCTTCATGCCATTTCACCTGCATCGACCGCACCAGGAACCGCGCGCGAAGCGCGATCTCTATGTCGTCGTGATGCTGCGCGTCGCTCAGCGCGTCAAACGCAGCCAGCCCCATTTTGGCCAACTCGGCCTGGGCCTTCTCGCGGAGGGTATAGTCGCTCGCCCCGAGTTGTTCGATCAGCCGGGCCACCTGAGCATCAATGTTCTCCTCGCCAGCGTCGCTCGGCACATTCTGGCCGAACCCAGGCTGGATCAGCGCTGCCAGCACGATTGCGGCCAGTGAAAGACGGATTAGCAATGTCGCCATGGGCGGACCCCCGTACGACTGAAGTTATCTACCAGGTTCAGAATACCCCACCAGGGGAAAACGGGGCAAGTTGACAAACGGCGGCTGGCAGGGGCTTTTGACCGCTTTTCAGCCTCGCTATCGCTGGAAAAACGCTCGCTTGCCGCGACTTGTACGGCCCCCTGCGGCGCGCCATGATTGTCCCTGACTGCTCCATCGACCCCCTCACCACTCACAACTCACCTCTTACCACGTACCTTCCATGAACTTCCGCATCGCTGTCATCGGCAATACGGGCCGCGGCAATTACGGCCACGGCATCGACACGGTATGGAGCCACTTTCCCCAGTGCGACGTGGTCGCGGTTGCCGACCCCGATGAAAAGGGGCGGGCAGAAGCCGTGCAGCGGCTGTCGAATGCGGACAAGAAGAAGACTCCCAAGCCGTATGCCGACTACCGGCAGATGCTGGACGAAGTCAAGCCGCAGATCGTGGCAATCGGGCCGCGGTGGCTGGGGGAGCATCGGGACATGGTGCAGACGGCGGCGGAGAGGGGCTGTCATATCTACATGGAAAAGCCGCTGTGCCGCAGTCCGCAGGAAGCGGATGAGATGGAGGCGGCGTGCAAGAAGTACGACGTCAAGCTGGCGCTGGCGCACCAGACCGCCTACAGCCCGAAGATTCAGGCGGTGAAGGACCTGATCGACGGTGGGAAGATCGGCACGATCTTGGAGCTGCGCGGTCGCGGCAAGGAAGACCAGCGCGGCGGGGCTGAGGACCTGTGGGTGCTCGGCAGTCACATCATGAATCTGATCCACACGTTTGGCGGCGAGCCGACGTGGTGCTTTGCCAGACTGGAAGAGGGAGGGAAGCCGGTGGACAAGATCCACGTCAAGGAAGGCGCTGAACAGATTGGGCCGCTGGCCGGCGACACCGTGCAGGCGATGTATGGCATGTCCGGCGGCGCGACTGCCTATTTTGGGTCGAAGCGCAATGCGGGCGGCGGACGTTTCGGCCTGCAAATCTGCGGCAGCAAGGGAATTGTCGAAATCTTGACCAGCACGGGCGCTTTGCCGAGCGTCCAATTCCTTGCCGATCCCGCCTGGTCGCCGGGACGCACCGGAGCCAAATGGGTCCCCGTCTCCAGCGCGGGAATCGGCGTGCCCGAGCCGCTCCAGGACGGACCAGACGGCGGCAATCGCATGGCCGTCAAGGACCTGCTGGCCGCCATCGAGCAGGACCGCGACCCCGAATGCGGCATTTACGAGGGCCGTGTCACGATCGAGATGATTTGCGCCGTCTTCGACTCGCACCGCACAGGCCGCCCGGTGACCTGGCCGCTGAAGACGAGGGTGAATGCGCTCTCACTCCTTTGAGCACTGACCGCGCTACGACTTTTTCAGTTCCACCGGCAACTGGTCGATCTTGGCGGCCAGGATGAAGTCGTTCTCCGACAGCCCGCCGATGGCGTGTGTCCACAGCTCGATCCACACGTTGCGATAGCCGGCCAGGTGCAGATCCGGGTGGTGCTGGTCCTCTTCGGCCACGCGGGCTACGTCGTTGAAAAACCGAATGCCGGCCATGAAGTTTTTGACGGTCCAATCTTTGCGGATCCGTTTGCCGTCGTGGGTTACGTACCAGCCGCTCAGATTCTTGAGTTGCGCCTGCGCTTCATCGTAACTCGCGGGCTCGACGCCCCCCTCGCATGGCAGGCACTTCTTGGCGGTCAGCTCGGCAGTCGTCTGGACGTTCATGGCAAAACCTCCGACTGGCGGAATGAAATGAGATGCCCGGTTCATTGCATTTTATCCCTTTCCTTGGCTTTCGGCCGAAATTGCGGGAATGAATTGGCCTCCGCGGGTCTCTTGCGTAATAGCTCTTCATTCGCCCTCACTTTTTTGCGGAGGCAATCATGCGCGCGTCGATTCTGGTCTGTCTTCTGTCCGTGCTGTCGGGGTGCGGTGCCGCCCCAATGTCGAATTATCAGCCAGGCGCTACTTCGGGAAGTGCCGCCACTGAAGCGGCGCCGGGTGCCATTCCGCTGA
>Ga0075418_10007903_pt1 | contig 11952 bp, 9 predicted proteins | sample SoiMetdeltSBSDD2_FD_81776 | JGI IMG/M metagenome (GOLD analysis project Ga0075418, IMG submission 81776) | Bulk soil microbial communities from a Populus tree surrounding site in Tennessee, USA - Soil MetaG P. deltoides SBSDD2 | ecosystem: Environmental > Terrestrial > Soil > Tree plantation...
CGACTCCGCTTCGCGGCCGGTTGCTCCCGTCAATCTATCGAGGATCCGCATCGACAACTTCGGCCAGATCAACGCGAACTACTATCGGGGAGAACAGCCAGACGGCGGCGACTATGCCGACTTGGCGGCAATCGGGATCAAAACCGTTATCGATCTTCAGGCGGACGGCGACGGCGGCGAACAGCGGTTCGTCGAAGCAGCGGGGATGAAGTTCTACCGAATTCCGATGACGACCCACGTCCCACCCACACAACAACAGCTTGCCAAATTTCTCGAGATCGTGAACGACCCCGCGCAGCAGCCTGTCTATGTGCACTGCAAGGGCGGTAGACATCGCACGGGCGTCATGACGGCGGTCTATCGCATGGAGCAGGATGGCTGGAACGCAGAGCGGGCTTTTAGCGAAATGAAGCGTTACAAGTTCGGGGCGGATTTTCTGCACCCCGAGTTCAAGCGCTACGTGTACGACTACCGGTCCGCTCGGACGGTAGTGGCGGACGCCGCAACCGTCACCAGATAGACCAGCTCGCAACCTGGTGCGTGGTGCCTGGTGCTTGGCAGCAGGCACCAGGCATCAGGAATGCCGAATAGCACGCACCACCAACTTCCGGTGTTCGTTCCCGTTCTCTCCGTCGTTAATCCATGACGAGTGCCGCTCCCGAAATGAGCGCGGTCAAGCCGCAAGTACTGTTGCTCTCAGCCGATCCGGAGTGCCGAAGCACGTTTGCCGCAGCGCTTCGGTCCCGTGGCTTCGAGGTATGTACCGTGCGGTATATAGCGGAGATCCAACGCTGGCCCATCGGCGAAATCGTCGTCGTCGACGCACGTCAGTACACGCCTTGGTGGGCCGTCGTCGGGGCGGAGCACGTCGTCATCCTGTCGGACTCGAGCAAGCAACTGGAAAAAGTCTCCAGCGGTGTGCCGTCCACCTGGATACATCGCGAGTCTGGGCCCGAAGCGCTGGTCGCCGCTCTCCAGTCGCTTCCTCCGGCGACGCACCAATCCTGATGTACTGAATCGCTACTACGTTTCGACGCGCTCCGTATCTGTTGTAGACGATTCGACGCTTGATCCTTATCAAGTGAGCCCCTGTTCCCTCGGACTGCCGGGACACGATCTGCCTCTTTGGTTACCTAGAATTTACCGGGCTGCGGCTATTTGGTTGCTCTGACAACCTCAGCCGTGACCTCTGAGCGGGGAATATGTCACGTGGCTGCGAACGCGTGCCTCAGTCGGAGTCACTTTTGCACCAGCACTCGCGTGCGAATCCATATCCTCAAGCCGATGGCGGGAGTGCTCGACGGGGTGAGCCTGGGTCATCTCGAGCCGGGCTTGACGTACGAGGTGGAGGAGTCGCTCGGGGCGTATCTGGTGAGCACTCAGTCGGCGGAGGAAGTTGCGTTTGGCGATTCGCGCATCATGGACAGCAAAGATGACACGCTAATCGAGCACGTGGCGCGCGGCGTGACGGTTACGAACACGACCCAGCCGCTCGAAAGAGTCGTCAGCCACGACCGTCCCAGGAAGCCCCGGCGCAAGCGCAGGTAAGTCCGCCCCACCGGCGCGTCCCGGTTGCCGCGCGCCGAATGAGCCAACTCAGGGATGCGTTAGTCGGCACCGGCGCCGACTTCAGTCGCCTAACCGGCCCTCCCGTAATCGGCGCGAAATTTAGAGGCGGCGGCGGGTGATAATTTGAGTTGGCGCCGGAGTGCCGGTGCCGTGCGTGCCGCTCTATTCGCTGTGTTGCGGGAGTCGCGTTGTGTTATCGGATGATCAGCGGCCCAAACCACTGAACACTAACTGCTTCGCCACCGCGCCTGAGAGCACTGATCCTCTCGCGCAATTTCCGTCCGAGCCTGTGGGCGCTCTCAACCAAACGGATCGCGCACCGCGTTCCGCAGAAGACGATCACTTGCTACTCGCGTTCGCGTCGGAGACAGCGGTCACCGATGCGTCTTCCATCACCGATGCGTGTGCGGTCACCGATGCGTCTACGGCCGCCGGTGCGTGTCCGGTCACAGGTGCGTCTCGCGTATCCGGTGCGACCGGCGATCGACCGTTGTCTGCGGCCTGGCGCGTTGTTCCCACGACCGTGATGCTCGCGTTGTCGTGCATCCGCGTTGTCACTCGACCATTTCTTCTCGGTTTGCGTTCTGCTCCACGAGCGTCACGGGATGCCGCTGATCGGTTGCGTGGGCATTTTGTGCCTCGTCTCGCGCGTCTTGTGGTTCCCGCGACAGTGTGGGCGTTCGCTTTTTGCCGACGCTTGCGCATACGTGAAGAACGACATCAGCAGTTCGTTCCCCTTACCGGAGGAACCGATCGAGCCAGGCGGCTCCGTCGGATCGCCGCGACACATGTCGCTGGGCGACAAGGTCGCGACGCAGTGCCATCGCATCGGTGGACCTATCCGACGAGCCTCTTTCTGTCCGGTGCGGCAGCCGGTGCCTTCCTCGCCATGGTTGTGCGTGTCCCCGCGGAGGACCGCGTTGCCGCCCAGGTGTCCGCGCAGCCCACTCCGCAGGTAGTTGCTGCCAACTATATAGTTGCCGAACGGCCTGCAACGCCAGCACCGACTGTTGCCCCACCGACGCAGAACGAGCGACCAGTGTCAACGAGCGCGAGGGCTCAACAATCCCTTCGGCCGGGTCCGGTTGCCGCCTCCGCGCGCGCGGTCCGAACTCGTCCGCAGTCGTTTCTAGGATCGATTTCGATCAATTCCCGTCCGCAGGGCGCGGTTATATTCCTGAACGGACGGCGTGTGGGAACCACACCGCTGCTCATGCCGGACTTACCCGTAGGCTCACGAGCAGTCCGTCTCACGATGTCGGGCTACAACACGTGGTCGCAAGCCGTGCAGGTGGTGGCTGATCGCCGCACCACGGTTTCGGCAACGCTCATCGAGGCGCCAGACACCACGGTGTCGGCAACGCTCCTCGAGGAGTCGCGACAGTGATTCGTCGGGCCCACTACTCCGGCGGACCCGCCTGTTCCCGCCGCACCGGAGTGTAGGTCTTCAGAAACGCAATGATGTCGTCGATGCGCGCCTGCTCGAGGGTGTACTCGAAACCGGGCATCGCCGTCGATCCTTTCCTGACTTTCTCTCGAACCGAGCCGTCGCCCAACTTCGTGACGGTCTGCTGACCGAGCAGTGGACCAGGTCGTTGATTGGTGCCGCCGTGACAATTGGCGCAACGCTGGGCGAACAGCTTTCTACCCCTCAGCTCTGTATCGCTCGAGCGAACCGGGGCCATGAACGTGCCCATGTCGTAGTCGGTTCGCTCGACGGTCGGCACCGTGGAATAAGGTTCTCCATTCCGCTGCGCCTGCACCCATGGCGCGGCCACGAATGTCGATACCGCCACGACGATCACGGCGCGCCACAACGGCTTCGGGTTCGTCTTCACCGCTCTCACCGGCAATTTACCTCAGCGCCTGTATCTGCGCCGCGGTCCTGAACTGCAGACGAATGACGCGGCTCGTATTAGCGCACGGAACCCAGACATCACCTCGGATATCGTCGACGGAGATGTTGCGCGACTCGCATCGGCTCGGGAGCGTGTAATACGTCCACTGCTCCGTACGGGGATTGAACTTGCCGACCTTTGCATCGATGAACAGATTCGTCCACACGTTGGAGTCCTTGTCGACGGTCACGAAGTATGGATTCCCCTCGACCGGGTAGTACTTCGTCTCGAGCGTGTGAATGTTGATTTTTGCCAGGTTGCTGGCGGCATTGTTCGGGACCCAGACCGAATCCCCCCGTTTGTCGGCGCCAAGCCGGCGCGGCTGCTGGCCGTAGGGAATCGTGTTGATGTTGCCCCAGGTCATCGCGCCCATCGACGTGTACCATTCGCGATCGGCTGGTGTCGTCACGTCCTCCGCGTCGTCCAGCCACCGGGGCCGCATCACCACTTCGTAGGTCTTGCCTGTCTTCGGATCCGCCTTGACGACGCGATCGGAGGTGTATTGGGTCCACCAACCGTTGCCTTCGGCGTCGCCGGCCGTCCCGTATACAAAGTTGCGCGAGAAGGAAACGCTTTCGAAGTGCATCCACGTCTTCGTGATCGGATCGAAGCGGTTGGCGCCGCCGGTGGTCGCGCCCCAGATTTTCCCGAGAGCGTCGACATCGACGGTCGTGAGTTGTCCGCCTCCCATGTTGAGCGGAGGCGTGAACATTTCGAACGCCTCCGTTCGTGGATCCAGACGTCCGAGCGTGCCGTCGCCGCCGTCGAACCAGATGATGCCGCTGCGATCCTTCGCGATTGAGTGCGAGCGGCGGATGTTCTGGCCGTTCTTCACGCCGAATCCGGTGACCTGCCCCGTCGTCGTATTGACTTTGAAGAGCGTCATGTCCGCGGGGCCTCTATCACGCGTGCCCCACGCGTTGCCGGCGTCATCGGCGAGGACGTCATGAATCCACCGGGCGCCTAGGGAGGCGGTCGGCCATCCGAGCGACCAGTCGCTGCCGTCGTTCCACGCGCGCTCGGCCCGCGCCCCGGCGAGCGGGATGTCGTACTCGGTGACCACCACTCGCGTGGCGTCGCCGGTCGGCCGCGGCTGCAGCTTGAACTTCAGCGGAGGCGATAAGGGCCCGCGCACCTCCGCCAGGTATCGGGCCAGATCGTCCCTATGGTGCACCACGGTCGAATGTCGGTTGATCCCGCCCGTGCCCGTATTTCTCTCCATGAACATGATCACCGCGCGCCACCCGTTCTCGTCGAATCGATTCTGCAGCGCGTAGGTGGGACTGTGGCAGGCCGTGCAGTTGGTGCGGAAGATCTCCTTCGCTCGGCGCTGCTCTTTGGTATCCGCCGGAAGAGCAGCCATCCACTCGGAGCCAGACACGTGCGGCGTGATGTCTGCGATCGGACTCAAGGTGAATGTCTGGGAGGCTTGTCGAGAGTGCTCGACAGTCACCGCGGCGCGAGTCGTGTCGAATCCAACGGCCTGCGCCCATACGTCATACCGCCCGCTCTCGAGCGGAGGAAAGACGTACTCACCTTTGGCATCGCTGAATACCGACGTCGAATAGCTCTTTCCCGCCGCGCGTGCAGAAATAACGACGCCCTCGAGCGGGATCCCGTCCTTTGATCGCGCGGTTCCGATCAGGCTGGAGGCGACGGCACTGCGCTGCATGCGCTCAACCTGTTGCAGCTCACCGGGCGCGGCCGCCCCTGACAAAACCCAGAGGCCAGGAGCTGCTATCGCGAGTAACAGTCCCGAGAGCCTGGTCGTTTTCATATTCGCCTCGCGCCAAAATTCTTCGTGTCCAGAACAGCGGCGCCCCACTCTACGCTTCGCTCACCGCCGGCGCAAGCGACCGCGGCAGCCTCTCGTCGTCCGGCTCAACTGACGACATCCAGATTGATGGTCGCGTTTTGCAGCGTCACACCGAGCGGATCGACTTTGATCGTCAATGAAACCGGAATGTCCAGAACCGACACCGACGTGCCTGTCTCTCGATTCTTCACGTCGAGCCTGACACCACGTCCGGTCACCTCGAGGCCGCCCTGCACGATTCGCGCGTGCAGCTCGCCCTGTAGCTCAGGTCGATAACGCGCAAAGACCTCACGAATGATTTGTTCTGCGAAACTGCCGATCCTCGGCGCGACGACGGCCGTGACATCTTTCCCGATAGCCTCAATGAAGGTATTGACGTCCGACATGTCCTGTACCTCAGTGGATCTGCGGGAGCGGAATGACGATTTCACCGACCTTCACTTGCGCGTCGACCGGCGCGTCGATGCGCACGACGTCCTTGCTCTTCTTCTGATCGCGAACGGTGGACAGCACGTGACCCTTGAGAGCCACGCCTCCATCAATCAGCGTGATGGTAAACGTGCCGCTCAATTTGATCACATTGCGCTCGACTAGGTTGCTCACGAGGTCATCGAATATCGACATGTGTTTTCATCCTTGGCGTAGCTATGAACTTTGAGTTCTGAGTTTTGAGTTTTGAGTTTTGAACTCAAGACTCATAACTCAGAACTCAGAACTCACTATTGCGCTGACTCCCCACCCGGCTGGGCGACTCCGGGCGGCGGCAAGCGGCGCAGCGCATCTTTCCACTCGGCCGGGCCGATGAACATCTCCTCTGGGAAGCGGCGGTGCGCCAGCATGTTTTCGTAGATCCTGGCGTCGTACACGTTGTTGGCCATCCCGGCCAGATATTCGAGGCGGAGGTTGCGGTCGGTATTGATCTGGGCGTTTGCCAGCCAGGGACGCAGGTCCGTCGCCTGACCCGCGTATGTGGCGAGAAGGCCCGGCACGCCGGGGATCTCCACCTCATCGAGCGCTGCGACCACCCTGGCATGATCGGGCCGCTCGAGCCGGTCCTGCAGTGCCGCCGGATCGATGCGCAGCGGTTCCGGGCGGGCGAGCATGACGACGTCGTATCCTCCCCCGCTCGCGTACTGGTTGCTCCAGATGGTCCCATTCGGGAACACGTCGAAGAACGTGGCAATCTCGCTTTTGACCACGTCCTCTGAACTCTGATACAGCGGCACCCACTGCGTAACAACGCCGCCCGGGTTGAGGTGCGCTCGGACCTGTTCGAAGTATTCCCTCGTATAAAGTGCCGCTGCGCCCTTCACCCATGGATGAATCGGGTCGGAAGTAATCACATCGAACTTCTCATCCGTCGTCAGGATGTAGTGTCGCGCATCGTCATACACGACCTCTACCCGCGGGTCGCTCAGGACCTCGTTGTTTTCCTTACCGAAAAATGCACCCACCATGCGCGGGATGAGCGGCTCGATCTCGCAGATCACGATCCGTTCGACGCTCGGATGCAGGACGAACGATCCCGCCGTCACACCGGCGCCGAAGCCGACGATCAGCACCGTGCGGGGCCCCGGATGCATGAGCGCCGACACATGGCCAAGGAGGCGCTGCAGGCGCATGTCGTGGACCTCGGTCGAGGCTTCTACCTTTCCACTCACGTGAAAGTTGCGTATGCCCCCTTCAGACTCGGACACCGCAATCGAGGCGTTCAACCCCTCACCCTCGTACAGAAAGCGCGCCCCCCTGAACGTCGCAATTTGCCGGCCATAGCCGATCAGCTCGGGAGGCAGAGGGGCGATGCTTGCCGACGCGACAAACGCCAGCACAACCGCTCCTGCTGCCAGACCAGCACGCCGGGAAGCGGATAGACGCATGTGCGCGGCGGAGGGCGCCATCAGCATCACGAGCGCAGCGACACCGGCAGTCCATATCAGCAGCCGCTGCGCGCCGAGCGTTCCGAAGCCTGGCACCAGCGCGAGACTGACGGTCAGCGCACCCGCGACAGCGCCGATCGTATTTGCCGCATACAGGCCCGCGACAAGACGTGCGGGATCTGGTGCTCCAGGGGCGATTGCCGCCAGTGCAATCGGAAAGCTGGCGCCCCAGAAGAAGGCCGCCGGCATCACCGCAATGACCACCCGAAGCAAGTCAATCTGAAAGTTGAACCACGGTCCGGTCGCGAGGGCCGGATCGATGGGCCAGTAGGGAAATGCCCTGCTCATGAGCGCAGCGGCCCAGGCAACTGCCACCATGACGCCCATCTGGCATACGGCGAGCGCGATGTCAGGACGCCGTGAGTGGCGAGCCGCCCATGTGCCAGCAGCACTCCCGATTCCGAGGCCAGCGAGAAACGCAGCCGCGATCATCGAGAACGTGTAGACGGTGCCGCCCAGCAACAACGCCAGAATCCGCGTCCAGACAACCTCGGCCCCCAACGCGGCGAATCCCGACAACGCAATCGCAACGTATGCCGACCGACCGGTGCGCACGATGAGAACCTGATCCTTCGGCTTTCCCGGCCGCGTCTGTTGAGCCGGCGCCGACGCCATCAGCAGAGCGAGCGCCGCGACACCGGCGTTTACGGCAACGGCAACGTATGTCGCCGTCGGCATATCGAATACGCGAAGAAGGTAAAAGCCGGAGACGAGTGCCCCAAGCACCGCACCGGCGATATTGCCGCCGTAATAAAAGCCGAGCCACGCGACGCCGTCGGGCGAACTATCCACCCAACGCGCCACAGCCGGGAGCGTGGCGCCCATCAGCATCGTCGGAGGGAGCAGCAGAAGACCGCAAAGAACGCCTCGGAACAGAATTCCCGTGAAACCCTGCCCTATGTCGGGAACATAAACGTGGCTCAGGGCCGGTAACCCCAGCACGATCAGAATGCCGCACGCAGCGATCCCCAGCTCCAGATAGGCGTAAACACGAAGGGGGTGTCGATCTGCCGGTATTAGCCGGGGAGCCAGCAGACTGCCGGCACAAAGGCCACCCATAAATGTCGCCAGCAGGATACCGAGCGACACGGCCGTGGCCCCGATTACGAGCTGGATTAACTGGAACCAGACGACTTCGTAGATCAGCGCTGCCGCCCCGCTCCCGACGAATAGCAGCAGCACGAGCGGGAGCCGCCGTGGCGAGGAGGCGACCGCCGCCGCCCTCCCACGTTCCTTCCTTTCACGCATGATGCATCGGCTACTCTACCTGATTCCCGAAGCTTTCGAGGCGATCGGCCGGGGGGCCGTTTCCTTGACTCCCCCCGGCCTGCGTGTTACAAACGCGCCACTTCGTTTCGACTCGGCGCGCCCCTCGCGCCGACATCTCGTTCCAGCGAGCTGTCTTGGGAAACGAGGAGGTGGTATGCACAGTTTGGTGCCGAGGAAGGCCGTCTGCCGCGTCATTTCGTTGATCGCATTCTGCATGCTGATGGCTGCGCCGCTCGCATACGGGCAGCAGGTCACGAGCACACTCAACGGACAGGTCGTCGACCAGGGAGACGCCGTGCTCCCGGGTGTCACCGTCACGGTTACCAACGTCGGCACCGGAGTGGTGCGGACCACGGTGACCAACGAGCAAGGCCTGTACTCCATACCGGGACTCGAGACCGGAACTTATAAGCTTGAAACCGACCTGGCGGGTTTCGCATCGGCGATGCGCGACAACGTCAGGCTCGATGTCAATTCGACGCTGACCGTTGATTTCAAGCTGTCACTGGCCGGCCTGACCGAGACGCTGACGGTCACAGGGCAGGCGCCCCTCATCGAAACGACCCAGTCGAAGATGGCCAACACGATCGAGACAACCGAGGTGCAGAACCTGCCGATGATTACGCGCACGATCAGCGGCATGCTGGAGCTGCTGCCCGGTGCGGCGCCGGTGGCGCCGCTGCACCGCACGAAGGAGAACACCGGGACGGTGTCGTACGCGGGATCCCTCGGCGGGAACGTGGCGATGAACGTGGACGGCGCGGACAACCGCGACAACCACTACAGCGGCCCGCTGCTGACATTCACCACGGAAGCCCTGGAGCAATTCCAGCTCGCCTCGAGTCAGTTCACTGCGGCGGACGGGCGTACCGGCGGTGCCGCGGTCACGCTGGTGACCAAGTCGGGGACCAACGCGCTCCATGGCTCGGCCTTCGGGTACGAGCGGCATGAGAAGCTGACCGCGAAGGATTTCTTCACGGAGCAGGCCAACGGCGAAAAGGCGCCATTCAGCCGGCAGCAGTTCGGGGGATCCATCGGCGGCCCCATCATGCGGAACCGGATGTTCTTCTTCGGCGCGCTGGAGCAGGGGCTCGAGGACCTCAACAAGTTTGTTCCTGAACAGCAGTTCAACGAGCTCGACGTCCTGGTCCGGGCCACCAGCGCCGGACAACTGCCGCCGGGGTTCGTCAATCCCGATCATCCGCGTATCGGCAGTCAGCCGTTCGGGTTACTGACGTACTCACTCAAAGGCAATGTACAGCTCAACAACGCGCATGCGTTCACGATTCGTTACGCAGGCCAGCACGAAGGACGGGATTCAGTCACCTGGACGACGAACAACGACGACGGCCAGCCAGACGACTTCAACATCGATGCGTTCAGCGCAGTCGGGCAGCACAACTGGGTTATCGGGAACGGCGGCCTGAACCAGATCACCGTGCAGGCCAACCACGTGGACTATCTCGCTGACGTCTGGAGCCGGGCCACCGGGGAGCACTACACGCGGGACTTCCCGACCGTGAACATCTTTTCCCCGCGGTTGTCCTTTCCGGTGGTCACCACCGGGGCAGGCGGCGACGCCGGGACATTGGCGAATCGGTCGGTCTATCAGTTCAAGGATGACCTGTCGCTGCTCCACGGCAACCACGCACTGAAGACGGGCGTCAACTTCAATTATCTGGACAACCTGGGCATCCTGAACGGGAACGAGCATTACGCGACGTTCACCTTCTTCGACGATCCGTCGGTAATCGTCAACAACACCAACGGCCGGTATCCGCAGGGCTTCCGCACGCCGGGCATCGTCCGGCAGTGGCAGCAGGCCAACGGCGGCGCCGTCAACGGGCAAGGCTACTGGGCCGACACCATCAACGACGTGAAGCAGTTCTCCACCTGGTTCCAGGACGACTGGCGCGCCACGCCGCAGTTGACGCTCAACCTGGGTGTGCGGTACGACGTCGACTTTAACCTGATGGACGAAAAAAACTTCGAGATGAATGCCACCAGGCAGGCGCTCGAAGCGATCGGCCATCCGGCCGGCGGGTACCCGAAGACGCCGAAGAAGGACATCTCTCCGCGTGTGGGATTCGCCTACGACCTCAGGGGTGACGGGCGGCGCGTGGTGCGCGGTGGCTACGGGATCTACTTCGACCAGTACAATACGGCGGCAGCCGCGGGGGACATCACCGCACAGGCGCGACGGCCGCTGAACGCCCTAGCGACATTGACGAACACGGCGATCGGTGTCGGGCAACTTGCCACGTTCCGGCTCGGCATCGACCCTCTGCCGCCGCAGCCTACCGAGGGCAACCGGCTGCCCCTCGGCTCCCAGGGCCAGTGGATTGACGTCAACATGGTCGATCCTCGCACCCACCAGACGCACATCGGCTACGCGCACGAGCTGGCGGCGAGCACGATGGTCTCCGTCGATTACACGCACGTCGAAGGCCGCAATGAAAAGCGGCAGACGAACATCAATCCGATCCTCAACGGGCGGCGGCGCCTGGCAGACGACTTCCAGCGGGTGTTTGGCGCCGCCAATTACCTCTCCGACGTGCGGATCCTGGCTGGCGTCAATAAGTCACGGTACGACGCGCTGACATTCATGTTCAGGCGCCGCATGCCGCGGACGACCATCCAGGCGCACTACACGCTCGCGGGCTCCTATTCGTATGGCGGCTCGACCGGGAACCGTTCCGGTGCGGGTCTGGCGCAGGATTGGGACAAGCTGTTCGCCGACAGCGAATGGGGACCGAACGGACCGGACGAACGTCACCGGTTCGTGTTCACGGGTGTCTTCGAGGCGCCCTACGGGGTCCAGCTGTCGCCGGTCGTGCAGTGGGCGAGCGCCCGGGCCTACAACCTCACCGCTGGCTCGGACCTGAACGCGGACGGCAACAACAACGACCGCTGGATCGATCCTGCCACAGGAAATCAGGTCTCGATCAACGCGGGGCGCGGGGATCCGACGTTCCTGTTCGACCTGCGGACCACGAAGTATGTCGGTTTTGGGGGGGACAAGAGGCTCGGTTTGTTCGTCGAGTTCTTCAACGTCTTCAACACGGACAACTTCGGGAGTTCCTATCAGGGAAATGGACGCAGCGTCGAGTTCAGGAAACCTAACGGATACATACCGAGCATAGGGTATCCGCGGCAAGTGCAACTGGGGGCTCGATTCCTCTTCTGAGGGGTCGGGCCGGATACGAAAGCCGTCCGCAACCGGTATGTCAGGGTGCGGACGGCTTTTTTATTGACGAATTTACGGATTGACGGATTTGCGAATTGCTATTGCCGCATTTCGTACGTCAGATCTTCATGCCAACTTAGGCATCGGAGAGACTGGGGTTCGCTAGCGAGCGTGCGAACGCCGCGGTGCTCGGGCCGTCCACATCCACGTGGGTGTGCTGAGCGCACACCTCATCGAGCGCCGCATCCTTGTAGAAGTGCCCCATTGCGTAGCCAC
>Ga0075418_10007904_pt1 | contig 11950 bp, 9 predicted proteins | sample SoiMetdeltSBSDD2_FD_81776 | JGI IMG/M metagenome (GOLD analysis project Ga0075418, IMG submission 81776) | Bulk soil microbial communities from a Populus tree surrounding site in Tennessee, USA - Soil MetaG P. deltoides SBSDD2 | ecosystem: Environmental > Terrestrial > Soil > Tree plantation...
CCGGCATCGAAGGTGCCGTTCCTGAGCCCGTCGTCGCAGTAGTCGTTGTTGGCGATCCGGCCGACGGTCTTGTAGGCCACGGTCGTCGTACCGCAAGCATTGAATCCGTCGCCATTCGCAATCGATGGCGGCGTGTAGGTGAAGCTGTAGTTGCTCGTAGCATCGATCCGGGTCGCCACGAGCTGGGTGTTGCCGAAGAGGCTGCTCTTGACCCAGACGTCGATGGTGGCAGGGAGCGGGTTGCCCACTTCCTGGGTGGGAACGCCGTGGATCTCCACGGTGACGGGCACGCCGATCTGAACGTTGAAGTGCGTGGGCGTGTTCGTCACTCCGGCGACGAACAAAGAGGCGTCGCCCGTGACCGACCAGGCGGTGCCGAACAGTGCCATCGTGGCTGCGATGCACAAGCTGTGTACGATGACTTTAGCTTTACGGGACATGAGTTCATTCCTCCGGGAGCTGGTGCCGATGAAGAATGCAGATCCCCACGCCGACCGGGGCAGTGGTCCCGTCGGCGGGCCCGACGATGTGCTAGCTCGCCAGGGAGTATATCTCAGAGACCTGTCTGGAGGAAGCATCTTCTTGTGATACGGGACCTTACGGATTTCCAGAGGTTTTCGCCGTGGCCCGACGCCTCTCGAAAATGCGCTCTGTGCCCCAATTAGGCATTTAAGGCTTTTTATTTCAACGGGTTGAGTGCAGGGAGCAGACGGTCGCTGGGAGGCAGCAAGCGAAGCTGCCTCGAGCCGGAGAGCAGGCGCGGGGGAGGAAGGCTCTTCGAAACCTCAGGGCTCGATCTGCCAGCGGAGCTTGGCGCGGTACAGATCCACGCACTCGTCGGTGACGCCGGCTTCTTGCAGCCAGTAAGCGAGTGCAGCGTCGCTCAGGCCAGCGAGTTCGTCGATGGAAGGCCACATGTCTTCGCCGCTGCCATCGCCGCCGACGGCGACACAGTTCCCCAGCTCACGCGCCTCGCCCTGCCGTAAGGCGAGGACGAAAAAAGCCAGGTCCCAGCGTTCGCTCTCGTCGAGGACTTCGTACGACGGCATGGCAGTTCCCGGGATGCCGAAGGTGATCGCGTTGAAGACCCGGGCCGGTGTCAGCGTCTCGTCGAAGCGCGCCTCCAGCAGGTCCGCTGGCGGCGGGTCGAGATGCAGGGCCAAGTCGGTCCGCCCGCGCCCGTCGCCAGCGTGACAGACCGCGCAGCTCTCGGTGTAGAACTCCCCGCCCTGCGACACGCTCGGCGGCTCCTCCGGCGAGAGACGCAGGTCGTAGACCTCCACCACGTCGCGCCACAGGGTGCGCAGCGCCTCCTGCACTTCCGTCGACGGCGCGTTGCGGGAGACCAGACGCTGAGCGCTAGCCATATTGCGCAGCAGCATGAGATCCACCGGTTCGCGCACCGTGCTCGAACCTCGCAGCATGGAAACGGCCTGCCGCGGATCGGGCGCCAGGATGTCCCGCACCTCGGAGATGACGGCGCGCTGTTCCTCGTACTCCGCGCTGTCCAGGATCTCGCCCTCGCCGCTCACCGCAGTCGGGTAGTCCCCGATGACATATTCGATCAGCGCGAGAGCGCGATTGATCTCGTTCAGCCGGGCGCTTTCCGAGTCGTCCGGCGCCGTTCCCGTGGCCGAGACTTTCTTTCCCGCTTCGCTCGCAGCCCCGGCTGGATCGGGGGTGACGATGCCGATCACCAGGCTCCAGGCCGCGAGCGCCAGGGCCGAGAGCAGAACCACCCAGGTGAAGACGAGACCCCAGCGCGGGCGTGCTCCAGACGCAGAGTGTTCCCTTGCAGTTCGCATGCTCCTCCGCGGCTGCCTGCACGAACCACCGGCTTCGGCCGAGGTGTACTGGCGGTGCAAACGGCCTCAGGATCCGCGCCGATGGCAAATGCCCCCTGGCGCGCGGTCCAAGAAGACTCGGATCGGACTGCCAACTGCATCCGACGTGCCACGCAGGGGCGAACGGAGCCCTACCGGGATCCAACGGGGTTCTTCTAGTTCGGACGCGGCTCGGAATAGAAGGCTCGGAGGAAGGCATCCCACACCCGGTCCGGCGCCACGGTCCGGAGCGTCATCAGGGTGCGCGTCATGGGCATGGCCCGGTAGCGCGCCCGCGGCCGGCGTGCCGCCAGCGCCCGGGCGATGACGCGCGCCACGTCCTGCGGCTCACCCGCCAGCTTACTGAGCAGTCCCTTCACGTAGGCTTCCCGCGTCAGACGTGCCACCGACTCGTTGAGCGTCGCGTAGGGGCTCGCGCTCCCGGCAGCCGGCATGCCGCCGACAGCGGTGTCGCTGAAGCTGGTGCGCACGAGACCCGGCTGGACGAGAACGACATCGATGCCGAAAGCCCGCACCTCGAAGCGCAGGGCGTCGCTCATCGCTTCCAGGGCATACTTCGTGGCGTGGTAGATGCCGCCTCCCGGAAAGGTCAGCCGGCCTCCCATGGAACCGACGTTGACGATGCGCCCCCAGCGCTGCCGGCGCATGCCGGGCAGGACGAGCTGGGTGAGGCGAAGGGTGCCGAAGACATTGGTCTCGAACTGCCGCCGCACCTGCTCCGGTGTGAGCTCTTCCATCGCTCCCGACTGGCTGTAGCCGGCGTTGTTGATCAGGATGCCCACGACACCGGCGCGCGCTTCGACGGCGCGCACTGCTTCCTGCATCGAAGCCTCGCTGGCGATGTCGAGAACGAGCGTCGTGCAGCCGGCCTGCGCCAGGGAGCCCAGTGTTTCCGGGCGGCGCGCCGTCGCGTACACCGCGTAGCCCTGGGTCGCGAGTAAGCGGGCGGTGGCGGCGCCGATGCCGGTGGAGCAGCCGGTGACGAGAACGGCGCGCGAGACTTCTGCCACGATCCCCCCACGCTTTTTGCAGCCGGACTCCATCCTGGAACGGGGACTCTAGCATCCCGCCGGTACGGTTGACACCCGCGGCACCCTTGCCTAGCATGCTCCGCATGAGCATCGACACCAGCGCGTACGAACAACGCGCCGCCAAGCTACGGGATTTCATCGTGGATCTCACGCTCGAGATCTGCCGGCGCCGTACCGTGGACTACTTGCTGCAGGACTACCCGCAGGGCGGTCCGGATGACATGCCGGCGCCGGGGATGGAAAGCCGTGTCACCGAGGTCCTCGCGGCACACTTGAAAGACTGGAAGGTTGCCTGGTCGACGCACGCCCGCACCCCGGGGCGGGACAATCTCCTGGCACGGGTCGGGCGCGGTGAACCGGGCTATCGCAAGCTCTTCCTCCTCCTGCACACCGACACGGTGCCGGCCGGCGACCGCGAAGCTTGGAAGTTCGAACCGTTCGAGCCCTTCGAGAAGGCAGGCAAACTCTACGGGCGCGGCGTGCTCGACAACAAAGGCCCGCTGGCTTCCACCTTCGCCGCCTTCAAGCTGCTCCACGAGGACGAAAAGGACATTCCCGGCCAAGTGGTCTTCGGAGCCGTGGGGGACGAAGAAGTCGGCGTGGGCGATGGCATCGAGTACTTGCTGGAGCAGGGGCTCATCGACGCCACCGACGCCATCGTCCCCGACGTGGCGGGCGAGATGCGCGAGATCAACATCGCCGAAAAGGGCCGGCTCGTGGTCAAGGTGCGCGCCAAGGGCAAGCAGGCCCATGCCATGGATCCCTCCAAGGGCGTGAACGCCATCCATGGCGCCGCCCGCTTCCTACGCGAGCTCGAAAACTTCCGCTTCCGCTTCGAGCCGCACCCGATCCTCGATCCGCCCACGGTCAACACCGGTCTCGTCCGGGGTGGCTCGGCGCCGAACAGCGTCGCCGCCGATTGCGAAGTCACCCTCGACATCCGTTACCTGCCGTCGATGACGGCGGAGCGCATCATGGCCGACCTGGAAGCACTGGCCGCCAGGGTGAACATGCCCGGCTGCCGCTTCATCGTTGAGAAGGTGCAGCACGCGCTGCCCTGCGAGGTGCCGGCGGATGCCCCCATCGTCAAGCTCATCCAGCAAGTAGCTCCCGACGCCCGCCCCATGGGTTCCGGCGGCGGCACCTTCGCCAAGCCGCTGGTGCATGCCGGCATCCAGGCGGTCGGATGGGCGCCGGGCCACGAGGCCACCTACCACCAGGCCAACGAGGAGATCGAGGTGGCCCAGCTGGTCACCTTCGCGGGCCGCATGGCGGCGCTGGCTCGCGCCATCGCCTCGATGCGCGTCTGAGCCGCGATCCCGCGCGAGGAGGACGGACGGTGCGCCGCTGCCTCTGGTTTCTCGCGCTCCTGCTCACCTGTTGCGCTCCATCGAGTCTTCTCGCCGCCGCCCCGCCGAACACCGACACGCCGGTCCAGGTGAAGACGAAAGGCGAACCCAGCGCCAGCCGTGACCAGTCCAAGCCCGTGCGCGCGGCGCTGGAAGAGCAGTACGCGAAATCCGTCGCCGCCTATCACGACGAAGATCCCGAAGTGATCCTGGCGTTGCGGACGCCGGACTTCTCGTTCCAGCCTCCCAGCGGACAGCGTTCGTCCCCCGAGGAAGCGGCTGCTTACATCCGCGCCAGCTTCGAGCAGGTGGAGCGCACCCTGCAACTCACCTTCGACATCCAGGAGATCACGGTGCAGAACGACACAGCGATCGCCACGATCCATCAGCACTGGCGGAGGGCACAACTCAAAGCAGGCCAGCTGCGGACGGTAGACACCGAGGCGATCCAGCGGGAGTGGTGGGTGCTCACGGCGGAGGGCTGGCGTCTCTTCTTCGTCGACGCCGTCCGCCCGGGGATCTGGAAGGTGGATGGCAAGCGCGTCGATCCCAGCAGGCCCTACGATCCCGACGCCCCGCCCTTCGAGCCTGCGGGGAAGAACTGATCAGAGTTGCAGCCGATGGGGTGACTCGTGAGAGACAGTCCTCACCGAGCGGCGGCGCCGCCGGCGAGCGCCGCCCGCAGATCCGCCGCCAGCAGGCGATGGAAGAGGTGCTCTCCCGCTTCGCGCCGCACCGAAAGGCGGCCGGCCTTGTAGGCCCGCGAGCCGAGCCCCTTCTGTACGGAAGCGCAGATGCCGGTGTCCTCGGCCTGGATACGCTCGCCCACCACGATGCTGGCGCGGTTGCGCGCCGCCGCCTCCCCTTCCACCTCGACGAAGAAGAAGTCGAAGACCACGAGCGTCCGATCGACGCCCAAGGGCAGCACCAGGTTCGTGTCCATCATGCCCTCGTACCAGTTGAGCATGAAGTTGGGATACAGCCAGTAGTAGTAAGCTTCCTTGCCCTTCCGCACTGCGGCCGTCTGGGCGTCCCGCCCCGAGTCGCGCACCGGGCTCGACTGCAAGCAGTAGCGCGCGCCGTTTTCGATCTTGTACTCACCGTACTGCAGAACGCTGTGGAGCCCCTGATGCAGCGAAGGGATGTGGTAGCCCCCGTCCAGGTAATTGTCGACGAACACCTTCCAGTTCGAGTCGAAGGAATAGATGCGTCGCTCGACGAAGCGCATCTTGCCAATCTCCAGGGGGTGGATGCGTTGGACGAGGTCGCCGAGGAACTCCACGAGCGGCGGCGCTCCGTCGTTCAGGTGCACGAAGACAAAAGACTCCCAGGTCTCGAGGCGCACCGGGACGAGGCCGTTCCGGCTGCGCTCGAAGTCGCAGACGCCGTCGAAATCCGGCGTGCCTTTGAGCTCGCCCTCGAGGGAATAGGTCCAACCGTGGTAGGGGCAGCGCAGCGACGCGGCATGCCCCTGGGGTTCCGTCATGACCACGGCGGCGTGATGGCGGCAGACGTTGAAGAACCCGCGCAGGCTGTTGTCCCTGCCGCGGACGACGAGCAGCGGCTCGCCGGCGATCTCGGCGGTGAAGTACTGACCGGGCTCGGACACCTGGTCGAGTCGGCCGACCATCTGCCAGCCGCCGAAGACGCCGCGGGATTCGAGGGCGTAGACGCGCGGGTCCACGTACCACGAGGCCGGTATCGTCCAGGCTTTCTCGAGCGGCGCGGCAGCGTCGTAGTCGGACAGCACCTCGGCGAGCGGCTGCTCGGCGGGAACGGGACCACGCGTTTCTGGACCGCGCGCCATGGGCCACCTCCGGGGACACACCTGCGGAGGATTATAGGCCCAAAACCGCTACGACCTCGCGGTGCACCGATGCGGCCTCAGGGAGCGCCGATGGCCGCGAGAGCTCGCTGTTGCTCGTGCTCTGAGTCGATGGCCCGGCAGGCGTGCAGGTACGCCTGGCGCAGCGTCCCTTCGATTTCGTGGTTCCCCGCGACAGTGGTGAGAAAGGCCGCGAGCTCGAAGTCGGAGTCGAGATGCGTTTCCGCCAGCTGCACCAACTGCACCAGGCTGGAGCCATCCAACTCGCCCTGCTCGGCGGCGTGATCCGCACAGCGCCTGAACTCGAAGTCCGAATCGATCCCGCTCATGGCGTCCAGGAAAGGCTGCAACGTCTTGCCGTCCAGGCGTCCCACTTCGGCCACCCGCGTCAGGACTCGGGCTCTTTCGAAGTCCGAATCGAAGTTTGTCGTGGCGGCACAGACGTGCTGCAGGGGCATGGCGCTGGATTTCGACCTCTCCAACAAGGCCAAGAGGGCGCGAGCATGCTCGAAGTCGGAATTGATGGAACGCGTCGCATCGCAATAAGCGACGTAGGACGGCTCCTTGAGATCTTGTAGCTCGGCGATCCCCGATAGGATCGAGGCCTTCTCGAAATCCGAAGAGACTCGCTTCTTCACGATCTCGATGACCCGAGCCAGCTCGGCCCCACTGAGGTCGGCGTGCTCGTTCAGCGCGCACAAGTAGAGGCGCTGCACGTAGTCGGAGTCGATCCCTTCGACTTCGTCGAGGACTCCTGCGACTCCCACGGACCCGAGAAGCCGCTTCACGCGCTGGGAGGCGTCGATGCCGCTTTCGCGTATGATGAGCGGCAGCAGCTCAGCCAAATACTTCTTCGCGGTCTCGTCGTACGGCCGCTCCTTCCCGTTCACCCAGAAGCGGCGCGACAGGTTTTGCGCCTCTTCTTCCGGCTCGATGCGCAACCGGTAGCGCTCCTGCTTCGTTTCGCGGCGGATGTCGACGTAACCTTCGTCTTCGATGGAAACGACATCGGTCCAGTCCTCGGTGAACTTCACGCGGCCCCGGAACTCGGCGCGAAGCCGCTCGCCGTCGTTGTCCGTCTCGTAGGTGAGATGGGAGTCGTGGCTGTCCTTGGCGTAGGGCGGCGGAGCGGGCGGAGCCGGGGGTGCCGGCGGCGCTGGTGGTGCAGGCGGAGCTGGCGGGGCTGTCGGACGCGATGGCGGCGCGGCTGCCGCCGGAGGTGCGGGCGAAGGTGGTGGCGATGGCGGCGCTGGCGGAGCCGGTGGCTCGGGGGGCGTCGCTGGCTTCCGGGATCCCGCCCGGGGGCCGATCGCGTACTCCTCGGCGTGAGTCGAGCTGTGGTCGGACAACTCCGCCGTCCCACGACGCGAGGTCGACAGGGCTGCCAGCTCGGCCGACAGCACTGTGGGCTCGGCCGTCAGCCTGATGGGCTCCGCCGTCAGCGCTATGGGCTCGGCCTTCGGCGCTGTGGGCTCGGCCGACGGCGTTGTGGGCTCGGCTGACAACACCACCGCTTTCGCTGGCGGCACGAAATGCACCGCCGCCATGGGCGCCATGAGCAGCACCGAGAGAGCGAGAGCGATGGTGCACGCTGCCGCGGTGGCACGGCGCCGGCGACGGCGACCATCGAGGACGGCAGCCAGGCGTTGCCTCGCGGTCGAGACGCTTCCCATGGCGATGGCGGCGGCGGCCGGCGCTTCGTTGCCTCGTAATGAGCGCAACACGGCGAGCAGTGCTTCCGCATAGTCGGAGGGACGCGTGCCCGAGCGCAGGACGAAATCGTCACAAGCATGTTCGCTTTCGAGACGTGACCGGCGCACCGCAAACCAAACCAGGGGATTGAACCAATACATCGTGCACACCCACTGTCCGAGGACGCGATGGAGAGCATCCAGGCGCTGGACGTGAGCGAGCTCGTGCAGCACTACGGAGCGCAAACGGCCGCTCGGCCAATGCGAAGCCGCCCGCGGCAGGAACAAGACCGGCCGCACGACGCCCCAGGTCATGGGCATGGTCGGGAAGTCCCCTTCGAGGAGCCGGATGCGGCGGCGAAGGCCGAGCTGCCGGCACAGCCCACGCACCAACTCGGCGGTGCCTCCTGCATCGAGGTCCTGGGCGTGGCGCGAGAAGCGCTGCACCCTGGCGTGCAGGATGACGAACCAGAGGGCCACGAACGCCGACCCCGCGAGCCAGAGGAGGAGAACAGCGCGGGTCAGACGGGCGCTGGTCGCAGCCTGAGGCGCCGGACGCGGCCCGAGAACGTCGCGGAAGAAATCCATCTCCACCAGAGCGGTCGATAGAGCGGTCGATCCAGAAACCGGTGCGTCGGCGCCCAGGCCTGCCGTGGACGCGCCACCAGGGGCCAGGGCAGTTCGCTCAGCTAGTAGGGCGGTTCCTACTGGTTCTGCGTTCCTCGGGGGCGGCGTACTTCCCGCACCCGTCGCGTGCCCCGGTCGCGGCTCCGCTTCGGCGCTCGCTAACTCCGGCGCGTCAAAGGCTGCCTGCAGGAGTGGCATCGCGGCGACTTTCGCCGGCAGCTCGACCCGAACGGGCGGCAGACTGTGGGAGAACAGAGGGAGTCCGAGAAGGGCGACGATCGCACACGTCCACAACAAGTGTCGCGCTGCCGCGGAGGTGCGACGCATTGCCAGGGCGGCCAGCGAGGCGGCGCCGGCGAGCAGGAGTCCTTTCAAAGCGATCTCCACGCCGACAACGGCAAGGCTTTCAGAGGTGCCGTTCAGATGCATGAATGCCGGCAGGCTCATCGCCCCTCCTTTCTCGCCTGCTCGATGAGCAAGCGCAAGCGTTCGAGCTCGGCGTCGCTGAGCTTGGGCGCCGATATGTCCAGGAGCGCCGCGACCGCCTGTTCCGTGGAGCCGTCGAAGAAAGTGCGCAGCAACCGCTGTAACGCCGAATCGCGCGCCCGCTTCCTGGACAGAGTGGGTTGATAGACGTAGCGAGGACCATCCTGCGTGTGTCGCAGGTGTCCCTTGCTTTCGAGGACCCGGAGCTGGGCGCGGACCGTCGAGTAACTGGGTGGATCCGCGAGGTGTTCGAGCACCTCCATGGCAGTGCATGGACCATGGGCGTAGATGACGTCCATGATCTGCCGCTCCCGTCGACTGAGGCTGACATCACCCTTGACCGCCACGGGCTCGACCTCCGGATGCTAGAAGAATCGCACAGTGCGATAAAAATAGCACATCGTGCTCCCCTGTCAAGCCCCGAAGTGCGGCGCCTCGGGGAACGGAGCCGCCGAGAAGAAGCAGCCCTCGAAGTCCGGAGCGAGCTGGAAGCCTGGCCCACTGAGACGCCTGGCCGACCTGGATCCCAGACATCCCCTGGCTCCTCGAGGGCGAGGGCCACCGGGTTGGGCTAAGGCAGGACTGGCCCAAGGCATGCTGCCCCGATTCGGGACTCCAGGCCCCTCGGAGGAATCGACCATGCGGCTCTTCTTGCCCGAGTTCGAGGGCAGGATCTCGACCCCTGTGCCCCACGACTTCGGGTCGAGGCTCGCGGGGCGGGTCCGGTCAGGCCTGCTCGTCCCCGGCAAGCGCCAGCGCGCCAACTACACCGTCGACGGTGAAGGGCGGGATCGGGTTTCCTTCCGCGCCGCGGACCTGGCCACGGCGGTCGCGATCGGCCTGAACGATGTGGTGGTCGAACGCCTCGACAGCGGGACCCTCACCTATCGCGTGCAGTACTGGACCTGGACCCGGTACTGCGTGGTCCTGGGAGCCTCTCTCTTTCTGATCTTTCTCCTCGGCGGAATCTTCTGGGGCGAGCAGATCTCGGCGCAGCAGCACGGGCCGGGACTTTTCTGGGTACAAGCCACCTTCTGGTGTTTCGCCTGGCCGTGGATCCTCACGGCCCTCCACAAACGCTCGGCTTCTCGCAGCCTGGAGCGCATCCTGCGCGAGGTGCTCCAAGCCCCAGGAAGCTGAACCTCTCCCTCACCGTCCTGCCGCGATTCCCATCGTTCCAGCCACTGAGCTAGAGAATCCAAAGCCCGGGATCCGTACTCTCCCGGAGAAGCCAACCGCTTCATTGCACCCGTAAGCCGCTATGCCACGCACGCTTGACAGCGAAGTGATAGGATTAACGCTTCGCAACATCGCCCGTGCGCCCAGTCCCGTTCGACCCCGGCCCTGGTCCGAGATGGTGGCTCATGCCCCCCTCTGGAGCGCCGCGTGAACCCGGCACACCCGGGCCCGATCCTACCGGGAAGCCGCAGGCACGCGAAGACCTCGAAACCACCGTCCGGCTTCTGGAAAGTGTCGCCCGTGGTGACGAGCGCGCCCGCAACCGTCTGGTTCGCCGCTACTTGCCCGTGATGCTGCGTTGGGCTCACGGCCGCCTGCCCCGGGAGTGTCGTGCCCTCGACGACACCCAAAGCCTTGTGCTCGATACCCTCCTCAGCGCGTTGTCCCATGTGGAGAAGTTCGAATGTAGACGGGAGGGCGCCTTCCTCGCCTACCTCCGAACGATCTTCATGAACAAGCTGCGGGACCGCTACCGGGGGGCGCGGCCTCGCGGAGAGCCGCTGTGGGATCTCCCGGCACCAGGCAATCCGGAGGAAGACATGCGACGCGAAGAGCTTTGGGCGGCCTACGACGGTGCGCTGGCCAAGCTGCCTGAGCGGATGCGTGAGGCGGTCTTCCTCAGGCTCGAGCTCGAATGGGAGTTCGTGCGCATTGCCGAGGCCATCGGTAGTCCCACGGCCAACGCGGCCCGGATGTACGTCACCCGCGGCATCCGGCGTCTGGCCAAGGAGATGAACGGTGCTGCCTTCTAACGCGAACGAACCGAACCCGGCCCGCTCCCTGTTGCGCCTTTCCGACTCGCTAGCGGAAGGCAACTCCATCGACTGGGACGCCGAGCTGGCCGAGACTCCCGAGAACTCCAAGGAGCTGACGAACCTGCGGCGGCTCGAGGCGTTGCGCCAGGCTTTTTCGCTGCCGATCGAAGACAGGAAAACCGTTTCGGCCGAGAGAAAACCCGGAGATGTGCCCACCCAGTGGGGCCATCTCGTGATCCAGAAGCTGCTCGGCGTCGGCGCCTTCGCCGAGGTCTACCTCGCCTACGACCCCAAGCTCGACACACAGGTCGCGCTCAAGCTCCTGAAACGCGATCGGATCGCAGCCGAGGGGGAACGCTTCCTCTGGGAGGCCAGGCACCTCGCCCACGTCCGTCACCCGCATGTCGTCACCGTCCACGGCTTCGGCGAGCACGACGGCCGCCCCGGCCTATGGATGGACTACTTGCCCGGTCAGAGCCTCGATGCGCGGTTCGCAGAACGCGGGAGGCTCGGATGGCGGGAGGCAGCAGCCATCGGTGTCGAGATGTGCGGCGCCCTGGCGGCCATCCATGCCGCCGGCCTCGCCCACGGCGATGTCAAGGGAACGAACGTCGTCCAGGCGGACGACGGGCGCAACGTGCTCACAGATTTCGGCGCCGCCGGGGACCGCGGGACCTCGGGACTCCTGCAGTCTGGCGCTTGTGGCACTCCCCTGGTCATGGCGCCAGAGCTTTTCTTGAATCGGATGCAGGCGGCGCCCGCAGGCGACATCTACAGCCTGGGGGTCCTTCTCTACCGCCTGGTAAGCGGCAGCTACCCCGTCGAGGCCACGACAGAGGCGGAGCTCTACGAGAAGCACGAACGCGCCGAACACGTCCCGCTCCGGGACCGGTGCCCCACCTTGCCGGCCCCCTTCGTGGCGGCCGTCGAACAGGCGCTCGCCCCTGACCCACATGCTCGCTTCGGCAGCGCCGGCAGGCTGGAAGAGGCCCTTCTTCACGCGGCCAAGCCCATCCCCTGGTGGCATCTGCAACTGGATTTGGTCGTGGAGAAACTCACGTTGGCCGTCGGCTGGACCCGGAAGCGGCCTCGGAGAAGCGCGC
>Ga0075418_10007905_pt1 | contig 11950 bp, 13 predicted proteins | sample SoiMetdeltSBSDD2_FD_81776 | JGI IMG/M metagenome (GOLD analysis project Ga0075418, IMG submission 81776) | Bulk soil microbial communities from a Populus tree surrounding site in Tennessee, USA - Soil MetaG P. deltoides SBSDD2 | ecosystem: Environmental > Terrestrial > Soil > Tree plantation...
CAAGAAGGTGGTGCGCTCATCGAGCTTAAACTCGGCTGTATAGGTACCGGAACCACGCGTAGAGCTCGACTGAGCGAAAATCGCCGCGATGACTTCACGCCCCTCGATCGGCCGTACCAGGATCGGGCTGTTGAACACGATGTTTTCGGCAAGCAACTCGCTCACCTGGGCGGGTGTAGGGTTACCGGATTCCCGTAGTTTGCGTAAAGGATGCATTGTGATTTCTCCTATACCCCCAGAATTAATCGTGGAAGGGCCGAACGGTTGTGTTCAACCGCACGCGAAACGCAGCGGAGCGTGTCGGCTGCAACACGTTGTTCGGCGGCAGACATCAGCATTCACCAGGCGCTGGTATGTTGACCGCGGAGTGTCCCTGATCTCAAGGGACGGCTCCACGGGTACCTGCGTGCACGCTCATAAACCGGCGAAGAACGCTGCGATATCGCGGGCGAGCAACTCGGGCTCCTCGACTGGGGCAAAGTGACCGCCGCTCGGCATCGGGGTCCACCGGCGCACGTTGTATAGGCGTTCGGCCCACTCACGGGGAGGTGTTCCCTCATCGACAAAATTACTGGCGAAGACAGCGATGCCAGTTGGCACGTTGACGAACTCCTGTGGTCCGAGCGTGACTCGGAATCGCCTGTTGTCGTTGTCGAAGTAGTCCCGCATCGAGGATGTGATCGTCTGCGTGACCCAATAGAGCGTGACCGTGGTCAACAAGAAATCACGGGAGAAGCGCTCATCGAGATTACCGCGGGAATCGGCCCATGTGCGCCACTTTTCCAGAATCCAGGCGGCGAGCCCAACCGGCGAGTCGTTCAGCCCGTATCCGAGCGTTTGGGGCTTCGTGGATTGGATGGCCTTGTATCCATATTCCTCTTGCCAGAATGCCTCATTGCGCTCGCGATAGGTTTTCTCCGCTGCGGACAGTGGCCGCGCCCCAGTTCCAGTGTAGGGAGCTATCTCCAGATTACTCAGGTGGACGCCAATCATTGGCGGGGGATTGTTCAACGCCATGAACGTGGCAACCCCGGCTCCGAAATCCCCGCCTTGAGCCCCGTAACGTTCGTAACCCAGGCCGCGCATGAGGCGGTGCCACAGCCCGGCGACGTGCTGGTAGTTCACGCCAACCCGGGCGGGCCTCTCGGAGAACCCGTAACCAGGCAGGGAAGGAATGACGACGTCAAAGGCGGGACCGTCGATGCCGTGAGCGTCTGGGTCGGTCAGGAATGGCACGAGCGGAAGCAACTCGGCAAACGTGCTGGGCCATCCGTGGGTCAGGATCAGCGGAATGCCGTGCCCGCGTCTGGCCCGCTCATGGACGAAGTGGATGAGGACGCCGTCGAGATCGGCGCGGAAGTGATTGGCCGCGTTCAGCTCGCGCTCTTGTGCGTGCCAATCGAACTCGTCGGCCCAATACGCAAGCAGCTGTTTAAGGTAATGGAGGTCAGTCCCCTGCTCCCAGGCTGCGCCCGGTGCCTGATCAGGCCAGCGCGTGCGGCGGATGCGATCTCGGAGGTCAGACAGGACCTCTGCCTCGATCTGGATCGTGAACGGGGTGACGTGTAGGGGTGATCTCATTGTAAGGCTCGCCCTCCGGCTCGCATTCTCGTCTGCCGCCTAACGGATGAGGGGGCTCACGGTCTCATCATTGATAAGCTGGTCAACGTCGCAGATGCATCGAAGTGGTGTTTCTTCAACTCGCGCTTGATGGTCTGTGTGACATCACCGAGGTCGCGTGGGTGAATGTCACGGACTGTGAAACTCGTCGTGGAAGTGCCGATCTCCTCGATACTGACGCGGCATGTATCTCTCAACGAGCGAGAAACATCCTCTGCGAAGTTTCGGAAGCGATGGACAATGTCAGAGGCCGGCTCGTCGGAAATATCAATCTTGATGACTGCACTCATGGCGTGCAATGTAGCCTAACGTTCCGGGTCAGCCGCCGCGCTTTTCAGCGGTCGGCTGCACCGGCTTGGTTAGGTGGCCCGCAACTGGTGTCGATGATGCCGAAGATGGTCAACGGGATATCGGAACAGGTCCTCCAAGCGCATGGACGCCTGGAAAGTTGGATCCCAACGGGTCGGATAGTGCATAGCCAACGCCCAGTCCCGAGTTCTCACTCGATCGAGCCGTGCGAGGATGGCCCCATGCACTTGGTCGAACTTACTGATCACTGCCGCCCGGTCGAGCACGCGAGCTCCGGCCCGAGGGCCGACCGCATTGATTCGATTGAAGAGCGGAGTCGAGAAGTTGAGGGCCCCAGCAAAGATCCTGGAGCATAGGCTAGGCAGGTGGCCGAAGAAGACGAGGATGCCGGCGAGGGGCAGGACAAGGACAAACCCGAGGAGGACGTGAAAGAGTAGCTGACCATTTGTCCAACCTGGGTTCCGGCTAGGCTCGGTCCACCCCTGCTCAGAGATCGAGGCAACCATAGCGTGAAACTCGCCCCGCGCCGCCTCGAGGTCGGACCTGAGCCGCGCGCGTCGTGTATCAGTTTCGAAAGTCACTTCCCCACCCAAGAGGCCGAGCTGCTGTCCAGTTGAATAAGCCCGGAGCGGAGAGTCGGGGCCATCGATCGCAATGCCCGTTCAGGCGCGGCCCAGTTATGGCCGCCGCAACGGCCGGTTCGGCTCTCAGTCTGGCAAGAATGATCCACACGTCTCCGGCGACGAAGATTAACGCCACGCAGGCACAGGAAGCTTTCACTTGCGAGGCGTGGGCAGGGAAAGGAGGGCTGCGGATTAGACACTGTCTGCGGCGCCGCTCTCGAGTTCCTGCTGCAGGGATTCTAGCTGCTCGAGGATCCCCATGAAGCGCTCCCCGAAAGGGGTCACACGGTACTCGACCCTGGGGGGCAGTTCCTTGAAGACCTGCTTCTCCAGAATGCCGAACTCCAGATTCTTGCGCAGGCACTCGTTGAGCACCTTGGTGGTTAGTCCCTCCACGTTGCGCACCATCTCGCCAGGTCGGTTGATGCCGTGGGCCAGCAGCTGATAGACGGTAAGGGACCACTTGCAGCCATAGATAGCCTCGACCATGCGGGCGCTCTGGTGTGGGGTGCTCTTGCGCGAAAAAAAGTTTTTCTTCTGTTTCATAAAGATCGACCGGAAAGTACCCACACACCAAATTGTGCTTACTGTTCAGAGGGTTATGTTGTGTCTATCCTGCCTGCATGATAGCGGCAGGAGAGAACACAATGCAATTCTTCCAGCGTGAACCTCCTGTCTCCGAAGGATGGGGTGTCCCTGGTCCCTTCCCCCTGATTCAATCTATTCCGTTAGGAGGAATACACGATGACTTACACCAATCAACAGAAACGCATCCTGCTTATCATGTCCTCGGTCGATGAGATGGGCATCAGCGGCAAGCAGACAGGTACCTGGTTCGAAGAGCTTGCCGCGCCGTACTACATCCTTACCGAGTCCGGCTACGAAGTCGTGATTGTCTCGCCGAGGGGCGGCGAAGCGCCAATCGATCTGCTCAGCATGAAGCCGCCCTATACCACCGAATACACCGACCGCTTCCGCAATGATCCGGTGGCGCTGTTCGCCGCGAAGAACACTCGCAAGCTGCGCGGCATCGACTACAGTACGTTCGATGCGGTGTTCTTCCCCGGGGGATATGGCCTGTTATGGGATCTGGCGTCAGACTCCTATGCGATCAAGCTGATCCGCGATTTTTACGAAAGCAACCGCCCAATCGGCATGGTTTGCCATTCCCCGGCCATTCTGCGCGACGTCAAGAAGAGTAATGGTGAGTACCTGGTCAAGGGACTGAATCTCACCGGCTTCAAGAATGACGAAGACAGCGAGATCGAACTGCCGCACCACCTGCTCTTCTCTGTCGAGGACGAGCTCAAGCGGCGTGGGGCCAAGTACACGAGCAAGGCCAACTGGGAACCGAACGTGGTCATCGACGGCCCGCTGATGACTGGCCAGAGCCCAAATTCGGCCGTTCCGCTGGCACAAGCACTGAGTCAGCGCCTCAAGGACGTGAACCGATCAGCGGCGTAAGTGCTTTCGGGTAAACCTGAATGGGAGCTGGCGCGCATCCCCAAAGCGGGAAAGCTGCCAGCCCCCCCGCGAGACTGGGTAATGCGGCGTTGTTGACCAAATCAGGAAACTTCGTGGCCCTCGATGATCTGAGCAAATACAGCCATGGCGGTTGAACACTCGATCAAACACCGCGACCCGATCCTTCCGATCCGTTCGTGCATAACTGAACCGGGCAAATCAAGTGGAGCCGAACGATCAGGCATCAGCCGCCCGCCGCCGTTTTTGGCAGCGGCTTGGCTGGATGCGAGGTTAGGCTTTCGTTTGCTGACCAAAGGATCCAGAACTTGGCCTCCGCTGGAGCCCAGTGCGTGCATATGGACCCGGTTCAGTGGTGCTTCTGAGCGCTTAGCTGGAATCAGCGCTAAACAGAGAGAGCACGGACCTCCTCAGACGTCAATCCATACAGCGGCGGCGTGGGCACCTCCAGGAGGTTGAGCATCAGATAGATCTGGCCCCGATGATGCACCTCATGCTCCGCCATGGCCCGGAGCCACTTCCAGATGGTAATGGACGCGCCGGCGGGAGTCTGACATTTCCCTTGGAGGTCCGCGTCACTCAATCCGCCGATGATGGTTTTGGCCTCTACGTCGAGTCGGTCAAAGTACGACAACACGGCGTCGTAGCCATCCGCCAGCTCGCGCCCACAACCCGGATAGCGGCTGGGCCGCCCGGCGACGGTCTCGGCATACATGTAGCGCTCGATGGTGGCCAAATGTCGCACCAAGTCACCGAGCGTAAAGGTGCCGGCCCGATGAGTCCATTCCAGCCGGTCGGGCGGAATGCAGGCTACCACTCGGCGCGTCCGGGCCCGCAGGCTTTCCCAGTACTCCAGGAACTGTGATAGCGATCGGATTTCCATCTGACTTATATCCTTCTTATGCCGAACGATTACGGCTAAGCTGCCCGGCTTCCCACTGCTGGAGGACCGGAGGGAACTCTTGAGAGTCCCTCTGCCGTTTCTAAAAAGAACGCGTGAGCCGGGGCAGCTTCAGCCGACGGTTAGGCCGCTCACACAGTTCAGGGCTGGAGCGCTGTGTTGTGAAAGGCCGTAATGCGCCACACGCCCCTATCCCTTACAAAGACCCGCAGGCTGAGTTCGCGCTGGGCCGGCAGCCTCTGTCCATCTGCGTTGACGAGTCCACTCAGTTCGTTCGTCACGTGTGCTATCGCTACATCGGGCGTGATGAATCTGATCTTTGTTAGCCCGCTCTTCCCAGGTATCTATCAAGCCAGTCCAGCACTTCCCGGATTAGATCGTTCCGGACTTCAGGAAGTGTGACGGCATGCCCCGTGTCCAGGGTGACGTGACGCTTGTCCGCGGCGGGCGTGGCCAGTCGTTGGAACATCGGCTCTTGCGCCACTGAGACCGGCATGATGGAATCGTATTTGCCGTTCACCATGAGGACAGGTGTCTTCACCCGCGCGAGGAAGTTGATGACATTCGCTTCTGGCAGCTTGCCGAAGTAGGGCGTCAAGCCGCCAGAGAGCAGCACCGCGACCGCCAGGCGACGTTCCATGCTAAGCATGAGCGGCGCGATTTGCGAGCCGAGGCTGTGTCCCATGTACGCCAGCTTGGCGCCGTCAATATCTGTGCGAGTCTCCAGATAATCGATGGCCCGGCCCAGGTCCTTGCTCCAGGTAATGACCGCATCCCTGATCGCAACCGGTTCGTAGGAAGGAACGCCGCCGTAGCGTTCATACGTCCCCTTGAAAATTGGATACAGCATCGCCCGGCCGCTGCGGAGCACGTAGCTCTCGGGCCGAATTGATTCACCGGATCCCGGCCGCAGGGCGGTGCTGCTAGGAACGTCAATCACACAAGCGTACGGAGGTCTGCCCCGGCGCGGCACGAAGAGATAGGCGATCACTTCCTCGTTGCCATAGGCCGCCTTGAACCGCACCGTTTCACGACGCCAGAGGTCCGAACTGTCGTCCACCGATTCCACCCTGGCGCCCAGGTCGGACCGCTCATAGGCGTACAGGCCCTTGTAAAGCTCGAAAGCCTCGTCGTCTACTGGCGTCGCCGTCAGGTACGCGGGGATGGGTCGCGGGGCGATCGGAGCGGCCAGCGCCTCCGGTGCGCGAGCACCGCTCAGATACCTCGCGCAGCGGAATCCGTTCGTCCTGCCTCGATCAAAGGGCGTCGCAAGTTGACCGCGCATGAGCATGTAGCTCGGATCGGCCCAAGAGCCCCCCAGGATGTACCGTTGCCCGGAAGTTTCGTTCCACGTCCATTCCCGCACATTGCCGGCCATGTCGATCGTCCCGTAGGTGCCGAGGGCGCCTGACCGTCCGACGGGCAAAGGGCCGCTCCCTGCGAAGTTGCTGAGCGCGATCAGAAAGCGGCTGTCGTCGGTGTTAGCCGCTCGCCACCAGTGATACACCGTGGGCAGACTTCCGCCGACAAAGGCGGCATAAGCCGCCGCCTCGTACCAACTCACACCGGTGACCGGGTAGTTCTCCTGCCCTTCCGGGTAGCTTCCGGCATCCCAAGCGGCGGGGCCTGTCCGTCCGGTGGCATCGACGAACCGGGCCATCGCTACCTCCCACGACAATTCGCGGCCGTTTTCCACAAACGGGACCGTCCAGTACGCGCGAGTTCGATAGCCGCCGCGATCGGCGAACTCCTTGAACTGCAGATTCGTGACCTCGTGGCGGTCGATGTCGAACTCTTCGAGCGATGCGCTCAGGTCTCCAATCCCACCAAATTGCGCGCGAAACGGGCCGGCCGGCACCCGCACCATGTCAGCCGGCAGCGTGCCCTGGGGAACGAGCTTGAAGCGATATTCGGACGAGGGCGCCGCGACTTCGATCGGCGCGTATCCTGCTCTCGCGACGCGGAGACGGATTGGACCCGCTGGAAGTCTCCGTTTGAGGACGGGTGTCGAACCTAGGGATTGCCACGACCCATTCAGCTGGCCGTATGGTGTCCAAGTGAGCTCCGCGCCCGACGGATCGGAATGGACCGAGAGCACGCGCGAGACCTCGGGCCACAGGTCTCTCAGAGCCGGGTCGCCGGGAACGTAGCGCTCGGCTTCGATCGCCAACTGATAGGCGGCGGCGTAGTCGCCCTTGTCCGCCAGGACAAGGGCTTGCGGTATCGCTTCCTGTTTGGCCCACCGTCGCACCGATGAGCGGTGCACCCACCACCCTCCCGTCGCGATCATGCCGACCAAGAACAGCGCTGCCGGTATGCCGATGCGGCGGCGGGCCAATGAGATGAGCGTCCGAACGTCAAGGGGACCGTCCGTCGCGGTAAGGGCTGCGGCGCACGCATCCAGATCGCGACCCAGCGACTCCGCTGAAGGATACCGAGACGGCCTGTCCTTTTGAAGACAGCGGTCCACGATCCGCTGCAGCTCCGGAGGGACGCCCGGAAGAGACGGTGTCGGCCGTTGCAAGATGTTGAGGATGATTCGTTGCGCGGTGCTGCCGTCAAACGGCGGGCGCTGCGCCAGCATCTCGTACAACACGATGCCGAGCGACCAGAGATCGGTGCGATGATCGACCGGCAGCCCTTCGGCCTGCTCCGGCGACATATATGGCACCGTGCCCAGGAGCACGCCATCGAGTGTCGCCGGTTGTCTGGTGACCGTTGGTGCATCTGCGGTAACCGCGAGGCCCTCGGTGATCTTCGCCAGACCGAAGTCCAGCACCTTCACCACACCGCTTGGCGCGACCTTGATGTTCGCGGGTTTGAGATCACGATGGATGATGCCTTTGCCGTGCGCCGCCTCTAGCGCCTCAGTAATCTGGCGGGCGATGCGAACCGCGTCGATCGGCATCAGCGTACGCTGTGCGATGCGTTCGGCCAGCGTCTTCCCTTCCACCAGCTCCATCACCAGATAGTTGGGGCCGATGTCGTGCAGCGTGCAGATGTTGGGATGGTTCAGCGCGGCGACCGTCTGCGCCTCGCGTTCGAAGCGCGCGCTGAATTCTTCCCGGCAGATCTTTATCGCCACCAGGCGGTGGAGCCGTGAGTCGCGAGCCCGGTACACCTCTCCCATCCCACCGGCGCCAATCAGCGCCTCCAAAATGTAAGGACCCAACTTCTCGCCTGGCGTTTCGTGCATCGTATTCGGATCGGGTGATAGGTGTGACACAGCGGCCTGGACCCTTATCGTTCGGGGTGCATCTAATCGCCAGCGCACGACAGGCTAACGCGAGCGCTCACCAGCGTCCGCGCAACGTCCTTGACCATCACGACCGTCTGGTGCAGCCCGATGCTAGGCAGGTTTCCAGTCTGTTCGCCGCCCATGCGCGCAGCCGACCTCGATCCGAGGCCTTTATGTTCCGCAGCGGGAGCTCGCCTGGGCCGCCGGCCATCAACCACAGGCGTTTTGTGAACATCACGGTCGGCATCTGACGAAACGGCCTAACCGTCCCGGTTCAGCAGCGGCACGATGCCGTCGCTGTCTTGGCACTCTATCCATCACCGTCCGCTGCAACCGGTTGTGATGCGACACATCAGGTGACACAGAGTTGTGCGCCCGACCAGATCACCTGGGCGCTACTTCTGGATTCTCGGGCTTCGTACCGAGCTGGGTCATGAGGCCATAGAAATCAGAGAGGAACCGAGCCTCCAAGACTTTCCCATGCTCGACGGTCAGTAGGTCGAAACCGGACCACTTCACGCGTTTCCCAGTTGCCGAGATACCTTCAAATTCCCCTCGATGCGTTCCCTCTACCGTGTACCAGATACCAACTTTGCTTCCCTCGGCGAGGATGTCATCAATCGTTACGTATAGATCCGGGAAGCCCATCAAGTGTCGCCTCATGCTCATCTTGAGACCATCACGCCCGATAGTCTGCCCGTTGACAGAGAACTGTTCCGCGAAGAGCTCGTCGACCACGACAAGGTTTCGCCGGTTGAAGCCTTCCTCTATCCACCGATGAACGAGGGCCTTGTTCTCGTCGCTGATGCCTTCCGTCCTGTCGATCGGCTGGTGCTCACACCCACCAATGATCCCTAGAAGCGTGATCCAGAAGACTGCAATGGTTATGTTCATCGCCGCGTCTTATCTGAGTGGCGGCCGGGCGGCCGCATAACGCTCCGGTTCAGCGACGGCGCGCACCGCCGTCCGCTGCAACCGGTTGTTGGGCCACCTTATAGGTAGCGACACTGAACGTGCCAGGCCGGCTCGCTGCCAGTCTCTCTCCGGCGGCATTGGCGCTAGTCTCGTGCTGAATACCAGTCCAACACTCGTAAGGCACGCAGAGTGTTCCACCGGCTCGGCCGGCCCTCACCCTCGTCCGTCTCGACCGGCATCTTGCCGGGGTACCGGGTCTCGAGCGGCCACCGGCCGTCGCCGTCGCACTTGGACGCGACCAGCTCGATCGCCTCGGCCACCCGTTCGTCCGGCGCGACGCCGGCACGGCGCAGGTACTCCAGCCCCCGCAGCACGTCGTAGTGCCACCACGTCGGAAAGGCGAAGCGCGTCCACATGGAGCCGCCCTTGCGATCTCGTTCGATCACCTCGCCCGTCGACCGCCGGCGGAAGAGGCGGCGCTCGAGGACGTACTCCTGCCCGCGGAGACGAGCCGCCGTCACCTCCGGACAGCTCCCGCCGGCCAGTTCGTATTCGAGCAGGGCCTCGAGCACGCAGATGGTGCTGTTGAACGACGACCGCGTCGAGCCGTTGGCGGCCTCGCAGTTCCAGCCGCCTTCGGGCAGTTGCTCGGAAAGCAGCCGGTCGAGGATGCCCCGGACCTCCTGGCCGAAGTAGGCGCCGCTCGCCGCCACCTGCCCGTTGATGCACGGCTCGACTTCGCCCGCGAAAAAGGGATTGTCGTCACACTCCTGTGGGCCGCAACCCTGCCACGTCACGCGGTCGCGGACGAGACCCACCGCGCGTCGTGCCTCGTCGCTGGCGGGATCGAGACCCAGCTCCCGCAGGAGCCACAGAACGTGCATCGTGGAGTCCCACCCGCGGTTCCACGCCGCGCCACCCCACCGCCCGTCGGGCGCTTGCAGGGCGAGCAGCCGCGCGCCCGTGCCTTCGGTCGCGACCCTGATACGCTCGGCGCGGACCTCGTCCGCGGGCGCATCGGTCAAGTCGCGCATCACCTGCCAGCGGATCGATGGGTCCGAGTCGAGCAGCCACCGTATGACCGATGCTTCCGGCTTCGGGGCTGGCCGTTTGGGCGGATCGGGCGCCATCTGTGGTGCTCCTTACTTTGGTTCCAAGGCGCCGTTGTTGGCCTAACGCTCGCGTTGAGCGGCGGCCGACGCGCAAAGCACGGAGGGAACTCACCAGCAGCGCTGGTGGGCCGTCCGCTCCAACGCCGGGTTAGACCGCTTCATTTGACCGACGCGCTCAGAGGCACACCAATCTGCGTGTACCACGAAACCTTATCCCAATAGCCACGTTGAAGCTTGATCATTCCGTCGACGATGTGGAAGAAGCCACAGCCGCGAATCTCAAACCTCTTTCCGGTAGCTTTGATCGGTCCGAGATCGCGTAGGAAGGTGCCTCCGCCAACCCACTCCCAGGCTGCCCAATCGTTGTCCACCATGACGTTCTCGACGTTCGTATACGAGTCAGGGAAGGAGATGAAGAACTGCGCGACCATGTTTCTGATGTTTTCTCGTCCGACAACTGGATCGTCGGCGACCTGCCAGTTCACCGCGTCGACGCAGTAAAGGGCGGCAAGGCGATCAGGATCACGGGCTGCGAATGCCTCAATCCAGTGGGTCAGTACGCTTCGCGCATCCATGCGGTGTGCCGGTGCGGACTAACGATCAGGCTTCAGCCGCTGGCGCCTTTTGCCAGTCGGCTGCAACCCGTGTTAGGCCACCGGAGCAATTCTCCAGTTTCTCTTATCTACCATGCGCACGTTAGGTACCTCCTTCAACCAGGTGAGATACCCTTGCAACTTTCGAAGTTCATTGTCCGCAGGATCGCCTACGAAAGGTGCGACACGAATGTGGTTTCCGTAACTTCGCTCGAGCTTCTCTGGGCTATCATCAATGACCGCGACACCTTCCAAAGACCACCCAAGTCTCCTGACCTTTTTGAGGTCTTTGATCCAGTAGCTTGTGCCAGTCTCCAGATCTGATTTTCTAGTGCAACGTTTGCGCGCCCAAGCAAATTCGAGCTGTTCCGGGTGCTGAAAAATGGCACATATCGTCCCGTTCGCGTAGTTCCGACTTGATGAGGTCCAGATAGCAACCTTGAAGTAGTTGAACGCAAATTCGATAAAACTGTCGAGACCGGGTCGCTTGTATACGAAATAGGGTCCCACTCGAAAGTCTTCGCCTCGGGCTAGCTTCTCTTCGGTGGCAAAAACCAGCGTCTCATCGAGGTCGAGGATGAGCAGTCTACTGTTCATGAGTCGACTGAGCATGACCCTCGAAGGCCTAACGATCCCGCATCAGCCGCCCGCCGCTGATTTTGGTGGTGGGTCAGCTGCATGCGGATGTTCCGGCGAGCCGCTAGTTTCGCCGCAACCTTTGCTGCGACGCTCGGAAGGCCTTCGCAGTGATGTCCGCCCGGTACGCCGCAAGCTTTTGACCCAGCTCGACCGTTCGACCGATCGGGGACAAATCCACGCCATGCAAGGAGAACAGCCCCGCCTTCATGCGTTGCTCCATCCGAATGAGCTTTGAATCCTGAACGGCGATCTGGGCCTCGTAGTAAATGTCGTCGTGAATACCATTGCGCCAGTCGGTGGGACGATCCCGCGACTGCCCTGGCGGCGCAGTTCGGTCGATCTGCGCAACGCCCAGCGACTTCAAGTAGTTCCAGCTCCACTGATCCTCGAAGTAGTATTCGCGGAGATAGTGCACTCGCACCCGCTCCGCCGACCATCGCCGATTCAGGGTATCGGCAACCCGCTCCATGCCAGTTTGGTTTCCGCCACTATCGCCCAGAAGGACGATATCAACGAAG
>Ga0075418_10007907_pt1 | contig 11949 bp, 16 predicted proteins | sample SoiMetdeltSBSDD2_FD_81776 | JGI IMG/M metagenome (GOLD analysis project Ga0075418, IMG submission 81776) | Bulk soil microbial communities from a Populus tree surrounding site in Tennessee, USA - Soil MetaG P. deltoides SBSDD2 | ecosystem: Environmental > Terrestrial > Soil > Tree plantation...
CCTCCCAGCTCCTGGGCTGAAGCGGTCACCCATGCCTGCAGGGCCGCAGCATCACGCACGTCAAGCGCGCGGCCGACCGCAGTGACGCCGTGTCGGCGCAGCGCTGTGACAGTTTCGTCCACCTCCGTGGCCTGGCGGGCGCAGATGGCCACGTGCGCACCCTCCGCCGCCAGGGTCTCGGCAATAGCGCGCCCAATGCCTTTGGTACTGCCTGAGACAATCGTCCTCAACCCTTTGAGGCCCAGATCCATACTTGCCTCCTTTCTGCGTTTAGGGATGCGCCAGATATTGCTTACCGATTGCCGCGCCGACCGTGTACTTTGGGTCTACAAAATTGCCCAGCCGCACGCGGCCACACTGTGAGAGCATCATATAGGCATCCCAGCGGTCGTAACCATAGTCTTTTTCCATCCACAGAATCAGCTCGCGATAGGCGATACGCGTGGCATCCTCCAGTGGGCGGGCACTGCCAATAGCCATGATAACGTCCGCAGTTTCCAGGCGCGGCCATTCTAAGGTCCAGCCCTTGATCACATCGACCTGGATGGTGGTCAGGCTGGGATACTCGACCGCAGTGCCGCAGACCTCGCCATCCCCCTGACAGGCGTGCGCATCACCAATAAACAAGCGCCCCCCTGGTGTGCGGACGGGCAGATAGGTAATGCTGCCAGGCCCCATGTCCGGCAGGTCCATGTTGCCGCCGTGATTGTCCGGGGTGAGGGTGTTGATGGAGTCGATTTCCGGCGAGCAGCTCAAGGTGCCGATGTGCGGCTTATAGGGCAGTGTGACACGCGGGCTCCAGTACACGTGCTGCTCATCGAGCGCCACCTTACGCACGATTTCCGGCAATGGGGGATTGAGCGTGGCAGTATAGGTGGTACCGGTGAGGGCGCCAAACTCCGGGATCATGCAGCAGGTGCCGCGCGGATTCGCCCCGCGTGGCGCCATAGATTCGATGTACACGGCCAGCGTATCGCCTTTCTCCACACCCTCGACCATGATGGGTCCGTTCTGCGGATTGACAAACGGCATGCGCAGCACCTGCGTGGGGAGATCACGCTCGGTCTGGATCTTGCCTTCAAAGGCGTCGCGTGTTTCGACAATGATACGGTCGCCTGGGGTAACGTGGAGCACCGGGGTGGAATACGGACCAATAGTGTAGTGATACGTCCCCTGGACGGCCTCGGTCAACATGTGCGTGGCCGTAACCTGGCCATGCGCCGCGCCGCGCCGGTACATGATCGACTCGCTCAACCAGCTCATCGGCTGTCTCCTTCTCTCACGGTGCGCCCCCCTACCCTACCGGCTGCGGGGCTCCAACGCTGTAGGTATGCTCCAGTTCGTAGACATGCGCCAGCCCCAGCACCTCGGTGACCTCATCCCGCGAGGCAATGCGGCTGGACGAGACCATGCCGGTGTCCTTCAATTCCTGCATCGCGCCTTTGACGGCCTTACAGATCACCCCAATCGTGCCGCCGGTAATCATGGCCTGGAACCCCATGGCGGCGACGTCAGGGATGGGCAGCAACATGCCATTATACAACTTGGGCACATCCCGCAGAGCCTGGGCATAGGTGCGCAGGTCATCCACCGTCTTAATGCCATCCACGAACACCAGATCTGCCCCAGCCTCATGATAGGCGCGACACCGGCGCACCACGTCTTCCCACCCGTTGACCGCTAGGGCATCCGTGCGGGCAATGACGACGAAAGCCGGGTCACGTCGGGCTGCCAGCGCGGCGCGAATTTTCTGCACGTGTTCTTCCAGGGGAATGATCAGCTTACCCTCGAAAAAGCCGCACTTTTTGGGGAACACCTGATCCTCGAAGTGACATCCGGCAATGCCTGCTGCTTCATACTCGCGCACCGTGCGTGTGACGTTGATGGCATTGCCGTAGCCCGTATCCGCATCGCACAACACCGGAACGTCTACTGAGCTGGCAATGTAGCGGGCGTTCTGTACCATTTCCGTCTGTGTCATCAGCCCCACGTCGGGGTAGCCGCGTTCCGCCGCGGTCCCAAACCCCGTCATATACACGGCCTGGAATCCCAGACTGGCCGCGATCTGGGCGTGGAAGGCGTTGAGGACAAAGGGTGCGGCGACCATCGGGCCGCTCTGCAGCATCTGCCGCAGGCGTGTGGTGACACGTGATGGGGTCGTGGGCTGCTGCGTGCCAAAGTTGGTAATCGTCATGCGCTATTCCTTTCCATGTGAGGCGTGTAGACATATCTGCGGCAGTGTAGCATACAACTGGTTGCGAGTTTTGCTGGTCAGTATAACTTCTTGAAATACGAGGAGAAAATGCATGTATATGGGGGCAGAAGCAAGCGCCCCAACCGTGGAGGCGGCGCGCTCTGGACGCCCCGCCGTGTCCGGGGCTTGCCTGGCACGGCGGGAAGCGCCGCCGCATGCGCCCGCGGCCCCCCGCCGGAACCGCTGACGCCGATGCACGCCCCTGCCAGTTGGGGGCTCTCTGGCACGCCCCAGCGCTTCCTGGGAGCCTGGTCGACCGCCCCTCCCACGTGCCGGCAGGAGGGCTTCGCCGTGGCGGGTTTTCAAAGGAGCGGCGACCTACCAGCGGACGCCCATCAGCCCGATGTCTGGCGGGCCATGCGCACCCTGGACAGTGCCCGCCCGCCGCCTTCTCCCTCGTTAGCCCCTTGGCGCAGGGAGGGCGTGTCTCCCTCACATGGCCTGCCATGAAAATGGCGACAGTGTCCCGCTCAGTCGTCGCCATTTTCCATAGCGCTCCCTGGCGCGTGATGTGTATGATTTGGAACGTTCACCCATTGCGGTCTCTCGGAGGGGAAAGCAGCCAGTGACCACATTCACCATGGTTCATCAGACCGAGAGCGTTGCATGTGGAAAGGGATGAAGCATGATTCAAGCTGTGGATTTACACCGCGATCTCGCCGGACTCCCGATGCTCAAAGAGCGCTACGGGCACCCAACCGATGCCGAGTCGCTCAAATCGTTTGCCACCCTCGCCGCCTATCGTGACGGCGGCATTTTCGCCACGCATTTTTGCGGCAGCAGCGGCTGGGAGCGGCATCCGCAAGGGGATGAGGTCGTGCAGATTCTAGAGGGGGCCACGCGATTTGACATCATCGTCGATGAGGTCATGCAGTCCTTGGAGCTGTCGGCAGGCATGCTGGTGGTTGTTCCCAAGGGGTGTTGGCATCGCTTCGAATCCGAGACCGGCGTGAAAGTGCTGACCGTCACGCCAAAACCCACGCAACATACCCACGTGGATGATCCACGGACGGCAGTCCTGGAGGACTAAAATCCTTGTACAGGCTTAGTCTTGAGATCTCGATGTTTTAACCAGGCCATAGGAATGGCAGCAGCTCTCGATCAATCGCCTGTTCTATGTCACGCGTCGTCCATCCAGCTGCGGGACGTCGTGCCTAGACCTGCGCACCTTCCGTGTACAACACGAGTAGCGTGCCGCTGGTGACCAAAACAGGCAGACAGATAAAATTGAGCAGTGGTACGAGGAGGGTGAGAAAGGCGGCGGCGCCAAACCCGAGCATCAGCCAGCGGTGTTGCCAGATGAAGTGCCGCCGTTGCGCAAAGCGGAGGGAGCGGTGATCCATGGCAAAGCCGGCATATTCCAAGGGTAAGAACAAGATGGTAAACAGGGGCGCGACCATCGCCATCAGTGGGGTCAGGACGGGAAGGAGCGCCAGGATGAGGAAGGCCAGTTGCACCAAGAGAAAAAAGCCGAGCTTTGTGAGTTCGTCAAGGATGGAGACGCTAATGCTCTGTACCGTCCCAATGGCCGTGGTGTCTTCTTCTTGGCGACGTCCGTGAACCAGACTTTCGACGCGTTGGGCTAGGACATCAAGAAAGGGGGCGGCAATGGTCGTGCCTAGCAGCAGAAAGAGCACATAGAGGACGACCAGGGCGGTCAGCAGTAGGAGGAGACCAATACCCCACCCCAGAAAGCGTAAGGGGGCGACCCAGAACCAAGCATACCAGGTCCGCGGGGGCGTCTGGGGCAAAAACCCTGTGGCCAGACCATAGAGGTCCTGGTAGAAAAATACAAAAAGCGCAAAGGCCAAGGTAAAGACCACCATATTGATGACGGTCGGCAATATGGCCCATTTCCAGAGTGTGCGATGACGGCCGAGAAACGCGATCCCACGCCAGGCAATCCGAAACCCGTGCGCCGTCTCCGTAGCAAAACGCATGCTCTTCCGCTTTCCCCGCAGATTTTTCCCTGGTGCCTCCTAGCGGTGGCTCCACAGTTAACCATAGTCACGAACACCAGCGCTCGATCAAGTGCTGCAGTGCCCGTGAAGGACGTCCACACCGCTTCGGGGGTGTCCAGCGAGACAGCGGCACTTGAAACGACAACAGTTCGTGCATCGTCCAGCAATGGTCGGTGATCCCCGCCGCCATGGCCGGGGTCGTCTGTTGCGTATGGGACAAACTCGCATGCGGCGTGCAAACGGCGTCGCAGCGTCTCCACACGTGCCGGCGTGCCATCGACAAGGCGGCGGTCGGTCGCGACCACCCGTCGCCGCTCGTAGCGCTTGACCACCTGGGCGATCAAGACATGGCGCCACGGACGCCGCGGGGGCCGTCCGCCCTGCCCCGTGTGTACGGGATCGCGAAAAGTCTCCCGAATGGCCCGAATGTATGACACCATACCTCTACATTCCCACTAGGTCCACAACCGTCTGTACTCCCCCCAACGCGTCAGGGCACCTCCTTGTATACCGTCGCTACGGCGGCCTGGATGCGTCCGGGCTGCTCCCAGGTGGGGTACTGCTTCTTGAACTCCTCCATGAGCAACGTAGCCGCGTCCTCGGCGGAGGTGCCCTGCTGCTTGAGTGCGGCTACGCGCGCCTGCAGCGCCGTGAGATAGCGATGATACCCGTCAATGGCGGAGTTATCGGTGAGCTCGTAATGGGCTGGCACGAGCTGCCTCGCGTGCAGCACCGCCATCTGGTCGAGGCTCGTCAACCAGGTACGGCTGTCCGATTGGGGTGAGGCGAACGCTGGGAAGAGGTCCTTCATCGCCAAGTCACCTGAAAACAGCACGCGATCGCCCTCGACGAACGCCACCGTATCCCCACGCGTGTGGCCCGGTCCCAGCCGCAGGAGACGGACGCGGACCCCACCCAGATCGAGCCCTTTCTCGGTCTCGAAGATCTCCGCGGGCGGGCGGAACTTGGCGTCCTTCAGCAGGTCGGCGATCTCTGGTGACCGCTGCCGAAAGCGTTCCACAAACTCCATGCCCATTTCGTCGACACCCTGCTGCTGGGCGGCGGCGCGGATGACCTTGGCGCTCGGTGGGAACGCGACTTCGCCGGTCGTATGCTCAGGATGAAAATGCGTGTTGACAATGTAGAGGTCAGGGCTCTGGCTCACCTTCTGTACTTCGCGCAGTACGACTTGGCCGTTCTTGAGCCCCATGCCGGGATCGACCACCAGCGTCGCCCGGCTGCCGACGACGATGCCGACGTTGGGCACCATGCCCACCTTGAAGTCGGGGATGACGTAAACATGCTCCGAGATCTGGACTGTGGGACCTTCTTTTTGCAGGGGCATGGGCGCCTGGGCCGCCGCGACCGCGCTCAGGCAGGCGCCTACGACGCACGTCATCACGCGTATCCACACTCCGGCATGACGAGGCAAGGTTTGCATAGGGTCCTCCTAAGACAATAGGTAGCGAATCGCATGCAGTGGCTGCGTCATCGTAGCATATCGCGGCGACACATACGACCCGAGCCTCTCCATGCTCCGTCGCGGGTCCTCTGGTATATTTCCACATCGTCTCTCAGGGAGAAAAGGCTTCCGCCCCGGACGCGGAGCGCATAGATCATCGGCATGGAGGCCCCCTACCAGCCCACGCTCCCCAGAGGGCGTTCTCAGGGCAAAGGTGTGTGCCTCCAAGGTTCGACGGACTCAGCACGGGCCGCGCCCTGCGTATGCGCTGCACCCTCGCGTCGCATCCAGGAAGCTCAGGAGGTATGCTATGCTCATCGTCTCCGGAAGAATTTACGTGCGCCCCGGCGCTCGGCAGGCGTTCTTGACGTCCTCGCTTGCCGCGGTCGCCCAAGCGCGCAGTGCCCGTGGTTGCCGCGATTTCGTGGTGGCGGCAGACCCGATGGAGCCTGACCGCGTCAATGTCTATGAGGAGTGGGAGTCCGAGGAGGCGCTCATGACCTTTCGTGGCGCCGGACCTGATCACGATGTGTCGTCCAGTATCGTGCGTGCAGATGTTTCCCGGCACATCGTGTTGTCCTCCGGTCCGGCGTAGCAGGGGACGTGCAACGGTGATGGCGCTGGCGCGTCGATAGGTGTTGGGCATTATAGTTTGTACTTTGCGATCCACAACTCTGGAATCCAATATGAGCGGTCGATTTTCCCAGGCCCACATCACACCCCACCGCCTGGCTGGATGGCATACTTTTCTGGACGCATGGGGCTGTGATACCATATTAGACGTATCCCGAATTAGACGTATCCCGAGCCAACCCCTACGACGGTAGAAAGCGCATGCATCTATGGGAGAAAAGCCTTCGCATGCGGTCCGTCGCCCACGAGGGAGCACATTTCAGCACCGCGATTTCACCCTCTATCTCTGGTCGCGTATTCTGAGCAGCTGTGGCACCGAGTTTCAGATGACTGGGGTGAGCTGGCATGTCTACCAGTTGACCGGACAACCGTTGGACCTCGGGTTAATTGGCTTGGCGCAGTTTGCGCCCTTCCTGGCGCTCTTTTTGATCGCGGGGGCTGTAGCAGATCGGTCCTCACGCACCAGCATTCTCTGTCTCTGTGGGCTGCTCCACACCTGTTGTGCCCTGCTGCTGTATAGCCTGACTATGCTGGGCACGACCCAGTTCTCGCCCATTTTTCTGGTGTTACTCCTCATGGGGATGACTCGGGCTTTTCAGAGCCCGGCCCAGCAAGCGCTGGTGCCGCTCCTGGTCCCGCAGGAACATTTTGCCCGCGCCGTGGCCTGGACGACCTCTGGGAGCCAGATCGTGCGAATGGGGGCGCCAGCAGTGGCCGGGGGGCTGTTAATGCTAGGCCAGGCCTATGTCTATGGGGCAGCCATTGGTTGTCTGGCCCTGTCAGCGCTCCTCACCTTTTTCATACAGGCCAATACGCAGATCGTCAACCGAGAACGCCCGTCGTGGACCACGCTGCTGGGCGGCTTGACGTTTATTGGCTCACGGCCCCTGCTGTTGGGCACCATTGGCTTGGATCTATGCGCAGTCTTCCTTGGGGGCGCCACGGCGCTGCTACCCATATACGCTGTCGATATTTTGCATGTGGGCGCTGTCGGTTTTGGGTGCCTGCGCACAGTGCAGACCCTCGGCGCGCTGGCGTGTACGCTGGCGCTCATCTATTGGCCGCTCACCCGGCGGGCCGGTGTTGTGATGCTGGGCAGTGTGGCGCTGTTCGGGGTAGCCACCGTGGTGTTTGGCCTGTCCACCTCGTTTGCGCTCTCGTGCGTGGCCCTGGGAGTGATGGGTGCGGTGGATGCGATCAGTGTATTTATCCGTGGCCTGATCATCCAGATCATTCCGCCGGATGATATGCGTGGCCGGGTGAGCGCGGTCAACGCAGTGTTTATCGGGGCCTCAAATGAACTGGGGGCGTTGGAATCAGGGTTGACCGCGGCCTGGTGGGGTGTGGTGCCAGCCGTCGTGGTTGGGGGCCTCGGCACCCTCGCCGTGGCGCTCGTGTTCCTCTGGCGCTTCCCACAGATGCAAACCCTGGACTCGCTCGACCATAACGTCTTAATACGGCAATATCGCTAAGACTACCCCTCCCAATGGATGGGCGATATGCTCACCCTTGGAAATGCCACATTCCACCCGATTGAGTGGTAAAGAGCATCATCGCTCATCGCAAGCCACCAGAGGCGAGGATTTGTAAGTTGAGCATTCAGTCTGGGGCGGGTACGCGCCCGCCTTCCACTTCCACGCCACACTGGCCGGCGTACTTAGCCTAACGCTGATACGGGACCAAGTTGTACAGCCTTGCAGAAACGCTTGCTGGCTCCCGTGGAGATGCTGGAAGCCCTTCATCATGAAGAGCTTCCGGTCCCAGATCCCCCCGACTTTTGCGGTAAACTTCTAACATATTGATATTGTTGACACAATTTTCTGACGAGATGTGTAGCCAGCCATCGGATAGATACTGAAAATCAAGCGTCAAGTTGCCCCTGCCAGTCGGGGCCCCTCAGGTTACATGGTAGAAACCTTCTAGGATGAGCAGGGTTACGCATCCCAGTTACTGAGATCCAGCGGCTGGACTCTGGGCCTGTGCCGATGCGCGGGCTGTGCAAGGTGGCGCATGCGCCACCCCAACATGAGCAACCCTATGCCCCCACACAGGAGAAGACTGGCCACAAAGTAGGCCAATAATTCTGGCCAGATGACCATAGCGAGCGCTGCACAGATCAAGCCGAGCCCTGGCGCCATGAGGGGCCACCCAAGGCCACGTGTGCCACTCCTGGTAGGGTGTTGACCATACCCCTGCGAAGGAACGAAAATAGAGAAACCTCTGAACATGGGGCTTGCTTCCTCCCAGTGTTTCATGAGTTTCAGCGGGGCGCACAGCCGGCTGTGCGCCCCGCAGGTACTAATCGAAATCAAAGAACTCGCTCAGGAATGACTTACGCCGGTGTGACCGGAAACGTTCGTCGTCATCCCGCCAACGCTCTGTGAGGCCCTCAGCCCGCTCCGCAGCGTGCCTCTGTCCGCCAAAGGCAGAGGAAGAAGGCACGGTGAGCGATCACTCGACGAGCTTCTCGAGTTCCCCACGGTCTAACCAGACACCACGGTATTGGGGGCAATAATCTATCTCTATACCCTGGCGCTCCATGATCTGGAGACCAGTGGCGCATACGGGACACTGCATAGTTCCTTCCTCTAGCTCGCTGAGAAAACTATGGCAGGCGAGGCACTGTGCCCCACCCGCCTTGTGGCGTGAGAATGCGTTGGAGGCATGAAGATCATGGCCCATGCGGTGGGCGATGGGTCTCGTAGCCGCCTCACATGGGAAATGTACAGGTGAGATCATCATTCGACAAATAGAAAATATTGTACTTATTTATAGAAAAAAACGAATGATGCCAATTCCCAGGTAGTGTACCCGTATCTAACTGATAAATTCGAGAGGGAGAATGCGGTAGGATAATCCCCTTACACCAGGGAGCAAGGGGATATCGTCATGGCGTCAAACGTGTTGTTTTACCAACTTCTCGCGGTCGCTCTCGTGTTGATCTACTGCATCATCCGTATCTGGTGGCTCGATGATTCCAGCGCTATACTCCAAACGCCCCTCAAGCTGGGCAAGTCCCGACGCAAACGCTCTCAAGCGCCCAAGCTTTTCGCTGGGCTGATCCGCAAACCGCTGTGTGTGGCCTGTGAGCAAGGGGTCGATGCCCGCCGCAAGGCGCTCGACTCATCACGTCCCCTGATCACCTTCACCCGAGGACGCCAGCGTACCGTCAACACCCGAGTTCACTTCTGTCCCGAGCCGGATTGTTCCTAATCCGTAGCCCTGAGGTACGCGGCCCCTTTTTCATGAGCAGTTTTTTAAGCTTTTCCATAAAATACGATAGCATAAATTTGTGCTTTTCCTAAAAATTTTTATGCGTTATCATACATCTCCAGTACATAAGGAGTCCCTTATGACCCTACGGCAGATCTGTGGAGAGCGTATACGACGACGACGGATGGCTTTGGGGTGGACGCAGCAGGAGTTCGCCAAGGTGACCGGGATTCCGTATCCTACCTTGAGCCGGATTGAGCACGGCGAGCAATCGATGCACTATGAGCGGGTTGTTGCCCTTGCCGACGTGCTGGATGTCAGTACAGACTACCTCCTGAATCGGACGGATGACCCCGCCCCGCCAAAGAAGTGCCCGCGACCCCGCAACGGCGCGGCGGTGGGTTAGGAGGCGGCGGCCTGGAACCGCACGCAGCTGAGACCATCATCCGCTCGCTCGCGGCGGCGATCGCGAAGCAGGACACGATCAACACCGACTTGCGCACCTGTATCGAGGAGCAGCGTGAGTTCAACCGCCAGCAGGGGGCCATCAACGAGCGCCTAGCCGCCGCCATCGAGCGCCTCGACGTGACGCAGGCCCGCATCGAGACCCTCATCGCCCGCCTGCTCCCGCAGAGCGAGAACGGCCGGGAGGCCTAACGAGGCAAGGAGCGACAGCGTATGACCGAGCAGAACCAGGCCCGGGACCTGTTGGCCACGCTGCGGGACGCGCTGCAAAAGCTCGACGTCCACCTTGGGCTCACGCGGGATGGGGTCGACGAGATCGCCACCCAGGTGGAGCGCCTGCAGGCGGGCGTCGAAGCGCTCTGTGACCTACGGCAATGTGAGGCGACCGCTGTCGGGATAGACATGTTGGTCGACGCCGCGGCGGATTTTCTCGCGGCCTTCAGAGAACTCGAATCCGGGATCCTCGACGCGCAGGCGGAGGTGGACATGCTTGAGGCGGAGGTGGCGGATGACGAGGATAGTCGGGAGCCCTGACCAGGAGCGCATGGACGAGGCCTGCCACGATATTCCCACCTGACTGAGGCCCACTCATGGCCAAACTCACCATTACTGACGCGTCACGTGTTGCAGGTGTCACACGCTCCACCTTCTACCGCGCTATTCAGACAGACCGCTTGAGCGCTGACTCTGATGGCTATGTCGATACCGCTACGCTGTTGCGTGCAGGCTACACGCTACAGCGTAGCGCGCAACAGATCAAGGGTGTATCGCAAAACGACGCAACACCGACGCGCAACAGCCCTCATCTCCAGGGGGGATACACAGGTATTTTATGCCCTACAACAGGAGCGCGACATGTTACGTCTGAAGCGCGATCTGTTGCGCTAGCAGCTTGAGGCAACCCAGAGGCGCGAACAAGCCGCCCTAGAGCGTGAACGCGAAGCGCGTGAAGAGCGACAGGCAGCACGTGACCGTGAAGCGCTTCTGTTGCGTATGGTAGAGCAGGTGCAGATGTCGTTGGATGAGGGAGCAATTCTTTCCTGAGGTGATGTAATGGGACATTCGAACTGACAAAACAAAGATCATAGAGTACTCGTTATTTCATACGATGATAGACGCCCACGAGGCTGTATTGACAGGCGTACCGCCCGCAGGACGCTGCCGGCTCACCGGACAGCAGCAGACGGCGTATCATCCCTGGAGCCGAGGAGGCAGTGGCGTATGTCCCCCCAGCAAGCGATCGAAATGATTCTCACCCGACAACTCGCCAGTTACCTGGCCCTGCCCATTTTCGTCGTTGATCCCGAAGGGATGCTTGTGTTCTACAACGAGCCAGCGGAGCCCATTCTGGGCAAACGCTTTGACGAGACCGGGGCGATGCCGATGAGCGAATGGTCCACCATCTTTCAGCCCACAGATGAAGCTGGGGTGGCCTTGGCGCCCACCGCACTGCCGCTGGCCCTGGCCCTCGCGGAGCAGCGGCCGGTCCACCGGGCTTTCTGGATCCATGGCCTCGATAACGTACGCCGCCACATCGAAGCCACCTGTCTACCCCTCATTGGCCAGACACGGGGCTTCCTGGGCGCGGTCGCTCTCTTCTGGGAGGTGGTCGGACGATGAGGTAGACACAACAATCCAGTTAGCCAACTGCGCCGGGAGGAGTACGTCGACAAAGTTGGCGTGGGTGCGGGTCACGAGAATATGCTGGCCCGCGACGGCCATGGCGGCAATCATGAGGTCGGCACAGCGCTTCCGCTGGCGATGCTGTTGGCGGAGACGTTCCATCTCGGTTGTACGGGCGACATCAAACACGACGACCTGAAACTATGCTAGCATCTGCTGCGTGTCCAGCAAGCATTGGTGCGCGAGCGGAGCCTCGGACAGTGTCGTCTTCAGGGCAAACACATACCGTCCGCGCAACACTTCGACGACTACCACAGAAAGGAAGGTGATGACGCAGC
>Ga0075418_10007909_pt1 | contig 11947 bp, 1 predicted proteins | sample SoiMetdeltSBSDD2_FD_81776 | JGI IMG/M metagenome (GOLD analysis project Ga0075418, IMG submission 81776) | Bulk soil microbial communities from a Populus tree surrounding site in Tennessee, USA - Soil MetaG P. deltoides SBSDD2 | ecosystem: Environmental > Terrestrial > Soil > Tree plantation...
ACGAAAGCAAAGAGCCAAACGTGCCTCGCGCATCTGTTGCGGAGAATCGACGGATTGTTGGAGATCGACAAGGGACCGCACGCACAAAGGTGGTTGCGGAGCATGAAAGGAGTTCTGAAGCGATCGGTCCGGATCAGCCAACGACGCGACGCCGCCGCAATCGGGCCGCATGGGTTGATGGTGGCGATCGGAAAGGCGGAAGCAGACATCGATCGCCTGCTCCAGCAAGTACCCCCCGGCGAGCACGTACAGCGATTCGCTCGTCACGTGCGGCGAGAGCGATCGGCGCTGTTCACCTTCCTCTACTACGACGCGACCCCAGCGACGAACTTCCTGGCAGAACAGGCGCTTCGGCCGGCAGTGGTCAACAGAAAGATGTCGGCCGGGAACAACACTCCGCGCGGCGCGAAGGCGCAAGCAACCCTCATGACGGTTCTGCACAGCGCGCGTAAGCGCTCCGCCGACACGATCTCCCTGGTCGTCGACGCGCTGCGCAGTCCAACTGCTGTTCAGCATCTGCTGTGAGCCGGTAAACAGTTACCCACAGGCGAGTAAGATTCAACTCACGAGGGCGCGCGGGAGGTGGAGTGTGCAGGTCGCGACAAGTAAGGTTCGTGCGCGGGCGAGAGCGCCGGCAGCGTTGTTGCGCATGCCCGGCGCTCGCACCGATTTCGCTACCGCTGCAAGAACGATGACGACGCGTGGGTGGCGGAAGGAGATCTTCTGATATCCGCGTCGCTGATCAATGAACCACTTGCTCCTTCAAAACTTTCATCACCTTCGTGAAGAGCGCCAGGTCGAGCTCATCTTCGTATTCTCTCGCGATGAGCATCACTTCAGGGTTGGATAAGAACTCGCGATGCCGCTCTCGAAAGGACCGCAAGACATCAAGATCAGCCGCGTCAAACGCACCATTGGCAATGAGCGCGTCGAGTTTTTGCAGTGGATTGCGAACGATCCCAAACTGATACCGAAGTTCGTCACTAATGATTGCACCGTCGAAGTTCGGCTCCCCCCAGTGTTCCATCTGATCGAAAATTGCGCCGGTGAAATCGGCCTCATCGAGCGACGCTCTCTCAAACGAAACGCGAGTAAGCTGCGCTACGCGGAAGCTTGCGCCTCTGAGCTCTGCGCTTCGGAAGAAGACATCCTCGAGCTGTGAACCTTCGAAGCTCGCCTTATCCAGCTTACCCATATTGAACGTAACGTTTTTCAGGCGTGCGTTCTTGAATGAACTCTCTGATAGATCGAGCGTGCGCGGCCCAAGTGTCGCCTCGTCAAGTATTGCCTCATCGAATGACGCGCCTCGGAACGAGGTCTTCTTTCCCTTCTCAACAGTTATACGAACGCGTTTCAACACGCATCGGCTGAAGCTGACTGATTCTCCAACGACATTCGTCAACACCGATCCAGACAGATCACACTCTTCGACTAAAAACCCTCGCAAATCGATCGCAACGTGGTTGAATCGGACCCTTTCTCCACGCAGATCGATCTTGCCGTTTGTGACAAGGCCATACCGATCAGCGACTGCTTTCATCTGATCGTTTGTGCGCTCCATTAGGAGTTTGCCGATCGCTTTCTGTCTCTCAGCCATTTCCTTAGTAAATCAACGGATATAGGTCGTACGGCTCATTTGCATAACGCGACACATGGCGTGCCCACGATCCAGCCGTCGTCACATCCCAACCGCTCTCCAAGAATAGATTAATGAAGTCAGCCCCACGTGCCCCACGCGGCGTGATCCGCAAGAATGGAAGCTCGGCTTTCGCAGCAAGTTGCTTTACGACATCATCCATGATGTTGCCACGGATCAAGCTTCTCGCGAACTGTGGCTTCTGTGCAAAAGCCTGTGCAAACCGCTGGCCGCGGAGCGCTGGGTTGTTGTAGACACTCGCCCAATATGTACTGTTGTTTCGGATCAGGCGATCCGTGATTCGTGCGGCGCGAGCTGTGATATCCGCAAGCTCTTCCGTCGTTGCCGTAACTGACGGGAAGCGCGAAGCAGCACGTGCCTCAGCGCTTGCAGTCAGATTGGCAAGTACACGCGCACGTTGCGCTGACCGAGCAGCGTCACGGGCAGCAGCTTGCTGCAGCCCTCGCGTCGCACCGATAGCACTGACCGCTCCGATTCCGATGTTCGCCACGCCCGTCGCGATGCGCGCGTTCTGCTCCGACATGCCCGCCTTCTGGAGCGCGTACATCGAGCCCTGATCGAAGAAGCTCTCGTGAACTTTTCCGGTGAGGATGGTTCTCGCACCGGCGAAGCAGATGTCGCCGCCGTGTGCGAGCATGACCGCGCCTGGGAGCGTGCCAGCGCCGGTCCATACGACGGAACCACCAGCGATTGCTTCGCCGCATCCGCCAACGAGTTGCAGCGTTCCCTGAACATAAGGATTGGCTAGCGTCTCGCCGACCGCGTAGGTGACGTCGTCGACGTTGTTTCGGAAGCCTTCATCGGTCGCGTATTTCTCCGCGAACCAATACATGAGCTGGCGCTCAACGGCGTTTTGGCCGAACGCACCGAGCGGGTCGGAGTTGTTGACCGGATCTCGCGCGAGACCGGCGTAGAGGTTGTTGCTATCGATCGCGCCGTACGGATCGGGCGTGAGGAACTCACCGGTCGCGCTGTCGTAGAAGCGCGAGCGCGCGAAGATCAAATTCGTGGCAGGCTCGCGCAACGGCCACGCTTTGAAGTCGAAGAACAGTTTTGCTTTCGACTCTTCACTCGCGGCGAGATAAAGCGCCTCGATCTCGTACACGTTCCGCGCGCCTTCGCGGGAGCTGATCGACGAAAGCGATTCGCGATAGATCACCGGCTGCGCGCTCGCCGCATCAACACCGCTATAGATCTTGCGCGCCCAAGCCGGCACGGGCACGACGGGCGTTGCGCCCCAGCCTTTCACCCGCAATGCATTTGTAAGCGAGACCTCGAGCGATTTTGCGTCCGTGGCGTTCGCGAGAAGGTTCCATTCCGTTGCCGGCAGCGTCCAGAGGATCGTGAAGTCATCTTCGAGCTCGGGTGCGACAGTCGAAAGCTGCGCGAGCGTCTTGGTTTCTTTCACACTCGCCAGGCGCGCGCCGGTCGCGAGCGTCGTCGCATCGACGCGCTCGGACAGGTGCACACGCACCTTCACACTCTCGACATTGCCCGCATTGTCTTTGGTTAGGTCAAGCGAGATCTTGTCCGCGACGGCACCGTGCAAATATTTCGGTGCATCGCCGTACGAGTCGGCGTAGAGAACGCGCTCGACGAGATTGCCGTTCTCGTCGATCACCGCCGCGAGCGAGCCCGCGCCCATTTCATCCACTACAGGGAAGAACGTCGCCGGGTCACCGTCGGACTGCGCCACGAGCACACGCGTCGGATCGTCCACACCCTGATCGCCGTGCAGGTACTGTCGCAAAAGCCCTGCTGTCGGTTCCAGTGGCCCGTCCGATTGCCTGCTTGCACCCTGCTGGAACACGGCGACAAGACGATCGACGATCGGATCCCATACGAACGTGGTCTCGGCCGGGAGGCCGTCTCGCGCGAGAACGTTCGTGCGCGTTTCCAAGCGCCAGCCACCCGCGCCATCTGGCTCATATGCGACGCGGCCGACGAGCCGGTCATTGGGATCCCAACTGAATGCGATGCGGCGATCGGCCTTTTCCGCCGACGTCATGCGTCCGAGCTCGTCGAACGTGAAGCTCCATACGCCGTCGTTCGTGCGACGGCCGCCGGCGAATGCATAGTCACGCGTCGATTGCACGATCTCATCGAGCGTGAGCGTTCGCGCGTCGATCTGATGAGCATCCGCGCGGGTAGCGCTCCAAGTCAGCGGCTCGATCTTCGCCGCTTCCGCGCCTAACGTTTCATGCTGCGAAGGCGTGAGTGCGGCTCGCGCGCTGCGCACCGAGCGGAAGTCGGCGTCGATGAGAGTGTCGTTCGACGTCGGTGATGCAAGCGCCGATGCAACCCCGAGCCACGCGTCGCCCAACCGGCCGCGGTCGTCGTAGCTCCATGCCGAGATGCGCTTCGTGCCGAGGTCGAGCAGCGATTGCAGACGCAGCGCATCGTCACGAGCGTTTGCGCTGCCGGCGAGTCGCGTCGATCCAACCGACGTTGCGCTCCACAACGGAAGGCCCGTTTCCGCCTGCGTCGATCCCACCACGAGCGGAGGAAGCTCGATCGAGCCCGGGAGATCTTTGCCATCGGCAAAGCCGTATGCCGTGGTGATCGTGGCGCCTGAAGCGAGATGTTGCTTTCGATCGAACAGGCGTCCAAGCGACCTAACATTTGCACTCGACAGCTCGCCGCCTGTTGTGCTCTTTGCCTGGCCGACGAGATTCGATCCTGCGTCGCGCGTTTCAACGATCGTTTGCAGCCACTTCGATTGCGGATCGGGCTCCACGGCACCCGCCACGGGCATTCCCCAGCTCGCGCGCTCATCGTGAACCGACCACGTGTGACGCTGCGTGTGCGCGTCCAGCACTTCGATCTCGGCGTCCGATTTGAGTCCGGTTCCCCCGCGGTAACGCCACGTGCTCGTGATGCCAGGACGTCCGAGCAGGTCGTATTGGAAATAGCCGATTGCAGCGTCCTTGTTGCTGACGAACCTTAGCCGGCCCGATAAGTCGTACTCGTACTTGATGAGCAGTGCTTCCGGTGTTGGCTCTTCACCCTTGTGAACACCGACGATGCGACCGCCGTCGTCGTAGGAGTACGATAGCCACTGCCCCGCGCGATCGCGCGTTGCCTTGACGGCTCCGGTCTTGTCTTCATACGTGGTTTCTTCCGTCGTGCCATCGGCGTATGTGATCTTCCGCAGTCGTTCCAGTGCGTCGTATTCATAGGATGTCGATTCACCCGTTTCGTCGATGACCTCGCGCACGTTCCCGAACGCGTTGTACCGATACTCATTCGTCTTGCCGTCGGCCATCGTGCGCTTTGTGACCAGACCGCGGCTGTCGTACGTCGCTGTCTCCGTATTCATGCCGGGACGCGTTACCGTCAGCACGTTTCCGGATTCGTCATATGTGGTCTTGGTCACATGCTCGAACGCGAGCGTCTGATCCACCGGCCGATCGAGTCCGTCATAGTTGATGATGGCCGTCGTCGCGACTTCGCTTCCCGCTTTCGGTTCGCTCGCGCGCACGATGATGGGAACGTTGCCGTTGAACTGCCGCGAGACAAGCGCCCACGTTTCCGTCGTCGATTCCGGATCGAACACGAATGCTTCCGGTGCCGGCAGCTCGCCAATGCGTTCTTCCGTGACATGGCCCGCGTCATCGCGCATCACCTGCCGCGCACGCACACGGCCGGTCAAGAAGTCCACGGCGCCCGTCTCACCCACACGCGTGACCTCTCGTTTTCCCCCGTCGCGCCACGACATGAGCGTCTTTCGCGCGGTCTCTCCGATCGCCTCACTCGTCGACTTGATGCGTCCGCGAGCGGTGAAGCCGTTCTCCGTTTGCGCGATCATCTCGCCGTTCACATCGAACGAGGTGATCTCTTGCGGTTCGCTCCACTGGCTGTATTTCGTCTCCGTTTTCGTTCCATCCGAAGCGACCGTGGCGACCGTGCGGCCTAACACGTCCTGCTTCGACAGAACTGCTGTTCGCACGCCGTCCGACTCATACACGCGCACGCCCGTCTTGTCGTAGGCGAAGCGCCGCGTCACGGTCTGCGCCGTTGCGCCGCGCCGCACGATCTCGACCGGCCGTCCGAGCTTGTCGAGCGTCGTCACCTGTTCGGCCGGAACCGTTTCCGAACCCTCGCTCGTCGGATCGACCTCGGTGATCGTGCGATTCGCGAAGTCGTACGTCGTGGCGGTTTTGATCGTCGCCGATGAGCCGTTCACGGCCGCGCGGGTCATCGTCGTCTCGGTCTCGCGACCGAGCGCGTCGTATTTCGTGCGCGTCTCGATCGTGCCCGCGCCCTTCTGCGTACGCGCGCTATAGGCGAGACGGCCGCTCGCGTCATAACCATAACGCTCATTCGCGAGCACCTCGCCGCTCGTGTCGGTGAGCACTCGGCGAACCACGCGACCGAAACTATCGAGCGTCGTCTTGGTGCGCGTACCACGCACCATGTCGTGAGTTTCGACCTGCTCGCCTCCGTCGGCAGTGAGCGCATAACCGAAGTTCTCGCGTTCGCCCTCGCCGCGGTGCACGAAGAACGGACGGCTGCGCGCGAGCGGCACGCTGTCTTCCGCGTAATAGATCGTCTTCGCACTGATCACCGGCGTCTCGCTTCCGGCTTCGGTCTGCACGACATCCGTGGCCTGGCCCGAGCTGTTGTAATTCGTGGTGATCGAGACGCCTTCATCGGTCACGACCGTCTTCTTGGTCTCGCGCGTCACTTGCGGCGTGTCGCGTTCCTCGAGGCCGCTTCCGCCTTCACTGCGGCCGATCTTTTCAACCTGATTCGATGAGGTCTCGTGCGCGAACTGCGTCTCGGCCGTGAAGCCCGGCGCACTTTCGATGATCTTTTTCAGGATCTTTCCGGGAGCACCGTTCGTCGTACGCTCGTAGATCGATTCGACATTGAGCCCGTTCGGATGAAAGACCTTGTGAACCTGACCATCGCCGGTGTACTGCATCAGCGTAGTCAGGGCCTCACGCTTCGTCGTCACCACCGGCGGCGCCTCCACTGGAAGAGCCGCGACATCGACGTAGTCGACGTCCACGGTAATTCCCTGAATGTGCTGACGTTTGTCCGGTCCTTCCTCCGCAAACGTGTACGTGCGGTTCTGACCTAACGCATCCACGACTCTCGTGAGCGCACCTTCATAAGTGAATGTCGCACTCACACCACCGGGCCACATCTGATCGGCCACGCGATCACGTTTGGGGCTCGTGTAATTGAATGTCACCCGGGCGGATTCACCCGCAGGATCGGTGATCGACTTGAGATTCGTTTTCAGCTCGACCGTGTCATTGAACCCGGAGCCCACTCCGACGTCATACGAATAGGCGATGCGTGGACGTTTCGCACCGGAATGATCGAACTCGGCCGGCACACCTTCTCCGGCTTTCGCTTCCGGAAGCTTGACCTCTGTTAGGCAGCCGTCTTGATAGGCATAGGTGACCTTTCGGCCCTGCCATCCAGGTTCGCCGGGAAGAGTTGGAGCCTTCGGTCCACGCCAGTCGGTGATCTCTTCGACGAAGCCTTGTTCGTTGTATTTGAAGAATGTCTCGCGGCCGACGGGATCGATCACGCGCGAGAGTTGCGTTTTGTCGTTGTAGAGATAACGCGTGATATTGCCGCCACCGTCTTTGTCGTAGAGATGATCAGTTTCGGCGATGAGCCGGCCGAGCGTGTCGAAGCGCATCTCGCGCCGCTGCGTGTCGACGAGCACCCAACCGTAGGATGTGCGGGTGAGCTTCAGATAGAGCCCGATCGTTGTGGCGTATCCCGATTTGAACAGCCACACCTCGCCCGCGCCGTCGCGATACTCGACATCGCCGTTAGGCAGCGGGCGCAGACGGCGAAACAGCATCGAGTCCCAACCGGCTCCGAACGCCGTGCCGCCGATCGTGCGCGAGCGGTACGTGCGATCGACGACGACGTTGAACCCTGCGCGGCCGCCGGCATCGAGATCGATATTCGAGGTTTCGATCTCGCCGGAATGAACGTACGTCGTTTCCTGCAATGCGCCGCCGGCGACGGGAGGATTGTGGGCGGCGATCTGCACTTCGCGCGGGCGCAGCGTGTCCGCGGGCACAGTCGCAGTGTGCGTTACGAGGTTCTTGCTCAGATATGCATAGGGCGTGTTATTGAACACCGACGGGTCCGGGCGAATGGCCACGGCTCGACCGGTGGTGTACAGCTCGACGACATCGGATTTGTCTTTGAGAGCCGGTGGCCGTTCGCATTTCGCGCAGCCTTGTGCGGCTTTTTCTTCGATGCTCGTGTTCGCGGACCACTGCCACTTTTCACTCGCACGAATATCAGCGACGCCGACGATCCACGGCGAGAACCATTTGTTGTAGCCGCGTTGATAGCGAAGCTCGGTCATACTCGCCGGCACGGCGCGCTGCATCGTGATTTCCTGATGCGCGCGCGGCCAGCCTGCCGGCGTATCGAGAGCTTTCGCGCCGACGGCGTATTCGCTCTCGAGTTTGACCTTGAACTCACTGCCGATCGATTCGTTCAACGCACCCGGAAGGGCGAGCTCGAGACGGAATGCAGCGAGTGATGCGTTCTCGCCGGTGAGCGTGATGTCGTTAGGCGGATCGATCCCGAGCGGCACGATGCCGGTGATCGACGACAGCCCCTTGGCTTGATCGACCCGCGCCTGGATCTTGAGCTGCGGATCGACGGCGGCAACGATGTTTGTCGTTTTCTCGAGCAGCTTGCCGACGTAGACATATCCCGTGTCGGGATCGACTACCGGTGCAAGCGTTCCCTGTGCGAGCGGTTCTTGCGATCGCCACACGATGCGAGGATCGGGTGTATCGATGCCCTTTGCGAGTACTGAAGCAACCGTCGGGAAGAGCGCATCAGGCTCGATGCCCCAGCGCTCATCGATGCGCTTCAGATCAACAAGCAGCACGTGACCTTCGCCATCGACGACCGTCGCGAGATCACGTCCCGGGATCGTGCGCACAGCGTAAGCACCGTGGGGAATCCAGATCACGTCGACGAGGTGGTGGGGATTCAGATTCCAGTAGAACGGGATGGTGAAGGGGCCCGGATCGCCGCCGATTTCGACGATGAGGAGGCCGTATTCGTTGCCGGGGATGAGCATGTAGTCGCGCGTGACGTTGGTGCCGGCCAGCGATCCGCGTTGGCCGGCGCGGTTGTCGTTCGCTTTCAGAGTCCAGCGATAACGCGCGGCTCCCGTGAAACGGGGTCTCGGTTCACGCCCGTCGGGCGCCGTTGCGCTGAACAGCTCGCGCAGTTTTTTGAGACGCGGGTGGTCGGATTCCGGATACAACGCGTTGCGGAAGCGCAGACCTTTGCGTCCGCGCGCATGGCAGTCCCTCGTCTCAGCCAACGCGGGGTCGATCTCTAGATCGAGGACGCCGCGGGTGGCGTCGAGGGCCATCACGTAAAGCTTCGACGAATCCGGTCGCGTGACGATCGTTGCATCGGGCGTGTACGTCAGATCGGGGATCGCATCCACCGGGAGCGGATCACATGGTTTGATTTTCTCTTCGTCCTCGTCTTTCGGGTCGTTGTCTTCTTCCCCTTTGATCGGCAGCTTGCCGTCCGTGAGATGGATCAGCTCTTTGAGCATGGTTGCCTTTTCAGGCGCGTCATTGTTCTCGATCGCGTTCAGGTCGTACACGCCGATGCCATAGCCGAAGAGGGCCACGACGGCATAGGTGTGCGTGTTGCGAATGACGCGCAGCGTGTCGCCTGAGCGCGCGACGATGCCCGTGATGCGCGCCGGCGTCGAGCCGCGCGCGTCTGCGGACCAACGCATGTCGAGTGTCGTGTTCTCGACGGTGATGCGTTGTGTCGCGTATTCCGACTGGCGCCCAAATTCGGCGGTCAGAACTTCGAGGTCGTCCTTCGTCGACGTCGTCGTCGCGGCCGTCGCTGCTTTGAACTCCGCCAGGCTCTCATGCTCTTTTGTATCGTCCTGCACGAGGATCTGAATCTTCCGAGGAATGGCCTCGGGGCGATCGCCAGCGATGACGCGGCTGTCGAGTGCGAGTTGGAAGCTGGCGCCCGGAACCCACGATACGATGCCGGCTCCGCGAATGGGAACGTTGCTGCGATCTCCGCTCGCACCGGGCAGGAAGTCCTCGAGACGGAACGAACGAATGGCGGTGAACAAGTTGCCGACGCCGGTCGCGTAAATGCGGCCATGGTGATCGGTCGCGATTCCCCAATACGCCATCGTCTCCGAGGGCGCGCGGCCGAGCGGCACGGTGTTCGGGCCCATGCCCGCGGGGTTGGCGACGTCATACGCGACGATGCCACCGTCGAACGCGCTGACCAGAAGGACGTTGCCGTTCAGCGCCTGATCCCGGATCACACCGCAGGGTACCTCTTTGTACTCCGGATCGAGACAGGTGAGATTGAGATCGAACGAAGCACGCTTGTCGCCGGGCTCGCGCACGCGGAAGTAGAGATAGAGATCGTCGGACAGTCCGCCGCTGACGTTGTCGTTCGCGTCGCGAACCTCACCGATCTTCAGACCCGAGCGATCCGCAAGGTCTTTCGAAATCGCGATGCGGTACTCCGCTCCGCGAGCGAGCGATGCCGGGGTCTCGATGACGACGCGCCGGCCGTTCGAATTCGTGCTGAAGCGCAACGCATCGCCGATCTGCGCGAACGCCTCCGCTCCTTCGGCGCGCATCTCCACGCGAATGACGCTCTTGAGAGCTTCGTCCGAGACGGAAAGCGGCTCATTGAAGACGATCGAGAGCTCCGAATACGGATCGACGTCCTTCTGTCCGATGAACAGCACGATGCGATCCCCGATCGCGCCGCGGACGGACAGTCCGCCTGCGCGATTGCTGAACGCGCCGTTCGTGACGTTGAGCAACGTCACATAGATTTCGGGCTCGAGCGTCGTCTCCGCGGTGACGCTGCCGTTTTTCAGCTTAACGGTGAAGTTGGAGATCGCGGTCAGATCGATGTCCTCGACATCCACGTCCATCGTCTCGATGCGGAACGGCGTGCCGAACACAGGATGAGGGCCGACGCGATCGGTGTCGGGACTGGGGAGATCGACCGAGGGCGTTCCGGGAGGAATCGGGTTGTAGACCTTGGTGAATGCATCGAGGCCGGTGCCCGCATCCACACCGACGATCGTGAACGGCCGGTCTAACGGGACCGGAATGACGATCTTGTCCTCGCCATCAACGACGTATTGGTAAGGCGCGTAGGCCGACGCCATCCAGTTCCAGAACAGATCGACGCCGAACTGCAAGCCTTGAAGGAAGCTCGAGCTCATGAAGCCCGCAGCGACTCGGATACCGGGCATCTGCAAATCGACCGTCGCGTAAATGCCCTGGCGCCGCAGGCGCATCATGTATCGGCGCATCTCGTCGTCGACGAGTGCAGCGTTCGTGCTCACACGGCGTGCGCCATTCGTGTTCGGCGCAAGACCGGTTTTGAACGTCGTGCCGTCGACGTAGACCACGTCCGCGATGGCGACTCGCGGGCCGCGCGCGGAGTCGCCGAGCCACGCGAGAAGCCAGTCGCGTCCAGCGACGTTCAGACCGGCGGGAACGGGCATTTCGACGTCGAGCGGTTTTTTCGCAACGCCGTCGAACGTGATCTCGATCGCGGCGCCGAAGCCGAGCTCTGCGTCGAAGTTCGGCACGTCCGCGAATGCGTCTTTCGTCGAAGGTTTGACGGCGACCATCGTCGGCGCTTCGAACGCACCCGCAGGAACGATGACGCGGATGTTGTCGATGCTGAGGAATCGTGTCTCGCGATCTTCACGCGCGATGAAGCCCTTGCCGTCGCTGGATACGAACGGCGTGAGCTCGATCATGGCGATGATCGCTCTCGACACCGGATCGAGCACTTGCAAATCGATCGTGTCGTTCGTGGTGATGCGATCGTTCGCGTGGAGATGTCCCGCGTCGAAGGTGAATGAGCCGTCGGCCGCGACGACGGATTGATACGACTCGATGAAGAACACGCCACGGCGAACGGCGACGGCCGTCGCGCCGCTCGGTAGCGCGCCGGGACGACCGGTGATCGTCGACTTGCCGTTCGCGTCAGGGATGGTGATGGATACGAGATCGGGGCGGATGGTGGTGTTCGATGGCAGCGCGCGTGTGGTGAATTGCGAGAGTGCGGTGCGGCCGAAGGGCGTGCCGGTCGCGGAGCGGATGATCGGCGCGATGCTGATCGAGTAGCGCGTGCCCGCGCTCAGCGGCGCGGCGGGAGTGAACCGGATCGTGGTCGGGCCGTTGGCGGACGTCGAGCCCGCGACAGCGGATCCTGCATTCAGGTTTGTTAGGCGGACCGCGTCGGGCAGCGAGGCGGCGT
>Ga0075418_10007911_pt1 | contig 11946 bp, 10 predicted proteins | sample SoiMetdeltSBSDD2_FD_81776 | JGI IMG/M metagenome (GOLD analysis project Ga0075418, IMG submission 81776) | Bulk soil microbial communities from a Populus tree surrounding site in Tennessee, USA - Soil MetaG P. deltoides SBSDD2 | ecosystem: Environmental > Terrestrial > Soil > Tree plantation...
AATGCGATGTCGGCATGGTTCACGTCGGAGGTCATCTCGATGTCCTGAGTCACGATCATCTCGATGTTCGGATCGACGTTCTTGACCATGTCATAGTGATGCTTCGCATTGTTGAGGATGTTCACGTTGGTCACCCATCGCACCTTGCTCGGGCTCGGCATATGGGTCTTGCCCGTGAACACCTTGCGGCCGTACTTCGGTGTATTGACGATCAAGGCGGTGTCGCCATGGTTCCAATACCCGACTTCTTCCCCGTAGTAGTACGATTTGGTCTTGATTTCCTTCCCGTGCGCATTCGCATCGAGGGTCAGATTGAATGGATCCTCGCCCGTATGCACCGCCAATCCGGCGCCGGACCAGGGCGTCGCGTTCCAGATGCCGGCTTTGTAGTTGCCGGACCAGGTATGGCAACCGGTTCCGAATTTGCCGTGGTTGCCGGTATACATCAGCACGAGGGCTGCGGCGCGACCCATTTCCGTCATGTGGAAATAGTGGCAAACGCCTTCGCCGTTGTGCATCGCCGCCGGCTTCACGGTACCCGAATCCCGCGCCCATCGAACGATCAAATCCTTCGGCGAGCGTGTAATCTGATGGACCGTGTCCAGATCGTAGTCCTGCAGGTGCACCAGGTACATCTGGTAAATCGAGGCCACGTCCACTTCGCGACCATTGAGCAACTTCACGCGGTAGGTCCCGGTCAGGGCCGGATCGATCCCGCTTTCCACAAAATGGAAGCCGACCTGCTCACGATGCAGCGGGACTGGGGCTTTCTTGTTCAGGTCCCAGACCATCATGCCGCCCAGCCGATCGATTTGATCCGGCTTGAGCGCCTGCACCCGCCCCGAATAGCTCTTAGAGAAGTCGGGGAACTTGTAATCCGCAATCACATCCCGTGGATCCAAATATTGCAACGTGTCCGTCCGGACCAAGATGGGGAAATCGGTAAATTGCTTGATGTAATCGATGTCCTGCATGTTTTCATCGATGATGATTTTGCAGGCACCGATAAAATTCGCCGCATCCGTCTCCGGCCGAACCGGAATCCAGTAATCCGCTCGGTAGGCCGTCGGGTTGTATTCAGGCGTGATGACCACGACGCGGGCCCCGCGCTCAATACACTCCAACTTCCAGTGCGCTTCCGGCATCTTGTTCTCGACAAAGTTCTTGCCCCAGCTGGTGTTCAACTTCGAGAACCGCATATCCGACAGGTCGATATCGCAGTTCTGCGTGCCGTTCCACCAAGGATGGCTCGGATCTTGGTCGCCGTGCCAGGTATAGTTCGAGTAATACTTTCCACCCTGCGCGCGATCAGGATCAACCTTCCGGATCCAGCTATCCAACAGCGGCAATACTCCACCGTTGAAACGGGTGTTCATCATCTTGCCGACGATACCCAATACAGGCATACCGGCGCGATGCTTGAAACAACGCACTCCGGCGCCCTTCATCATCTCGATCATTTCCGGAGCATAGCCCTGCTCGCGCAGCCGACGGGCGCCTGCTTCACCGCTGTACCTGGTTCCAATGAGGATGCATCCCTTGGCCGCATAGGTAAACGCCGTATCCCAGGACACCCGCAGCATGTCGTCCAGATAGCGGCTATCAAATTTATACTTACGCTTCACATCCGGAGTCAGCTCAGGTGAACCGGCATCCATCCACTCCTTCCAGCCTTTCCGCATCAACGGGCCCTTTAACCGATAGGGTCCGTACACGCGACGATGGAAGGTATAGCCTTTCAAGCACATGCGCGGGTTATGCGCAAACGTCCCGCGATTGCCGTAGAGATCTTCATACGTCTGGTGATCGTAGTTCTGTTCCACGCGCATGACGACACCGTTACGAACGAACGCGCGAATGCGACATCCGTGGGTATCGTTGGGCGAACAACACCACGTAAAGGAGGAGTCATATCGATATTGATCGTGATAGACACGCTCCCATGACCGATCCGGGTATTCGCCGAGTGGATTGCCGACCTCGACTACCGGCTGCAGTGCGGTGAGTGCCAGGGCTTTATCAGCCAGCGCCGCGACTGCAACGGTCCCCGCAGAAAATTTAAGAAACTGCCGACGTGATAACTGCATTGCGAACACCTCCTACTTGAATAGACGTTCTGCCTATTAATTGCTTTCTCGTGCCCTTTGCTCCACGGGACAACCACCACCTCCTTTCAAAGTCGCTTCTTGGGGCCAGGCACACAAAAAGAGGACGAATATCCACCCGGGTTTATTACACAGGTCATGCCACAATGCTGATATTCATCGCTTTGCAAGATCCCAAAATAACATTTATAAATCAACATCTTACGAGGCACGACGAAAGCATCGCTGCGCAGGCATTTTGAGAGGATTCGATTAGATGTCAGTTCAAACTAACTTACTCTTGCTTTAGTACTGTAAACCAATGAAATCCAATAACTATTCACTGTCAGTTATTACTGACAGAACAATAAATCTTTGGAATGGTCCATATGGCCTATATATTCCCCTAAATAGGGCATCTGACCGTCAGGAAAAGCTGACGCTTATTGGGTGGAATCCCTCAGGTAGCGGCGCATGATTTCATGAAAATAGGAGCGTGGTAGTCCGGCATCGTTGGCGGCGTGAGTGACATTACCTTGGTGGTGTTCAAGCTTATTGGCGATGTAGCGACGATTGAATTCCTCGAGGACTTTCTCTTTCGCTTTGGCATACGGCAGATGGAGATAGTCATCGGAAATAGATCCACTGGGTTCATCCGGAAATTGCAGCAAGCTGACGATCTCATTTCGATTGACGCGGTCGCCTTTCGCCAGCATGACCGCGCGCTCCATAACGTTCCGTAGTTCACGGACATTTCCGGGCCAGGAATACGCAACAAGTTCAGTCACAGCAGACGGATGGAGATCGTCCACGTACTTGCCGAATTCCTTGGCGTATCTCCCAATAAAATGCCGTGCAAGCAAAGGAACATCTTGCGTCCGTTCTCGCAGGGCGGGCACCTTGATGACCATGACGTTCAGTCTGAAGAAGAGATCCTTACGAAATTCGTTTCGCTTCACTCGCTCCGCTAAATCCTGATTGGTGGCCGCAATGAATCGCACGCTTACTTTCTTCTGATGCGTGCTTCCCACAGCGCGCACTTCACCTTCCTCCAAGACCCGCAGCAATTTCGCTTGCAGACCCAACGGCAGTTCGCCGATCTCGTCGAGAAACACCGTCCCGCCCACGCCCAACTCGATCAAGCCGGGTTTGTCGGCCACTGCGCCGGTAAATGCTCCGCGGACGTGCCCGAACAACTCACTTTCCACCATACCTTCAGAAAACGATGTACAGTCCACGACTTGGAAAGGACCATTCTGATCGGCGCTCCGCTCGTGAATTGCCCTGGCAATTAATTCCTTTCCCGTTCCAGTCTCGCCAACAATGAGCGTCGTCGATTGAACGCGAGTGGCTTCTTCGACCATAGCCATGACATGTTTGATAGCCGGACTGACGCCGATGAGGTTTTTGAACGGAGCAGCCGGGCCCGACTCCTTCGGCTCATATTGCAAAAGAATTTCCGACATCCGCATGGCACGATGAATTCGTGTTGCCAGATCCAGCCTTTCAAAAGGTTTGATGACATAGTCGAAGGCTCCATGTTTCATGGCGTCAACGGCCGTATCAACGGCATCGACCCAGCTCACCATGATCACCGGTATGCGACGGTCCACGGCTTGAATGCGCTGCAGCAGTTCGATACCGCTCATACCGGGCAGGCGGATATCCGCAATAACCAGATCGATTCGCCGCTCTGCAAGTACCTTGAGTCCCCCCTCCGCTCGCGCGGCGAAGACCAATTCGACTTCCTCGTCCTCATGCCGTGGAAGATCCTCTTCAACCGTGCGGAGAAACATCTCGACGTCACCACTGTTATCTTCGACAAGCAGGATCGTAAAGGCTTTTTCTTTTGTCGGGCTCACGGACGGCTCCCCTTGTTCATGGCGACGCTTCACGATGGTCCTGCTGATCGTTGGGTTCCGCCCAAACAGATTCTCTCTTGTACGCCATCCTCTGGGGCGACGGATTTTCGATCCAGAACCGGAAGACGTACATAAAATGTGCTCCCGACTCCCGGCGTCGACTGAACAGAGACCGCACCACCATATTGTCCGACCACAGCTCTCACGATCGACAGTCCGATGCCTGATCCGGGAATCGTTTCGGGAGCCACCCGTTGGAAGGGAAGAAATATCCTCTCTGCCATCCCCGTTTCAATGCCCGCCCCATTATCTCGGACGAATAGCAACGTGCCTTGATCGCCTTTCTCCACCCCGATCTCGATCATGGGCGTGGGTTGATTCCCGATAAACTTGATGGCATTGCTGATCAGATTTTCAAAGATCTGTTTGACGTGAATCCGCCGACAGGCCAGTCTCGGTAGGGAGGACGCAATCGAGATCCGAATTCCTTTCGGCAGGTAATCCTTTTCCATAAGCGCAAGGACCTCCTGCACAACTGCGCCCACGTCGACGCTTTCCAAAGGGGTTGGCTGATACTTGATACGAGCCAGGTCTAAGGTGCGCTCAGCCAGTTGAGCCAGGTCCATCCCCTCTTTCATGATCCAACCCAAATATTGCATGCCTTTCTCATCCAACAGATGACCATAGTCCTGTTGAATCCATGACGCGAACTCCGCGACCCGCCCGGCCGGAGCTTTTACCTCGTGCGTCAGTTCCCGGACATTCTTCTCGACGGCATGAAGTTTTTCCTGCAACACTCTTGATTCCGACTCGACCGTATCAAAGAGCCTGGCATTCTCCATCGCCACCGCAGCGTACGAAGCAAACTGTTGCGCCAGCTGAATGTCCCATTCCGTGAATGTCCTTTTGTTCTTCGTGCTGACAGATACCAGGACGCCAAGGCACGCATGCGGTCCAAGCAATGGAACCGCCAGGTAACTTTGGGCGCCGAAATCGTCGCGAAGTCTCATGGGCTTATTCGGATAGGCCGATAGATCCGCCGCCACGACGGGTTTTTTAGTTTCATACGCCTGGTTGAACAATGGTGTTTCGTTCACGAGTAGACTTTGCTGCCTGATCCGGCCAAGCTCCGTCCCGGACGCGGCTTCCACGATCCAGCATTCCATGGTCACATGCCGAACCATGATGATCGTGAGGTCGACAGCTAGTGAATCAGCTGCACGGTCCACGATCTGCCGAAGAACCTGCTCCAATCCATTGGACCCGGATGCGAGGGTTCTGATCTCTTGTCCGGTCGCATGCAAGGCGTTCATCTCCTCGATATTGTGCCGGATGGTGCCAGCCATTCGTTCATACGTCCTGGCAAGCTGGCCAAGTTCATCCCTCGCCGAAATCGAGATAGTCGTATCGAATTTGCCTGCCGCCAACCGCTCGGCCCCGGCGATCAGATGCTGGAGCGGCACACGCACGACGCGATGGAGCAACAGCATGGCGGGTATCATGAGGATCACAGACATTCCCAGAAACAAGATCTGCAACGTATGGACCGTCCGGAGGCGCCCCGCTGCCTCCTGCTCAAATGCGCGTATCATCTGATCCAGCGAGGTAACGAATGCATCCGCATGCTGCAAATACTCTCGCCTACCATGGCCGGCTTCCGAACCTGATGAACCGATAGCCTGTTCCAGAGCCGGTCGCAGTTGCAGCGACCACCGGTCTTGCACCTCCTGTAATGGTTGAGCCAACCGAGGCTCCATCGCGGCGAGAGAGGCATGATCTTCCGTTCCGAACCGCAGCCCTTTCAGGACGCGCTCCCACTGCAAGATTTCCATTTGGACAAGCTTACGTTCACTGTCAGTCGGCACCGCCGGCATCTGTTGAAGCATGGACGCCAACGTGTAAATTCGCATGCGTTCGGTACCGGCTTGGCCAATGGCGCTACTCATACCGAGCAAGTGGCCGGTCATACTGGAGGTAATAAGGAGAAAGACGGTATAGGTCACGGAAAGCGCGACGAAAATCGCACCAATCTTAGTAAAGATCGATACACTCCCCTGTTGGAAGAGCCCCCGAAGATTTGGAAGCATCATTGAGGCCTACAGCGACTTCGGCAAAGGTGACTCTAGCCGCATGTTTTAGCAACCTAGGCCGTTTGTGGATCGACGTGGGGATATTACCATGTCTATCCTCAAGTTCACTAGACGAGGGGAGAGCTTAGGCGCGGATAGTATTGCTGTTTAGGATATTGAAGGGGCCTGGTTCAGGATAGACTGGACGAAACCGCGCGCTATGAAATGGACCACTAAGCGCTTGGAAGCGTGGTCCCATCGAAATGTGGTTCTCCCCCGTCCACTCTCGATGGACGACGCTTCGCTTGATCGGAACGGCGGCTATGTTGGGCGGCTTCCCTATCCACCGCCTAGTGTCACTCGCAGCAGCCTGACTCGGACTGGCGGCGTTGATAGAACAAGACCAAACATCGTACACATAAATCGAGCGGCTTGTTGGTGTGTTCATCAACACACCGATCGCGACGTTGAACCATGTGGCCACAATCGGTACAGCATCCTGCAGTAGATCCCTCGACGTCAGAATAAAGAAGCGGCATGACGCTCTACCCTCCTATTCTCTCTGATCATTGCACCAGACATTCCTGTTGATTTCCATCCTCCGAACAAACTGCGCAACGAGGATCGTTGTGTTGTCGGACGATCTGCGCATACCGTAGGCTCCTGCTGCAAATTCTTTTGAAGCTGCCCCACTCGCAGCTTGAGCTGCACAATGGTTCTCTCCAGATCGAACAATTGCTCCATCATGATCTGACGTTTGGTTGTTCCCATAAGGCCTCCTGTTTGCGAACCCATTAAATTGCACAATGACGAATAAGACCGATGACCACGCCTTCGATATGGAATTCATCGGTCCCGGCGATAGCGATCGGCTCCATCGCCGCATTGGCCGGGTGTAACTCGACATGGCCATCTTTCCGGTGAAACACTTTTACAGTCGCTTCGCTGTTGATGATCGCCACGACCGTCTGACCATTCCGTGCCATAGATTGCTTGCGGACGATGATGAGGTCGCCGGGCAGTATGCCGTCCTCCTTCATTGACTCGCCCTTTACACGGAGCGCGAATGTGTCCCCTCCACGAAGCATGCTTTGAGGAACTTCGACTAATTCCGATTGGGCAATCGGTTCAATCGGTAGTCCTGCCGCCACAATCCCCGCCATCGGGATTTCAAATGACCTTTGAAGCTGTTCCAGTGCAACCTGCACGGTACCGGCAATCTTTCTCGCACCGGTTTCGTATCGGGCAATGGATACCCTGGTCGTATGAAGCGCATCGGCGAGTTGTTGCTGTGTAAGCCCCAACTGTTCGCGGATGTGTCTAAAGTTTGCTGATCTCATGATGTAACCAATGGTTACATTAGCTCGGAAGGATTGTCAAGAGAGATTTCGGATGGCCGGTCTACGTCGCAATAGGGGAGCCCCAATAAGTAGGGAGAAAGTGGCTCAAAAAGAATACGTGCATCCCCAGGCAATCCAGCAACCTGTGTATAAATGCGTATTCTGGCTTTTGATGCGCCCCCCTCACAAACCCCTCTTAGATGAAGAGTTTGTAAGTGATTATTTCTTGCCCGTCAGTCGGTCGCGAGAGTTTGTATGTTATTCCATACACTTACACCGCCTCCACAACATCTTGTGGAAGCATTTCGAGTCGACTCAATGCATAAAAATTAGGCAACGAGGTCGTAGGTGAAGTCTGGACTGTTACTTGGCGTTCCCATACCGCATTATCAACAGGGATATCCACAGAACTTGGGGAGGACTTTCTCTGTTTTCATGGAAGATCGATTGCAAAACTTTTTGGGTGTGACTAGAATGCGCCGCACTTTTTCCCTCCTCGGCTTACCGGGTCCAGAACGGAGAACGAGTGGGTCTTTGGTCCTACCGTGCCACGCTGCTGTGCTGCCTGGCTTTCTTTCTGACAAGTTGTGCAAGCAACATTCGCGACACGGATCTTCTGGCAAGCAACACCCTCATGCTGCCGCCATCGAGCTCTACCAAGGTCTTCATCCAAAACCGAAACTCTTCCGACAATCAGGCCGTCACACTCACCGATCTCAGCTCGCGACTGTCTTCGCAGGGTTATCAAATCGTGCAGGATCCCAACACGGCACAGTATGTAGTCTTGACCAACATCGTCTATTGCAACCTCACCAAGCCGGAACTACCGGTCGAAGACATGGTTGCGAGTGGGTATGGTTCAGGAGTGGGCAGTTCGATAATGTCTGGCCTTCAAGGCATAGCGGGAATGGCAAGCATGGCCGGCCCGCAGGGCGCGATTGCCGGAAGTGCGGCAAGCATGGGCCTGGGAGCGATCAGTTCTGTGGGAAGCGCCGTCGGGAATATGTTCGGCGGTCCATCACGGCCGTCTGCCAACGAGAATGTCAATTACGCCTGTGTGGCCGATCTTCAAATTACGGATCGCACTGTCACGACAACTGTTGCTTCTAACGCCCAACCTGTCACTGCCACGGCTGGTGTGTATCAAACCAGAATGGCCGCAAGTGTCCATCAAAAGAAATTGGATGAAGCCTAGGCGACTCCCCTCTTGCAACAAAAATTAAGCGCAGCGGTAGCGGGACATTTCTAGCGCATGACCGACAAACCTTGGACAGGACTGCGCTTAGTACGCCTGGTCATATCAGCCGGCCTGTTACTCAGCGCCCATGTCGGCTGTTCGAACGTTCTACGATCAGGCCTCATGAACAGCAATTCAATCCTCCTGCCACCCAGTGCGGAGCGTTCCGTCTATGTCCAAACCCGCAACACGTCTGAAAACCAAAACGTAGGGTTGACCAGCCTCTCCTCACGTCTTTCCGGCAAGGGCTACCAGATAGTCAAGGATCCAGCTCAGGCTGGTTATTGGCTTCAGACACAGATCGTCTATTGTCACAAAACAGCGGCTGGTCTGAGTGTGGAAGCGATTGCCAAGAGCGGATTCGGAACGGGACTAGGAAGTGGCGGGGCCAGCCTCGCGGGAGCTGTCGGCGGTGGTGGCGGTGATCCAACCCAGGTGGTCCGTAATATGATGTCCGGCGCCATAGGCGGACGTATGGTCGGTATGGGAGGCGGGGGCATGCCGGACATGAATGCCATGATGGCTGCAGCCATGCGGAGTGGAGGATATCCCGGGATGGCGCCGCCGCCTGAGGAAGAAGGCGTGACCTATGTATGCATCGCCGATATCCGTATTACCGAACGCAATGGAGCCGGTGGTGGACCTAGAGTCTACGAGATGCGGTCGGTCGGTCATGTTCTTCAGAAAAAGCTCGATATTGAAGAAGCCTCTCCTATCGTTCGGGACAAACTCAGCACTGCAATCGCAGGTGTCTTTTAGCTTTGGCACTTCCTCATTCTCCGATTCCCCTAATAGTCTAATCCCGTCTGGGAACAAGATGGACTGACCCTGCTTTCACTGCTGCGAAGGTTTGTTGACCTACCACCAGCCCAAATTCCTCCACCGTTGACCGGGTCACGGTCGCCACGAGCGGGAAGCCACAATCCAACGTCACTCTTGCCATTGCCCCGAGCGAACTAATCTCAACCACTCTTCCGGGAAGATGATTCCTCGCGCTCGTACTCCCTGCACCGCTGCGCTCCAACGTCACGTCTTCTCCGCGGATACAGACAAAGACCTCTTCCTGTCGATCGTCCGCAGCAACGGCCGTCAGCGTGACTCCTCCGACATCAATCGTCGCCAATCCTTGTGTGATCGCAGAGATCCGTCCGGCGACCACTGTTTCGACGCCGACAATCTTGGCGATGTTCACATCGGCCGGACGGCTGAACACATCTTGGGGACGACCAGTCTGTAGAATTCCCCCATCGGCTACAACGGAGATGACATCTCCGAGCGCCAGGGCTTCCGCCCAATCATGCGTCACAATAATCGACGGGAGAGCGAGTTTCTTAAGCAGGGCACGTAACTCACCGCGCAGCGCTCCCCTGGTCGGCGCATCAAGCGCGGACAGCGGCTCATCCAGCAAGAGCAGTTGCGGCCTGCGGGCGATGGCTCTGGCCAAGGCCACCCGCTGCTGCTGCCCGCCTGACAGTTCCCTCGGCCTGAGACGCTCCATCCCTCGTAGTTGCAGCAGGTCGACGACCTCAGCAACGCGGTGTTGCCGTGCACACGACGTCAAATGGCCGAGTCCAAACCCGATATTACCGGCCACGGAATAGGTGGGAAACAACGCATAGTCCTGGGCCATGTATCCGATGTCCCGATCCTGCGGCGCTACTCGGATTCCCTGCGTGGTGTCGAACCAGGTCCTGGAGATGAACCGGATCGAGCCCTCCTCCGGCCATTCGAGTCCGGCCAGCGAACGAAGAATCGTGGTCTTCCCGGATCCGGAAGGCCCGAAGAGAATCAGGGCTGTGGATTGGCCCAACACCATCGTCAGCTTGGCCTCAACCGTGAACCGGCCGGGAAAGGACTTCCTGAAGTCCAAGGTCACTTCTGCGGCCATGCTGCCCATACCGTTCGGTTTAGGGAATAGACCAGGATCAAGACCAGATATGAGATGACAAGAAGGAAAAAAGAAGTCTTTCCGGCTGCGGCATAGTTCAGGGCTTGAACCTCATCGTAAATATCAATCGAGACGGTTCGGGTCACGCCTTCTATATTACCTCCGACCATTAAGACCACTCCGAATTCGCCGAGCGTGTGAGCAAAACTGAGGACGAAGCCGGTCACCACCCCCGTCACTGACAACGGCAGAATTAGCTTGATGAATGTCTTGAATCTGGACACCCCGAGCGTCCAAGAGGCTTCGATCAGCCGCCGATCGACCTGATCGAATGAGCTGGCAAACGGCTGCACTGCGAACGGAAGGCTATAGAGAATAGAGGCAAACAGCAGCCCTTCGAACGTAAACGGGAGGTTGTGTCCGACAAGGTCGGCATACAACTGACCCACCGGACTGCGAGGTCCGATCGCAACCAAAATATAAAACCCAAGCACGGTCGGTGGCAGCACCAACGGCAGGGCCACCACCGACTCGATCAGGAACTTCCAACGCCACCGAGAAAAACTGATCCAATAAGCAATAGGAAGACCAATGACCAGGAGGATCATTCCGGTCAACGCTGACAACTTCACTGTCACGAGGATGGCCGTCCAGTTCACGAGCGTTCGTCAATCCAGGAACGGACTTCGAGGAGAACCGGAGCCATCGTAAAAATCACTTGTTCGAGAGTCAAACGGGAATCCCTACTTCCCGATCATCACTTCGGTCGCCTTCACGGCAACGGTCACCGAGTCATTCGCCTTCAATCCCATACTCTTCACGGATCCTTCCGTGATGGCGGCCACAAAATCGAGATTTCCCACTTTTACCGTCACCTCGGCCATCGCTTGTCCCTCGGTAATCTTGGTGACCGTCCCTTGAAATTGGTTCCGTGCGCTGAGTTTCATCTTGTCATCCTTTCCTGTTATGGCTGAAGCATTTCAGCCGGTATTGTTACCACACATGTCTCTGTTTCATCTCTCATTCGTACCGATCGAATCCGATGACACACCCTCCCGGACCTTGCGCTCCAAGCGTATAGACGTCTTCAGAGCGGCGGCTTGCTCTTTCCTTGACCGTCACTGTCGCTGGTTTTACATTCGAATTGGATCGCCCAACGTCTCCCTCTCTCTTCGTCCTCGGTTCCTTCGATCGTCCCCATGCCGGCGCTGGTGTAGCCCTTCGCCTCACCTTCCCGAATGATTCGAGAGCCTGTTCCGCACTTGACCTGTATCACGTCCAGCGCCTGCCTTCTATAGGGCGACCCCAAATGGCCTCCCCTACTCTCCTTATAGGAATAGGTGACAACCCCGCCGTGGTCCGTATCGCGGACTAATTTCACCGCCTCGCTACAGCCAGCACACAAAAGGATGCCAACCGCCGCCGCCAAGACGGCGTTGCTGCTAACTCGGGAGGGTGAAGCCATA
>Ga0075418_10007914_pt1 | contig 11943 bp, 9 predicted proteins | sample SoiMetdeltSBSDD2_FD_81776 | JGI IMG/M metagenome (GOLD analysis project Ga0075418, IMG submission 81776) | Bulk soil microbial communities from a Populus tree surrounding site in Tennessee, USA - Soil MetaG P. deltoides SBSDD2 | ecosystem: Environmental > Terrestrial > Soil > Tree plantation...
TGCCTGTATGGCGCGACCAGCGGCGAGGCCTACGTCCGCGGCGTCGCGGGGGAGCGTTTCGCGGTCAGGAACAGCGGCGCACTGGCCGTGGTCGAGGGCGTCGGTGACCACGGCTGCGAGTACATGACCGCCGGCCGTGTCGTGGTAATCGGCAAGACCGGGCGAAACTTCGCGGCCGGCATGAGCGGGGGCATCGCCTACGTGATGGACGGCGACGGTCAGTTCACCCGGCGTTGCAATACGCAGCTCGTGGACCTCGAGCCATTGGGCGAAGACGACCTGGAGTTCGTACGGATGATGCTGCGCCGCCACGTGCGCTATACCAACAGCGGGCGCGCGGTGCGGCTGCTCGCGAACTGGACCGACGAACAGACGGGCTTCATCAAGGTGATTCCGCGCGACTTCAAGCGGGTCCTGCAGGCGGAAGCGCGGGCGCGATCCGAGAATCGCGAGCCGGTGTTCGACGAGCTGGTGGGGGCCGCCAATGGGTAACATCACCGGCTTCATCCAGATCAAGCGCACCAAGCCGCACACCCGGCCCGTTCACCTTCGAGTGAGGGACTGGCAGGAGGTCTACCTGCCGACCCCGGAGAAAGAGGTGCGGGACCAGGGCTCGCGCTGCATGGATTGCGGGATTCCGTTCTGTCACCAGGGGTGCCCCCTCGGCAACCAGATCCCGGAGTGGAACGATCTCGTCTACCGGCAGCGGTGGCAGGCAGCGATCGAACGGCTGCACGCGACCAACAACTTTCCGGACTTCACCGGTCGGTTGTGTCCTGCGCCGTGCGAAGGATCCTGCGTGCTCGGCATCAATGACGATCCGGTGACGATCAAGCACATCGAGCTCTCGATTGTCGAACGTGCATTCGAGGAAGGTTGGATCCGGGCGACGCCGCCAGCGGTGCGAACCGGCAAGCGCGTGGCAATCGTCGGGTCGGGTCCGGCCGGTCTTGCCGCCGCCGACCAGCTGAACCGGGCCGGACATTCAGTCACCGTGTTCGAGAAGTCCGACCGCATCGGCGGGCTGCTGCGCTATGGCATCCCGGAGTTCAAGATCGAGAAGCGGATGGTGGATCGCCGTCTCGCGCTGCTCGAAGCCGAAGGGATCGCGTTCCGCCCCGGCGTGAACGTCGGCGTCGATCTTCCGGTTGCGGACCTGCGCCGCGACTTCGACGCCATCGTCCTGTGCGGCGGTGCCGGGGCGCCTCGCGACCTCCCAGTGCCCGGCCGCGAGCTCGGGGGTATTCACTTCGCCGTCGACTACCTGACCCAGCAGAACCGCCGGTGCGAAGGGGACGAGATCCCCGAGGATCAGGTAATCACTGCGGCCGGCAAACGCGTCGTCATCATCGGCGGCGGCGATACGGGTGCCGACTGCCTCGGCACGGTGCACCGGCAGGGGGCGCTGGCGGTCCACCAGTTCGAGCTGCTGCCGCGCCCGCCCGAGTCGCGGGCGGCCGACAATCCGTGGCCGCAGTGGCCGCGCATCTTCCGGACCTCCTCGGCGCACGAAGAGGGGGGCGAGCGGGTCTTCTCGATCTCGACCGAGCGATTCGTGAGCAACGACGCCGGCCGGGTGCGGGCGCTCGAGACCGTCGAAGTCGAGGTCGGTCGGTCTGGAATCACCCGGATCGCCGGGACCGAGTCGATCCTCGAGGCCGACCTGGTGCTGCTGGCCATGGGCTTCATCGGTCCGGAACGCAGCGGACTGCTCAGCGAGCTTGGCGTGAAGCTGAGCGAGCGGGGCAACGTCTGGCGCGACGACCGGTGGATGACCAGCGAGGAAGGAGTCTTCACCGCCGGCGACATGCAGCGTGGACAGTCGCTGATCGTCTGGGCCATCGCCGACGGCCGCCATGCTGCCGCCGCGGTGGATGCCTACCTGATGGGTGAGTCAGGCCTCTCGGCCATCGCCTGAGTCGGACCCGCCTTCGCCGCTTCCGCAGCTTCGGCGAGGCAGGCTCCTCGGCGCTGAGGGATACCAACTCTGTTAGCTAAATAGATTTCCCCCCCTTCCGTTTCATCTTCGCCGGGCTTCGCTGCGACATTTTTGTAGCAGAGGGTGTTGGCCTACAGAAATGTTGGACGTCAGGAAAAATTCCACAGCGCTGGGGTTTTACAAGGCAAGTTTGTTGGACGAGCCCCGCCTTCGCGCTTCGCGCTTCGGCGAGGCAGGCACTGCGGTGTCTGCGAAGCATGCAATGGCGGGTGGCTTCCGGCTTTAGCCGGAAGGCTGTGGGCTGCGGTTCGACGTCAGCGTCCTCACCGAGGAGCCTGCCTCGCCGTAGCCGCGAAGCGGCGAAAGCGGGTCACCTCCTCATCTACACCCTCGTAACCGCAACAAGTAATCTCCACGAAATTGTAGGAATCCGTCGTTCGCCCGATTCCCGGATCCTGGGAAATCCAGCGTTTTTCACGCAAAACACGCCCGATCGCGATCCGCGCCGCCGCGACGGGTCGTGGCCTTCAACTTGCTCCCCCATCGGTCATCGGACACGGCGGCAACAGGGGTTGTGCGGCATCACGGGTGATCGCCGTCAGCCGACCATTAACTGTTCGAAGGCAGGAGCAACGTATGCGAGGAACGGCGGCAGGATTTCTGGTGGCAGGCCTCCTGGGACTGACGGCAACCACGGCGCTGGCGCAGGACGCGACCAAGGCAGGAGGCCAGTCACCCAGCAACGCCAGCGCAGCCACGTCGTCGGCGGCGACGACGGCAACGCAACCTTCGGCGGACGAACCACCGAGCAAGCGGGTCACGTTGACCGCGGGCCTGGATTTCGTCAGCGCCTACATGTTCCGCGGGCTCTTCCAGGAAGACCACGGCGTGATCGTGCCGCCGTTCGCCGATGTCGGTGTGACGGCGTACTCGGGTGACGGCGCCCTCAAGACCGTGACCCTCAACGGCGGGATCTGGAACAGCCTCCATTCCGGGCCGAGCGGCAGCGGTAACCCGGATCGCAACGCGTGGTACGAAGCCGACTACTACGGATCGGTGACGTTCCAGGTCGGCAACTGGAAGCCCGGCGCGCTGTTCACCTCCTACACGAGCCCGAACGACGCGTTCAACACAGTGAACGAGCTCGCTGGCGTCCTGGCGTACGACGACAGCGGCAGCGCCTTTCCGCTGAATCCCAAGGCTATTGTGGCCTTCGAGCTCAAGGGTCAGGCCGACGGCGGCGGTGGGCTGGAGGATGGCGGCAGCAAGGGCACCTACCTGGAACTCGGCGTCCGTCCCGTAGTCCCGGTCGTCGACCACTCCAAGTACCCGCTCACGCTCGCGATCCCCGCGAAGATCGGGCTGAGCCTGAAGGACTACTACGAGGGTCCGACCGGCAGCAACAAGTTCGGCTACTTCGACCTCGGCGGGATCCTGAGCGTGCCGCTCGCCTTCATGAACGGCAAGAGCACCTGGGAAGTGCACGGCGGCGTGGACGTCCTGTGGCTCGGCGACAACGCCAAGTTCCTGAACGGCGGCGACGGCGTCAAGCCGGTCGCGGTCGTCGGGTTCAGCGTCATTTACTGATCGCCGGGTCTGAAGACCCGGCGCTACAGAGATACTGTGGCGCCGGGGTCTTCAGACCCCGGCGGCGGGGTATCCTTCGTGCGGCGTGGGTTGATGGCGACGGATCCGAGCTCGAAAGAGATGGCGCGCGCAGCGCGTGATGAGGCGTCGGGCGGGCTCGCGGATGCGCGGGCTCGCCGTACGCAGCTGGCGGCCGCACTCGCGGCGACGCGGCGGGAGTTTGCGCTGGAGGCGCGTCAGGGGCGGGGCGGTCGCGAGGCCCAGGCCCGCTACGCCGCGCGGATGGACGAGGTGGTCCAGCAGCTCGTCGAAGCCGCGCGCGTGCACTCGTCCCGGCCGCTGGTGGTTTGTGCGCTCGGCGGATATGGCCGCCGGACGCTGTGTCTGCATTCCGACATCGATCTGATGATTCTTTTCGAGAGCAGCATCGGCCGTGATGAGGAGCGGTTCGTCAACGCCGTGCTTCAGCCGCTCTGGGATCTTCAGCTCGTTGTCGGACACCAGGTCCGTGAGCTCGCCGACTTCGACGATCTCGAGACCGGCAATACCGAGTTCCTGCTCTCGGCGCTCGACGCGCGGCCGATCGCCGGCGACGAGCAGCTGTTCGCCCGGCTCGAGAAGCGCGTGGCCACGGTGGTCAGCGAGGACCACGCGCGCTCGATCGACGCGCTGCTCGAGCTGATCGAGCAGCGTCACGTGCAGTTCAATGGCACGATCTACCAGCTCGAGCCCGACATCAAGAACGCGCCAGGGAGCCTGCGCGACATCGCCGCGATTCGCTACCTCCAGACCCTCGGCGGCGAGCGGCAGGAAGGAGAGCGGGCACGATCGGCCGGGCCGGTGCTGGAGGCCGAGGACTTCCTGCTGCAGATCCGCGGCATCCTGCACGCGGAGGGTGGCCGCGACGCCAACATTCTCACGCACGAGCTGCAGGAGCGCGTCGCCGACGCGCTCGGATATGCGGGAGACACCATCCGCCAGCGTGTCGAAGCGTTGATGGGCGCGTACTTCCGGCAGGCGAGGACCATCGCGCGCGAGCTGACGCGGGCGCAGCGTGCCGCCCGCCTCCCTGTCGAACCGACCCCGCCGACGCCGGTCGGACGGCATTTCGAGATTGCCGCCGACGGCATCCGGTTCGCCGATCCGGCCACCGCCGGGACGCGCCCGTCGCTCTGGCCAGAACTCTTCAGGCTGGCGCTCGCCGACGGCTGCCCGGTCTCGGAGCAGGCGCTCGACTGCATCGAGCAGAACCTCGCGCAGTATTCGGCCGACGACTTCGCCGGCACCGAAGCCGAGCGGCAGCAGATCCGTACGCTCTTTTATCCCCGGCCGGGGCTGTACGCCCGCTTGTCCGAGATGCACGACTGCGGGCTGCTCAACAAGATCGTGCCGGAGTTCGCGGCAGTCCACTGCCGGGTGATTCGCGATTTCCATCATAAGTACACGGTCGACGAGCACACGCTGCTCACGATCCGCGGGCTCGAGACCTTGTGGAATCCGCCAACGCCGGGTCGGAAGCGATTCGGCGCGCTGCTCGAAGAACTGCGCTCGCCCGAAGTGCTGACCCTCGCCCTCCTGTTCCACGACATCGGCAAGGCCGCCGACGCGGACCACGCGCAGGAAAGCGTCCGGATGGCGCGGACTGCGCTCGATCGTCTCGAGATTACCGCCGACGCCCGGCAGACGATCGAGTTCCTGGTGCGCAACCACCTCGCGATGTCGCAGGTCGCGTTCCGCCGCGATCTCGACGATCCGCACGTCGTCGCCCAGTTCGCGCACCTGGTCGGGACCGAAGAGCTGCTCAAGCAGTTGTGTCTGCTGACGCTGGTCGACGTCGAGGCGGTGAGCTCGACGATCCTGACGCCATGGAAAGAGGAGCTGCTCTGGCGCCTCTACGTCGAGACCTACAACCACCTGACGCTCGGCTACGGCGACGAGCTCGTGCCGCAGGATCCCGCGGGCCTGGCGGTCGTCATCGCCGGCCGGCCGGACGACATCTCCGAGTCGGAGCTCACCGAGTTCCTCGCCGGGTTGCCTCGCCGCTACCTGGCGCTGTTCGGGCTGGCATCGATCTACCGGCATGTGCGCCTCGCGCGCGGCATCCGCCGCGACGAGGTCCACGCGTTTCTCGAGAATCACGACGAGGTCTGGGAGCTGACGATCGTCACGCTCGACAAGCCGTACCTGTTCTCGAACGTCGCCGGAGTGCTCTCGTACTTCGGCATGGACATTCACCGCGGACAGGCGATGACCACGCCGGGCGGGCTCGTCCTGGACGTGTTCGAGTTCTCCGACGAGCAGGGATTCCTCAGGCAGAATCCCGGTGCGACCCAGGAGATCACCCGGATGCTCGATCGCGTAGTGGCGGGCTGGGTGGACGTGCCGGGGCTCCTCCGCGGGCGTGAGTCGAGCGTGCTCTTTCGCCGCCGGCAGCCCGAGCCGCCGCGGCTGCATTTCGACAACGAACACTCGCAGAAGTACACGGTTCTCGAAATCGTCGCAGACGATGCCCCCGGCCTGCTTCACCGCATCAGCAGGGTGGTATCCGAGCAGGGGTGCGACCTGGACCTCGCGCTGATTGCGACCGAGGGGCGCAAGGCGATCGACGTGTTGCACCTGACCAAAGCCGGCAAGAAGCTCGTCGAACACGACCGCAATTCTTTGAAGCACGGGCTGGAGCGCGTGCTGGAGGCCGCTGATGAAACTCGTTAAGGCAATCGTCCGCCCCAACAAGGTGGACGAGGTTCGTGACGCACTGGAGAAATTGAACGTGGGGGGTATGACCGTGACCGAGGTCCGCGGGCACGGCCGGCAGAAGGGACATACCGCGATCTACCGCGGCAAGGAGTACGACGTCACGCTACTGCCGAAGATCTGCATCGACGTGGTCGTGACCAACAACGTCGTCGAGGACGTCATCCAGGCGATCATCCGCGCGGCGCGCACCGGGGAAATCGGAGACGGACGCGTGTTCGTGCTCCCGGTCGAGCAGAGCTACAACATCCGCACCGGCGAGCAGGACGCGAGCTAGCGCATGTCAGAGCACGACAACAAGTCGCATTCATTCCAGGAGTCTACGCACATGAGTACGAGCAGGCTGGTTCGCGTATCGGCGGTCGTCGGGGCAGGGTTGTTGTTCGTATTGGGAGTTCCGGGGACGGCAGCCGCGCAGGCGCCGCCAGAGCTCAGCCCGGCCGACACGGCCTGGATGCTGGTCGCGACCGCGCTCGTGCTGCTGATGACTCCGGCGCTGGCGTTCTTCTACGGCGGCCTGGTCCGCTCGAAGAACGCGCTGAACACGATGATGATGAGCTTCATCTCGCTCGGATTCGTCGGCGTGATCTGGGCGGTCGTCGGCTACTCTCTGGCGTTCACCACCGGCAGCAACTGGATCGGAGACCTCTCGAACGTGTTCCTGCGCGGCGTCGGGCTCGAGCCGAAGGGCACGATCCCGCACCTGCTGTTCATGTGCTACCAGGGCACGTTCGCGATCATCACCGCGGCGCTGATCTCCGGCGCCATCGTCGAGCGGATGCGCTTCTCGGCGTATGTCGCCTTCATCTCGCTGTGGGCGGTCTTCGTTTACAGCCCGATCGCGCACTGGGTGTGGGGCGGCGGCTGGCTGGCGGACATGGGCGCCCTCGACTTCGCCGGCGGCACGGTCGTGCACGTGAACGCCGCCGTGGCTGCGCTGGTCGCTGCGATCGTCGTCGGCAAGCGCGCTGAGTATCCGTCCTCGTCGCTGCTGCCGCACAGCGTCCCGCTCACGCTGCTCGGCGCCGGCGTGCTCTGGTTCGGCTGGTTCGGGTTCAACGCGGGAAGCGCGCTCGCCGCGAGCAATATCGCCGGCCTGGCGTTCACCACGACGATGCTGGCGCCCGCGGCGACGCTGGTGGTCTGGACGTTCCTCGACGCGATCAAGGGCGGCAAGCCAACCGCGGTCGGCGCGGCCACGGCAATTGTCGTGGGCCTGGTCGCGGTCACGCCTGCGGCCGGGTTCATCGGCCCGATGAGCGCGATTGCGCTCGGCGGCATCGCCGCGGTCCCCAGCTATCTGACGCTGCAGTGGCGCGCGAAGACCTCGCTCGACGATTCACTCGACGTCGTCGCAGCGCATGGCGTGGGCGGAACGGTCGGTGCACTCCTCACCGGCGTGTTCGCGCAGAAGGCCCTGAACGGTGTGGCCGACGGCGTGTTGTTCGGTAATCCGGGACAGATCCTGGTCCAGGGGACGGCGGTTCTCGCGGCGATCGTCTACAGCGGCGTGGTCAGCTTCGTCCTGCTGAAGCTCATCGCCCTGGTGTTGCCGCTCCGCGCGACGGCATCCGACGAAGCCACCGGCCTCGACATCAGCGCCCACGGCGAAGAGGCGTACCTGCACTCGGATGGTGGCGGCGGCCGGTCGACCCTGTCGGCAGTCGAGATCGCGCCGTCGCAGCGCCGGGTGGACAACCTGGTGTCGGCGCCAGTCAGCAAGTAGGCTCGAGGGATCGGTCGGCGCGGTCGGCGTGCGGGGTAGGCCGTGCGCCGGCGCTTGATCAGCGGGACCGTGGCTGCCTGTCCACGGTTCCGCTGTGTTTTTTTGAGCGCAGTCCGGTAGTCCGGATCCCCGACCCCGGACCCCGGATCCCCGATCAGATCGGTACGTCGTGGTACTCGAGCGCCCATTCGCGCATGAAGCGCACATGGATCGGCACGACGCGATAGAGCACGAACTCCGGGTTGTCGATCGACACGAGGTACGACCGCAGCAACGGATTCGTGTCCCAGATTTCCTGGACGACTTCCTTCTCCACGACCTCCTCGGCCATCCCCGTAATCCGCACCTGATCGTGTTTCTCGCTCATGTAGCAGAGCTCGACCTTGGCGTTGTCCTTGATCTCGCCCGTCTTGTGCGAGCTGCGGAAGGACGCGACGTAGGCGGTGAAGTCCGTGGTCTTGACCGGGGAGACCGGGCGGACGCGCGGCTGATCGCCGTCCATGCTGGCCATCATCGGAAACTTCGCCTGACGCATCGTGCTCAGGGCGAGCTCGCGGACATCTTCGGGAAGAGGCGCAGGGAGCGGTTTCATGGGAGGGATGCTATCAACAGTTTCCAGTTTCCAGTTTGCCAGGACCCCGGCGGGTGGTCAGAGAGTGCGTTGGCGCCCAAAGGTTGCGCGAGAGATCAAGATGAATATGCCGGGCAGCAGCAGCGCGCCGAGAAACGCGATGAGGAACGAATACGTATCCAGGCGGCGCGAGTACGCCCCGACAGCGGCATACCCGGCCGCGATGCCGAGGTTCGATGTCACGGTGAGGCGGAGGAAGCGGCCGTAGTTCGCCCGAACGAGGCCAGCGAACACGACGCTCGCTTCAGCGAGCACCGGAACCGGACGACACAACACGATCGTCAGGTCGCCGTAACGCTTCACGAGATCCGCGGCACGGGCGATGCCGTCTGCCCCCACCAGCTTCCTGGCGGCCCCGGATCCGCGCGCTCCCACCGCGTATCCAAGAAGCGACCCGGCCATCATCCCGCTCCACACTACCGTGGTCCCCACCCCGAACCCGAGCAGGACACCGGCTCCTGTCGAAACGATGCTCGAAGGAACGGGCAGGAACACATCCAACGCCAGCAGCGAGAAGACGGCTCCCGCAACGAGCCATCGTGACGTATCACTTTGGGTGATCTGTTTTCCGAACGCTTCAAACTGCTCACCGAAGAGGACGAATGGCAGGAGCACGATGGTGATGAGGATCACCCACAGAACCGCCCAACGCATGAGGAACGAAGCTATCAGCTTGGTTTGAGGAAAACAACGACGCGGGAACTGGAAACTGGGAACTGGAGACCGGCGACTCTACGTCGGCAGCTTCGCGGGCGCGCGCACGACGATGTCCTTGCGGCGCACCGACACATCCAGCTTCTCCGATCGCTTCGCTCCGGCGGGCAAGGTGTAGGTGACGCGGTACTGCAACGTCAGCTCGGAAGCCAGGTGCTGCAGTCCGAGCAGCACTCCTGTCGAGGCCACGATCTGCTGGTGCCGGCCCCCGGACTGCTTGGGCCCATCGCCGAGCACCCGATACAGGTGCATGTTCTCCTGGAGCAGGTCCTTTGGCGTCTGCGCGACGACGGTGGGACGGAGCGCCGAGTTCGCCACCGAGAAGACGTACAGCGCGGCGCCGCTCTTCCGCAGCTGGTTGAGAACGAGGTCGGAGTTCACCGTGCTGTGCTCTTCGCCGCCGACCGTGAGCGCGATGATGATCGGCCGCTTCGCCTCCACCTTGTGCAGCTCGAGCGCCGCCTCGGATATCCCTTCGAGCAGCTGGCCACCGTCGGGCGTGCCGGGCCGCGCGTTCAGCGTCGCGATGGCCGTGAGCAGCGCATCGACGTTCGGCGTGAACTCGACCAGCTTCATGGTCTGGCCGACGACGGATCGGAGCGCCATGATCGCCCGCCCCTCCATGCGCTGCACGAACCGGGCGAGTGAGGCGCGAAAGAGCCCGGTGCCGTTGTCGTCCACGATCAGGTCGATCTGCATGGGCTCGCTGGCCCGGCCGGCGGATTGGACCGTGGCCAGCTTGCCCCCTTCCCTGATTTCGAGATCGGACGCGAGCAGGGTGTCGACCGGAACGCCGTTGCGGTCGGTCACGCTGATGTAAACAGTGCGGGAAGGCGAGGAGACGGCCGGAGCCTGGGAGGACAGCACGCCGCAGGACAGCATCACCGCGACGCCCATGCCTGAGATGACGGGGACGCTCCGGTTCATGGTCGGGACCTCGGCGCCGATCAGTATATGTCGATCGGCAATCCCCGATCGCTCAGCACAATGCCAACTCGTACACTCCGTGCGGGTTACAACTTGCTGCTCCGAGCGGCACATCGGTGAGTCGCAGCGCTGTTTTCTTACAGGGAGGCCAGGAGGTCATCTACGCAGATGCTCCAGAATCACCCCGAACACGTCGGTGGATGTGAGCCTGGTCGACGGGATTAAATTTTTCTGCCGGCTGATGCAGACGGGGGCGTCGATGTCGGTCGCAGCGACACGGCGGCCGTGTGAGCCTTTCACCAGCGTGGCGTCGAGCGGGATGACGTCGAGCAGTGTGCGGAAACCAAATTTGCGGCGGGCGAGTTTCCAGCCCACGGTCAACGCGGGTACTCGAATCGCCGGATCGAGGAACAGTTCAACCGGGTCGTAGCCCGGTTTTCGATGGATCTCGACGGTCCGTGCGAAGTCCGGAGCACGCTCGTCGCTCTGCCAGTAGTAATAGGTAAACCACGCATCCGGCTCCGCGACGGCCACCAGCTGCCCGCTGCGCGGGTGATCGATGCCGAGCTCCCGCTTGCCGTCCCCGTCGAGAACGCGCTCGATCCCCGGGGTGCTTTCGAGGAGACTGCGGATCGCGCCGAAGCGCGACGCGTCGTTGACATAAACGTGTGCGACCTGGTGATCGGCGACGGCGAAGGCGGCACTCGCTCCTGCGTCGAGCAGCTCGCGACCGAGCTCGGTCCGGACGGCGATGTGCCCGTGGTCTCTCAGCACCCGGTTGATGTGCACGGGGCGGGCGACCTCACGGATGCCGTACTCGGAGAGCACGATCACGTCTGCCCCGCGTGTCTCGTAGAAATCGATCAGCTCACCGCAGATCGCATCGACTTGCCGCACGTCCTCGAGCGCGGACGGCGATCCGGGTCCGACTCTCTGGAGGTTGTAGTCGAGGTGCGGCAGGTAGACGAGCGTCAGCGTCGACGGATGGTCGGTCTCGACGAGCTTCGACGCGTCGGCGATCCACCGGGTGGAGGCAATCGAGGCGCGCGGACCCCAGAAGTCGAACAGGGGAAACGTCCCGAGCTGCTGCTGGAGCCGCTCGCGTAACGTGGCGGGAGCGCTGTAGACGTCGGGCAGCTTGCGTCCATCAGCCGGATACATCGGCCGCGGTGTGACGCTGACGTCGACCGACGAATACATGTTGAACCACCAGAACATGTTCGCGCAGGTAAACGTCGGATCCTCGGCACGCGCGAGCTCCCAGATCTTCGGCGCCAGCACCAGCTTGTTCGACTGACGCCAGAAGCGCACCTCGCATTCGGCGCGCTCGTACCAGCCGTTGGCCACGATGCCGTGGCCGTCGGCGCGGACTCCCGTCAGGTAATCCGACTGCGCGCTGCAGGTCACGGCGGGAAAGGCGGAATCGATGGTCGCGACCGTACCGGACTGCGCCCACCGGGCCAGCCGCGGCGCCCCGCGCCGGATCAAATCAGCCGTCAGGCCGACCACGTCGAGGACGACGGTTTTGCGCATTACTTGTCGGGGGGAATATCGCGGCTTCGCCGCGCTTCCCCCGGACCCCCTGGCTCGCTCCACTCGCGGGGGCCCGTTGCCCCGCTCCGTTCCGCTCGCCGCATCTCGCGGCTGCCCCCGGCGAATCCCGAA
>Ga0075418_10007915_pt1 | contig 11943 bp, 12 predicted proteins | sample SoiMetdeltSBSDD2_FD_81776 | JGI IMG/M metagenome (GOLD analysis project Ga0075418, IMG submission 81776) | Bulk soil microbial communities from a Populus tree surrounding site in Tennessee, USA - Soil MetaG P. deltoides SBSDD2 | ecosystem: Environmental > Terrestrial > Soil > Tree plantation...
CTCCTCGCGCGCTTCCTGCGCGCTCGTCGCTCGGCACGAGCGCTGCTCGCGCATCCTGCGCTCGCGGACGCGCTCGTGAGGCCGCCGAAACCGCTCGTGCCGGCGCGGCGCGATCCGGTGCACGCTATGACCGGTCGGCACACCAACCCGTCGGCATCCTCACCGATCAGCACCTCACCGATCAGCACCCACCGGCCAATCAGAGCATCCCGGCGATCAGCGCACTCACTGCCTCCAAACGCCGCAAACAGCGCACCCGTCACCGGCCAAAATCTGTGGGCGGCGGGATCCTCCGTTCGTTTCGATACCAGACGCCGAGCTCATCGGCGCCGAGCTGCCAGACGATGTCGAGCGGGGAGCGGCCGCGCACGCGGGCCAAGCCACCGTGCTCGCCCTGCAAATGGTGAAACGCACAGAGCACGAGGAGATTCTCGGGCGCGTTGTCGCCACCCCACCCTCGGTAATACAAGTGATGCACCTGGACGTTGACGCGAGCGGTGCATCCCGGCGCCATGCAACGGTAGTGGTCGCGCCGGAGGACGGGTCGAGTGCCGTCGGACTCGAGAGCGTCGTGAACCATGACCCATTCTTCGAGAAGCGCCAGGAGACCGACCCAGCTCGGCACCCGTTCGCCGCGGTGGACGTGGTGCTCTGCGATGCGCGTCGCGGGAGTGAATCGGCTCTGGTCACTGGGTGCGTCCGGGCTCTGGACGCGCTCGACGAGCACACGCCTCGCAGCCTCGATGCTGCGTAAGAAGGTACAGGCTTCGGCCTCGGGCAGATGGAAGGCGAGGGGGACTTGCATGAGAGGCCCGCGATGAACGACGCGCTCGAGGAGCCCGTAGCCGAGAGAAAAGACGGAGTCGAAGGTTTGTCCGGGCGAGAAGCGCAGCGAAGCTCGCCATTCCTCGTCGCTCGGTGGCGCGAAGTAATGTGGAGCACGTGGATCGGGCGGCTGACCCGGAAAACGTGGAGCGGAAGTCGATTCACAACCCGGAAAACGTGGAGCAGGTCCACCATCGACCGCATCAGCCACTCGTGGACCTGGAAAACGTGGAGCAAGACCGGGGGTCAAGCTGCGTGCGACATCGACGCATCGAAGCAGATGGTTGCGCTTGACCAGTCGGATGTCGTCCCACAGGCCTTTCACGGTCCGGTCGCGAGCATTCTCGATCCATTGCTTCTGGAGCGCCGCGTCAGGCCGGGCTTCGCGCAAGGCCACGACGGCGCACTGGGTGGCGACGAGTCCGAGGACGCCGTCTTCGAAGGCAATGCGGATCTCGACGCGATGTCGAAGGCTCCGAGCCAGCCAAGCGCGCTTGCGGGCGGTCGACCGTCCCATGCCGAGACGTTCTTCGGCGTAGTGTTCGAGGTCCTCGAAGCCGAGCGATTTCCAAGCCTGGTGCTCGTCGAGCTCGAGCAAGAGATCGGCAATGTCCATCTCGATGGTGTTCTGCAGCCGAATGAGAGTCCCCAGAACCCCGGCAAGACGTTTGAGGTCGCGCTTGCGTGACCAAGACAGGACCTGAACCCGCGCGTGCGCGATTCCATCCACGACCCAGGCTGCAGACCCGGCCGCCAATTCATCCGTGACCTCGACACTGAATTCATCCCCGACGTCGACGCTCGTTTCATTTCCGGCGGGGTCAGAATCCCCGACCCGAGAGGCACCACCGAACTCGATGGCGAGCTTGCGCTCGAGACGCTCGAGCCGGGCCTGCAGCTCGGCGGACTCGGTCAGGTCGCGGTGCGCGCGTCGGGTCGCTGGCGATGCGAGCTCCGAGGCGGGTCCAAGCCCCGTGCCCAGGCCCTCGATCGCACGTTTCGCAGGGATGCCCGCGCTCAGGTGGTTCCAGATCTGCCCCTTACGGTGGTTCGTGTCGTTGCGATGGAATCGGGGATGGTAGTCCTCCGGCAGCGCGAGGCCGCTGCTCGTCAGCTCGGCGCCGAGCGCCTCGACGAAAGCCGTGGGACCGGCCTCGAGACCTGCGACGGCGCGATAGAGCTCGAGCGCATCGTCGAAGGCGATCTTGATGTCCGGCGGCACCATCTGACGCACCGGGACACGAGGCTCGTCCAGCACGTCTTCTAACGATGGCGAGCCAGAATCCACCGGGTCAGGACGAACGTCGCTAGAAGTTTGTCCGGCACCTCGAGCAAGGTGTCGGGCGACTTCGGCACGCAGCTCCGCGAACGGGATGTGCCGCGCGCGTTCGATCCAGGCGCCCACATCGGAGTCTGTCGCCACGCGGCCGATTTGAATTGCCGCTACCTGCCCGAGAGGCGGTCCGCCATCGATCCCGCACAGCGCCGCAGCGACCGCGGGATGCACTTCCAGCGTCTCGTGCAGGCGCACGAGATCCTGCAGCCAGCGTTGGTCGCGGTCGAGTCGCTCACGAGCGAAATCGTGGGCGCTCTTGTATCCACAGGCAGTCCAAGCCTCGCGCTTCGTGATCGCAAACGCGACCCGGGCCATCGGGACGGCGATCGAGTCGCGAAGAGCAGCGAGACGGCAAAGAAGGCGATCACCGGAGAGCACCGTGAGCGGGATCGACGGTTGCTTCATTGCAGTCCGATAGCCAGTCACACGGATGGCGCTGGCGGCGCTCGCAGGGCGAAGAGCGGGAGAGGGGAAGCCAGGAGAAGCGCAGGCGTCTCGGCGCTCGACTGAATGCGTCGTCGTGCCGAGGGAAGCCTGCGAGCGCAGCTCCGCTGCGGTCGTTTCCGGCATCGCGATCTCCACACCCATGGTTACCCCACCTTGGGAGAAGCGAATTCTTTTGGGAGGAGGGCGCACTGAATATAGAAAAAGATGCATCGAATGTCAAGAGGTCGAATGCAAGAAATCATTCACAATTGAACGATGAGCCTCGCATCGAATAATTCTTGTGCCAGACGCTTTTGCGAAGGCGTGGATGTGAACGCAGTTGACAGTACGTTCATGCGAGGGATCGAGGCAGCCGCACGGATGTAAACAACGTTGCCAGCACGATCACTCGGATGCCAAATGTGAACAGAGCTTGCATCGCAAGGATCTTGTGCTGCGACCCGCGGGAATGGGGTGTGGACAACTCGGTTGAATTGTGGACAGAGTAAAAAATGTTTACACCGTAAACGCTATTGCCAGCAATTTGTTGCGACACCAGGAAGAGCACCTGAGCGTCAAGGCGATCAAGGCCGGCCCGGAGGCAAACACGCCTATTGATGCTGGCGGTGCACCATCATCGTGTCTCACGACGGCCGGGCGTGCGTCGAGAGCCAGTGTTGAACGGACGAAAGAGGGTTTGCCGCGCGGTGTCGCAGATTGCGACGACGGCTGGATGCCTGAGTTTTTTCTCCGTCGAAATGGCGTAAAAGCGACTGCGCACGCCTTGGGCATTGCCGACGTGCTCGAGGCCAAATTGCTTGACGAAGTGTTTCTCGACTACCGATGGAACTGGGAAGATTCCAACTCCCGCCTGTCCGAAGACCCGCATCAAGGCTAGATCCTCGAATTCACCAATCAGCTCGGGTCGAACGTTCTGGGTTTCGAGCCATTGATCGAGACTGCGCCGAATCGCGGTGTCATCGGTCGGAAGCAGAATCGGCGCCCCATCCAGCGACTTGGGGAACCCTCTCCGATAGAGCTTGGCCAGCTTGGGCGTGCCGACGAACATCACTCCGCACTCCCCGAGAAGGTGGTTGTAGGCGCGGACGCTCAGGCTGGGAGTGACGAGGGCATCCGACAAGACGAGATCGATTTCGTGCACGGCGAGGTCGGCGAGGAGGCGCTCGAGACTCGCCTCTCGGCAGAGGATGCGAACGCGTTCCGGTAGATGCAGGGCTGGCTTGATGAGCTGGTAGGCGACATCCTTGGGCAAGACGTCGTCGACGCCGATGACAAGTCGCAGCGGGCGGCCGGTGGGGCGCTGCTTGACCGCGTCCAAGAGCTCTCTCCCGAGACCAAAGATCTCCTCTGCATGGCGGACAACCATCCGGCCGACTTCGGTCGGGACGACGGTTCGGCCCTGTCGCACGAGCAACTTCTCCCCGAGCTGTTCCTCGAGACTTCGCAGTTGGGCGCTGACCGTCGACGGAGCGAGCAGGAGCTCCTGAGAAGCTCGTGTAATGCTGCCGGCGCGGACGACCTTCCAGAAATAGTAGAGGTGATGGTAGTTGAGCCACTCCATGGCGGAAATAATACTTCGAAAAAAGCGACGTGTCATTAGCAAATTATCTAGTGGTCCGAATCGACAATCCACCGTATCGATGAGTGTGGTGATGATGCGCAGGATCACGAGAGCGGACACGGCGACAAACCGATGAGGACGGGGCGATGCTGGACTGGACTGATCTCGATGAGCGGTCGTGGCGCAGGCACGTGGCTCTGCGGGCAGGCCTCGGGTCGTTGCTCCAGCCCGGGGTTCGGCGCAGATCGACGTCGGGGGTTGAAATGGACGTTCATATCCAGATCCGGGGCACGGGTCCTACCGAAGACATCCGAAGCTACGTGGAACGTCGATTGTGCTTCGCGCTGAGTCGATTCGCCAGCCGGCTCGGCCGCGTGTCCGTTCGCATGACGGACGTCGATGGGCCGCATGGGGGAGTCGAGAAGTCCTGTCGCATCCAGGTCAAGTTGGTCCACTCTGGCCAGACCGTTGCCATTGAGACCGTCGACGCGAGCCCATACGCCGCGATCGATCACGCCACCGACCGAATTGGACACTCATGCGGGCGCGAGCTGCGACGCCTTCGGGAACGAGATCCCTGGATTCGATCGAAGAAGCCGTGATCGCCGTCGATTCCTTGACCGAGGAGGTTGACATGAACACCAGCACGAGTTCGCGGACGATTCTGGTGACCGAGTCGGACATGACGCTCCTGAGGACCATGCTCGAGTTCCGGCGAGGTTCGAACAGTCGCGATGAACAACATCTGGAAGTGCTGACGCGGGAACTCGACCGTGCCGACGTCGTGCCGTCGGAAGACATTCCCTCGAATGTCATCACGATGCACTCTCGGGTCCTCATTCAGGACGTGGAGACGGGAATCGAGGTGGCTTACACGCTCGAGTTCCCTGCGGCTGCGCACAGGCCAGGAATGCTTTCGGTACTGGCTCCCATCGGGACCGCCCTTCTCGGGTACAAGGAGGGCGACGTCATCGAATGGCCGGTGCCGAGAGGTGTGCGACGAGTCCGAGTGCTCGAGGTTCTCTACCAGCCCGAGGCGCACGAGTCGCGTCGGCGAGTGGACTCGAATGAACCATCCAGAGTCGGAGCACGGGAGTCGATTGGCCAGCATTGATCGAGGGCTGCGAGCTGTCGTTGGCCACACGGCCCGGGCCCAGTTGGGTTGTTGCGAGCGGTTCCAAATTCAGGACATTGCCGGGGGTCTTCGAACGACGTCGATCCCCGCCACGAGAGGAGAAGGGTCATGAGCAACGTAATGAGCGTCGGCGCGAGTGATGCACATCTGACAGCGGTTCCCGCCGCGCGAGATGCCACCACGCCGTCGTACCAGGCCTATCGGATTCTGCATCTCGGCTTCACGGTGGCACCGATCCTGGCCGGCGCCGACAAGTTCTTTCACGTTTTGACCGACTGGGACAAGTATCTACCGAGTGTGGTGAACAACCTGGTCGGTGGTCATGGGCACGCCTTGATGCTCGTCGTGGGTCTCATCGAGGTGGTTGCAGGAATCGGCGTGGCATTGAGGCCACGCATCTTCAGCTACGTCGTCGCGGCCTGGCTTGGGGCCATCATCATCAACCTGCTGCTCATTCCCGGCTTCTTCGACGTCGCGCTACGCGATTTCGGTCTCTTGCTCGCTGCGTTGGCGCTGGGCCGGCTGAGCGCTGAACACGCCAAAGCATAGAGTGGTCGCATGGCGGTAAACTGGTGAGGTGACGTGCACATCGAAGAATCATCGGTCCTACATGCCACGAACTCCGTGGTCAGGAGGCCAGAATGAAGCTCAGTTTGCCGCTTGTAGGAAGAAGAGAGGTCGCCGAACGAACGATGAGCTTCGCGTTCGATCTCGAGGGGCAAAGCTTCCCGTTCAAGCCAGGGCAGTATGTGAACATCACGCTGGCTGCTCCAAGTCATCAGGATGACAAGGGAAACTCGCGGACCTTTTCCATCGCTTCCTCGCCTGACGATCCGTGGCTCCTCCTCGCGACTCGCTTGACGGGCAGTGCGCTCAAACGAAGCTTGGCCGAGGCCGCGCTGGGAACACGGGTCGCGGTGCAGGGGCCCATGGGATCGTTCGTGCTGCCTCAGGATGCAACGAGACCCCTGGCGCTCGTGGCTGGGGGCATCGGAATCACACCCTTTCACAGCATGATCAAGACGGTTACCGAGCGGACACTTCCTCACCGGCTGACATTGTTCTACTCGAACCGGACTCCTCGCGACGCGCCGTTCCTCGATGAGCTCGAGACGTGGGAGACAAAGAACCCGAACCTCCGCCTCGTCGCAACGATGACGGCTTCGGATGTGACTGGTTGGCAGGGCCGCAGGGGCTATGTGGATGGCCGCATGATCCGAGACGTTCTGGGAGATCCACAGGGCTTCCTTTTCTACGTCGCCGGCCCCGAGCGCATGGTTGCCGGCGTGACCCAGGTCCTGCTCGAAGCCGGTGTCGACCAAGACATGGTCCGCACCGAGGACTTCCCAGGCTATTGACATGCAGAGAGGAGTCGATCATGTCGCGATTCGTCCGCGTCGGAACCAGAGCGGAGTTCGAGGCATCGGACACGGGAAAGCTCGTCGAGGTCGAGGGGCGGCGAATAGCCCTCTTCTGTGTGGATGGCGGCTACTACGCCATCGATGATGTTTGCCCGCACCGCGGCGGACCCTTGTCCGAGGGGTCGCTCGCCGGAGACGAGGTCACCTGCCCATTTCACGGTGCGCAATTCAATGTGAAAACGGGTGCCGTCACTGCTGCTCCCGCGCAGCACGGAGTCAAGACATTCCCCGTGCGGGTGACGGGCGATGATGTCGAGGTTGGGATCGAATGAGGACACGGACATTGGAGGGTAGTATGGGCGCATTGCGCGGTCGGCGGATCGCTTCTGGAGCTGCTTGGTATCTCCTGCTCGGGTTGCTGGCCCTGGCGGCATGCGATCGTCGAGAGGACGCCGGAATCGTCGATCCCGCCGGGGAAGACGAGCTGGAGATGGCCAAGGGTCGAGGCGTCGGCCACCTCGATCCAGATGAGGTCGCGGCGGGAAAAGAGATCTTCCGCCACGACACATTCGGAGACGAACAGTTCTGGACCGGCGTCCTGCGGATGAACGAAGTCATCCAAAGTGCGGTTGATCCGATGACCGCCTTGAGCGTTGGACTGAAGGTCGACTCCGAAGCACTCCCTCCCGGCGTTCTCGAGAACGCCAATCTCTCGGATCCGGCAACCACCGTTGCCCTGATCTCGCTGGATGCCGTCGTGGGGATCAAGGGCCAGGTCGACAAACAGGGCAAACTCCTCAGCGTGGGGATCACGTGTGCCCTGTGCCATTCCACGGTCGACAACTCCGTTGCCACGGGGATCGGCCGGCGGTTGGACGGCTGGCCGAACCGGGATCTGAATCCAGGAGCGATCATCGCGCTCTCGCCGGCTCTCCCCCGTGAGGCGAAAGCAGTGCTGAACTCTTGGGGTCCGGGACGCTATGACGCGTATTGGAACCAGGACGGTCTGAACGAGCCGACGGTGATCCCGCCGGCATACGGCTTGCGGCGCGTGGAGCTCGAAACCTTCACCGGCGAGGGTCCGGTTTCTTACTGGAACGCGTACGTCGCGGTCACGCAGATGGGTGGTCAGGGGTCGTTCTCGGACCCGCGGCTCGGGATCGAGATCACGCACGTACCGGACCTGGTCACGCCCAAGCTGCCGGCGCTGCGGGAGTACCAGCTCAGCCTCGAGGCGCCCACACCACCACGCAGTTCGTTCGATGCGGCCGCAGCGAAGCGCGGGCGGAAGGTGTTTTTCGCGGAAGCGAGCTGCGTCAAATGCCATACGCCGCCGACCTTCACCGATGTGCACCGCACATTGCACGATCCTGCCGAAACCGGGATGGACCCGACCTTGGCCGAGCGTGCCACGACCGGCCAATACCGCACGACTCCGCTCGCGGGCGTGTGGCAACACCCGCCGTACTTCCACGACGGCAGTGCTGCCACGCTCCGGGACGTTGTCGAGCACTACGACGACGTGCTGAATCTTGGCCTTTCGGACCGGCAGAAGAACGATCTCGTCGAGTACCTGAAGTCCTTGTGAGTAGGCCCGTCCGAACGGTTATTCGCCATTGGCGCAGCGCAGGACTTCCGAGTAGAGGCGATCGAGGGAGATGAGGTCCATGCAGTTGGGGCTCTTGTCGCAGGTGCGGAGGTAGCAGCAGATGCACTCGATCGGGCTCACGACTTTGGTGAGGCGGCCGTAGTCGTGGATTTCGGGGGCGCTGGTGGGGCCGAAGACGGAGACGACACGTTTGCGCAGCGCGAGCGCGATGTGCATGGTCAAGGTGTCGCCGGTCACGACGACCTTGCACGAGTTGACGTCGGCGATGAAATCGCGCACGTCGTCGCGCTGCTCGAAGAGGAAGACGTCGAAACCGCTGGCGCGAAGGCGTTCGGTAAGCTGGGGGTAGTGGCCCCAGCGCTTGAGCTGCCAGCGCGGGTCGGCGCGGGTTTCGACGCCGATGCGTGAAGGCAGGCCTGCGCTCGGCGCGTAGCCGAACACATATTCCTCGCCATCGAAGCGCCGGCCGAACATCTCGAACAGGAACTCTTGGTAGGCGCGGCCGTTCAGTCGTTTGAGCTCGTCGGCGCGCTCCTTGCCGAAGCGCGACAACAATCCCATGTCGTACCAGGGCGCGGCGGAGTCCCCGTAGCGAACTTGGCCATCCTCCAGGTAGGCGCCAATCCGGTGACCCCATGTGATGCGGTCGAGGAGCCGGCAAGCCTCGGGCTCGTCATCGAGACAGGCGACGAGGTCGAAATGTCTTCCCTGCAGTCGGTCGGCGGCGTCGAAGGGCACGACCTCGGCGAGGCGGGGATTGTTGTCGAGGAGCGGCACCGAGGCCGGGCGCGTCACCCAAGTGACCGGTCCTTCGAGGACGTTGAGGATCGTCGTCGAGCGCACCACGTCGCCCATGGCGCCGAGCTTGATGAGGAGCGTCGATCCTGTAAGCGGGAACTCGCGGTGCATGAGCTGTCCGAGTTGGATGTCCCTGGTTCGGCACGACGGGTCGCAAGTGCAATGGTAGCACAAGGATGTACGGCCCTTGGGCCCCGCCCTGGGGAATGGCGAGCCTTCACGGGATTCCGCTCTTCTTGCGGTGATAGTGCAGGTCGTAGGTCGTGGCCCACGTCGCGCCGCCGTCGAGCGACTGTTCGCCCAGCTGGCGCACGTGGTCCGGTGCGAGCAGCGTGAGACTCATGCGGTGATGCTCGAGGGCGCCTTTCTTGTTGCGGACTTCGCGCTGGAAACTCATCGCGCCGTCCACGATCTCGCCGGTGTATTCGTGGACACCGCCCTTGTCGTCCACCCACGTTTGCTTCCATTTGCCGCCCGCGGGATCGATGAAGTTGAAGCTCTTGCCGCTCATCCCGCCGAGTCCGGTCCAGTTCTCGAAGATCACGCAGCTTCCGAGGATGGACTCCACGTGGCTCTGGCCGGCCGGGGACCCGTCCGGGGTTTTCACGTCCCAGTCGCCCATCCAGAATTCCATGAACCGGTAGCGATCGTCGTACTTGCAGGGTCGGGCGTTTCGGTCCACCGACTCGCGCACTGCCGGCCACCCCGGAGCGTGTGCAACGGGACGAGATCGGTGTCCGCTTCGAGCTGTGCCGTCCGGTTGTAGCCAGCCTCGGCCGTCTTGGCGAGCCACTCGATGGCGCGGTCCGGCTGCTTGGTGCGGACGAGCGCGCAAGCCAGGTTGTACATCGTCGCCTGATTGTGACCGACGGCTTCGGCCTTCTCGAGCACCGGGATGGCGCCCTTGGCATCGCCAGCCTGGAGAAGTGAGGACCCGTAGCGGTGCCAGAGTCGCCAATTCTCGGGCGTTGCCTTGGCGAGCTTCGCGTAGGCCTTGGCCGCGTCAGCCCAAGACCCAGCGCCGTAGAGACTATCGGCGTGGGCTACTGCCGACGCGTTGGAGTCCTGGGCCGCCGTCGTGGCGGCCCAGAAGCCGATGGAACACGCGAAGACGAAAAGCGCGCGGGCGCGGTGCTCTCGGGAATTTCGCGGCATGGCTCGTAATCCCCTCCTGGCGCAGGACCTGAAGAAGATAACCAAAGCCGGGCGCTTGGCGTCACTCCATTCGGCAAGACATCGGCCGAACTGGCGGAACACCTCGAACGAGCAGCCGACGACCCCGCACCGACCCTCGCCAACGAGCTCACCACGAGACGAGGACGTCGAATCCGCCGAAGCACATGCGCTTCATGTCGAATGGCATCATTTTTTTCATCTTCGGGTCGTTCATGCGTGGGTCCTTCATCACTTGCGCGTTGACGCGATCGCGATGCGCACGCGACTTGTACACGATCCAGGAGAAGATCACGGTCTCGTTGGGCTTGAGATTCAGCTGCCGTGGAAACGTCTTTCCCCACTTCACCTTCAGATCGTCGCCGGCGCATTCGTAGTACTCGAGCGCGCCGTAGTCGCGCCAGATCTTTGCCCCCAGCTTCGCCATGCGGCGATAGGTCGCTAGATTCTTCTTCGGCACCGGAATGACAAAGCCATCGACATAGCGGGCCATGCGAGGTCTCCTTTCAACGCTTCTTCGAGCCCAGGACCAGCAGAGCATCGTGCTCGATGCGGCACTGGTACTTTATCAGAGGATCAATCCTGGGTCGCAAGACCGCGTGCCGGCCGGCCGTCCCAGGGGCAGACGATCCACTATCAAGCACCGAACCTGTTGCGCCGGCCGCCGCGAAGATCGCGAGCCGCGACGGGCCGGGGCAGATGGGCAAGTGAGAACTGTGGGGTTCGGCAAGTGCAACGGTAGATGATAGCCATGCCATTGCGGACCGGGTACTCTGCGGCTTGGTGACCGGCATCAACAGGGAGAGTCGAAGCGATGGGGCAGAGGTGGATGGGTTCGATGCGGATGACGGAACAGTCGGCGGGAACGGGGGCGGCGCAGGAGGAAGCGCGGCAGGCGGGTGATCCGGCGGCCAAGGCCGAAGCCGAGGCGCTCGCGGCGCGTGTGCGGCAGAGCTTGGCTCGCGCCCAGGCGGCGCTCGACGAGCTGCTCGCGGTTCGCGAGGCCCGGACGATCGACAACAGCCTCGTGCTCTACGATCGGATCCTCGTGCACGTCGATGCGGCGGGGCTCGAGCCGGGACTGCTCGAGCGCGTGCACCCGGCGGCGGAGGTGCGCCAGGCGGCCGAAGAGGCGACGCGCGAGGTGGACAAGTTCGCGACGGCGCTGTCGCTCAACCGCGGTGTGTTCGAGGCGTTGCAGGCGCTCGATGTGAGCGCCGCCGATGCGACGACGCAGCACCTGCTGGCGCGCACCTTGCGCGACTATCGTCGCGCCGGCGTGGACCGGGACGAGGCGACGCGCAAGCGCGTGCAGGAGCTGCACGAGGAGCTCACGATCATCGCGCAGGAGTTCGAGCGCAACATCCAGTCGGACACGCGGTCGATCCGCGTCGAGCTGGCGGCGCTCGAGGGTCTACCCGAGGATTACGTGCGCGGGCACGCGCTCGGCGGCGACGGGCTCGTCACGATCACGACCGACTATCCCGATTACGTGCCGTTCATGACCTACTCGCGGCGGGATAGCGCGCGGCGCGAGCTGTACTGCGAGTTCCGTCGTCGCGGGCATCCCAAGAACATCGACGTCCTCGATCGCATGCTGGCGCGGCGTGACGAGCTGGCGACTCTCCTCGGCTACGCGAGCTGGGCGCACTACGCGACCGAGGACAAGATGATCGGCAGCGAGGTGGCGGCGCGGAA
>Ga0075418_10007920_pt1 | contig 11936 bp, 11 predicted proteins | sample SoiMetdeltSBSDD2_FD_81776 | JGI IMG/M metagenome (GOLD analysis project Ga0075418, IMG submission 81776) | Bulk soil microbial communities from a Populus tree surrounding site in Tennessee, USA - Soil MetaG P. deltoides SBSDD2 | ecosystem: Environmental > Terrestrial > Soil > Tree plantation...
ATGCCAGGCGCGAGCCCGCCGCCGGCGACGAGAGCGGAGTAGCACTGGTTCCAGTGGTCGCGCCCCGCTTTGCCGTTGATCTTGGGAGTGCGGCCAAATTCTCCCTTGGCGACCACGATCGTCTCGGAGAGCAGGCCGCGATCGGCCAGATCGTCCAGGAGTGCCGACAGCGACTGGTCGAGCATCCAGGCGTGGCGATCCTGCATCTGCTGAAAGTTGCGATCGTGCATGTCCCAACCGCCGTCGCCCGTGTCTTCGATCGGCTCCACGTGCGAGCTCCAGTTCACCTGCACGAACCGCACGCCCGCCTCCACCAGCCGCCGCGCCATCAGACAGCACTGGCCGAAGCGGAATTTGCCATAGCGCCGCCGCAGCGGCTCCGGCTCCTGATCGAGGTCAAAGACTTGCCGTGCCGCGGGGGAAGTGAGCAGCGCCAGTGCCTGCTGATAAAACTTGTCGAGCCGCTCGGGGCCGGACGATACTTCCAGGTCGCGCCGCAGCGAGTCCATATGTTTGCGCAAACCCTGTCGCGATGACAAGCCGTCTGGCGACTGCCCGTCGATCAGATCGAGCTGCGGGATCTTGACCCCTTTGGCGACGTCGTAGTCGAGGCGGAACGGATCGTACAGCGCCCCCAGCGGCCCCGCCCCTTCGCCGGCGATTGATTTCTTCCCCTGGTGCAGCGTGCCCCCCATCGTCACAAACCGCGGCAGACCGGGCTCGAAACCCAGCACGCGCGACAGTACCGAGCCGTGCGTCGCTTTGACCTGCCCCGGCAGCAACTGGCCGCTGAGACTGATCGCCCCGCTGTCCGAGCCAGTCAGGCCGATCGTGCCGGCAATGCCGTGGTCGTTGGATGTGTGCCTGAGCGAGCGGATGAGCGAATATTGTTTGGCCCGTTTGGCCAGCAGCGGCAACAGTTCGCAGATTTCAATGCCGGGGACGGCGGTAGGAATCGGTGCGTAAGGCCCGCGATATTCGAGCGGCGCCTTGGGCTTCATGTCGAATGTATCGAGATGACTCGGCCCGCCCCACAGCCAGAGCAAGATGACCGACTTGGCCGGCTTCTGTTCGGCGCCGAATGCTTCCAGCCGCAGCAGATCGGCCAGCGACAGCCCGGCAGCGGCCAAAGCGCCGCACTTGAGGAGCGCACGCCGGGTGGTCCGCCCACAGTCGATCGCTTGCAGTTGACCGACGTTGAGCATTCCGGGCGTTCTCCAAACGAATTAGGTCGAGCGTGCCAGTAGACCTACTGCCCTCTAACATACGTGCCCCACGGAGAAGAGACAACGTGTTTCCGCGGCGGCGTTTATCTGCGCGGTTCTCGCCGCACCGTTGACCGCCGCACGGCGACCACTTACCCTCACCAGCAACTCCATCACCATCCACCATCGAGACTTCCATGCCCTTCTCCCTCGCGGGTCACATCGCCATCGTCACCGGTAACAGCACAGGTTTGGGAAAGGCGATCGGCCTGGCCCTTGGCAAAGCCGGCGCCAAGGTCCCCGTCAACTTCGCCAACAACGAGGCCCGCGCTCGCCGGGCGCTTGAGGAATACAAGTCGGCCGGCATCGCCACGTGCCTGGTGCAGTCGGACGTGACGACCGAGGAAGGGGTCGCCCGGCTGTTTGCCGAGACCGAGAAGAACCTCGGCAAAGTGGACATCCTCGTTCCCAATGCCACGTGTGAGCAGCCGCTCAAGCCGATCGAGGACTACGACTGGGCCTTCTATCAAAGAATGCTCGACTTCTTTATCAAGAGCCCTTTCCTGCTCGCGCGGAAGGGTCTGCCGCACATGAAGCAGAAGCGGTGGGGGCGGATCATCAACATCACCAGCGAAGTGTTTCAGCGGTCGGTTGCCCCGTTCAGTGCCTACGTCGCCGCCAAGGGTGGCCAGGTCGGCTGGTCGCGAAGCATGTCCCGCGAGCTGGCCCCCTTCGGCATTACGGTGAACATGGTCGCGCCTGGCTGGGTCCCCGTCGAGCGGCATGAGAAGGATCCGCAGGAGATGAAAGACGCTTACAAAGTGCTCATCCCCGCCGGTCGCTGGGGAACGCCGCAGGACGTGGCGGATGCGGTCCTATACCTGGCCAGCCCGGAAGCATCGTTCGTCACGGGCCAGACGCTGTGCGTTAACGGCGGGATGACGCCGTGGTAAGAAAGTCCACAGTCCTTAGTTCCCAGCTCATAGTCATTGGCGGTTGCGACTGACCGTGACTGTGGCCTGTGAACTGCTGTTACCGCATGATCGTCCCGTCGGGCGTCGAGTAGCCAGTGCCACTGGCGGCGGTCGATGGCTCATAGATGGTGCTGCCAGCGCCATACCGACTACCCGGGGAGGCGGTGCTGCCGGGGCGATAGCCGCCTGGCGATCCGGAGAGGGACGAAGGCAAACTGGGCGCCGTAAAAGGGGCCGCGGACGGAGTTGGCGTCGTGGTCGGTGTGGGGTTCGACGGTGGACGCGTGGTGGCCGGAGGTGATGACGGCAGTGAGTAGGGATTGGAAATGACTTCGCCCGATGCGGCAGAGCTGGTGCTGGTTGCCGCCGGGTTGGTCGTTTCCGGAATGCTGCTGGATGCTGCACCGTCGCCGGACACCGTCGCCTGATCGGGCGGGGTCGTGGCGGTCGGTTCGATGACTGCTCCCGGGGCGCTGCTAGGCGGAGGCGCGCTGCTGCTGCCTGCGGCCGCATCGGCCGCGGCATAAGCGCCGGCTGGATTGGTTTCAGGGTAAATCGAGGCACTTGCCGCATCGCTCGGGCCGGATGCGCCTGCCGCACTTGCGTCGGGCAGCGCAGCGCCACCATAAGCGCCCGCGCCGCTGTACGCGCCGGCAGCAGGCTGAGCTTGTCCAAATGTCTGGTCCTGCTGGCCGGTGGTGCGGCTGGCGGGGAACGCGGCTGCGCCGCTGGGCTGCGCGTAGGCGCCCGGTGTTACGCCGGGCTGAGATGGCCGGCTGGCCATGTTGTAGGGACCGCCCGTCTGATAGCCGCCGGCTGGAGCAACCGAGCTGTGAGGTTCCCCTTGCCATGCGGCCGGTCGGCTGCCGTAAGTGGAACCGGGAGTGCTGGTGCGCTCCGAGCTAGAGCCATATGGGCCATTTTGCGTTCCGGGGGCGCTCGAAGACGATGCCAGGCTGCCGGGAGTCGAAGGAGTCGCATCACTGGAGGGTTTGGGCACCTTCGTCGTCGGGCGGCTCACCGCCAGGTCAGACGCCGAACTGGATGAGCCCAATTTGCCCCAGCCGGGAGTCCAAATGCCCCCACCTGATTTGCAACCCGAAAATGCAAGTACGATGCCGGCAACCAGTGCCGACGACGAGAGCATTCGCCACAGGAGCGACATACGAGCATCCTTTCAAGCCCGCCGTAATCGCGGCGGAAGCATCCGTGCTTCGAATTGCCGCGGCAGTTTGGCCTTGGCATCTCCATTCGATCGAACCGGTCGTCAAACTCTCGCCCATCGAGAGAATCGCGCCTGCTGGCCCAAGCTCTCTGCTCGATACATCAGGCCTGACAACCAGGGCGCAGCCGGAATCGGGGCGGAATGGTAGGAATTTGCCCGGGGGCGGTCAACGGCAATCAGCCGGTCGCGGTCACCTGCCGTCAACCCCCCGCACAAACCGCTTAGGTCGGACGGGGTCGGGAGTCGTTTCGGGCCGACGCTCATCCACCAGCAACACTCATTGGCCCGAAACGACTCCCGACCCCTTCGCCGTGCAGCCGGATGCGCCCGCACAAACCGCTCAGCATGCAGGAAACTTAAGGCGCGACGGTGATTCGCTCGATACCACGATCAGGCGATGCTAGCGGCCGGCAGCAGCCAGGCCAGCGCCGCCTCCAGCCTGGTCAGGAGAGGACGTCATGGTGGAGTTCAACCGCAACCAGTGGATCCTCCTGGGTATCGTTCTGCTGCTGTTGGGAATTCAACTGCGCTACGTGCAGGCCTTCGTGCTCAACGAGCGGACGACCCAGTTCCTGGCCAAGCGGATGCAGGAGGTGGAGCTAGCCAGCAGCGATGCCGGCGCGTCGATGGCCGCCGCGGCGCCCGTCGTCAAGCAGCGCGTCGAGCCGCCGCGCTGGCTAGGCCTGGCACTGCTTTCGGCCGGCACGGTCCTGGCCGTCCACGGGCTGTCGCTGAAGAAGCAAGCGTAATTCGTTCAACTCTAGTACCTCGGCTGCGAATACGCACCCTCGCCGCGGCCAGTTTCTTCAGTCGGCAAGAATTGCCGGCCTGTGTTGTCTAGCAGCGCATCCCGCGTGGGAGACCACGGCCGCAGCACGACGCCGTCCAGCGATTGCTCGAAAACCCCGTGTCCAGGGACGGCCAGACGCACGTGAACCAGGCCGACGGCATCCACGCCGCGGTCGAATTCCGGATGGATAGCGCCGAAAGGAAGTCGGATATGAGCCTGGCTGTCGCGGAATTTTTCCTTGGCCAGGGGCAGTGACCAACGCTCGATAAGATCGACCGAGTATCCGCGGCTTTGCGGCGCTTCGTGGTATTTGCGAATCCGCGGGGCGAATAGTTCGACCTCCAGCGTGCCATTGGCAGCAGTGGCGAAACCCTCGGAGTCCATCAGGCGCAGCTCCAGCGCCAGACCGTCAGCTTCCACATCGGCATCCCAGTTAGCCAGCGATGCGTCGATGGCCAGTGCAGTGGGCGGCGCTGGGCGAGGAGCGGGCGGCCCCGCCGCGGTCACTGGTCGCCGCGGCACGACCACCTGCTGGCGGGACGACTGAATCCGCCTTGCCAGGTTGGGCAGGTCGCTCGTCACGACGCTGCGTCCCTCGTAGGTTGCCGCGACGATTCGCTGCCACCTGAAGGGACGCCACGCTGTCGCCAATCCCTCTTCGAACCGCAGCCACAGGCGGCGTTCATCCGTCCGAGTGTCCACCAGTCCGGTGAACGTCGCCCCCCCTTCGATCTCGATGGTGATAGGGATCGGAGGTTCTGCGGCAGCGCACCAGGCAATCGGACCTGCCACGATAGTGGTCGCCAGTAAAACGATGGGCGAAATGCCGCGAGGCATGAGACACCGTGCCGGAAAGCGGGGAGAGACGAGCCCGCAAGCGCTTCGGGCAACGGGCGGGCCAAAACCGGTCCGGGGGTCTCTCGGCACGGCAGGTGACGGCGGCGCACCGAGTTAGGTGACATTGTCTCTATTGAAATGCCTCGCTGCCATGAGGTACTGGCACCACATGTTGCGGGAAGGCAACGGCGCCAGCCGGCCTGTCCGCAAAAACTGCTTCGGTTGCAAACCCGGCCCGCGCGCGGTAGTTTAGTCCCATCCACTGAGGGGCGGATCAACCACATCGGGCACGAATTCTCCCCTGGTAGTAGTCTGGAGTTGACCGTATGGCCGTTTTTCGTCGGATCGAGGTGATGAACCTGGCAGGCGTGTCAGGGGATGTCGCCCTGGTGCGGTTCCTCGATCGCAAGATCATCGATGCTGCGAACATCCAGGAATTGGGGGACGAACTTTTTACCCTGGTGGAGAAGGAACAGAAGAAGAACCTCGTGCTCAACTTCGTTTCCGTCGAATTTCTGTCCAGCGCAGCGCTGAACAAGCTGATCATCCTGGACAAGAAGGTGAAAGGCGCCGGGGGGAAGATGCGGCTGTGCGCACTGCGCCCCGAGATTTACGAGGTATTCGCCATCACCCGCCTCAACCAGGTGTTCGACATCAAGGCCAACGAAAACGATGCGGTGGCCGGGCTGTAGGGGCTGCTCCACCAGTCCGAGGCGTCGGCTGGCCCGCATTTCATTAAATGCGAGCTATATTTCTCTAACCGGGCCGTGGCCAGTCCAGTTCTGCGCTGGCGGGCGGCAGGAATTGTGGGGTTTCTAACGATTTGCCCGTCGGTGACGCATGAGCAGTCCCGCCACATGGTCTTGGACGCACGAGCAGACCATCCCCAGTCGGACCGCCGCCGCCGCGGAGGTGGTGGATGCGCTGCTGGCGCAGCTCCGCCGCGACGAATGGGAGCCGCACGACGTCTTCGGCGTCCACCTGGCAGTTGAGGAGGCGCTGGTCAACGCCATCACGCACGGCAATAAAGAGGACCCGCAGAAATCTGTTTCTGTGATCCTGCAAAGCAGTCCGCAGCGGCTCCGAGTGGAAATCATCGATGAAGGGAGCGGCTTCGAGCCGGCGCTAGTGCCCGACCCGACCTGCGACGCCTGCCTCAACCAACCGCACGGCCGCGGACTGATGCTCATCCGCTGGTTTATGTCCGATGTCAAGTACTTGGGATCCGGCAACCACCTGGTGATGGAGAAAGAGCGGACGACGTAAGTTGGCTTCAGCTCCCATCGCACCTGAAATCTCCCCTTCACGCTCTCCGGACAGTCCTCTCGCCTGATACTCCGCCCCCCGCTGCGGCTATCCCGATTTCCGGCCCACAGGTACACTAACTCGTTCGGGCCTGGCCCGCTTTCGCCTGTCGTTTCGCGATCTGAATGAGTTCGTTTTATGCTGCCCGATCCTTCGCCGAGCGTCCCTCCCGCCGATCCGCCTCCTTCACCCGACGTGCCAGTAGCCAGCGAAATTTCGCCGTCAGCCGAAGGCGCCCAGCGCGCTCCGATCGACCTGGCGCGGTTCCGCAAGGGGGCGGAAGGTGCTGCTGCACCTCCCCCATCGCCCGGGCAAAAGCCCCGTCCGCCGCGGCGAGATCGCTTGGGCCATGGGGCTCGCGCAGACCAGCCCGCCGGTGAGGCGAACGAGACTGCCGAAGAAGCCCCTCGCGCCGCAGGCCAAGCGGAGACATCTCCCGAAGCATCGCCGCCGGGAGAGCGAAAACGGTCGCGATCCCCGCGCAAGCCGCGCGAAGAAAGTTTCGCGCCGGCGGCCCCCAAAGTGCCGGTGCCCAACCGGCGCGGCCCTCTGCCGGACGACCTGCAGGCGGAAATCGACGCGGCCCTGGGGGGATTATCGCTGGAGGATGTGATTGCCGGCCGTGCCGCGCCGGATTCGGGTGGCCGCCTGGAAAACGAGTCCCGTCATCGCGGCCAGGTGGTCGAGCTGCATGGAGACAACGTCTTTTTCTCGCTGGGCGGCAAAAACCAGGGGGTCGCTTCGCTGCGGCAATTCACCGAGCCTCCCCAGGTGGGCGACGTGATCGAGGTCGTCGTCACCGGCTTCAATCCCGAGGACAACCTGCACGACCTGTCGATCCCCGGCGGGGCGATCGTCGTCGGCGACTGGTCGGACATCGCGGAAGGCTCGCTGGTGGAAGCCCGCGTCACCGCCGCCAATACCGGCGGTCTGGAGTGCCAGGTCAACAACATCCGCGCCTTCATTCCGGCCAGCCACGTCGGCCTGTACCGCGTGGAAAATTTGGCCGAATTTGTTGGCCAGAAGCTCGTTTGCACGGTCACCGAATCGAACGAGCGCCGCGGCAATCTGGTCCTCAGCCGCCGGGCCGTGCTGGAGCGCGAGAAAGAGGAATTGAAAAAGAAGACGCTGGCCGAATTGGAAGTCGGCGCCATGCGGGAAGGAGTCGTCCGCCGGCTGCACGACTTCGGGGCGTTCGTCGACATAGGGGGCGTGGACGGCCTGATCCACGTCAGCCAACTCGCTTGGGACCGGGTCAAGCATCCGAGCGAAGTGGTGCAGGAGGGGCAAAAGGTCCGCGTGCGCATCGAAAAAGTCGATCCCGACACAGGCAAAATCAGCCTCTCACTCAAAAACCCTGAGGAGCACCCCTGGACCGGCATCGAGCAGCGGTTCCCCGTCGGCAGCTCGGCCACGGGGACCGTGACGCGAATCGCCCAGTTCGGAGCGTTTGTCAAGCTGGCGCCGGGCGTGGAAGGGCTGATCCACATCTCGGAGCTGGCGCACCACAAGGTATACAAGGTCGAGAACGTCGTGAAGGAAGGACAGGAAGTCGAAGTGAAGGTCGTCTCTGTCGATGCCGAGGCGCAGCGCATGGGTCTGTCGCTCAAAGCTCTGCTGGCGGCGCCGGTAAAAGCCGAAAGGAAAAAGGAAGAAACAGAGACCGAGGTGGAAACGCCGCCGCGGCCGCTGGCTGTCCCCAAGCGATCGGGCCCGCTCAAAGGGGGCGTGGGAAAGACCAGCGGCGGCGAGCAGTTCGGTTTGCAGTGGTAGTGGCGTTGCTTCACGATTGGAACTTCAACTCGTCAAAGTGACAACTCCCGCACCTCTGCTCCGCGTCGAAGATCTGCACGTCCACTTCCGAACGGACGACGGCCTGGTCCGCGCCGTCAACGGCGTCTCCTTCGACCTGGCCGCCGGCGAAACCTTGGGAATTGTCGGCGAGTCCGGCTCCGGAAAAACAGTCACCAATCTGGCGCTGCTTGGTCTCATTCCACAGCCCCCGGGAGTGATTGCCGGCGGCAAGGCCTTGTTCCACGGCCAGGACCTCTTGAAGCTCGACCTGGCCGGACTGTCGAAGATCCGCGGCAAGAAAATCGCCATGATCTTCCAGGACCCGATGACGGCACTCAACCCGTTTTTGTCGGTCGAGGAGCAGCTCACCGAAGTCACGCGGCTGCATCTGAAGCACACTCGCCCGCAGGCCCGCAAACACGCCATCGACATGCTGGCCAAGGTCGGCATTCCCGCTCCCGACAAGCGGATCGACGACTATCCGCACCAGTTCTCCGGCGGCATGCGGCAGCGGGTGATGATAGCCATGGCGCTGGCTTGCCAGCCCGACGTGCTGATTGCCGACGAGCCGACGACGGCCGTGGACGTGACCATCCAGGCGCAAATGCTGGAGCTGATCAAGGAGCTTCAGCAGTCGCAGGGGACAGCCGTGATCCTGATCACGCACGCGCTGGGCGTCGTGGCCAGCGTGTGCAGCCGAGTGCTGGTGATGTATGCCGGCAAGATCGTGGAGGAGGCGAGCGTCACGGAGCTGTTCGCCCGGCCGCAACACCCCTACACGCTCGGCCTGCTCAAATCGATCCCCCGCTGGGACACTTCCACGAAGGGACGCCTCGTGGCGATCGAAGGCCAGCCGCCGGACATGCTGCATCCGCCGAGCGGCTGCGAGTTCCATCCGCGCTGTCCTTACGTGCTGCCGCAGTGCAAGACCGAAGTGCCGCCGCTGGAGCCGGCGGTCCACGGTGGGAAGAAGGCCTGCTGGCTGGAGCCAGGACAGATGACACGCGTGACAAGCGAAACAAATGCAGTGGCCGCATCAGAAGTAGCAAGTGATAATGAATGACTCGCCGCAGTCCTATTGGAGCGCAGTCATGAAAGCCTTTGAATTCCAGATCGAGCCGCCGGCAGATGGAGTCATTCCTCTGCTGCCAAACATCGCCAACGAAGTTGCCGCCGCTTCGCAAGTCAAGGTGATCGTGCTCGTGCAAGACTCGGAGGACGATGATTGGCAGAAGCTAACGACCGAGCAATTCTTCCGAGGCTATGCTCCTTCGGACGCGATCTATGACGACCTATTAACGGTGTGAAATCGACGCAATCAGGACAAGCGAGTCGCTTGTCCTTGAAAACGATGTCCGCCTCCCCTGACCTCACCGACGTTCGCCCCAAGGGGGAGAAGATCCAGCCGCTGCTCGAGGTGCGGAACCTGGTCGTCCATTTCCCGTTTAGCCGCGGCCTGTTTGGCGAGCACGGGGTGATCCGCGCCGTAGACGGCGTCAGCTTCACCATCCGCCCGGGTGAAACGCTGGGCCTGGTTGGCGAATCGGGCTGCGGCAAGACCACCACCGCCCGGGCCATCGTCGGCCTGGTGCAGCCGACTGCCGGCGAGATCCGCCTGGCCGGCACGCGGATCGACGGCCTTTCGCCGCGGGAGATGTTCCCCCACCGCCGCGACGTGCAGATGATCTTCCAGGATCCCTACGCCTCGCTCAATCCACGGATGACCGTGGGATCCATCGTCCAGGAACCGATGGACATTTTTGGCCTGCACGATGTGCGCGATCGTAAGCTCGAAGTGATGCGGCTGCTCGACCTCGTCGGCCTCAACCCGCGGTTCCTCAACCGCTATCCGCACGAATTCTCCGGCGGCCAGCGGCAACGCATCGGCATTGCCCGCGCCCTGGCGGTCAAACCCAAGCTCATCATCTGCGACGAGCCGGTGTCGGCACTCGACGTCTCGATCCAGGCGCAGGTCATCAATCTGCTGATGGATTTGCAGCAGCAGCTCCGCGTGGCGTATCTGTTCATCTCGCACGACCTGTCGGTGGTGCGGCACATATCGCAGCGAATCGGCGTGATGTACCTGGGGCGACTGGTGGAGCTGGCCCACTCGGACCAGCTTCACGAAAAGCCGCTGCACCCCTACACGCAGGCGCTCCTCTCGGCCGCGCCGATTCCCGACCCGGCGCTCGAGCGCCGGCGGCAGCGGATCATCCTCCGCGGCGAAGTGCCGTCCCCCGATCGGCATTACTCAGGCTGCCAGTTCGCCGACCGCTGCCCGCTCGTGGAAGGCTATTGCCGCGAGTCGTCGCCGCGGCTGAAAGGGCTGGGGCACAAAGTGGCGTGCTTCAAAGTGGAGACGTAGGGGAGAGCAGAGGTCAGAGAGCAGAGGTCAGGAGACAGGGTCAGGAATCAGTGCCGTCCATTGGTCATTGGTACTTGGTCATTTGTCCCTCTGACCTCTCCTCTCCCTCGTCCACTTGCCAAAGCCGCGCGGACGAACCATACTGAACCCATCTTCATCTATGTAGGCTGACTTCGCAGCGGCCTGAGAAACTCCTAAGCCTTCCTCCATAGATCCGAGGACGAGCGGCATTTTCCGCTCGCAGCGGCTGCATCGCCGGGCTCTGTCTCTCCTGGCTGATGGCTCAAGGCGCCCGGCGGCGGGCCCGAAACGACCTTGTGGACCGGAGTGCGTCCCATGACCCCTGTGCCGATCGGGCCCCAGCGCCCCAGTTGCCCCGTGTGCGGCAAAGTCTCGTACTCCCCAGCGGGCATCCATCCGCAGTGCGCCGCCAGCCGCGCCGACGCCAAGCTGCGCGGCCCGAAGCCGGCGAAGACTGCCACGGCCAGGCCGGGCAGTTTCAGCAAACGCTGCTCCGGCTGCGGCCGCACGGTGCCGGCGCGAAGGATGGTCTGCGACTGCGGCCGCGCGTTCCCGTCGAGTGCCCGCCCAGCCGTAAACCAGGCGACGCCAGGCTCGTCCCGTTCCTGACTCCACTCGGCTCACGACAGCGGGCAGCGGACTTCGTAGCGGACCATGCCGCGGACACGCTGCGGCAACTCCTTGACCAGGCAGTCCTGCCGCCAATCGGCAATCGTCCGTTCGTGCGGCACCCAGGCCCCGCCTTGGTAAACGAACGTCGCTTTGCTCGTGTCTTCCATGACGATGATCGGCTTGCCGTATTCGATCGGCGCCGCGGGCTCGATCGGGGCCGGCGGTTGCGCGAGCAGCGAGTTGGTCGGGCCGGGGCGGCGGGGCTGCTGCCGCCTGGGAACAAAGCGATTATTGCGTGCCATCGTTTACCGAAACCTTCCCGAAAGTGAAGTGGAGTGGCTGGGGCTGAGTGCGGCCGAAGCCCCGGCCGGGCTAATCTAACTTCTCGGCCGTGGCGTCAAGTTCTCCGCCACAACCACCGGGCGCACAGCGCCACCGCAGACCGAACTGACCAGGAAGAAACAGAGCGCTGCCAAGCAGCAGCGCAGCGAAATCGACGCCTGTCATTCTAACCGACAATCGTCGCGACGATAAGGCGCCTAAATTGCCGCTTCCGCGCTCTTAGCCGGAGGCAAACCTGCCTCCGGGGCTGTTCGCCGTGTGCCACGGGCGCTGCCCGTGCGGAGGCGGCCACACGCCGACCATCACGCACGATCCGCAAGCGTCGTTTTACAAGACGCGGCCGTCAGAGCGGTAGAAGCTCGCGGCGGAAGAGAGAGTAGGAGTAGGAGTACGATTAAAAATAAGAAGTTGAGCAGGATGTGGAGTAAGAGAAAGAGGAGGAGTGGCTGGATTCGTTCTCGTTCTC
>Ga0075418_10007928_pt1 | contig 11930 bp, 10 predicted proteins | sample SoiMetdeltSBSDD2_FD_81776 | JGI IMG/M metagenome (GOLD analysis project Ga0075418, IMG submission 81776) | Bulk soil microbial communities from a Populus tree surrounding site in Tennessee, USA - Soil MetaG P. deltoides SBSDD2 | ecosystem: Environmental > Terrestrial > Soil > Tree plantation...
CCTCCTCCAGCGCGGCCAGCGCGCGGTGGGCCGCGTTGGGGCGGGCGTCGCGCACGCGCGGCCAGCCGCGCAGGCTGCCCGCCCAGTAGCGGCGGCGCGCCGTGGCGCTGCCGATGAACTCGGCGAGCGTCATCGGCTTGCTGTGCTTCCAGCCGCCGTCGCGATCGCGGTAGTCGGGGATCCCGGATGGCGCGCTGCAGCCCGCGCCGGTCAGCACCATGAGCCTCCGGTGCCGCTGCAGGAAGGCGGAGAGCGCGGCTCGCGCGTCCATCCGCGGCTACGGCTCGCCCAGCTCGCGGATCCAGATGTTGCGGTAGCGAACCGGGTGATCGTGGTCCTGGAGGCCCACCGGGAGCTTGGCCGCGTGTGGCTTGTACGCGGGCCGCGCCTTGTGCGCCGTCGGCCCAGTCAGCTCCCTCGCGTCCTGCACCAGCACGCCGTTGTGAAGCACGGTCACCCGCGCTGGCCGCTGCAGACGGCCGTCCGTCGTGAAGCGCGGAGCGCGGAACACGATGTCGTAGGTCTGCCACTGGCCCGGAGGCCGCGATGCGTTCACGAGGGGCGGGTACTGGCCATAGAGCGCGGCGGCCTGTCCGTCGGGGTATGTCGTGTTGTTGAACGAGTCGAGCACCTGCACCTCGTACTGGCCCATCAGGAAGACGCCGCTGTTGCCGCGGTGCTGGCCTTCGCCGACCGCCGGCGCGGGCGTCGCCCACTCGACGTGAAGCTGGCAATCGCCGAAGCCGGCCGCCGTCTGGATCCCGCCGCTGCCCGCCACCACCTCCATGTAGCCGTTCTCGACTTTCCATGCGGCCGGGGCGCCGTCCTTTTGCGAGCGCCATTGCGAGAGGTCCTTGCCGTCGAAGAGCACGATCGCGTCGGCAGGTGCTCGGCCGGGCGTCTCGGCCGTGGATGCGGTGCCGGGATCCACGACGCGCGGCCGAGGACGCTTCTCGTCGTGGATGGCCCAATCGCGTGGCTCCTGGGCGTCCGCGCCGGAGACGATGGCGACGAGCAGCAGGCCTGTCGCCGCGAGGCCGAGGGGGCTTATAGTCCATTCCATGGATTTGCGCGTGATTCTAGCGGGATTTCTGGCGGCGGGCGGCGCTGCGGCGGCGGACGATTTCAAGCCGCTCTGGAACGGCAAGGACCTGACAGGCTGGACGCACGTCGGCTGTGGACGCTTCGTCGTCGAGAAGGGACTCCTCAAGACCACCGGTGGCATGGGCCTGCTCGCCTGGGATGGCGGCAAGGTCGGCAACGCGGTGATCCGCGTCGTGTACAGGACGGAGGGGAAAAAGGGCAATGCCGGCGTGTTCATTCGCATCCCCGAGACGCCTCACGAACCCTGGACTCCCGTCTATCGAGGCTACGAGGTACAGATCGACGATAGCGCGGACGACTACCATGCTACCGGCACTCTCTACTCGCTGACGAAGGCCAAGGCGCGCCCGGGCCGTCCCGGGGAGTGGAATACGCTCGAGATCACGCTCGACGGTCCACGCACGAGGGTCAGCGTGAACGGCGAGGAGGTCACGGACTACAGGGAAGGCGACGCCGTTCCTCCCAAGGCGAAATGGCACGAGCCGGACCGGGGGCCAAGGCCCGACGAGGGCTTCATCGGCCTGCAGAACCACGACGACGGGGACGTCGTATTCTTCAAGGAGATCAGCGTCGCGCCTCTGGCCAGGTGACCGCCTGCGCCGTGCGCCAGCGCTGCATCATTCATTGAGGCTGCGAAGCAGCCCGAGGAGGTCGAATGGCCCGTTACGTCGATGGCTTCGTCCTGCCGGTTCCGAAGCGGAGCGTGCAGGCCTACCGTCGCATCGCCCAGAAGGCGGGGAGGATCTGGCGTGAGCACGGCGCCCTGGAGTACCGCGAGTGTGTCGGCGACGACCTGCGCATCAAGGGCGTCGTGCCGTTCCCGCGCGTCGCGAGGGCGAAGCCCGCTGAAACCGTGTGCTTCTCGTGGATCGTGTACAAGTCGCGCGCGCACCGCGACCGCGTCAACGCCAAGGTGATGAAGGATCCCCGCATGACGAGGATGATGCAGGGGAAATCGATGCCCTTCGACATGAAGCGCATGGCCTACGGCGGGTTCAAGGTGCTCGTCGACGCCTGAGCGTCGTCTCAGCGCAGGATGCCGAGGCGGTCGCGATACTCCAGGACGCGGCCCTCTGCGTCGCGAAGCAGCTGCGGTGGATCGGATGCCGCAGTGGCGAGGCTGACGAGGACCAGCACCACCGCGCCCGCGAGGCATGCCCAGAGGTCCCAGGGCTGCCCGGGCGCGAGGCAGGGCCCAGCCGCATAGACGACCACACCCATGAGGATGCTGGCGATGGCGCCGGAGCGGTTTGCCCTCGGCCAGTACAGCCCCGCGTGGAAGGACGCGAAGAGCAAAGCCAGCATCACCGAGAACGAGCCGACCATCAGCGCATACACGGTCTGGAACTTCAGCGCGACCAGCAGGGCGGTTCCGCCGACGACGGGGACTGCGATGCGGTTCGCGAGCAGCACCGCCTGATCCGGAGCGGCCGGGCGGACCGCGCGCAATAGGTTCTTTCCGGCCAGCGAGGCGCCGGCCAGCACCGCACTCGACGCCGCGCTGGTGATGCCGCTGACGAGGGCCGCCACGAGCAGCGCCAGGAGCCACGGGGAGAGCGAGCGCTTCAGGAGCTCGAGCACGACGATCTCAGGCTCCGCCAGCCCCGGCAGCATCACCGCGCCCGCCATCCCGATCAGGACCGGGATCATCGAGAAGACGAGATAAAGGGCCGCCGCCAGGTACGCGGAGTTCTGCGCCACCTTCTCGCTCTCCGCCGAGAAGGAGCGCTGCAGGAGGTCCTGGCCCGGCAAGTTGCCGAGGCCGAGGGCGCACCAGGCCTCGACATACCAGACCCACTTGCGGAGCGACGCCTCGCGAGGCCACAGGGCGAAGTGCGCCGCCGGGAGCTGGCCGAGGGCGGGGAGGAAGTCGGAGGTCGCTGCGAAGACGCTTCCGACGACCGTGAGCCCGCCCAGCAGGATCACCATGTGGAGATAGTCGTTCCAGGCCGCGGAGAGCATGCCTCCCATCGAGGTGTACGCGATGACCACGAGGGCGGCGATCACAGTCGCGTAGGTCTTGTCGACGCCGGTGAGAAAGTTGAGGATGAACCCCAGCGCCACGACCTGGCTGCCGCACCAGCCCACGTACACGACCACCATCGAGAGCGCGGCGAGGATCCCCGTGCGCAGGCCGTAGCGCGCCTCGTAGAAATCCACCGACGTCTGGTAGCCCGCGCGCCGCAGCAGCCGCACGTAGAACAGCCCCGCGAGCAGGAGCGTCAGCGCGCTCCCGAACGGATCTGCGATCACCCCGAGCAGGCCCCTCTCGTAGGCGGCCCCGGCGGCGCCCATGACGGTCGCCGCTCCGTACCACGCGGCGAGCAGTGCGAAGGTCGAGAACGAGAGCGTGAGCCGACCGCCCGCGACGAGGAAATCCTTCGTTGTCGCCACGCGCCGCGACGCCGCTCCCCCGATCGCCAGCATCACGAGCAGGTAGGCGCCGACGCCCACGAGCAGGATCTGTTGAGTTGTCATGACGATCGCGGGATTCTGCGGGCCCGGGCGCGCCTCGTCAAACGTGGCGGGCTGCGATACCTTTCGCGCGATGGCCCGCAGGGCGACGTCGGGCGCGAGGCGCGGCAAGCGGGCCGACCTCAGCGCCGCCAACCAGAGGCTTCGCGCGGAGATCGCCGAGCGCCGCCGGGCCGAGGCGCTGCGGGACGAGTTCCTGTCCATCGCCGCCCACGAGCTGAAGACGCCCCTCACCAGCCTGCGCGGCTTCGCCCAGCTCCTGATGCGCCAGCTCGACAAGGACGAGGTCCCAGACCCGATGCGGCTGCGCCAGGGGCTCTCGGCGATCGACCAGCAGTCCGCGAAGCTGGCCCGCCTCGTGAGTCAGCTCCTCGACGTCTCGCGCATCGACGCTGGGCGACTCGAGCTGGACCGCAAGGTCGCCGACGTCGTCGGCGTTGTCGAGGACGTGGTGACGACGGCGCGCGTGAACACCTTCCGCCACGAGTTCACGGTACGCGCTCCCTCCGGGGCGCTGGCGCTCGTCGACCCGCTGCGCCTCGAGCAGGTGGTGCGCAACCTCGTGGACAACGCGATCCGCTACAGCCCCGACGGCGGTCCGATCACGATCGAGGTCGAGAAGAGCCGCGGAGCGGGCGTCGTGACGATCGCGGTCGCCGACCGCGGGCTCGGAGTGCCGCGCGAGCACAGAGGCCGGATCTTCGACCGCTTCCACCAGGCGCATCCGGAGCGGGCGATGGGCGGGATGGGCCTGGGGCTCTACATCAGCCGGCAGATCGTCGAGCTTCATGGCGGTCGCATCGAGGCGGAGTACCCCGAGCAAGGCGGAACGCGCATGGTGGTGACGCTGCCGACCGGGGCTCCGACAGGGAAGTCCGAGTGAGCCAGCGGCGGATCCTCGTCGTGGACGACGACGAGACGATCGGCGAGCTGCTCGAGGCGACGCTGCTCGACGCGGGCTACGACGTGGCCGTCGCGGCGGGCGGGGCTGCCGCGCTGGAGCTGGCCGAGCGCTTCAAGCCGCACCTGGTGCTGCTCGACCTGCGCATGCCGGGCGTCGATGGTCGCGGCTTCGTCGAAGCGTATCGACGCGCCAAGGGACGCAAGGCGCCGATCGCGGTGGTGAGCGCCGTGCGCGACGCGTCCGCAGCGGCGGCCACGCTGGGCGTGCAGGGCGTGCTGGAGAAGCCCTTCGAGCTGAACGAGCTGCTCAACTTGGTGGCCCGGCTGGCGCGCGGCTAGCCAGTCCCGCTTGTGACGGCCGCCGAAAGCGTCACCCCTTCGCGTACACCATCCCGCAGCGTTCGTAAGCTTCCCTCGTTGGGAGGGAGCCATGAAGGGGATCGCAGGAGCTCTGGTGCTCGCAATGGGTGTGACGGCTGCTGCCGACGAGCCGCCGGTCTTCATCGGCTCTCGCGTCCGGTTGGTCACGGATCGAGGGACGATGGTGGGCAACGTTCTCGCGTGGGAGGAAGGCCGGGTGTCCGTCCTCTCCGGCGGGGATCAGACGCAAGTCGTCCCGGCCAGCTCCATCCGGCGCGTGGAGCTGAGCCGCGGACGCAAGCGGCCGATCCTCAAGAGCGCTCTCGTGGGCGCAGGCATCGGTGCCGCCCTCTATGGGCTGATGCCGCTCGAGAGCCCTTGCCCGGCCGGCGTCCAGCCGAGCTTGAACGGGTGCGAGACGCACGGCTCCTGGGCCGCGATGGGGGCCTGGACCGGCGCCGTCGTCGGGACGGTCGTCGGCGCGGTTCGCAGGGTGGACCGCTGGGAGAACGTGCCCGCGGCCCGCTTCAGCATCGGGATTGCTCCTGTCTCGGGCGGCGCGGCTGCGGCCGTGACGGTCACGCACTGAGTTAGGGCTTGGACGCCCCTTCGTAGGCCGTGGCCGCTGCCTGCAGCAGCGGCTCGGCCAACAGGGGCGCGCCGACCGCCTTGCGCATCCAGGCGTCGGGGGTGAGCGCCCCGAGCTGGCAGATGCGCTCGAACTCCGGGCCCATCGGCTCGCTGCGCTTCCGGAAGTGCTCCTTCACCTGGAACGCGATCAGGTGGCCGAGCGGGTAGTCGGGCGTGTAGAGGCCCGCGTCCACCATGTGGGAATAGATCGCGAGCAGCGTGATGTCCTTCACGCCGAGGATCGGAGCGTAGTGGCGGTTCCAGACGTCCTTGGCGATCCCGACGACCGCCTCCCTGAACTGCGTCGGCGTCGCGTCCGGATGGTCGTAGAGCCAGCGCCAGGCGGACATGTCGACGAGCGCGACGCCTGCGATCTCGCGCGCTTGCCAGAAGGTGTCGAGCACGAGCAGGCCCTGGTCCTTGGCCTCGGGCTTCGGCAAGCCCAGAAGCTCGAGGTCGCGCGCCTGGAACACGAAGGCGAGCGCCTCGGTGAACGCTGTATTGGGGACGCCCTGGAGCAGTGTGTGGTCGATGGTCGTGAGCGAGAACACCTGCTCGACGTTGTGGCCCATCTCGTGCACGGCGATGTTGTAGCCCTTGTAGTCCATGCCGTCCTTGCCCACGCGCGTCCTGAGATGCGCGGAGTCGTCTCGGCGGCCCGCGCCCAAGGCGTGTCCCGCCCCGCGCGCCGGATCCACGACGATGTGGTCGGCCAGGAAGCGGGCCCGCTCCTCGGAGAAACCCAGATCGCGAAGCAGCCGCGGGATGTCCTTCGCGTAGGCCTCGGGCGTCGGATACCGCTTCTTCGTCATCGCATCGAGCTCGGCCTCGGTGTACTGTCCGCGCGGCTTGAACCCGACGTACCAGATGTCGAAGGGCTCCAGCTTGCGACCGAGGCGCTTCTGGATGAGCGCGCCGACCTTGGCCCCGAGCGGCGACGTCAGCATCGACTCGAAGAGCGCCTTCACCTGCGCTTCGGGGATCTCGCGGTTGACGTTGAAGCGTCGCGCGATGTGGGAGGGGTTGTCGGGCGTGAAGGGATCGGCCACTCGCTCGGCCTGGAAGATGCCGAGCCACTGGCGATAGCGCTCGTCCGGCTCGCGGTCGGCCTTCGCCTCGTCGGACCTGCCGGCCGGCGCATCGGCGTCCTTCACGCCCGCCTTCGTGACCGCGTTCGTCTCGGGGTTCCAATCCACGAGCGGGTTGTTGACGGCTGCAGCCGGGATCTCCTGGCGCACGATGCGCTCCATCACCCTCGCGATCATCCGCTGCTTCTCGAGCCCGCCCTTGTCCGCATAGCGGGCCTTCAGCTCGTCGCGCAGGTTCCAGTGGGTGATCAGGCGCAGGCCGGCGGGGAAGGGCCGCCGCCCGTCCGCGGTGACGAGGTGGTGCATGTAGACGTTGTAGTCGTTGATGTAGGAGTCGGCAGCGGAGTACGCGGCCGTGATCTTCGCCTGGACGTCGGAGGGCACGCGCGTCTGGAACTGCCCGGCGAGGCGCGTCTCCGCCCACTGCCGACGCGACCAGTCCATGCCCTTCGCCATCCGCTCGTCGAGGGTTGTGAGCGGAAAGTTGAGGAGCGCGACGAAGGCCAGTTTGTTGCCGAACATGTCGTCGGAGATGTGGGACGCGGAGTTCCAGGCTGCGAGGCGGCGGTCGAGGCTCGTGACTGGTCCGAGGTCGAGGTCGACCCCGCGCCGCAGGTCTCGGATCATCGCGGTGAAGTAGCCGTTGACGCTCTCGCTCGCGCTCTCGAAGCGTTGGAAGCCGCCGTCGAGCGCCTCGCCGGTCGGCAGGAACTCCGACGTGACGAGCTCCTTGAACGCCGCGGCATCGCCGTCCTCGGCGCGCCACAGCCGCGCGACCTGGTCGACGCCGCGATCGATACGAGGCGCTTCGCTGTCGCCGTGCGAGGCGCGCAGCGCCTGCTTGGCCTCGGCAGACGCTTTCTCGACCTCGGGCGTGGCGCCCTGCACCGCGGCCGCCAGCAACAGCATCAGCGCGACCCCGACGAGGGCGTGCGAGTCGGTCATCATTCGTCCTTTCTTCTGTTCGTCACAAGGGCAGACGCAGCTTCCTCAGGAACGCGTTGTAGCGGGGGTCGGCTCTGAGGTTCTGGAGCAAGGGGTCGGCCCTCATGTAGGAAATGCCGGGATCGCGCTGCGCATAGGCCCGTTCGAGCCACGCGAAGGCTTCATCTCGATCTGATACGCGGCGTTCTCGCGGTCTCCCTTGATGAGCTCGGCTAGACCTGCGTCTGCCTCCTTCATGCGGCCCAACGCGTTGTAGGCCAGAGCGAGACCGAACCGGCGCCAAACCGGGTGCTTCTCGCGCTCCATCTCCTCGAGCGCCGCCTCGGGCCTCGATCGGCCCAGGTTGACCCGGCCCAACATCTGATGCCCGCCGGGGAACACCGGATTGAGCTCGAGGAGTTTGCGGAGCGCGGCTTCCGCCTCGTCGACTTGGCCAGCCCACGAGGCGACCGTGGCGAGGTTGTTATGGGCCCGAAGGTTCAGGGGATCGAGCTCCACCGCTCTGCGGCTGAGTTGGAGCGCCTCGTCGAGACGACCCAGTGCAAGGGCGAGGTAGGACGCCGGCGAGAGGACGTTAGCGTTGCCCGGCTCGAGCTCCAGGGCGCGTTTGAAGTCGGCATCTGCCCCTGTCCAGTCCCAATAGAAGGAGGTCTTGATCCAGCCTAGCGTCGAGTGAGCTTCAGCCAAGCTCGGGTCCAGTTCCAGCGCCTTTTCGGCCTCTCGGCGCGCCTGCGGGTAACCCTCGTCGAACGGCACGAAGCCGTTGTCCGCCTGCTGAACGTGTACGTCGGCGAGGCCGACCCAGGCGAGGGCGTAGCCGGGTTCGACCTTCAGGGCTTGCTGGTAGTAGGAGAGCGCCTTCTCCAGGCCCTCGGCGGCTGGTCGGGCGCTGAAGTACCTTCCCTGCAGATAGAGATTGAAGGCTTCGGCGCTGCCACCTCGTGGAGCGGGACGTTGGCTCTCCTGGCCCAGGAGCGTCACCTTGAGCGCCTTCGCGACGGAGCGGGAGACTTCGTCCTGGACCGCGAAGATATCGTCCAGCTCCCGGTCGTAGGTCTCCGACCAAAGGTGGAAGCCGTCGGCGGCGTTCACGAGCTGGGCCGTGATGCGGATGCGGTTGCCCGCCTTGCGAACGCTGCCCTCGAGCAGCGTCGCGACGTTGAGCTTCTGGCCGATTGCGCGCAGGTCTTCGATCTTCCCCTTGAACTGGAACGACGACGTCCTCCCGGTGACCCGCAGCTCGGGGATCTTCGCCAGGACATTTAGTAGCTCTTCCGACAGGCCGTCTGAGAAGTACTCCTGGTCCTTGCCGGGGCTCATGTCTGCGAAGGGCAGGACCGCGATCGAGCGGAGGCTGGCTGCCGGAGTCACCGTCTTAGCCAACTCGAGAGGCTTCGTGTCGCGGCCGCGCCAGAGGAGCGCGCCAACGGCGAGCGTCAGCGCGGCGGCGCCCACGCCGAGCCACCAGGCGAGTCGCTTTCTTCCAATCGGGACGACCGGCGTGGCGTGGCTCGCCGGCAGGACTCGTGCCGGGCTGGCATCACGCCGCAGACGCCGCAGGTCCGTTCGCAGCTCAGCGGCGCTTTGGTAGCGAAGCGTGCGGTCCTTCTCGAGCGCCTTCGCGATGATGCGCTCCAGCTCGGCGGGAACCTTGGGATTGAGCCGCACGGGGGCGACCGGGTCGGCGCTGAAGATGCCCTCCAGCATCACGCCCGTGCTGTCACCGGGGAACGCCAGCCGCCCGGTCGCCATCTCGTACAGCACCGCCCCGAACGAAAAGAGATCGGTGCGCGCGTCCAGCTCCTTGCCTCGCGCCTGCTCCGGCGACATGTAGGCCACGGTCCCGATCGTCGATCCCGCAGGGGTCAGATCCAGCGGCTGGCTGGGCGTGGCCAGCTCCGAGCCGGAAGGCGCCTGGCCCGCGACCTGCTTGGCCAGTCCGAAGTCCAGCACCTTGGCCTGGCCCCGAGCCGTCACGAAGATGTTCGCGGGCTTTAGGTCGCGGTGGACGTTGTCCTTCGCATGTGCCGCATCCAGCGCGTCGGCGATCTGCACGCCCAGCTCGATCACGCGCTCGATCTCCATCGGCTGGCCGGCGATCGCAAGCTTCAGCGTCTGACCTTCCATCAGCTCCATCACAATGAAGGAGCGGCCCGTGTCCTCTCCGATCTCGTGGACGACGCAGATGTTGGGATGGTCGAGGGCGGAGGCCGCGCGCGCTTCGCGCTGGAAGCGCTCGCCGGCGTGGAGGTCGCTCACCAGCTCGTCCGGCAGCAGCTTCAGGGCGACGTGGCGGCGGAGGCTCAGGTCCTCCGCCTCGTACACCACGCCCATCCCGCCGCCTCCGAGCTTCTTCAGGATCCGGTAATGGGACAGCGTCTCGCCGATCATGGCTCGGCGCTGACCTCCGGCTACTGGCCCGCGTGCTGGAGCGCCATCGCGGCGACTCCTGCCGCCGCGTCCCCGATGTCGTCCCCGCCCAGCACGACGACCGCGCTGCCGGCCCGATAGGACCGTGAGCGCGGGACGCTGCGCAGGCCATCCTGGAACTCGGCAGCGTCCTTCTCGGTCTCCCAGCGCGTGGTGAGGATCGTCGCGCTCCTCGTGCCGTTCGCGTAGTGCTGGTATGCGTCGCCGGCGGTTCCCGCGGCCGCGCGATTCGTCCAGTGGGACGGGGAGACCGCGTCGGGCCCGTCCATGTCGGGCGCTCCGGTGCCTGCCATCGTGGCCAGCACCAGCTCGCCCAGGTTGCCGCCGCCGCGAAGCGACCATCCGGGTCCGATCGCATTCGACAGATCGACGCTGGCGAGGCGGGCAGGCGCATCCTGCCGCGCCACATCCCAGTACTTCTCGGCGTGAAGGATCTGCTTCGTGCTCCGCGGTGGGTCCTTGAACGCCTGGTCGAAGTCCGCGGAGGGAATGCCCAGCATGATGCGGCGCGCATCTCCGCGGAGCAGGAACGACATGCCGAGCACGTACGAGGCAATCAGGCCGCGCTGGATGACGGGCGGCGCCGCCTTGAGCCGCTCGGCCCGTTCGGCTTCGTTCCTCTGCATGTCCTGCATCGCGGCCATGCTCAGGCGGCCAGCGCCCATCTCGCGGACCATGAACAGCGTCATGACCGCCGTGCCGGAGCCTTCGACGACGGCGGCCGCGGCCGCCGAACGATCGTCCTCCGCCTCGGCCGAATCCATCACCGCGTCGAGATCGAAGTGTTGGTCGTCGAGCGCATGGGTCAGCTCGTGCGCGACGAGGACCGGGGCCAGGCTCGAGGAGAGCGCTCCCTCGACCACCGAGAACACGTCGGTGCCCGGGTCGTAGTAGCCGAGCGCCTGCTCCTCGAGCACATCGAGGACGGAGCCGAGCAGGTCGAACCCGGCGGGGAGCAGCCCGAGCTGCTCGTAGACCTTCTGGTCGAGGCGCACGCGCTCCTCTGGCCACTCGGCTTTCGCGCGCTGGGAGAAGTACGCGCGCGCCTCGGTGGAGGTGACGGTCTTCACAGTGACGGGCCGCTTGAACTTCAGGCCGCGCAGCTCCTCGACGGCCGGCTGGATGCGTGCGACCAGGGCGGCCGGATCTTCGACGCTCGGGGACGCAGCCGAAGCCGCTGGAGCCGAAACGACGGAGGCATAGAAACACAGAGCAAGCCGCACGAAATGACAGCGAGATAACGGGTTCACAGGGGAAGCATTGTACTAAGATCCCCGCCGAATGCCGGGACGGGTCGCGATCGTCGCCGGATGCCGCACGCCTTTCGCAAGGGCAGGATCCGTCTACCGCGACCTCACGGCGATCGACCTCGCGAAGGCCTGCGTCCGCGAGCTGATCGAGAGGAGCGAGATCGACCCCGCCTGGGTCGAGACCGTGGTGATGGGGCAGGTGGTCGCCTCGCCCCAGGCGCCCAACCTGGCTCGCGAGGTGGTCCTCCGGGCCGGCCTGCCCGTCGGCACGCCGGCCCACACGATCAACCGAGCCTGTGCCTCGGCCAGCCAGGCCATCGCAGACGTGGCGTCGTCGATCCTCAACGGCCACGTGACCTGCGGCATCGCCGGCGGCGCCGAGAGCCTCTCGGATCCGCCGATCCTGGTGGGAAAGGGCGTGCGCCGGGCGCTGGTCGAGACCTCGCGCGCGAAAAGCCTCGGCGCACGGCTCAGGCCCTTCCTTCGAGTGCGGCCACGCGACCTGGCGCCGGAGGCGCCGGCCATCGCCGAGCCGTCCACGGGCCTCACGATGGGCCAGTCCGCCGAGAAGATGGCCAAGGAGAACGGCATCACGCGCGAGGAGCAGGACGAGATCGCGTTCCGCAGCCACGCGCGCGCGGCCGCGGGCATGGACGACGGCCGCATCCCGGCCGAGCTCGTCCGCGTATTCCTGCCCCCGACGTACGAGGACGCGGTGGAGGCGGACAACCTGGTGAGGCGCGAC
>Ga0075418_10007929_pt1 | contig 11929 bp, 7 predicted proteins | sample SoiMetdeltSBSDD2_FD_81776 | JGI IMG/M metagenome (GOLD analysis project Ga0075418, IMG submission 81776) | Bulk soil microbial communities from a Populus tree surrounding site in Tennessee, USA - Soil MetaG P. deltoides SBSDD2 | ecosystem: Environmental > Terrestrial > Soil > Tree plantation...
CGCGCCGCCGTAGATGTCGAAGTACGCGATGGCGGTCGGCTCCAATCCAAATTCGAGTTGCGGCGTCGTCGCGCCGTTGCGCGAAACGCCCAGCATCAGCGAGCCGAGCGACAGCGGCCCGACCGGCGTGAGCGCGGCGTCGATGTTCTCCTCGGCTGCGCCGGCGCGCCCCATGGCGTCGATGGCCGCCACGCGGAGACGGTAGGTTCCCTGGGTGACGGCCAGTGCACCAAGCAGCGGACGCTCCGAGGCATCCCTGGCAAACCAGTGTGACGGTACCTGGCCGTCGGCGGCGATCAGGATCGCGCCGGCCGAGGTCAGCGACGCCGCCGGATCCAGGGGTTCGACGACGACGCCGACGCGAAGCTGTCCCTCGGAGTCACGAATGGTGAAACCGCCGGTGCGCAGGCGCAGTTCCGTGAACGCATCGGAGGATCCGAGAAGATCCTTGACGGTGAGCGACGAGGTGCGGGCCTGCGAAGAGCCGGTAAACGTGACCTCGGGGCGTGCGCGCACCGTGACGCCGCGGCGCGCCACGCGCACGCTGAGCGGACGGCTCCGGCCCGTCTCGTCACCGGAACTTGGCTCGAGCTCGGCGAGATAGTAGGCGGATGTTTCTTTCCCCACGCGGAGCAACGAGGCGGTGCCCGTCGCGTCGAGTGACAACCTGACGCCGCCGGTCACCCCCGCGAGATGCTCGATGCCTTCGAGCGGGTTGTCGGACCCGCGGTCGCCGACGCCGGCGAGCGTCGGCCGGGTGGGCGACGTGCCGATCCCGACATCGGCCGGCTGCATCACGTAGAAGTTCGCGCGCGCGGCGCTGGCGGCGGTGGTGACGAGCCGGAACTGATCCACGACGAGCTCACACATCCCCGGCATCAGCCCCATCGGCGCGTCACGGCGAGGGGCAGCCATGCCGGCCGTGAAGAGCACCAGCGTGAGCGGGGACGAACGACGCGGCTGCTCCTGCAGCCACGCTTCGAGCGATTCGAGGAACCGGCGCGTCCGGCACGCGAGATCGGATCCGGTCTCACCACGCGATCCCTGGCCTGCGACGCGTTCGATCGCCAGCCGGATCCGCGCCTTGTCGGACGTGAACGACAGCCGCACGCCCCCGAACGGCAGCGCCGCTACCATCGCCTGATCGGCTGGCGTGAGCTGCGCGAGCAGCCCCTCGACGGCATTTCTGAACAGGTACTCGCGTCCGGCGCCGAAAGATTCCTGATCGACGACCAGAACGAAGCGGCGGCCCGCCGCCACATCGTCGTTCGTCCCGTACGGCGGCGTTGTGTGCGCCCGTGCGCTCGCGGCGTTCGGCGGCGCTGTCGTCACCCGTCGCAACGACCGTACGACGCGAACGCGATCGGCGATCCGGATTTCGACTTCGGACGACTGGAGATCCGTGACGGGCATGCCAACGGCGTCGACGGCGACGAAATCCACAGTGGGGCCGGATGGACGTTCGCTGGCGACCGGCGATTGCTGCGACGACAGGCCGGTGGCCGGACCGGCCGCGAGAGCGGTCAGCGCGGCGAGGACGGCCACCGTCGCGTGAGAAGACGTCAAGTGCTTCAATCGGGGTCCGGGGTCCGGGGTCCGAGGTCCGCAAGCCGGTGGAACTCAGAGGCAACAAGCCGCTGGGACTTGCAACGGTTGCCTCTAAAGACCATCGGACCTCGGATCCCGGATCCCGGATCCCGGATCCCGGACCCCGATCCGTTACCAGTTAAACCGGAACATGAGCTGCCCGATGCGCCCGCCCGGGTCGTACGTGTTGCTCGCGTCCGTATAGGCGCTCGTCACGCGGAAGATGCTCGCGGAGGTGCCGGCAGCCGTGGTGGTACCGGTAGCGCCGACCGGAGTGAAGTTCGGCGTGTCGAACGCGTTGAGCATGTCGAACCGCACCTCGACGTTGCGCGAGCCGCCGAGGCCGAAGCGCTTGGCGGCGCCGATGTCGAACCGCTTGAACCACGGCGCGAGGATCATGACGCTGCGCGGCGCGCAATCGCCGTTCTTCACCTGGATGCAGTCCGCTGAATTGGCGGGCGCGATGTGGCGTCCTTCAGGACGGCCCAGGCTCGCGGAGTACCCGTCCACCGTGGTGTTGCTGGTGCTGAACGCGCGCCGCGTGTTGAGGATCACCTCCTCGGGAAGCATCCAGACCTCGTCGATGCCGGTCGCGGGGTTCGGCTTCTCGTAGAACTTGTACATCTTCTGCAAATCCTGCTTGCTCATGCCGACGAGCCGCACGTTGCCGAGATCCATCAGGACCGTCTGCACGCGGCCGACGCCCGTGATGCTCCAGCCGCCAGCGAAGGTGTCGAGGACCGGGTGCATGTTGCCGCCGAAACGTTGCCCACGGCCGAACGGCAGTGTCCAGTCCGCCTGCATCTTGATCGCGTGACGGACCGTCGGGTTGCCGGTGACGGGGATGTCGGTCCACACCCGGCCGAAGGTGAAGCCGTCGAACTGCGATCCGCCTTCGAACGCGTACTGGTAATTGATGTTGGCCGAGAAGCCCTTCGACAGCCGCCGGCGCAGTTCGAGCTGGAGCGCGTTGTACTTGCTGAACTGACCGCTGTCGGTGACGTTCGCGTTCGCCACCTCAGGGTTCACGATAAAGAAGTTTGACGCGTAGCCAATCGCCTGCGCCTGGTTCCGGCGGGTGAGGTTGCCATCCAGGTCGACGGCGGCGGCGTTCGAGTTCGGGTTCGGCCCCGCGAGGCGGCCGGCAATGGTGGCATTCGCCCAGGTATTCGCCGCGTTGGAGTAGGCCGCGGGATTGCTGGCGTCGCGACTGCCATTCAAGTACGCGAGGTAGATCGGCAGCGGGCTCGTGCCGGTACCCTGGCCGAAGTAGGCGAACGAGCCGACGCGGGTCGCGACCCCCGAGGCGTTGTTGGCGGCGAGGTTGCGCATCGCCAGCTTGAATTCGTCCATGAACCCGTTGGCGACGAGGTTCTCGCCGCGGATCGCCGTGCAGCCGCTGTTGTTGCTGGTGAGGCAGTTGTAATTGATCGAACTCCACTCGTTGTCGCCGCGGTTGCCGACGTAGCGGACTTCGAAGGCCATGTCCCTGGAGAGCGATCGCGCAAACCCGACCATCCAGTTGCGGACCCGGGCGATCTCGATATCGGGAGCGAAGGCGTTGACGCTGTCGGCCCGACTCGCGCGAACCAGGATGGGATAGGTCGGATCCGGGTTGAACGTCGCGGTCCCGAGGCGGTCTTTCTGCGACAGGAGCACCGGCCAGGACTGGCCCGGTGGCACCAGTCCGGTGTTCGCGTCGCGGCTCAGCGAGATGGTCGCGCCGCGGTTGCCGCCGTAGAGGTCCGTGAAGCGGGTCAGGCCCTGGCGCTCGTATGACTCCGAGTAGCCGGCGCGCACCGTCGCCTGGTTCGGGTCGCCGAGCAGCGTGCGGAGGAAGCCGTCCTGCACGTCCGGCCGCCAGGCGATGCTGCCCGACGGGGCCAGGTTGTTCCAGTCCGTCTTATAGCCCTCTGAGCCTTCTTCGAGCAGGATGTACTCGGGCGTCGGTGTTGCGGGCGTGTTGTAGTTGAAAAAGTTGCACCGACTGTAAGCGTCGCCGTTGCCCACCCCCGAGCGGCCGCAGATGCTGGTCATCGTGACCGCCGACATGACGTTGCTGCTCGGCTTGAACGGCGTCACGATGTCGTAGCGCAGGCCCCCGGTCAGCGTGAGGTTGGGCCGGAGTTTCCAGGAGTCCTGCGCGAACATGCCGTAGACCCGCATGCCGCCGGGCAGCGTACTCGGTCCGAGGTCGACATACTTGCCAGAATCATCCAGGACCGCCTGGCTGGTCACGGCGGTGACCCGGCCGGTCAGTATTGCGTAGGTGTTCCGCGCCGCGGTCAGCTGCGCGCTCGAGGCCCCCGGGAAGTTGGTCGTGCTGAACATGGCGTTGGCCGGATCGAAGTCGGTGTTCACGCCGAGGTTGATCCCGGGAACGATCTGCTGCGACGAGGCCTCGGCGTTCGAGATCAGGAAGTTGCCGCCGAGCATCAAGGTATGAGCGTCGCGCTGCCAGGTCAGCGTCTCATCGATGCTGTAGGTCGGGGCGCCGCGCCAGGTCGGGCCGTTCGACGTGTGCCAGTTGGTCGCATCGCCCGGCAGGGTGATGGCGAAGCCATCGGTGTCGGCAAAGGTGCCGGGATCGTTGCGGGAGGGCACGCTCGACGGGTAGCCGAAGTTCGAACCGGCCGCGTACGCGGTCAACCCGCCCCTGAGCTCGTTGACGATGTTTGTCGAAAGCACCGATCGGAGCGCCATCGACAGCAGCGGCCGTGTGGACTTGAAGTCGCGCTGGTTCGGCGCGCCGGGGAAGCGGGGATCGGCGTTGTTCAGATAGTCCGGGGTCCGCTTCGCGGTGATCTGCGACCACGATCCATTCAACCGGTGGTTGTCGCTGAGGTTGTAGTCGAGCCGGAACGTGGGCTGGTGCTCGAACAGTTCCGCCGGACTCTGCCAGACGTACGAATCGTAGAGTGGGTCGGCATCGGCGCTGCGCGTGCCGGTCGTTTTGGTGGCCGAGTCGATCTGCCCCAGCAGCTTGAGCATCGTGGGGTCCTTGGCCGAGATCTGACCGTTGGCGGCGGCGAGCTGCAGCACATTGACCTCGCGCACTTCGCTGCCGAACTGATAGCGGAACCAGCCGTCGGCCACCCGCGAATTCAACACCGTGCGGGTGCGCGTGAAGCTGTTGGGAAAGCGGATCTGCTCGTAGTGCACGAAGTAGAAGGCCTTGTTCGGCACGAGCGGGCCGCCCGCGCGCGCGCCGAACTGATTCAGCTTCACCTCGTTCTTTCCCTGATGGTTCACCTCGTTGAAGTAGTAGTTCGAGTTGAAGCTCGGGTTCCGGTAGTACTCGTAGGCACTGCCCGTGAACCGGTTGCCGCCCGACCGTGTCTGAAAGGCCATCGTCACCGCCCCGGCGGCGCCGCCGATCTGCGCGCCCCCCGCAGCGAGCGTGACTGATACCGCTTCAACCGCATCCTGTCGCGGCGTGACCGATGCGAAGAAGCCGTCGGTGTTGCGCAGGAAGTTGTCGTTGTTGCTCACCCCGTCGAGGGTGATGCTGAGGAAGCCTTCCGGCAGCCCGTTGATCGTCGAGTCGCGATTGGTGCCGGTCGTGTTCACCCCGGGCAGGAACGCGACCGCGTTCAGCGCGTTGCGTGTCGGCGTCGGCATCCGCGTGAGCTGATCCGAGTTGAGCGTGGCCGCCACTGTGGCCGTCTCCGTGTTGATCAGTTCGGAGCTGCTGACGACGTTGACCGTCTCCTCGAGACTGCCAATCTCCAGCGTCAGCGGGATCGTGACGGGCTGTCCGGGCGCGACGCGAACGCCTTTCGCCTCGGCGGTCTTGAACCCGGTGAGCGCAGCGGAGACGGTGTAGGAACCGGCTCCGAGCGCGGTAGCCTGATAGCGTCCCAGGCCGTCGGTGAGCACTTCCTGTATTGCGCCTGACGCGTCATTCTTGACCGTGACCGTCACGCCGGGCATGACGCTCCCGGCCGTGTCCTTGACCGCGCCGGAGATCGACGCGGTCGACTGCGCCAAGACCCCGGATGGGCCCAGCGCGACGAGCGACGTGACGATCACAGCGACACACGTGCCCCATGGCGAACGCGACATAGACTCCCTCCCCGGGCATCCGGGCGGACGCCCACTCCTCCAAGCGGTTTTTCAAAGACTTGCAAGCCGATCAAGCGCGGAAGTCTATGTGTCCTGGCAGGGACGGTCAATGGACATTTTGGGATGAAAATACATCCCGGTGTGACGAATATGTAGTTTTGGGGGACGGTGGATCCGGGATCCGGGGTCCGGGGTCCGGGATCCGGGGTCCGGGGTCCGGGGTCTGGGGTCCGTGGTACTCAGAGGCAACGATAGCCAAATCTAAGCGGCTCGTTACCTCTGGCTACCACGGACCCCGGACCCCGGACCCCGGATAGCGCCTGAGCGGTTACGATGACGGCACACTGGAGGCGCCATGAAGAGGCTCGCAGCGTACGTGATCCTGACGGTCATCCTGACCATCGCGCTCTATCAGCGGCATGCGGCCGGCCAGGTGAACGTCGCCAAGGAGCTCGCGCCGGGCGTGTATTTCCACCAGGGCGACATCGACGGCAAGGGGCACTGCAACAACGGCTGGGTCGTGTTCAACGACTACGTGCTGGTGCTCGACGCCAACTTTCCATCGGGTGCACGTGAGGTCATTCCCAAGATCAAGGCGCAGACCAGCAAGCCGATCCGGTTCGCATTCGATACCCACCATCACGGCGACCACTCCTACGGCAATCAGATCTGGATCGAGAACGGCGCCGTGGCGGTGGCCCACGAGAACGTCGTCTCCGAGATGCGCAAGTATGAAACCGGGTTGTTCGGCGGGGGGCCCGGACGGTGGGAGGACACGGCGAAAGAACGGGAGGATCTGCGATCGACACGCCTGACGCCACCCTCGCTGCTCTATCGCGACGTCATGATCTTTGATGATGGCACACACCGCGTGGAGTTGCGATACTTCGGTGTCGGTCACACGCACGGTGACGGCTTTGCCTGGCTTCCGAAAGAGCGCGTCCTTTTCACAGGCGACGCTGCCGTGAACGGACCGTTCAACTTCATGGGGGACGGCGATAGCGGTGCGTGGGTCGAGACGCTGACCAAGGCCCAGGCCCTCGGGGCCACGATCGTGGCCCCAGGCCATGGCCCGTCCGGCGACGGCAAGGTCCTCGAGGCGCAGCGACAGTACTTCGTGTCACTGCGGGCCGAAGTCACGAAGCGCAAGGATCTCCCGCCCGACCGCGTCCAGGCCGATGTTCCGGCGATTCGGACCGCGCTGCTGGCCCGGCACCCGACCTACATCGATGCGCAGGCCACGTCGACGAGCGGCTTCGAATCACAGGTCGCGCAGGTCTACCGGGAGATCACCGGGAAAGAGTTCCCGAAGAAGGCGGCGATGGAAGAGGCCCGCCGCGCGCACGAGAGTCATCACGGCATCGGGGGTCAGTAGGGCAGGGAATTCAAATATTCTCCTGAACTCCTGGCCCTCCTGTGAAGTGATCTTCAGCGCGATTGCGGCGGGGTCTGCTTGCCGATGATCGCCAACCCGATCCGGTTCGTGCTGGTCTGGTGAATCGTGAGGTTGCCGTCGGGTGTCTTGCGCATGTGGCGGATGATGCCGACGCCCGACGGAATCGCCCAGCTCTGGAACTTCTCGGTCTTCGGATCGAATCGAACGAGCGCGTCCGGCCGCTGGCCCGACTCGTTGTACCAGATGATGTCGTCGACCACCTCGATCGCATAGGGATGTGATTGCGCTCCGCTCGGCGACGGCCACTCCTTGATCTCGCCCGTCTTCGGGTTCAGCCGTCCGAGACGGCCGAGAGATGAATTGACGAACCAGACCATGTCGTCGCTGGTGATCGCCAGCCGGCGCGAGCGGGTCGCCGGATCCGGCAGCACGAACTCACGCGCCTCCATCGTCTGTGGATCCATGCTCACGAGCCTGTTCGAGCCATTGCAGGCTATCCAGATCGTGCCCGTCGAATCCTGCTTGATCCCGTAGGGGAGCGAGCGCGGCGTCGGCAGGGTGATCAACTTGATCTCGCCGGTCGACGGCGTCAAACGCCCGATCATGTTGCTCTGCTGCAGCGTGAAGAACAGGGTCCCGTTCTTGTCGAAGATGCCCGTGTGCGGATCGCGCGCCGCCGGGTCCGGCATCTTGAAAATCGTGATCTGCCCGGTTTTCGGGACGAGCTTTCCGATCGTGCCGTTGCCGTTGCCCATGTACCAGATATTCCCGTCGGCATCGTCCACGATGCTGTGAGGACGGGCGTCGGTCTCGAGCTTGTATTCCCGCATTTCGCTGGTGCGGGGATCGAGGCTCCCGACGATGCTGATGAACTGCCCGTTCCACCAGATGGTGCCATCGGGCCGCTGCAGCGGATCGCGGGAACGCTGACCCAGGGTGGGGACGATCCACTCGCGGAATGTCACGGTGACGTCGCCGGGTATCAGTTTCGGCTCGCGTCCCGGCTTCGGCGGGAAGTGCGCGGCGAGGTATCGGGTGACGGCGCCCTGCTGCGGATCGGGCAGCCGAATCATCGTCGAGATCAGATCGCGCCATCCGTCCTGCGTGTAGCCGGCGGTGCCGGTGATCATGTTCAGGCCATGACACGCGCCGCAGGTAGCGTTGACGGTGTCGCGGCCGTCGCCGGCAGGCAATTCCACCGCGCCGCGGCCTCCACGACCGGCCTGGCCAGGGCCGGCTTCTCCCTGACGCCCTTGAGCCGAAACCGTTGCGACGAAGGCAAGGGTCACCAAAGCGATCGCCAGTTCGGACTTTCCTGATCGAAACATCTCCAGGTCTCCCGGTAAGGCTCGCGTTTCCGTCGCGCGCAATTCCCTGATGGTACTGCGACGGGAATCCGGTGGAACTTCCAGTACGCTGCCGTCTGAAGTTCCTGGAAGTGCGACAGGAATGGCGCGTTCGAGACTACAGAGTACTCTTGGCGACCATATTCATCCATCTAAAATGGATCCATTCGAGATCACTCTCGAATGTCGATCGCCCCGCACACCCGCAGCAACAGCCGCAACCGCGCGAAGTGGGTAGTTTGCGGCGCGGTGCGTAGGAAGTCGCTACGCACGGTCGCTCATTGGCAAGCCCGGCAATGGCTCTCCAGCACGGACAGCTCGGGGACAGTCGCGTGCCCGCGCGGTCCATTCGGCTCAGGAAGAACTTGTTTCGCGGCATCGTGCAGCGCGAGAATGGGGCCTCGGGTTGCATAGGCGTCTGGCGTGGACGAAGAGCGGAGAGGCAAGCGGTTCGATCGCCGCCGATCCGCCCGCAGCGGGCGGCGTGACAGCGATCCGTCGCCGGAGTGCTCGTACTGCGGCCTCCCGGTCGGCAATCGGCCTCATGGCTCGGACGAGGATTGCGTCGCGGCGCTGAGATCCGAGGTCGGCCGGCTGCGCGATCTGCTTTCGCCGAAAAGCCGGCGGTAAGGCTGCGGACCTGGAAACCACGCAGTCGTTTACAAAAATCGAACCCGGCTTTTCGGAAAAGCGTCAGCGCGTCGTCGTCAGAGAATTCCTCTCGCGGCAGCGAGACGATGCACCGTGGCGAGCGTGCTCGAGACGTGATGGCCGCCTGGATCGATCACCGGGTTGATCGGAACGAACAGCACCGTCTCTTCGCGCCTGGAGAGGACATTGCTCGCGACCATCGCGCGCATCATCCAGATCGCGGAGCGTACGCTCGCGCATTCGAACCCGAGCCAGCCAGGGTAGCGATGCTGCGAGGCCCGAAGACCTGTTGGTGACTCGATCGCCTGCACGATGGCTGCCGCGGTGGCCTCGCCGGCGCGGGAAGCCGACACTTCATCCGGCCGGCCCGGCTCGATGAGCGGCGACTCTTCAGCCATCTCGATGAAGAGTTCCGCGATGGCGCGCTGCTGACTGCGCGGCATGTGGCCGAGCCAATAGTGGCTGGTCTTGGCAACCACCGTCACGACGTTCTTGATCTCCTTGTCGAGCCGGAAGTGCGGGGCGGCAGGGACGTCGAGTCTCGCGCCGGCGCCGCGCGCCGCGACGTTCTCCGTCACGATGGCCCGGAGCAGCCAGCCCGACATGGCCGCGTTGGAGCAAATCACGCGGACCCAGCCTGGAACCGGTGAGGGTTCTGCGTCGAGATCGGCCGCCATCCTCACGCCGCGACAGATTTCCTCGGCGACTTCCTCGTAGCGCTCCGGCTGAGTCTCAATCTCGGCCGAACGGCCGGGCTCGAGCAACGTCCCCTTGTGGGGAGGGCCGCCGGCCATGGCCAGATCGCAGAAGCTGCCCCAGATCTCATCCCACGCGACCCGGCCGTCGGCGCGAAATTTCAGGCCAGCCGATCCCATCGGGACGGGCTCCACTCTTTCGAAGGAATTCTGATACTCCTCCGGCAGAATCGCCCTGATTCTGCTCTCCAGCTCCGCCAGCCGCGCGCTGTCGTTCACCGTCATCGTTCATTTCTCACCGAGGGGCTTCGCCCCTCGGACTCCCCGACACGCTCTCTCGCGCGCCGCTACGCCGGCGCGCTCCGTTCGCGTGGCTCGCTCGCTGCGCTCGCTCGCGGGTGACCGCGATTGGACAATCGAGCTTACCACCGTGATTCGACGCCCGTTCCGGGCGGCGGCCGAAACTGCTGCGCTTGAACCGCGGGTTGCAGCTTCATATAACGAAGAAGACCCCAGGTTCGGCGATCGCCGACCTGCGCTGTGGGGCGAGGAGGCGATGATGCGTCGACTGTTGCGATGGGTGTTCCCCGGGTTCGTGCTGATCGCGATCGCGGGCACCTCGCTTCACGCGGAGGAGACGATCGTCTTCTTCCGGCACGGAGAAAAGCCCGCGGCAGGGCTCGGTCAGCTGACGTGTCAGGGCCTCAACAGGGCACTCGCACTGCCGGACGTACTGCTGGCAAAGTTCGGGACCCCGGATTATCTCTACGCACCGAATCCCGCCACAAAGATCTCCGATCCCGGCGGCAGCTTCTTCTACGTGCGGCCGCTGGCCACGATCGAGCCCGTGGCTATCCGGACCAGCCGATCGGTCAATACCAACTATGGGTACAGCGACATCGCCGGCCTGCGGAACATCCTCGTGAAGTCATCGAAAGCGAACGCGACGATCTTCGTGTCGTGGGAGCACGCGTACCTGGTGAAGATCGTCCAGAGCATCATGAATGCTTACGGCGGTGGCCGGACGGTGCCGGCGTGGACGAGCGGCGACTACGACAGCCTCTACATCGTGCGTCTCACTTACTCGAACGGGTCGATCGACGCGCAGTTCGAACAGGACCGCGAAGGGCTGAACGGTCAGTCGACGGCCTGTCCGCGCTAGGGCGGGATACTACGTGGCCGAGCCCTCGATCGCCTTCAACGAATCGAGCGCGGACTCGAGCAGCGCCTGAGCCGGAGCCATCGCCAGGCGCGCTTCCTCGCACAGCCAGGCGATGTCTGCCGCCGTGACCCTGACGTTCTGGTTGAACGGGCTGTCGCGGACGATCACCTCGCGGCCGACGCGGGGCAGCCTGGCGACTTCCCGGCCGTCGCGGGTCGTCAGGGTCGCAATCTTCAGGGTGCTCACGTCGTTGAGCGCGGTAATGGCCTCGTGCACGGTCATGGCATGCCTCGCAGTTCCTGAAACGCGCTCTTACCTTGACGCTCGTGTTGAGCTGTCACCGCGGGGGCGCTTACGGCGACGGGAATCCGTTGCGTGATTCGTACCGGCGCCGCAGCGCGGCTCTGCGTGGCGTCGAGAGCGATGACGAACGTATAGGCGCCCGGCTTCATGGTCACCCTGCCCGTCACCATCGACAGGACGGGCTGGCTGCCGTGCGGAACCGTGATGCTGATTTCCCGGTCCTTCGACGGCCGTTCGACGAACGGCGTCGTCATCAGCCCGAGGTAACTCGTGTCGGTAGCTGCGGCGTGAAGAAAGAGGCGGACCGTGGATTCGTTCGCCGCCTGCCCGGTCCCGGCGACGAGCGCACATGGACGCGACGGTTCGGTCGAGCCGCACACGAGGCGTTCGTCGCCCGATTCTCCACCCTCGCGAATTTCCCAGCTCACGTGCGGGCGTGATTCGTCGGGGGCGACGTGCCGTACCCGTGTTTCCGCGCAACCGCCGGCGACGAGCGTCAGAAGAACGAGCACGATGCGTGTTCGCACGATTTCGCGCATAGCCGTGTCCTTACGCCCGCCGGCATTCGCCCGGCGCTGGGGGGGCACGGGCGGCAGGGGGCCTGCCGAAAGAACCAGTGCAAGTTCGTTACCCGATTGCTGCTGGTTCGTGCGCGTCTCAAATTGCAAGAGGCGTGCTCCGGCTGAGCAGGCTCGTCCCACCGTCTGTCGCGCCATGCGGCCCC
>Ga0075418_10007934_pt1 | contig 11927 bp, 11 predicted proteins | sample SoiMetdeltSBSDD2_FD_81776 | JGI IMG/M metagenome (GOLD analysis project Ga0075418, IMG submission 81776) | Bulk soil microbial communities from a Populus tree surrounding site in Tennessee, USA - Soil MetaG P. deltoides SBSDD2 | ecosystem: Environmental > Terrestrial > Soil > Tree plantation...
ATCCAACGGGTCGAGACCGATTCCGACGGGGTCTACGAGGCGCACCTGGTGACCACCGAGGGCGAGCGGGTCACCGTGGAGGTCGGCGAGGACTTCGCGGTGACCGGCACCGAGTCGGCGCCCGGCGGCGGTGGTCCGCCCAGGCCGGCCGACGACAACGAGTCTCAGAGCTCGTAATCACAACTCCCGGGGCCGGGGTGGCTGCGACGACCACGGTTGCCGTCCGCCCCGGCCGGGCCGCCGAGGCCGTCAGGTGTGGAGGCTATCCGGCGGTCAGCTCGTCGCCGATCGCGATGACCTGATCGACAAGCGCGTCGACGTCTTCGAGCCGGGTCCGCGGAGTGATGAAGCACGGCCGGATCGCGAGCTGTCCGTCGACCGTTGTGGATGTCGGGATCGACCGGGTGGTGCGGCGCAGCCGCAACAAGATCTCGGAGTTGACCGCATCGTCCGCGGCGTAGCGGAAGCACGTTACCGACAGCTCAGGATCCAGCAGCAGCTCGAGCCGGGGATGCTCGCGTGCCCGCTGGGCGACGTGCTGCGCGAAGCCGACGTGACGTTCCACTCGGGCCGCCACGCCGGCTCGCCCCAGCTCGCGCAGGACGGCCCAGACCAGCACTCCGCGGCTGGGCGCGGACAGCTCGACACCCATGTCCATGTACGGGGCCCCGATGGCGTCGAACTGCACCTGCGCATCCGGCTCGTCGGATGAGAACGCGCCCTCGAGGTACGCGGCTTCTCCCTGCGCGAACGCTCGCAACAGCAGCGGGGCATCCCGAACGTAGGTGGCCGCGCAGCCGACGCCGGTGGCCAGCCACTTGTGCGGGTCCACGATGACGGAGTCGGCGTGCTGGACGGCCGCGAACGCAGGTCGGAGATGTTCCGAGGCGGCGGCGATCAGGCCGTAGGCACCGTCGACGTGAAACCAGGTCGTGTGCTCGTGAGCGATCTCAGCCAGGTCGTCGAGCGGGTCGATCGCGCCGGTATCCGTGGTGCCCGCGATCCCAACCACCGCGACCGGCACGACGCCGTTGCGCTGGTCCTCGGCCAGCGCCTCCCGCAGCGCTGCGACGTCAATGTGTCCCTGTGCGTCGCACGCGACATGCCGGGTCCCGGCCCGCCCCATGCCGAGCACGCCGGTCGACCGCTGAATCGTGTGGTGCGCCTGCTCGGAGGCGTACACCCGGCCCAGCACTCCGGCCGGAAACCCGTGCTCCGACACGTCCACGCCACGCTGCTCGAACGCCCACTGCCGGGCCGCCCCGAGTGCGACCAGGTTCGCGGTGGAACCGCCGCTGGACAGCACGCCCTGATGCGCAGCCGGAATGCCACAGAGCTGGGCCATCCAGTCCAGCGCGACCCGCTCCAGGTGGTTGAACGCGTGCACCATGTAGCGCTGTCCGCCGGCGGTTGCCGAGGCCAGCCACGCGGCCACCGCGGACGTCGTCGGACCCGTGGTGATGAAGCCGGTCCAGCCCGGCTCGCCGATCCGGGAGCCGTTCGGGATGATCACCTCGGTGAGGTCGCGCACCACGGCGTCGATGCCGCCGCCGGTCTCGGGGAGCTCGCTACCGGCTCGTGCCAGCCAGTCCGGTCGGGCCCGTGCCGCGTCATCCCGGTCGCGGTACCGCCAGAACTCCTCCACCGCCGGCAGCAACTGCTCGATCGTCGGCGTGAGCCGCCCGAGCTCGGCAGGGTCCGGCTCGCCGAGTGCAACCGGTGTGATCTGGACGTTCGTGCTCATCGGTGCCTCCCCTGGTCGTTGGCAAGCAACGTACCTCGGCAGGCAGCGACGAGCCGGGCTACGCGGTCTTGTGGACGGCCAGGCCCCAGATGATCCCGACCGCCGGCGGGATGGCCACGATGGACCAGACCGGATAAGTAGTCAGCCACGGCCGAGTCAGCCCGGGTGCGGGCTCACCGTGGGAAGAACACGTCCAGGCCCGGCTCAACCGGGCCCTGCTTGGCATCGCTGAGCCGCAGCGCCGCGTTGACCAGGGCCACATGTGCTGAGGTCGCGGGGAAGTTGCCCAACGGGCGGTTACTCCGAACATCATGTTGTTCGGCGAGCAATCCCAGATTGGTCCGAGCCTCGAGGAGGGCTTCGAAGATCTGGTCCGCCTCGTCGAGCCGGCCGGCGAAAGCGAGTGCCTCGACCAGCCAGAACGAGCAGGTAACCATGGCCCCATCGCCGGTCAGCTCATCGCTTCCCGGAGCGGCGGTTGACGGGTAGCCGCGCACCATCGCGTCATCGCCCAGCTCGGCCCGGACGGCCTCGATGGTGCCGGAAACCAGCGGATCTTCCGGCGAAAGGAAGCCGAGCAGGGGCAGTCGCAGCAGCGCGGCATCGGGGTGCCGCCCGCCGTAGGTCTGCACGAGCGTGGCTCGGCTGCGGTCGACGCCGCGACGCAGGATCTCGTTACGAGCCGCGCTTCGCAGGCGGCGCCAGGCGCCCGGTTCGCCCGGCAGTCCGAACCACTCGATCATCTTGACCATGGCGTCGGCCGCCGCCCACCCCATCGCCCGGGAGTAGACATGCCGGCGGCGCGGTCCGGCGAGTTGCCAGACGCCACGATCGGCTTCCGCGCCTCGGCGCTCGAACGCGCGTAGCAGAGCGGATGTATCCAGCGGCGAGGAGGACATACCGGCCCGCCGGGCCAGGTAACGGGCGCGAAGGAGCTCGCCTGCTGCCACCGTCCAGCCGCAGTCGGGTCCCGGCCCACTCGGCCGGACTGCGCGGTAGCCCGCCGGCTGGGGCAGCCACTCTGGTTCCACCACGGGCCGGTAGCGCTGCCCGGCCGGGCCGTATACACCTCGGATCTGTTCCGGCGGTCCCGCCGTGGCTCTGAGCAACCAGTCCCGCCATGCGGTGGCCTCCTCGATCGCACCGCAACGCAGGAACACCTCGAGCGCCGCCGACGCATCGGCCAATCGGCAGCATCGGTGGTCCCAGGTACGTACACTGCCATGCGGCCCTGGAACTGACGTGGTAGGCGCTGCGATCACGCCGCCGGTCGAGATGTGGGTGAGCGCCCGGATCGTGATGAGCGACCGAATGACGGCGTCGCGCCAGGCGCCGGTGTACTCCAGTCCGCCGACCCAGGATCGCCAGTAGCGGTCGGTAGTGGCGAGCAGCGCCGGTAGGTCGGGCGCGGGCGGAGCCCCTTGATGCGAGGGCCGCCACATGAGCACGAAGCCGAGCTGCTCGCCCGGGCCGACCGAGAATGCCGCTAAACCGTTCTGCCGGACGTGGACCGGGCTGTGCAGCCACAACGTGTCGGGACCCGCGGTGGCCCGCCACATGTCGCTGACCCGTTCGACCGCGGGCACGGACAGCCCGTACCCGAAGCGTGGCCGGAGCTCCACGCTCAGGTCGACGCGGCCGTCGAGGCCCTCAATGATCCGGACCACGGTTGGGTGCGCGTCGCGCGGTGGCATGAAGTCAACCATCCGTACCGATCCGGACGCGGTCTTGAACACGGTCTCGAGGATCAGGGTCGACCCTCGATAGCTACGCTGGGCTCGGTACCGCACTCCCATCGGCGCGATCCGCCAGCGACCGTGACCCGGGTTACCGAGCAGCGCGGCGAAGCAGGCCGGCGCGTCGAACTCCGGTACGCACATCCAGTCGATCGACCCGTCGCCGCTGACCAGTGCGCCGGTGGCGAGATCGCCGATCAGCGCGTAGTCACCGATGTCGGTCGGCTGGATGCGCGGAGTGGTCATGGCCGAGCTAACTACTGGGCGGTCACACCCGGGCCACCGTCAGTGCCGGCGGGCTGGTTGCGAAGCGCCTCGGCCGTTCTCCCGCGCATCGTGCTCAGACATGGCCGTACCTACTCTCGGCGCGTCAGGGTTTGGTACCGACTAGCTCAGCGTTGGTGTTCGGGACGCAGGTAGCGTCACCCATCCCGGGCGATTCGGGTGCCTACCCGTGCGGCGGAACCCGGAGTCTGCCGTCGCTCCCCGGCTGTGCTGGAGTGGTAGGTGGCCGGATTGCCTAGTACGGCGCGCGGGGAGCGGTGCGACCGGGACCGTGGTCGTAATCGGGGGTTTCGTCGAGCCCGGCCACGGCCTCGTCCCAGCGCACGGTCAGCGCGTAGATGACCACTACGTCCAGGCCGATCACCAGCAGTGACCAGAGCGGTTGCGCTGATATGAACCCGATCTGGGCCAGCGCGTGCAGCCCAAGCAAGATCAGTGCGGTAAACCGCGCCCAGCTGCGGGCTCCGTTCAGGCCCAGCGCCGCCAGGATCATCAGCACCCCCAGCACCAGCATGATCCAACCCCAGGTGTGGAAGCTGAACGTCAGCAGCTTGTCCTCGCCGACTACGAACACGTTCTCCTTGGTCAGCGCGGTGATTCCCTGGATGATGTTGAAAGCGCCGGTAAGCCCGAGCAGGAACGCCCCGAACAGTAACCAGCCCCCCCACGTCGACTTCGATGCCGCCATCGCCCGCCTCCGGTCCTCTCCGATTCTTGTCCGGAGCCGATACTCATGTCGATCCGCTCCGGTTTGTTCTCGTTGTCCAACCGGCCCAGCCGGAGTGAACAAATCCTCCCCTGGCGGCCCTATCCCGGTGGCCGTACCGCACCGACCCGCAGGGATGGCCCGGAGGGCTCCCCGGTCTCACCCCCCTCGGGTGAGACCGGTTTCCGCCTCGTTCCGCGCCGATCGGGCTCAGGCTTGCGTGAGAATCTTTGCCTTCGCGGCCTGGAACTCCTCTTCGGAGATCGTGCCGTTGCTGCGGAGCCGGGCCAGCTTCTCGAGCTCATCCGCAGATGAGGTGGCACTGCCCGCGGACACCGACCTGATGTACTCCTGCGTCTGCTTCTCCCGGGCGACCGCTTCCTGCACCGACCGCTCGGACATCCCCTTGCCGCGCGCGATCAGGTAGATCAGCACGCCGAGGAAGGGCACGAAGATGATGAACAGGGTCCACAATGCTTTACCCCAGCCGCCCATGTCGTCGCTGCGGAAGACATCCATGAGGATCACAATGAGCAGCCAGATCCAGGCGATCCACAGGAAGAACCAAAGCATCGCCCAGAACAGGTCCAACAGTGGCATTGTCGCTGCCTTCCGTCCTCTCGCGGCCGGGACTTCCCCGGCTCGCGGTTCGCATCTAGCCGATAGTTAGCCGACCTGATAGCCGAATGGATCACCCAAATCGGGTGATCCCGTACGGCTCAGACCGGCGCACACGTACGCGTGCAACCAATACGGCCAACCCCCGCTCCCGCGGGTGGTGCCGCGATGGTACCGAGGGTTGCAGCCGCGAGCACCGATGCCACGACAGTTGTGTCGAAACCGGAACCAGGCTGGTCGGATGCGGTGGACCCCGAGTTCGATCATTACCGGCGTCCTGCCCAGTTGATCACCAGTTAGGGCGATTTGTTCGCACCGAGCGCCGAGTAATGACGGAGTTTCTGCCGCGGTTACCGGGGGAGGCCGACCACTAGGGGAGGTCGACGCCCCTACTGGCCGCGCCCGAAATGTCGACCTGGTCGCCGATGTCGGCGACGGCCCGCATCATCTCGCCGACGGCGATGGGCCAGCTCGCCAGAAACAGGACAAGCGGAGCGCCAAGGAAGATCACTCCCACCGTGGCCCAGAACCCTTCCACATCGATCGCCCACGCGATCACGCCGAAGCCGGCCAAGATCAGCGAAAGGAAGCCGAAGACGATCAGGAACTGCGCCCACGACCGAAGCGTGTTGTACCGACCCATAGCTGTTCTCCTAGTCCCGGCCGCTGCGCATTGCCGCAGTTCGGCTGTCGGAGCGCCAGCAACCAGAGGCGACTGTGCACCGGCTGGCGCACAGTCGCCTCACCCGTAGCGGGTGGTGGTACCTACCGCGGTTACCGATTGGCGGATCGGCCGACCGACCCGCTGGTTCTGTCAGCTGATCCGATCAGGAGCCGAGGATTCGAGCTTTCTGCTGTTCGAACTCGGCCTCGCTCAGGATGCCCTGGGCCTTCAACTCGCCGAGGTCCTTGAGCTGCGCCAGTTTGTCCGACATGTCGTCCTGGGGCGGTGCAGCCGCCGGCGGAGCCTGCTCGTAGTACTGCTGCGGCGGCGGCTGCTGGCTGTACTGATCCTGCTCGGCCCACCGGTTGGCCTGCCGGCGGGAGACCCGGTTGGACACGGCCGTCGCGGTACCGGCGACGACCGCCGTCCGTGCCATTCCGCGCATGAGACCCGGCATAGTTGGTCACCCTCTCTTTGGCTGCCTCGTCACTTGCTTGCCTGCTCGGCATCCCTCGCCTCGGCGGCATCCAGTGCCGCGAGCAGGGCCTGCACCGGGATGCGCCCGCTCGCGACGAGCTGCCCACCCCCCTTGCGGATCGCCACCGCTAGCGGCGCGGCCCACACGTTCTCGTAGACCATCAGGGCCGCGGTGCTGCCGGGCTCGAGTATCCCGCCGGTCTCCTCTATGTCGTCGGGTCCGAGGACCCCGGACGAGGCTCCCTCGAACACGGCGAGATCGAGCTGGCCGTCGCTGTCAAAATCTGCCAGCTCCATCCCGACGACGGACCCGTCCATCCGTTTCTGCACGAACATCAGGTCGATGATCCGGATGATGCCGCGCTCAACCAGGTCGACAAGCAAGGGAAGGCCCTCGCCGGTCATCCGGCTACCCGGAAACTCGATCACCAAATAGTCGATCGGTCCCATCTGGTCGAGGTCGTTCATAAGGCTCCTCCCACCCCGGGTCCCTGCCCGAGATCTGACTCGGCCCTACCATGTCATCCCGTTCGAGGCCCGCGCGTCACCCGCCGTGGGTGAGGTGGAGAGCCTGGCGTTACCCTCCGGGCGGCGGTCATCGAGCGCCGGCGTCAACCCACGGTCTGTTCCCCGTCGGCCGCCTTGGCCGCGTCGGCGGAGTCAGCGGCCGGCGGTTCCGGGGCGAACAGTTGCTCGCGGGCGGCCTCCCGCTCCGCGAGGGCGGCCTCCACCCGGACCAGCTCGTCCTCGGTGGCCGGCAAGCCGTACACCTCGCTGACGAACCGGGTGAGGTCCGGGCGGTAGTCGTGGCCCGATGCCGCATAAGTGCCGGGGATCTGCGCGTTCTTCATGTCCACCAGGAGTTGGAAGAACGTGGTGACCGGCCGCCACCGCATGCTCGGCGGGATGCCGCGCGGGCTGTATGGCGGCACCACATCAACCGGCGGTCGTTCGTCCCGCAACCAACTCGGCGCCTTCAAGAGCAGGTCGGTGCCGAACTTGGTGACGCCGTCGTTGTCGTGGCTGACCAGCACGTAGCGAAGCCCGGCTCGGCGATCCGGGGTCATCGCCTCGACCTGGCCGAAGTCGTTGACCACCGCGACCGCGTCGGGATCGGTGTCCAGCCGGCTCCCGATCGTGACCTGCTGCATCCACCTGCTCGCATACGGCGTGCCGATCCACAGCGCCCGGTCGATGCCGAGTGCCTCCGGCCCCAGGGTGCCCCAATGGATGAACACGTCCTGGCTGGTGTGGGCGCCGAGGCTCTCGCCGAACAGCACCACCCGGGGCCGCCGGTCACCGGGCAGTTCCCGCACGCGTTGCGCGATCTCCAGCCACAGCAGCCGGTTCTGTTCCCGAGCGTCGTCGACCTTGCCCAGCGAGAGCGGGGAGGGCCGCTTGGAGTACTGCAGGGTCACGGTCGCCACGTCGCCGAGGGTCAGGTACTCGGCGGCGGCCACCGCGCAGTAGTTCACGTAACCGGTCCCGGTCGGCGAGACCAGCATGAGCAGTGAACGGTCCCAGGCATCGGTGCGGTCCATCTCGGCCAGCGCCAGGTCGACGCGCTCGCGCGCGGTGGATGCACTGTCCAGACTGACGTAGATCTGGATCGGATCGGCGACCGCCGGCTTCTTCATCACGGTAGGGATCGATAGGTCGGGCATGCCGGCCGGCCGGTTCGTGACCGGTCGGGGATGCACCGCGGCTACGACATGCCGGCGGCCTTCCCGGCCGAGCGATGCCCAGGAAACGAGGCTCTGCTCGCTGCCGCTACAGGTCGGCAGCACCCACTCCTGACCCAGCGCGTTCTCCAGCACCGGGTCTACCACCGAGGTTCCCGACTCGATGCGCTGCATGGCTCGCGACCACAGGGCGGACACGCCGACGCCGGCCGCCCCGAGCACCAGCCCATGCCCGGCCATCCGCAAGGTCAGGGCCGAACCGGGCAACCGGCGCCCGAGCGGCCCGCTGATCAACGAGGCCAGCGCTCGCTCACCGATCCGCAGGGCCGCCAAGCCACCCGCGACGCCGAGCCCGGTACCCGCCGAGGCGATGGCCGATGCGCGCGCCGACTCGGGCTCGTCCGGCTGATCCGGAAGGCGCTGGCGACGCTGCCACTCGAGACCGGCAGCGACGAGGACACCGACCGGCGCCCCAACCGGAAAGCGGGACAGCCGGCCACCGGCGCCGATCCGATCGTCGATCCGGTCCGCCGCCTCCCCGACACCGGCGAACAGGAGGCTGCCGAAGCCGGTGACCGCGGCGCGCCAGCCCACCTGGCGCGCCATGCTACGCACCACCGGCTCGTCATCCCGGGGCGGCAAGGCCCGCTGCAACGCGAGCCCGGCGGGGATCGCGGCGAGGTCGGCCAGCAGTATCCGGCGGCGCAGCTCGGCGGCCGATCGAGCCGGCCCTGCCGTGGCGAGCACGGCAAGCGCGTCCTGGGCGCCGACCGTCATCACATATGACAAGGCGCTGACCAGTCCGGTGATCACGCCCTGGTCGATAGTCGAGCGCGGTCCCAGGGAGCGGGCGAACGTACCCGGGGCGAACCCGGACGCGGCGAGCAGGCCGATCTGCTCGGCTCGCCGGCTCAGCCGAACGGCGGCCTTGTCGGCCTCAGCCCGGCTCATTGTCGCCACCAGGCCAATTGCTGCGATGAAAGTGCCATCTCCGCCTCCCGTCGTCCAGCTGCCCCGACGGTACCGACGCAACGAGCCGACCTACATCACCCCGAACGGATGGGGTGCCTGACCCCAAGGTCGTACATGGTGAGCTGCATAGGTCACAACCACTACGGCTCGAGTGCAACCGGAGCACGGCATGGCGGCGACAGGCGAGATCAGGAGAAAGGCGGCCAGCTTGATGCCGTCGCTGATCGCGGATCTGGAGAAGCTCGTCACCATTCCTTCGGTGGCATTCCCCGGCTACCCGTCCGAGCCGGTCGACCGCATGGCCAACGAAGCGCTGCGGATGTTCCGGAACGCCGGATTCGCCAACGCACGGCTGATGGAGGTGCCGAGCGGCTACCCGCCTATCTACGGAGAAATCCCCGGCCCGGAGCGCGCCCCGGTGGTCACGCTGTATGCGCACTATGACGTCCAGCCCGCACCACCGGAACAGGGCTGGACGACTGATCCGTGGACGCCGACCCGCAAGGAAGACGGCCGGATCTACGGCCGGGGAGCGGCCGACGACAAGGGCGGCCTGGTCTGTCATCTGGGCACAATCCGGATCTTCGATGGGAGACCGCCTTGCACGGTCAAGCTGATCGTCGAGGGAATGGAGGAGGCCGAGAGCAACATCGAGGCGTTCGTCGCAGCTCGTCCCGAGCTGTTCGGATGCGACGTGTTCATCGCCTGCGACATGGGCAACCTGCGGGTGGGCGAGCCCGTGCTGACTACCATGCTGCGCGGTGAGGTTTCTTGCATTGTCACCGTCCGTACGCTCGAGCACCCGCTTCACTCGGGCGTGTTCGGCGGGGCGGCGCCCGATGCCATGATCGCGCTTACCCGATTGCTGGCGACTCTGCACGACGACCAGGGAAACGTCGCCGTCTCCGGTCTGTCGAGATCTCAATGGAGCGGCGCCGACCTCAGCTCGCAGGACTTCAGAGCCAGTGCGGACGTGTTGGACGGCGTCGGCCTGGTCGGAGCTGGGCCAATTGGCGCCCGGCTGTGGACGAGTCCCTCAATCACGGCCATCGGTGTGGACATGACCAGCATCGCCGGATCGTCGTACGTCCTCGTACCCGAGGCGCGAGCGAAACTCTCGATGCGGATCGTCCCCGGGTCGGACCGGGACCAGGAGTTCGGGGCCCTGGTCAGGCACCTCGAATCACATGCGCCGTGGGGGGCCCAGGTGAACGTCCAACACGTCGACTCGGGGCCGCCGTTCGTGTGCAAGACCGACGGACCAGGCTACGCCGCCGCACGTGCCGCCCTGCAGGAGGCGTACGGGCGGGTGCCTGGCGAGGCCGGGAGCGGCGGCTCCATTCCGCTGCTCGACACCGTGATGGGCGTCGCGCCCGAGGCGGAGTTCATCCTCTGGGGACCCGAGGACGTGGCCGCATCGCGCATCCACTCCTCGGACGAGAGTGTGGATCCGGACGAGATCGAAAGGATGGTCATTGCCCAGGCGCTGTTGCTGAAACGGCTGGGAGACGGCCCGGATCCTGTCTGAGCCCTCGTGGTGCTTGATGGACCCAGGTGCCGGTTCATCCGTGGCGGGTGATGCCGACTGCTCCTGATATGCACGACCTTTGCCGATGCGAACCGGAACACATCAGGTGCTGGAAGGGACTGATCGGTATGGCTAGGGCACCAAGGCAGGCCGGGGGCCGGCAGGCCACGGTGAATGCCGGCCGGCTGTGGGCAGGTGGTCTGGCGGCGGCGGTCATCGCCGCGCTCATCGCAGTCGTCGGGATTCTGATCGCCAGGGGGATCTTCGACGTGGCAGTTCTGGCCCCGGAAGGCGACGGCACGTGGGGGGACGCCGACACGGGTCGATACGCCCTGGCCGCGGCTGTCGCTGCTCTGGTGGCGACCGGACTGATACATCTACTGATCCTCTTCGTGCCACGATATGCGACGTTCTTCGGCTGGATCATGGTGCTAGCCACCGCGGTGGCCGTCCTCGCGCCGTTCGCGCTGGATGTCGAGACGTCGGCCAAGGTCGCGACGGCCCTGATCAACCTTGTGCTGGGGGTGGCAATCGGATCGCTCATTGCCGGAGTCGCCCGCACGGCAATCCAGCTGCCGCGCAGCGACACGTGGTCCGACGTCCCGCCGCCCTACCAACGCTGAGCGGGCGAACGGGCCGCCGTCCAGCGAGCGAGTGGCGCTAGCCGAGATGTTGTCGGTCTGCTGCCGACCAGCTAGCTGACCCGCCGGCGGATCCACCAGAAGCAGAATCCGACGAGCAGTGCGGACACGCCGAGCAGGATGCCGGTCTCTACCCATTGGAGAGGCCAGAAGTGGCTGGCCGGGTGGTAGGTGAGTTCCTGACGCAAGCCGAGGCTGCTGACCCAGTTCGTGCAGGTCTCGGCCGACTGAGTCTCTCCGCAGGCCTGCAAGTTGACAGGTCCGGTGAACACATTGCCGGCGTCGGTAATGGACTGGTTCGACAGGACCCAAGCATCGGGCAGGTTAGCGCTGCCACGCACCGTCATTTCGCTGGTTTCGGGGTTGATCATGAGCACGTCGAACGAGGACATGTCCAGGGGCCTGGTGATGTGCTCGCTCGGCACCAGGTGGGCCCGGATCCATTCCTCCATCGCCACGACCAGGACACCGTAGATCGCGAGGGTGGCTGCCATCGCAGGGACAGTGCGGCGGATGAGCATGCCAAGGGCGGCGCCGAGGACGAACGCAAACAGGGCGTAGCCGATCGGCACGACACCTCGCTCGGGGATCCGGGTGATCCAACTGCCGCCCGCTTCGTCGATCTTGCTCGCCCAGCTGGTAATTGCCCAGCTGAGCAGGCCAACCGTCGCGGCTGCCGCGCCGCCGATCACGGCGAGTTTGGTCGCCAGCCATCGGGTGCGGGTGACTGACTGGTTCCAGGCCAGCCGGTGTGTCCCGGTCTCCAACTCGCGGGCGAGCAGAGGGGCGCCCCAGAACATGCCGATCAACGCCGGAGCCAGGTACATAATCGGCATGGCAAGGTCGTAGACGGTGTTAGCGGTGGTGGTCTGCA
>Ga0075418_10007935_pt1 | contig 11926 bp, 9 predicted proteins | sample SoiMetdeltSBSDD2_FD_81776 | JGI IMG/M metagenome (GOLD analysis project Ga0075418, IMG submission 81776) | Bulk soil microbial communities from a Populus tree surrounding site in Tennessee, USA - Soil MetaG P. deltoides SBSDD2 | ecosystem: Environmental > Terrestrial > Soil > Tree plantation...
CATCGCGGAAGCGGCCGCCGAGCCGACCGGAGCGTTCAGGCGCTCCTCCAACCGCAGGAGACCTACGTCCGGAGCATTCGGAGAGCGATTCACCGCCTGATTCCGAGGGTTCCGGCGGACTCCTCGCTCGTGCTCCGCGTGGATGGCCGGGTGGACTATCGCGCGGCTGTCGGCCGGAGCGACCTGGCCTCACGCGTGCGCCTGGAGGTCTATCCGAATCCGAAGAGAGGGCCGAAGGGAACCCCGCGATCGGCGGAGGCGATTCTCCGGGATTGGGCGATGTTCCCCAACGATCAGCTTCACCAGCTGATCCGCCACACCTGTGCCGACCACAAGCGCGAGACGATCGCCTTTGGTCGAAGGCTGGAGTCGATCCTCGGGCGGATTCATCTGATCACCGTCTGGAAGAACTTCCTCAAGGCTCGGTCGGAGCGGAAGCCGGACCGTTCCACGCCGGCGATACGCGTGGGGCTGACAGATGATCCGTGGCGGTGGGAGCGGCTGCTCTCACGGAGGCTGTTCCCGGAGCGGCTCTCGCTCACCACGTTCCTGCGCAATCTCTATCAGAAGCGCTGGACCGCTGGGCTCCCGATCTTCCGACGCGTCCACGCGGCCTGAATCCCCGGGACAAATCAGAGAAGAGACGGATCAGTCGCCCGAGCTCGAGCGTTTCGTCAACAAGCTTGCGGCCACCGTGGTCTAGGGGCGGAGCACGATCGGGCGCCCTGTCGCGTCGGGGAGGTCGAGGCCGAGACGGGACGCGAGCGTCGGCGCCAGGTCGTAGGGCGACGTGGGCACGGCGATCGTCCCCGCCGCGATCCCCCCTCCCCAGAAGATCAGGGGGACATGGACGTCGTATTCCCACGGGCTCCCGTGGTTCGAGCCCTTCCCATCGAAGTAGTCGAGCAAGACGCCCGAGCGCGTGATCACGAACAGGTCGCCGGAGCAGCCGGGGACCGCCCCGTTCCACGCGCGGAGCGACATCTCGTCCCCTTTTCGCGGAGCGGGGAGGCGGTCCATGCGCACGGTCCGCTCGACGACGTCCTTCCAGGTCGTCGCCAATTCCTCCTCCACGACATCGAGAACGCGGGCGGGGTCGGGCATCCCGGGGGCGGCGAGCGCCACGCGGTCGAGCCAGAGGCTGCACGCCTCGACCCGGAACACGAGCCGCGTCGCGGCGGGGAGCGCGAGGCGCTTCGCGACCGCGGCGTTGAGGCCGTCGAGGAAGCTCTTCTCCGGCAGGCGGCGCGCCTCCCGCAACGGGAGGAAGCCGTGGTCGGACGACAGCGCCACGAGCACACGGTCGCGGCCGACGCGGGCGGTCACCGCGTCGATCACCCTCCCGATCTCGAGGTCGAGCGCGCGGAGGACCTCGAGCCCCTCCGCGGATTCCGGGCCGTAGTAGTGGGACACATAGTCGTTGGCCGAGAAGCCGATCGCGAGCAGGTCCGGGACGTCGTCGCGGCCGAGGGCCAGCTCGTCGTCGGCGAGCGCCGCGACGGCCAGGTCCGCGAGCAGCCGGTCGGCGAGCGGCGACCAGAGGAGCGCTTGGGAGAGCGGCCGCTTCGCGTGCGCGAGATCGTGCGGGAAGCCGGTGCCGATCTCCGGGTCCTGCTGCCCGTCGAGGCCGGTCGCGAACGACGGCGAGGGGGGAGGATCGGGCGTCGGAAGGCGCGACCAGGAGGCCGGCAGGCGCGCGAGGCCGGGGCCGGCCTCGTCCACGTTGAACCGCGCGACCAGACGCGCCATCGCCGCCGCCCCCGAGCCCGGGTCCGGCTCGACCCCCGCGCCGGTGGCGTAGATCCCCTCCTTCGAGGCGTACCAGTACGCGGCGTGCCGCGCGTCCCTTCCGGCCATGAACATCGCCGCGCGGTCCTTGTTGGAGAGGGTCACGACCCGCGCCCGGGGATCCCGCTCGGTCATCCGGTCGCCCAGCGTCGGGACACGCAGCCCCCCCGGCCCGGACTTCCCGGTCGCGGGATCGGTCGAGCAGACGACCGTCATCATCTTCTGCGCGTCACCGGCGGGGACGTACCACTGGTTCAGCGGGATCCCGTGGACCCGCGGCGGCGCGCCGGTCGCGATCGAGGCATGCCCGGGCCCGGTCTCGGTGTTGACGTGCGGGTACCGGCACTCGGTCGCCACCGCTCCCTCGTCGAGCAGCCGCGCGAGCCCCCCGCGGAACCACGGGCGCCAGACCTCGAGCCGTTCCCACGAGAGGCCGTCCACGACGAGCAGGACGATCAGCCGCGGAGGCGCCTTCGATGCGGGGGGGGCCGCCTGCGGGCGTCGCGACGCCTCGCAGCCGCACGCGAGGAGGAGCAGGACGATGGAGACGGCCCGGCGCATGACGCGGCATTCTAGAGGACGGTGTTAGGCTGGATTCATGACCGACCTCGCCTCGCGCTCCTGCTCGCCTCAGCAAGGCCCCGCGCTCACGGCGGACCGGGTGAAGAAGCTCCTCGAGCAGCTCTCGGGCTGGACGATGAGCCCGGACGCGAAGGAGATCCGGCGGACGTTCAAGTTCCAGAGCTACTACGCGACGATCGCCTTCGTGAACGCGGTCGCCTGGATCGCCCACCGCGAGGACCATCACCCCGATATGACGGTCGGCTACAACACGGCGACGGTCGCGTTCTCGACCCACTCGGTCGGAGGGCTCTCGGAGAACGACTTCATCTCGGCCGCCAAGATCGACGCCCTGGGCACCTTGTGAGGCGTGCGGTCTAGCTCCTACGGCCGCCGGTTTGCGGTCAAGGGCTTCGCCATCCGGCGCGAGACCTGGCCGCCCGCGTAGCGCCCCACGATCCCCGGCACCATCGCGAACCCGAAGGCCCGGAACAGGCCGATCGCTGGGGCGTTGTCCTCGGCGACCGTCAGCACGAGGAGGAACGACGCGGAGCCTTCCTCGCACGCGTCGATCACCCGGCCGAGGAGCGCCCTCCCGACCCCTGTCCGCCGGTGGCGGGGCTCGACGGCGATCGCGACGAGGTCGGCGAACCCGGGGAGCTTCGGGTCGGTCTCGACGAGCGCGAACCCAGCGGGGTCGCCGTCCGCCTCGGCGATCCAGGACGTGACGGAGGGGTTGGCGAGGAACGACCGCATGATCGGGGCGTAGTCGCCGAACGGCGCGAACGCCGCGGTCCCGAGGGAGACGATGAACGGGGCGTCGGCCCACTCGCCCTCGCGGAGCTTCAGCCGCGCCCCATCGCGATCACGATCCGCCACTCGGCCTCCGTCACCGGCTGGACCGAGAGCCGGCTACCCCGTTGGAGCAGGACCATCCGCGCGAGCCCGGGCACCTTCCGCATGGCGTCGAGCGTCACGGGCACCGTGAGCTTCGCTTCGAGCTCGATCTCGATCGCCGTCCAGGAGGTATCGGTCGGATCCGGAAAGCCCGCTCGCGTCACCACGCAGGTGCCGACGACCGCCTTCTCCGTCTGGGAGTGGTAGAAGAGGACGCCATCCCCCTTGGCGACGTCGTCGCGGAGGGTGTTCCGGGCCTGGTAGTTCCGCACTCCGTCCCAGACAGTCCGCTGACGCGGGGCGCGCTCGAGATCCACCCACCCGAAGGTCTCGGGATCCGACTTCAGCAGCCACCGGCGTCGCGCCATGGAGCCATTCTGCCTTATGCTCTGCGGGCTCGCGCGTGTTGCGGCGGGGTTGGGGAGGCGGGGTGACCGACGCGCATCGGCGAAGGACGGCGGCACGGCGGCCGCCCTTCGCGCTCGACCGACACACGCTCGCCTTCCGCTACCGGCGGCGCCTGGGGAGCACGACGAAGGCGATCGATCGCGCCGTGCGGGACATCCTGAAGAACGCCCGCATCACCGGCTGTCTGGTCGACCATCCCCAGGAGCTGGAGATCGCGCTCCGCGAGGCGCTCGCCAACGCCGTCCTCCATGGGAACAAGAACGACACCGACAAGAAGGTCCTGGTGCGGGCGTACTGCGATCCCCGGAAGGGGTTCGTCATCGCGGTGCGCGACGAGGGCTCCGGCTTCGACCCGGCCAAGGTCCCCGATCCGCGCCGCCCCGACCGCGTGCACTTGACCCACGGCCGTGGGATCTTCCTCATGCGCGAGCTGATGGACCACATCGAGCACCGCAAGGGAGGGCGCGAGGTGGTCCTCTACAAGAAGTTCGCGTAGCGGAGAGGTGATGCTCCCTTCAATCCTGATCGCGGCGGTCGCGGCGACGACGGGGTACCGCGTCGCGATGCCCGATCCGGGCTCGCACTTCTTCCACGTGCAGGTCCGCTACGAAGACGTCCGGGCGCCGCTGGAGTTCCGGTTCCCGTCGTTCTCGCCGGGAGGCTGGCGGATCGACGAGGTCGCGGCGAACGTCCTCGACCTGACCGCGGCGGACGGCCGGGGACGCCCGCTGGCCGCGACGAAGGTGACGACAAAGACCTGGCGGATCGACCGGCCCGCCGACGGCGTCGCCGTGGTCTCGTACCGGATCTACGCGAACGAGCGCGGGACGCCGTACACCGCGCGCCTGAACGACCGGCTCGCCCACGCGAACCTCGCCTGTATCCTCGGCTACGTCCCGGAGCGCCAGCGCGCCTCGGCGCGCCTGTCCGTGGCTCCGTTCGGGGACTGGACCGTCGCGAGCTCGCTCGCCGAGGCGCCCGACGCGAAGGGGAGCTTCGGGGCCGCGGACTTCGACGCGCTCGCCGACGGGATCGTCATCGCGGGGCACTGGACCGAGATGACCTTCCAGGAGGGGGGGACCCGCTATCGTCTCGAGTTCTCGCAGCCGCCGGAGCAGCGCGACCGCAAGGTCGTGGACGACGTCCGCGCGATCGTCCGCGAGGCGTCGGCGGTGTTCGGGGAGACGCCGTTCGACCGGTACATGTTCGTCTACCTCCTCGAGCCGGAGACCGGGCGCGGCGGGATCGAGCACCTGTTCGGCACCTCGATCGGCATGCCGGCGGACTCGTTCGAGGAGCGGGAGGCCTACCGGCGGTTCCTCGGCGTGACCTCGCACGAGTTCTTTCACGCCTGGAACGTCAAGCGGATGCGCCCCGCGGGGCTGGGGCCGTTCGACTACACGAAGGAGGCGCCGACCCACAACCTCTACGTCGCCGAGGGGTTCACGAGCTATTACGGCGGCCTCGTCCAGGCCCGGAGCGGCGTGATCAAGCGGGACGAGTACTTCAAGTCGCTGGCGGAGTCGCTGGTCACCGACCGGAACAACGCGGGGACGAAGGCGAAGAGCCTGGAGTCGTTCTCGTGGGACTGGTGGCTCGACAGCGACATCCCCTACCTGACCTTCCGCACCAACTACACGCGCGGAGCGCTGGTGGCTCTGGTGCTCGACCTCGAGATCCGCGAGGCGACGCGCGGCGCCCGCTCGCTCGACGACGTGATGCGCGGGCTCTACAAGCGCACGGGGCTCCGCGCGACCGGGTACACCGACGCCGAGCTGCGCGAGGCGCTCGCCCGCGACGGAGCGCCGGGGATGGACGCGCGGCTCGATGCGCTCGTGCGCTCCCCGGGGACGCTCGACGTCGCGGCGGCGCTCGCCCGCGCGGGGATCGAGGTGGTCCCCGATCCCGAGACGCCGGTCGGCCCGGCGACGGGCTGGAGGAGCACGACCAAGGGGACCGATTTCCCGGTGATCGACTGGGTCGAGCCGGGCTCGCCGGCGGCGCGCGCGGGGCTGCAGGACCGCGACGTGCTGCTCGCGCTCGGCGGGCGCAAGCTCACGGCGGAGAAGCTGGACAAGGAGGTCGCGCGGCTCGCGACGGGGAAGACGGTGGAGGTCGCGTTCTTCCGCGACGGGATGCTGCGGCGCGTGGACCTGGTGCCGGGAGATCCGCTCCCGCCGAAGCTGCTCGTGCGCGACAAGGAAGGCGCCCCCGACGACAAGAAGGCGCTCGCCAAGGGGTGGCTCGCCCCGCGCGCGCCGCAGGCTTCCAAATGAGAGGAGAGATCGTGGACTTGACGCAGTGCTCCCCCGCCCAGCTCTGGGGCTCCCTCGACCCGGCGACGCGGCTCGATGCCGCGCGCGCCCTCTACGCGCACGACTGGGGGGAGGCGCCGACGCGGCGGGAGGCGGACGCGACGATCATGCACGGGATGCGCTTCCGGGAGACGGCCGTGCGCCAGCTCCCGGTGGAGAAGCGCGCCCAGTACCTCGCGCGGTCGGTCCGCCCGGCCGACTCGCTCGCGTCGTCGCTGCTGCTCGCGTTCCACCTTGCCCATCGCCGCGCGATGCTCGGCGCCTTCCTCGACGCGCTGAAGATCCCCCACCACGAGGGGCTCATCGACGAGAAGCACACGCTCGCGCCTCCGGCCGCGGCGGCGCTGAAGAAGGCGGTCGAGGCGATCGAGTCGAAGTTCCCGCGCGACCAGGTGGACCTGTACCTGGCGACGCTCTACGTGCTGGACCGCGACACCTGGGGCGGGCTCGAGAGCCGCTTCTCAGGCTGAGTAGAGGCGGCCGAGCGCCTCGAGCCGCCCGGCGCTCTCCCGCAGCCCCCCCTCGCGGTTGCGCCGCCGCCAGATCCGCCGGTACTCGGCGACGATCCGCTCGATCTCCCGGCCGAGCGCCCCCCGCTCCGCCGCGTCGATCCCCTCGGCGCGGTTCTCGGGCGCGGCGAGGCGCGCCCGTCCGAACCGGCAGGCGTGCCGCATCAGGTCGGCCGCGAGCGCGAATTCCGAGAGGATCAGCCCGGCGTCCCCCCGGTCCGGCCGCGCGGCCGAGAGCTTCGAGGCGAGCGCGTCGATCGTGGCCTCGGCCCGCTCGAGCCCTTCGGCGGTGATCTTCGCGAAGCGCCCTTCCTTCATCGACCGCGCGGGGAAGAGCAGGAGGAGTGCGAGCACGGAGGCGTTCTTCGCGAGCGCCCCGGTCTCGGCGTAGACGTTCCCGAGGTCGCGCGCGAGCCCGCCGAGCACGCCGGCGGCGTCGCGGAAGACGTGCGGGTCCACCGCGCGCGCGACGTCGAGGTCCCGGTTGGCCTCGTGGCACCAGGCGACCGCGGCTCCGTAGGCGAGCGGCAGGAGCGACACGGGGAGCGGCTGCCAGTGCCCGTGGTCCCCCCAGTCGGTGATCAGGATCCCCTTCGCGCCGTGCGCGAGACCATTCCGCGCGGCGGACTCGAGGTTCCCGAGCGCGTTCGCCGTTCGACCGCCGAGCGAGAGCCAGGTCGAGGTGCCGGGGCAGACCTGGTAGCCGATCCCGGCCGCCGCGAACCTCGCGCCCTCGTCGGCGAACGGATGGTCGGCCTCGTACCCCCAGTTCAGCGCCTCGATCGGTCGCGGCAGCTCGCCGATCAGCTCGGGGTGCTGGAGGACGATGTCCCCCCAGAATTGCATCCGGTGGCCGCGCCCGGTGACCAGCGCGTGGATCTTCTCGAGGAAGGCGAGGTAGACCCGCCCGACACCGTCCCTCGCGACGGCGTCCGCGCTTCGCCCCTTCCCCAGGTCGATCGTCTCGTCGCAGCCGACGTTGAACGTGCGGCTCGCGAAGTGCGGGAGCAGCTCGTCGTAGAGGCCGGCGAGCAGCTCGACCGACCCGGGATCGATCGGGCAGAGCGACATGTAGTCCCCCTCCGGCTGCGCGACCTCGGCGAGAGGGGCGTACCGCGGGAGCCTGAGCCACCGCTCCATGTGGCCGAAGGAATTCTGGTTGGGGACCAGCTCGATGAACCGCTCGCGGCAATACGCGTCGAGCGCCTCGACCTCCTCGCCGGTGAGCGGGGAGGCGTCCTTCCACACCTCGGGATGCCCGCGATACGCGAAGGTGTGCTCCATGTAGAGCTGCAGCCGGTTGATCTTCCAGGACGCGAGCGCGTCCACGAGCGCGTACAGCGTCTCCATCGTCGGGACCTTGTCCCGGCTGATGTCGAGCATGACGCCGCGCTCGGCGAAGTCGGGCCAATCATCGATGGTGAGCGCGGGGACGCGCCCGTCCTCGTGATGGAGCCTGACGAGCTGCGCGAGGGTCGCCCGCGCGTAGAAGGCGCCGGCGGGATCGCTCGCCTCGATGAGGACGCCCGCGGGGGCGACGGTCAGGCGGTAGCCTTCGGCACGAAGACCGGACGAGGCGGCGAGGCGCTCGTCCACCGCGCCGCCGTCGATCGTCCACGTGCCCGCGGCGAGCGTGAGGCGGCGCGGTCGGGGGAGCAGGATCACCGTGCCACGGTACTGCTACCATCTCGACGATGGCAACCGCATAAGCGATGTGGAAGCTCGACGATCGCGTCGTCCACGCGAACAATCCGGGGCTGGGTGTCGGTCGCGTCGCGGCGCTCGAGGGGCGGACGGTCGTCGTCGCCTTCGACGAGGCGGAGACGACGCTGCGCTTCGGCGCGGAGACCGACGCGCTCCGCGCCTGGGACCCGAAGCGGACCGTGCGCACGGAGGACTCTCCGGTCGAGCGGCTCGCGCGCGGCGCGATCGACCCGATCGACGCCTTCGCGATGCGTCTCGACGCGATGCACCTCGCGCAGGCGCGCTCGAGCGACGACCTGGGCTCGTTCCTCGGGGGCCGGATCTTGCTGTTCCCGCACCAGCTCGACGTGGCGCTGAAGGCGACGCGGCAGGACCCGGTCCGCTGGCTGCTGGCGGACGAAGTGGGGCTGGGGAAGACGGTCGAGGCCTGCCTGATCGCCAACCACCTGATCCGCAGCCGGCGCACCGAGCGCACGCTGGTGGTCGCGCCGGAGACCCTGACCGTGCAGTGGCTCGGCGAGCTGTGGCGGAAGTACCACCAGGTGTTCGTGCTTCTCGATGAGCCGCGCCTGCTCGACGTGGAGAAGGTCTTCGGCCCGGGGTTCAACCCGTTCGACGCGCACCGGCACGTCGTGGTCGGGCTCGAGACGCTGATCGCGCGGCCGAGGCTGACCGAGCAGGCGGTCGAGGCGGGGATCGACCTGCTGATCGTGGACGAGGCGCACCGCCTGCGCCGGCCCCCGGGACACCCGGGCGAGCCGGCCTACCGCGCGATCGCGCCGATCGCGGCGCTCGGACGGCACACGCTGCTCCTCACCGCGACGCCGCTGGAGGACGACGCGCACGGCTTCTTCAGGCTGCTCCAGCTCCTCCGCCCCGATGAGTTCCCGGAGGACGAGGACTTCACGGCGCGGCTCACGCGCAAGCAGCCGCTCCCGCCCTGCGCCAGCTCCACGCGCCGCACGGACATCGGCGGTCTTCCGCCCCGCGTCCCCCACCCCGTCGATCTCCCGAACGATCCGGGGTGGAACGATCTCGCCGCGATCGAGCGGGCGCTCCTCGCGCGCGACGCGCCGCACGAGGTCGGGAGACGCGAGCGCTCGAGGCTGCTCCGCGCCGCGCTGTCGTCGGGCGCGTCGCTCCTGGCCAAGCTCCCGAAGTCCGACGAGACCCGCAAGCTCGCCGAGTCCTGGCTCGCCACCGACCCGCGCATCTCGTGGCTCGCCAAGGAAGCGGTGCAATGGAAGGCCCGGAACGAGAAGACGCTGGTCTTCGCCGCCGAGCGCGAGACCGTCGAGCACCTTCGCACCGAGCTGTCCCGCCGCGCCCAGATCCGCACCGGCGTCTTCCACGAGGACCTCTCTCCCGGGCAGCGGGACATCGAGGTCGCGCAGTTCCGCCTCGCGTCCGGGCCGTCGATGCTCCTCGCGACCGAGTCGGGCGGCGAGGGGAGGAACTTCGAGTTCTGCCACCGGCTCGTCCTCTTCGACCTCCCGTGGAACGCCTCCGCGGTCGAGCAGCGGATCGGACGCCTCGACCGGATCGGGCGCGACAAGCCCGTCGAGATCGTCTACGTGCGCCCTCCGCAGGGTCTCGGCTCGGAGGTCGCCCGGATCCTGGAGGCGATCGGGCTCTTCAACGAGCCGATGGGAGGGCTCGAGACGGAGCTGGCCCGCGTCGAGGAGGCGATCGAGCAGGGAACGGAGTCCGGACGTATCCCGCAGCAGGCGTTCGACGCGGCCGTCGGCGGCACGCGCGCCGCGCGCGACCGCGTCCTGGAAGCCGCCTACCACGAGCTGTACCGCGATCCGTACCGCCCCGAGAACGCCGGCGACATCCTCGCCCGCATCCCCGCCGACCTCGAGGAGCTGACCCAGGACGTCGTGCTCGCGGCCTGCGAGCAGCTCGCCTTCCACGTGGAGGAGCACCGCGACGGCCGCGCGCACTCGATCGAGTTCGGCAACCGTGCCCGGGTGGACTCGCTTCCGGGAGTGCAAGGCGGCGCGAGCTTCCTCGGCAGCTTCCTCCGCGAGGAGGCGGTCGCCGACGAGTCGATCGACTTCTTCGCGTCGGGCCACCCGCTCGTCGAAGGGATCCTCGCCGGGATCGACGACGGACCGTGGGGACGGACCGCCCTGCTCCAGGTGGACATCGGGAAGGAGAGCGGCTTCGGCCTCCTCGCCCTCTACCGCACCGAGCGCGGCCTCCGCGCGCTCTGCATCGACGCGGAGGGACGTGAGCGCCCCGAGTGGGCGCGCACACTCAGCGCGCGCCCGCTCCGCTCGCGCCGCGTGAAGGCGGAAGCGCTCATCGAGGCTCCGGGGTGGGAAGACGGGATCCGCCTGCTCGCCGAGAAGCTCCCTCCGGGAGAATCTCCCGCTGCCGTCGCCGCCGTCCTCGTCGGACGCTGAGGTCAGCATGATGCTGCTCGCCTCCCTCTTCCTGCTCGCCGCTCCCGCGCCCGCGGACGCGCCGCCGTTCGACACGCTCGCCGTGCTCCGGGACTACCTGAGGATCGACACGACGAATCCTCCGGGGAACGAGCTGGCGACCGCGAAGTTCCTCGAGGCGATCTGCGACCGCGAAGAGATCGATTCCGAGATCGTGGAGATCGCGCCCGGCCGCGCCGACTTCATCGCGCGCCTCCCCGGCGACGGCTCGAAGAAGGCGCTGATCCTCTCGCACCACATGGACGTCGTGCACGCCGACCGCGCGAAGTGGACCGTCGATCCCTTCGCCGCCGAGATCAGGGACGGCTTCCTCTACGGCCGCGGCACGCTCGACATGAAGACGACCGGCATCCTCCAGCTCGCGACCCTGATCCGCCTCAAGCGCGAGCACGCCCCCCTCGCCCGCGACGTCATCCTCATCGGCACGGCGGACGAGGAGGTCGAGGCGAGCGGCATGAGCCAGCTCATCGAGAAACGCCCCGAGCTGTTCAAGGGCGCCGAGCTGTCCCTCACCGAAGGGGATGTCATCGACATGAAGGGCGGCCGCGTCCGCGCGTGGAGCGTCAGCACCGCCGAGAAGGCCGTGCTCTGGCTCAAGCTCACCGCCCACGGCCCCGCCGGCCATGCCTCGGTTCCTCCCGCAGAAGGGACCGCCGTGGACGCTCTGATCGCGGCGCTCGAGAAGGTGAGGAAGCACGCGACGGCGATCAAGGTCTCCCCCGACGTCCAGCGCTACTTCACCGCGCTCGACAAGTCCTTCCCCGGCCTCGCCCCCGACAAGCTCCGCCGCCTCGAGAAGTCGCTCAAGGAGGACGCCGCCTTCCGCGACGCGTTCCTCGCCGAGCCCGAGCGCGCGGCACGGGTGCGCAACACGATCGTCATCACCGTCCTCAACGGCGGCCCGCAGACGAACGTGATCTCCTCGGAAGCTTCCGCGCAGCTCGACTGTCGCCTCCTCCCCGGAGAAGACCCGCAAGCGTTCATCGCCGAGATCCGCTCCGTCATCGACGACGCCAAGATCGACATCGAGTCGATGCAGCGCGTCGTCGCGACCTCGGCCTCGAACGCCTCGTCGGACCTCTTCCGCGCGATCGAGAAGACGGCGGCCCGTCTCGCCCCAGGCGTACCCGTCGTCCCGTCGCTCTTGACCTCGTGGACCGAGAGCGCGCTGTTGAGGCCGCTTGGGATCCAGGCCTACGGCTTCGACCCCCTCGCCCTCGACGAGCACGAGTCCGGGCTCTCGCACGGGGACGACGAGCGCGTCTCGCTGGATAACGTGAAGCGCGGGGAGGAG
>Ga0075418_10007937_pt1 | contig 11925 bp, 6 predicted proteins | sample SoiMetdeltSBSDD2_FD_81776 | JGI IMG/M metagenome (GOLD analysis project Ga0075418, IMG submission 81776) | Bulk soil microbial communities from a Populus tree surrounding site in Tennessee, USA - Soil MetaG P. deltoides SBSDD2 | ecosystem: Environmental > Terrestrial > Soil > Tree plantation...
GCACCGTCGCGCAGCCGTTCGAGGTCGTCAAGGACCCGCGGGTGACGGCCACCGACGACGACCTGCGCGAGCAGTACGACTGGGCCGCGCGCAGCCACGACCTGCTCACCCGCACGCACGACGCGGTGCTCACCCTGCGCGACGCGCGAGCCCAGGCCGAGGCGTGGGTCCGCCGCGCGCAATCGGCGCGAGTCAAGGACGCCGCCGCCGGCATCGTGCGCACGCTCACCGCGATCGAGGGGGAGCTCGTCCAGGTCCGCTCCGAGGATCCGCGGATGTTCCCGGCCAAGCTCAACTCGCGGCTCGCGACGGTCGTCGTCCTGATCGAGTACTCCGACGCGGCACCCACGCAGGCGCTCCGCGAGCTGTCCGAGAGCCTCGCCGGCCGCATCGAGGCCGAGCTGACGAAGCTCGCCCGATGCCTGACCGACGACATCTCCCGGTTCAACGCCCTCTGCTTCGACGAGGGCGCGCCGGCGATCGTGCCCATGCCTCGGAGGACGCGAGACTCGTGACATGGGGACCTCGGTGCATCGGGTGACCGGCAAGAGGGTTCGCCCGCGCCTGCGCCAGGTCGTCGTGCGGCCGCGACTGTTCCGACAGCTGGACGTCCGTCAGCCGCTCGTGTGGGTGTGGGGCCCGCCCGGGTCCGGAAAGACGACGCTGGTGGCCAGCTACCTGGCGGCGCGCCGGATCCGCAACCTCTGGTACAGGCTGGATTCCGGCGATGGCGACGTCGCGGTCTTCCTCCGAGACCTGTCGCGCGACGGCAGGCGTGGCCTCGCCCGGCCGTTCGGGGACCAGGCCGATCCGCTGGCGATCGCCCGTCCCGTGTTCCGCGCGCTCTACGAGAGCCTTCCTCGCCCCTTCGTCCTCGCGCTGGATGGCTACGACGAGGTCCCTCCCGATGCGGCACTGCACGAAGTCGTCCGCGAGGCGGTGGTGCAGCTGCCGCCGGGCGGCCGGATCATCGTGACCAGCCGGGCCTCGCCCCCGCCGGCATTCGCGCGACTCCGGGCGAACCGCGCCCTCGCCGAGCTGGACTGGGACCATCTGAGGCTGACGGCGAAGGAGACACATCAGCTCGTGCGTCAAGCGACGGGAAAGCCGTCCGAGGACATGGCGGCCCGGCTCTACGCGCGCACCGAGGGGTGGGCGGCCGGCGTGGTGCTGGCGCTGCGGGAGCGACGTCCCTTCCGCCACGAGCGACGCGGCGCCTCCGACGCCATCGCCGACTACTTCACGACCGAGGTTCTCGACCGGCTGGACGCGGACACGCGCGACACGCTGCTCCGCGCCGCCTTCTTGCCGCAGGTGACCCTCGCCATGACCGACGCGCTCACGGGGCGTCGGGGTGCCGGCCGGGCGCTGGTCGAGCTCCACCGGCGGAAATGCTTCATCGTGGAACGCCCTGGGGAGGAGACGCTGTACGAGTTCACCGCGGCGTTCCGGGCGTTCCTCCGGCGCCGGGCGCACGCCGTCTTCGCCCCCGAGCATCGCCGAGCCGTGGAGCAACAGGCAGCCAGGCTGCTGGCCAGGGACGGGCGCGTCGAGACCGCGGGCGCGCTGCTCCGGGTGGCCCAGGACTGGGAGGGCCTGGCAGGTCTCGTCGACGCGCACGGCGCGATGCTGGCGGCGCGACGTCAGCTCGACACCATCGGCGATTGGCTGAGCGCGATGCCCGACCCGTTCGTGACCACGCGACCACGGCTGCTTCTCTGGCGCGGCGCGAGCTGCCTGACCAGGAATCCGGTGGGCAGTCGCCACGACTTCGACGCCGCGCTGGGGCCCCTGTGCGACGCCGGCGACGCCACCGGGGCGCTACTGGCCTGGGCCGGCGCCGTCCAGACCTTTTCTCTGGAGCACGACGACTACAGCGGGCTGGACGGGTGGATCACCCGGTTACACGATCTGCTGCTCAGGTTCCCCGCGTTTCCGTCGCGAGACATCGAGGCACGAGTCGCCAGCAGCATGCTCGCCGCGCTGCTGTTCCGTCAGCCGCACTCGCCGGCCATCAAGGCGTGGGCGGGGCGGGCCCTGGAGCTGAGTCGGATGACGTCGGACCCGGCCATCCGGCGAGAGATCGTCGCTCACCTGCTGGCGTATCGATGCTCGACCGGTGAGCTCGAGATCGCCCACACCCTGGCGGCCGAGCTGCGCATACTGAACTCGGCGCCCGACACCCCCGGGACGGATCGGATCGCCGCCGCGCTGGTCATCGGACGGCTCGAGTGGCTGACGGGTGACTTCGCGAGTGCGTACGCGACCCTGGAGGCTGCCCTGGACCTGGCCCGGACCACCGGCGTGAGCCTCTTCAACCACCGGCTCATGGGTGAGGCGGCGCTGGCGGCCCTGTCGGAGTGCAACCAGCCGCTGGCGCGCCGATGGCTCGGGGAGATGCGCCGCGAGAGCGGCCCCCTGCGTCGGGGCGACCGGGCTCTGTACGCCCTGATGGTCACGTGGGACGCGCTGCTGGCGGGTGACCGCGGGCGAGCGGTCGGTGAGCACGAGAATGCCCTGACCACGGCCCAGGAGTGCGGCCTGCCGGCCCAGACGTGCCTCGCCCACCTCGTCGCCTCCCAGGTTCTCGACAGCGCCGGAACTCCCGGCGCCGCCGTGCACCTGGCGGTGGCGAGCGGCATGGCGCAGCAGATGAACAGCGCCATCCTGTCGTTCACGGTGTCGCTCGTCGAGGCGCATCTCGCGGTGAAGCGCGGCGACGAGGGCCGGGCGATCCAGATCCTGGCGGACGCGCTGCGGATCGGTCGCGAGCACCGCTACGTCAACACCTGGATATGGCATCCGAGCGCCATCGCCGACCTGGCCACGCGGGCGCTCGATACCGAGCTCGAGGTCGAGTACGTGTGCGACCTCGTCCGCCGGCGCCACCTCGAGCCGGAGGTGCCGCCCGTTCACCTCGAGTCGTGGCCGTGGGCGATCAAGCTGTTCACTCTGGGACGCTTCGACGTGCTCGTCGACGACCGACCGGTACGGTTCCCGCGCAAGGCTCAGAAAAAGCCCCTGGCCCTCCTGCAGGCGCTCGTCGCGCTGGGCGGCCGCCGGGTGCGCGAAGAGGAGCTGGCCGAGTCGCTGTGGCCCGACTCCGACGGCGACGCCGCCAGCCAGGCCCTGTCGGTGACGTTGCACCGGCTCCGGCGATTACTCAAGCACGAGGGGGCGATCCTGCGCGGCGAGGGCCACATCGGTCTGGCGCCCTCCCTCTGCTGGATCGACGTGTGGGCCGTCGAGCAGACCCTGGCGCGGGCCGAGGCGGCCATTGCACGCAGCCCGGTCCGTGACCACGAATGGGCGGCGAGCATCCGCTGGACCGACCGGGCGGTGGCCCTCTATCGTGGCGAGTTCCTTGGGGATCCCCACTCGCGGTGGGCGGGCAGGGTCGACGCGAGGCTCAAGGACCAGTTGCTCCGCCAGCTACGAAGGATCGGCCTCCTCTGGGAGGGCATCGGGGACTGGGAAGCCGCAGCGGAATGCTACAAGCGCGCCGTGGGCATCAACGAAGGCGCGGAGGACTTCTACCGCAGGCTGATGCTCGCCTACCTCCGCCTGGACCGCCGGGGGGACGCCGTGCAGACCTACCATCGATGCCGGAAGATGCTGGCCAGCCTGGGGGTAGTCCCCTCGGCCGAGACAGAAGCGCTGGCCAGAACGCTCGAGGTGCGAGCCGCGGTCGCAGAGGACTGATCCGAAAAATCGGCAATCCGTACTCGATCTGTAATGCGCACCTGTAATCCTTTGACCACGCGCGACCCGTGGCGGGCTGCCCAGGCCCGCGCGAGCGCGCCGGGGGGAAGGCTTCCGGTCAATGACCACGCTAAATTTGCGTGTTGACGCACGCGGACAACGCAGCGATACTGCTCGCTATTCTGTCCACACCGGAGGCCGCGAAGTGAAGTCATCATCCGACGTGACTCTTCACGGCAACACCCCTCGTCCACTCCTCCCGGTCGCGCTGCTGATCGTCGTGATGGCCCTGGGACTCGTGGCGCCACTACTCGCGCTCGCCCAGACGCCGGCCGGCGGCGTGGTCCGGGCGGTCTCCGTCCAGGGCGTCGTCGAGGCGCGCCGGGCCGGCCAGACCGCATGGCAGGCGGTGCGGCTGAACGACACGTTCTCCCCCGGTGACACCATCCGCGTCGGGCAGCGGAGTCGCGCCGACATCGCGCTGCTCGACCAGTCGGTGCTGCGGCTCAACGCCAACACCGAACTCACGGTCGAGCCGGTCAAGGACGAGCGCACCGGTGTCGTGAGCCTCTTGAGGGGCGCGGCCCACTTCTTCAGCCGCGGCCCGCGCAGCCTCGAGGTGCAGACGCCGTTCACGGTCGCCGGCGTCCGCGGAACCGAGTTCTACATCGGGCTGGAGCCGGACCAGGCGCTGCTGACCGTCTTCGAGGGCACCGTCGTCGCCCAGAACCCCGCCGGCAGCCTCACCGTAACGAGCGGCCAGTCCGCGGTCGCCGAGACCGGCAAGGCCCCGGTGCTTCGAGTCGTTGCCCGACCCCGCGACGCCGTCCAGTGGACGCTGTACTATCCGCCGGTCCTGTACTTCCGTCCCGACGAGTTCCCGGCGGGCAGCGACTGGCAGGGCATGGTGCGGCGCTCGCAGGAGGCGTACCGGAAGGGCGACATCGCGGCGGCCTTCGACGCGATCTCGGCGGCGCCGGCCGCGGTCCCGGATCCGCGGTTCTACGCCTACCGGGCTCACCTGCTGCTCACCGTCGGCCGCGTGGACGAGGCTTCGAAGGATATCCAGCAGGCGCTCAGCCTGGCGCCCAACGACGCCAACGCGCTGGCGCTGCAGACGATCATCGCGGTCGTCCAGGGGGACAAGGACCGGGCGCTCGCCACGGCGCAGCGCGCGGTGGCCGCGGCGCCGAAGTCCGCCGCCGCCCACATCGCCATGTCCTACGCCCAGCAGGCGCGGTTCGATCTCGAGGGCGCCCGCAAGAGCGTGGAGGAGGCGGTCGCCGCGGACCCGAACAACGCGCTGGCGTGGGCCCGCCTGTCGGAGATGTGGGCGTCGTTCGCCGAGCTCGACCGGGCCCAGCGGGCGGCCGAGCGGGCCGTCGCGCTCGAGCCCAACCTCTCGCGCACGCAGACGGTGCTCGGCTACGCGTACCTCATGCGCGTCAAGACGCGGCAGGCGCGGGACACGTTCGAGAAGGCGATCGCGCTCGACTCGGCCGACCCGCTCCCGCGCCTCGGCCTCGGCCTGGCGAAGATCCGCGAGGGCAAGGTCCACGACGGCGGTCGCGAGATCGAGTCCGCCGCCAGCCTCGATCCCTCGAACGCGATCGTCCGCAGCTACCTCGGCAAGACGTACTACGAGGAGAAGCGGACGGGTCTGGACGAGCGCGAGTACGAGATGGCCAAGCAGCTCGACCCCAACGATCCGACACCCCACTTCTACGGGGCCATCGCCAAGCAGACCACGAACCGGCCGGTCGAGGCCCTGCACGACATGCAGCGGGCCATCGAGCTGAACGACAATCGAGCGGTCTACCGCTCACGGCTGCTGCTCGACGCCGACGAGGCGGCCCGCAGCGCCGCCCAGGGACGCATCTACAACGACCTGGGCTTCCAGCAGCTCGCCCTGGTGGAAGGCTGGAAGTCCGTCAACACCGATTCGACGAACTTCTCGGCCCATCGGCTCCTGTCCGACACGTACGCGGCGCTGCCCCGACACGAGATCGCCCGCGTCAGCGAGTTGCTGCAGTCGCAGCTCTTGCAGCCGGTCAACATGACCCCGCTGCAGCCGCGGCTGGCCGAGAGCAACCTGTTCCTCATCAGCGCCCTCGGCCCGAGCGCCCTCTCCTTCAACGAGTTCAACCCGATCTTCAACCACAATGGAGCCACGCTCCAGGCGACCGGGCTGGCCGGATCGAACAGCACGTGGGGCGGTGAGGGCGTCGTCGCGGGCCTCTACCAGAACGTCGGGTTCAGCCTGGGCGGCTTTCATTTCAGCACCGACGGATTCCGCGACAACGCGATCCAGAAAGAGACGATCGCCAACGGCTTCGTGCAGTGGGACGTGACGCCTCGGCTGAGCCTCCAGCTCGAGGTGCGGAACAGAGACAGCGAGCTGGGCGACCTGCAGCAGCGGTTCTTCCGTGACGAGTTCGACCCGAACTTCACCGACAAGGTGGAGACCTTCACCGTCCGCGCCGGCGGGCGGTATGCGTTCACGCCGAATTCGGTCCTCCTGGGCTCGTTCATCTACCAGGACCGCTACGCCAAGCAGGAGTTCACGCCGTTCGTCGTCTTTCCGGGGATCGTGTCCATCGATCTGCACAGAAAGTTGCCGCTGGAGGGGACGAGCTACGAGCTCCAGCACCTGTACCGGTCTCGCTATTTCAGTCTGACCAGTGGCGTGGGGTACGCGGATGTCAACGGCGTGCTTCGCTCCAGCCTGGTGGTTTCCGGCGCGAATATCTTCGAGTTCCAGACCGAGAATCACGACACGAACCACTTCAATGGCTATGTGTACGCGAACATCTTTCCGATCAAGAACCTGACGTTCACGCTCGGCGTCAGCGTCGACCATGTGGAGGCCAGTGACGACATCGTTCCCGACGGCGACAAGACGCAGGCCAACCCGAAGGTCGGAATCACCTGGAATCCGCTACCGGGAACGACGCTTCGGGCGGCGCTGTCCAGAGTCCTGAAGCGGACGTTGATCACCGATCAGACGCTGGAGCCGACCCAGGTCGCCGGCTTCAATCAGTTCTTCGACGATCCCAACTTCACGGAGGCCTGGCTCTACGGGGTCGCGCTCGACCAGAAGATCACGGCCGACCTCTTCGCGGGCGCCGGGTACTCCCGGCGGGATTTGACGATTCCGACGGTCGACATCACCGCGGCGACGACCAAGGAACGCAGTGGAGGCGAGAGCCTGGCCCGCGCGTACCTCTTCTGGACACCGCTCCGGTGGCTCGCCGTCAGAACCGAATACCAGTACGAGCACCTCACGAGAAGCGACCCGACCACCGAGGAGTCGCCGCAAGTGACCACGCATCGCGTGCCACTCGGTCTCGGCTTCTTCCACGACTCCGGATTCGGCGCCTCGTTGACGACGACGTACTGGAACCAGCACGGCAAGTTCCAGCGACTCCTGACGACGGGCGTCGAGGAATCGGGCCGTGACGACTTCTTCACCGTGGACGCGGCGATCAACTACCGCCTGCCCAGGCGCTATGGCTTCGTCACGCTCGGCGTGACGAACCTCTTCGACAAGGAGTTCCGGTTCTTCAACACGGATGCCGACAACCCGTTCATTCAACCGACGCGGATGGTGTTTGGTCGGGTCACGATCGCATTGCCGTAGTCAAACCGGCTAGAGGCCGGACAAGGAGACCAGGATGTCGCTCAAACAATTCTTCGCGGTCGGCGTGATTGCTCTCGTCGGGCTGGTGATGATCGGGTCGACCGCCGACGCGGGAACGGGCACGATCAGTGGCACGAGCATCAAGCAGTGCGTGTGCTTCAGCGCCACGGGGGCCATAGTCTCGTGCAGTGGCACGTTTGCGGTCAAGCGGTGCAGCATCGATGTCGCGTCACTGCTGAAGGGGCTGGGGAACACGTTTCAGGGCCCCAATTCTGTCGCGGCGGCCTACGACGTCCACCTCTTCCTCCAGAATGGCACCGTGTTCTGCATCAACAGGCCGGGCAACGCGGAACCCGCAAATGGTACGCCCTTCGAGGCTACCGTGATTGAACAGGTCGACGTGATCACCAACAAAGAAGTGGACAAGAACGGGAAAGCCCTGAGCGATCTTTTCTTCACGGACAAGAACATGCTGGACGCGATGGGCATATCGATCGCCGACCTCTGCCCGAACAAGAACTGGACCGGTTACGTGTTCGTCCAGGACCTGCAGGCGCTCGGTCGCCTCTTCAGGGACGACGACGCGACGAATCCTGATTCCGGCACCTGCAACCTGAATCCGCAAGCCGGTCAGCCGGTGCAGGTCGCCGGGTGCACGCTCGCCGATGCGCTGGGCGTGTCGTGCTCGGCTCCAGGTGGAGCCAGTATCACCGCACCCTTCGAGTACGCCTGTACCACGGAGTGCCAGAACAGTGCCGGCGATCCCTGTCCTGCCGGTACGGCCACGGATCCTTTCTTCCCGTTGCCCTAGCCCATAGAGCCAGGAACACGAATCCGCCTCTCCGACCCGCTGCGAGACCTCTCGTTCCGTCATCGGGTACGGGGCGCGTGGACACCGATCACGATGGTGCTCCCCGCGCCCCCATTCCCGGACCCCCCTTCCCCCGCTAGCGCGCCTGCCCGGACTCGGGCGCCTGACGCGTCGCAGGGAACAACACGTACGCGGTAGAATGACCGGGTCGACACCGCGCTAGCGGCCGACCGGGCCATGATCGTGGTAGGAGGGTACCTGGACTGGACTCCACGCCAGCAATCCTGAAGTGACGCACGCATGACGGGACTGCGGAGGCGCATCGCCTGGCTCACGCATCTCCGCAGGCGTGCCTTCTGGCTCAATCCGGCGTCCCTCATGGTGGCCTGCCTGGTCGCCGTGCTCACCCTCTACGCCTTCGACCTCTACATCCTCGACATCATCGAGCTGAAGACGTACGACCTCCGCTTCCTGTGGCGGGGACCGGAGAAGCCGTCGCCGGCGGTGACGATGGTGGTCATCGACGAGAAGAGCCTCGAGGTCGAAGGGCGGTGGCCGTGGCCGCGGTCGAAGATTGCCCGGCTGATCGATCGCTTCTCCGACGACGGGGCCGCGGTGATCGGCTTCGACGTCATCTTCTCCGAGCCGGACGAGAACTCCCAGCTGGCGCTCATCGACGATCTCTCGGGCCGGCTCGACGCCTTCGCCATCGGGGACGCGCGATTGCGGCGTTACGTGACCGAACGCCGCCAGAACGCGGACAACGACGCCGCCCTGGCCGAGGCGATCAAGCGGTCGAAGGCCGCCGTCGTCCTGGGGTACTTCTTCCACGACCAGTCGACGCTCGCGTACCAGCTGAGCCCGGAGGAGACCGAGCGTCGGCTGCAGCACATCGCCTCGTCGGCCTATCCGCGTGTCCGCCGGACGGGGATGAGCGCCGAGCCGCCGCTGATCAAGGGGTCGGCCCCCCAGACCAACCTCCAGATGTTCAGCGACGTGGCGGCCTCCTCGGGGTACTTCAGCCTCCAGGGCGACCGCGACGGCGTGCTGCGGTGGATGCCCCTGGTCATCCAGGGCGGTACCGATCTCTTTCCGCCGCTGGGCCTGCTGTGCGCCTGGCACTACCTGGGTCGACCGCAGCTCACGGTCGAGGTCGGCGGGCACGGCATCGAGGGCATCTCGATGGGGGAGCGGTTCGTGCCGACCGACGAGGCCGGCAAGCTCCTCGTCAACTACCTCGGGGGCCCGAAGACGTTCCCCCACGTCTCCGTGAGCGACGTCCTCGGCGGCGCGATCCCGCCTGGCACCTTCAAGGACCGCATCGTGCTCGTGGGGGCCACGGCGGTGGCCACCTACGACCTGCGCAACACGCCGTTCAACCCGCGCTACCCGGGCACCGAGGTCCACGCGACCGTGATCGACAACATCCTCACCCAGCGCTTCATGGCCCGGCCGGAGTGGTCGCGGGTCTTCGATGTGCTGGCCATCGTGGGAATGAGCGCGCTGACGGGGGTCGCGCTGACCCGGCTCAGCCCGCTCATGGGGGTCCTGTTCACCGGGGGGCTGTTCACGCTCTACGTCCTGCTCACGCGCTGGGTGTTCGTCAGCAACCGCCTGTGGCTCAACACGGTCTACCCGCTGATGGCGCTGCTGACGGTGTACATCGCCCTCACCCTCTACTACTACGTCACCGAGCAGCGGGAGCGTCGGCGCATCAAGACCACGTTCAAGCAGTACGTGGCCGAGCACGTGGTCGAGGAGATGACCAAGGATCCGGCCCGCCTGCGCCTCGGCGGCGAGGAGAAGGTGCTGACCGTCCTCTTCAGCGACCTGGAGGGATTCACCTCGTACTCGGAGCGGTACTCGGCGCACGAGATGACCGAGATGCTGGCCGAGTACTACAACCGGATGACCGAGCAGATCTTCGCGCATCGCGGCACCCTCAAGGAGTACGTGGGGGACGAGCTGCTGGCCTTCTTCGGCGCGCCCGTCGAGGACGCCGAGCACGCCCGGCACGCCTGCGAGACGGCGCTCGCCATGCGCGTGCAGCGGATCGCCCTCGTGGAGGAGTGGGAGAAGATCGGGCGTCCCCGGCTGCGGTCGCGCACCGGCATCAACTCCGGTCCGATGGTCGTGGGCAACCTGGGGTCCAAGTATCGGTTCGCTTACGGGGTCGTCGGCGACCAGGTGAACCTCGGCTCCCGCCTGGAGGGCCTGAACAAGGTCTATCGGACCGACATCCTGATCAGCGAGAACACGGCCCGGCTCGTCGAGCCGGGGTTCCTCCTCCGCGAGCTGGACATGGTCAGGGTCCTGGGGCGCGCGCAGGCTGTTCGCCTGTACGAGCTGATCGGCAAGGCCGGTGTCGCGCTCGAGCCCGGGCGGGAGCGCGCGCTGTCGGCCTACGCGGACGCGCTCGAGGCCTACCGCAAGGGCGTGTGGGCCGACGCCCTGGGCCTCTTCCAGGAGGCCCTCACTCACTGGCCCGAGGACGGGCCGTCCCGGTCGATGGTCCAGCGGTGTCTGGCCTACCAGGCGAATCCTCCCGAGTCGTGGGACGGAGTCTTCGAGCAGCAGTTCAAGTAGCGTCATCCCGGCACCCGCCTTGCACGCTCGTGCGGCGTGCGTCAGGCATCCCTCGTGCTGCTCGTGCTCGTGGCCCTCCTGACAACCGGCTGCGCCGGGATCGCGGTGGGGGCGCTCGGCGCCGCCGTGATCAGCTCGGGCGCCGGAAGCGCCCTGCGGGCGGGCACGGAATACACGCTGGGCGGCACGGCCTACCGTACCTTCACGCTCTCGCTGGAGGATCTGGCCGCCATCGTGCGCCGGACTCTCGACCGGATGGAGCTGCCCGTCGTCGAAGCCAGGGCCGACGGCGCGAGCCTGATCGTGCGCGCGGACGGAATCGATCGCGAGGTGCGCCTCACCTTCACGCCCATCTCGCCCGCGACGACGCGGCTGGGCGTCACCGTCAAGCAAGACCTGATCCGCCGCGACCGGGCGACGGCGAGCGAGGTCGTGGCCCAGGTCGAGCAGTCCCTCACCGCCGCGAAGTCCGCCAGCCGCTAGATCCACGCTCCGGGCCGACGCGCCGGCCCACGGCCCGGGTGGTACGATGCACCCCGGTGAGCGTCGCGTCCGCCCCGGCCGCATCGACCGCGCCGCGCTTCGCGGCCCTCCACGTCCCGCACTACCGCCGCTACTTCGCGCTGGGCCTGCTGGCCATGACGGCCGACAACATCGAGCACGTCATCAGCTACTGGGTGATGTTCCAGAAGTTCCACTCGCCGACGCTGGCCGGCTTCGCCGTGATCAGCCACTGGGTGCCGTTCCTGCTCTTCTCCTTCCACGCCGGCGCCCTGGCCGACCGCTACGACTGCCGCAAGCTCATCCAGATCGGGCAGGCGCTCTTCATGGTCGCCTCGGTCGCGTGGGGCGTGCTGTTCCTCACCGACACGCTGCGAGTGTGGCACGCCATCGTGATCCTCCTGATCCACGGCGCCGCCGGCGTGGTGGGCGCACCGGCCACGCAGCTCATCATCCACGACATGGTCGGCGGCCAGCATCTGCTGAGCGCGGTGCGCCTCAACGCGAGCAGCCGCAACCTGGCCATCCTCCTCGGGCCGGCCCCAGCAGCAGCAACAGCCCGCCGCCGACGGCCGGCCCGAGGAGGATGGCCAGGTTGCGGCTGCTCGCGTTGAGGCGCACCGCGCCCAGCAGATGCTGGCCGCCGACCATGTCGTGGATGATGAGCTGCGTGGCCGGTGCGCCC
>Ga0075418_10007940_pt1 | contig 11921 bp, 13 predicted proteins | sample SoiMetdeltSBSDD2_FD_81776 | JGI IMG/M metagenome (GOLD analysis project Ga0075418, IMG submission 81776) | Bulk soil microbial communities from a Populus tree surrounding site in Tennessee, USA - Soil MetaG P. deltoides SBSDD2 | ecosystem: Environmental > Terrestrial > Soil > Tree plantation...
GAATGCAGAAAAAGCAATGCATATCAAGCCTGCAATGAACATGCCCCGGTATGGTTTTAAATATTTGAAAAGTACAAGCGCCTGCCGCAGGTTCTCTTTGTTGATCTTTGCTTTTTCAGTCTTTCCTTCTGTTGATGAGCTTAGATGTCGGGTTGCGGTTGCCATGGGTCAGGTTCGTAGTTATTAGTTTTTAGTCGTTAGTGTATTTGGGTTTGAAGTGCAAGTTAATTTGTTTAACCTCACCCCAATAAACTTTACTTTACTTGTGTCTCCGATTCCCCGCTCCTTAAGGAGAGGGGCGGAGAATTTCGATTGTGGGAATGATAAAGGGGTGAGGTTTAATATAAAAAAGAGTTGCCTTAAAAAGCAACCCTTTTCCTACTTAGACAGCCCTTTGCAACTTATTTTATATTCTCTTCAAGTTTATCAAATGATTCATTCCATCCTTTTTTACACTCTTCGTACATTTCTTCCGGAATGCCTTCATGATGCAATACAAGTTTAGTAGCACCGTCTGCTTCGTCCAATTCAAAAGTGATCAGTAACTCCCGTGGCCAATCGCCGGGCATTCCATAGTCGGCGCCTGTTTTAATATTTCCCTTTTCATCGGAGAAACTATCAGTGATCACTAATTTTTTTTGGGGAACTAATTCTTTCACGGTACCCGTTGACCAATATTCTTTTCCATCAGGACCACGCATACAATTCAAATATTTTCCACCAACTCTTGCTTCCATTTTACTTGATGGACATGTAAAGTCTTTTGGCCCCCACCATTTCTTGAATTCTTCAGGTTCTGTAATCGCTCTCCATACCTTATTTACAGGCACATCAAAAACTCTGTGTATAACCAGTTCGTGTTGCACATCGGTGTCATGTTGCGATGTATCCTGACTACGTTTTGATTTTGTTTCCATTTGATTTTATTTGAGATGAAAAAATGATATCGCTGTTCAGCCTTCTAAAACAAGAGGCTGTGACAACGGTAAGTTGCCCCAAACATTATGCCCTACGCAATCCTTGTTTAATCATTATCTTTCCCTAAAATCAGATTTTTAAATGGATACCTCAAAGGATCTCCGGCTCGCTGTTTTAATTGATGCAGATAATGTGCCTCCGCGTCTTATTAACGGAATACTTGAAGAAGTTGCCAAGTATGGAATACCAACCTTCAAAAGAATTTATGCAGACTGGACAAAACCACATGTGGCTGGTTGGAAAGCAGTATTGCTTGATCATGCTATCAGTCCGGTGCAACAATACAGTTATACAACCGGAAAAAACTCTTCGGATTCCGCTCTTATCATTGATGCGATGGATATCTTATACACCGGTCGTGTCGATGGCTTTTGCGTTGTAAGCAGCGATAGCGATTTCACAAGACTTGCTACGCGGCTTCGTGAAGCGGGAATGAAAGTTTTTGGAATGGGAGAGCAAAAAACACCCTCGCCTTTTCGTGCTGCCTGTGATAAATTCATTTATATAGAAATCCTGGAACAACCGGAAGCCAGCACGAAACAGATCAAGCTGAGCGATCTCCGAAAAAAAGAAAAAGTGATAAGCAAGACCGATAAAAACCTGGTAAACCTTGTCACCTCCAGCATAAATGATATTGCCGATGAGAATGGCTGGGCATTCCTGGGAGATCTGGGCAATATGTTGCTGAAGCGGCGACCGGATTTTGACCCCCGTAATTATGGATTTGAAAAACTACTACAGCTGATCAGGAGTCTTGGCATTTTTGAAATAGATGAGCGGGAGTCGGGAAGAAGAAATATAAAACTTGTATACATAAGGGCAAAGCAAAATGCATAACGGTTAATTTTGGCACTTAAATCCATTTAAATTAAAATTTTGAACGATGGCCCGTGATATTGTCGCCGACAAAATTGAATTAACCGAGCTCGCGAATAAACTTTATATGTATTGCGATGCGCAACAATGGCAGCGGTTACTCGATGATGTATTTACTACAACTATCTGGTTTGATATGAGTAGTGCAGGTGGAAATAAACCCCAAAACATCGAAGCGAAAGATGTATGCCAAATGTGGGCAGATGGATTTGTTGGTTTAGATGCGATCCATCACCAGGCAGGACATTATTTAATAAATGTATCGGGTGACAAGGCTGATATATTTGCTTATGCGGTAGCCACTCATTATAAAAAGGCGGCGACAAAGGGAACAACGCGAAGCTTTGTCGGTAGTTATGACCTGAAAGCAGAACATACAGAGAAAGGTTGGCGGCTTTCTCAATTCAAATACAACCTGAAATATATCGATGGCAATATTTCTTTAGAATAAGTTTATTAAGGAACCAGGGAGGCACAAAGACACCGAGTTACACAAAGATTTCTCCGTAACTCCGTGGTATAAGAAACAAATGGGGTTTACCAATCTATTTCACAGGTGTAATAATGATATTTCTATATTCGATCGGTTCGTGATCACCCTGCAACATAATTGGTCCCGGTGTACCTTCATGACTATCCAATGCGCCACCTGTTATGCCCGGAATTTCCTGGTTGCTTACAACTGTTTTCCCATTTATAACAATGGTTACATTTCTTCCGATCAGTGTAATATCATAAGTAACCCATTGATTAGGCTTTGTTGTTACCGATTCATTCGGTTTGATAAAACCATAGACGGACCCGAGTACATCTTTTGGCGGAGTGTCGGGATAATAGTCGGTTATCTGCACTTCATATCGGCCCCTTAAATACACACCGCTGTTGCCATGAGCCTGATAGCGGAATTCAACATGTAGTTTGAAATCTGTGAATGTTGCATCAGAAATAATATTTGATCCGGCTTTGGGACTTTTCAGAATTCCATTTTCAACTATCCACTGATTATTTGACCCGGAGGCATGCCAGCCCTTAAGATCTTTTCCGTTAAATAGTTTTATCGGTGTACCCCATAGAGGCTTCGCAGTACGTGTTAGTGAAGGAGCTTTTATAGCAGTGAACTTACAATTCCTTCCATCAGGAAGAACCATCGTTCCAACTAAACTATCTCCCTGCAGCGTTGCTTCGAACTCCAGATTTTTATCCTGCCGATCCCATTGCGGCGGTATTGAAAAGCTGAGTTTACCATTTTCGAGATTTATTCTTGATATGGGTCTTGCACTTCCGCCGTCTGCTACAAATTCGCCAACCAGCATTTTAATACCCGATCGGTGTATCTCGAGCCATGAAGGACGATCTTTTCCTGAAATGTTGACTGTGATATCCCACCGGCCTAAAACAGATGAGGTATCAGAAGAATTGCCAGCTTGTGCATTTGAGATAATGAAGAAGCACAGCGTTGTTATCGGCAGGTATCGTAACATAATTTTATTTATAACATCTAAGTTAATTCAATATTGAATTGATGAATGATCAATAATCCGGTAATTTATTTTCGGGAGAATTAAAAATTTCAGACAATAACCTGTATAATTCAGGATGTTTTTCCTGCAATAGTTTTGGCCGCTCAAAGAAATATTCGGATACAACGGCAAAAAATTCGGCTTCGTTTGTTGCACCGTAGGGATTGATATCGGAGCGATCTTCCAGGATCAATTCAATTTCCCGCCGCATCAATTGCAGCCAGGGCAGGATATATTTTTTCTCCAGGATAAATTCGGGTACACCATCAATTGCTCCATCGGTCTTATCTACCAAGTGAACAAACTCATGAATAGCAGTATTGGCTTTGCCTGTCTTATCAAGGAACGCCTGTCTCAGTTCATTTTGTGATAAGATCATCACATGATTCATTGCGCCGGTGCCAACCATCCCGATTACTGAGCGATGACTTCCTGCCTGCTGAAAATCATGATCGAAAGCATCGGGATATAGCAACACCTCATGAAGGTTTACATATTCCCATCCCTGGAAATTAAAGATCGGGATCACGGCGCTGGCAGCAATCAAAACGCGATCAATATCTTCAACTGTTGTTTTTACACCGGTGATCCTCGTAGTTGCTAAGAAGTGCTGGACCCGGTTTTCAAATTCCTGTTTCCTGTTATCATCGAGGTTTTGATAAAATGGAACCCGTTCAATTAAAATTGATTTATAACTGCAGGGTATTGGGTCGGTCATTCGCTTTTTCTTTTTGGGCCAGAAAAAGAAAGAGAACAGCAACCCGACAATAGCAAGTATCAAAATGAGCAGGAGAACAGCGTCCATACAATAATAAACGATCTATACTTTTGTTTCGTCAAAAGACAATTCAATTGAAGAAATATGCGCATTTACTTTACGATATTTTACACCCGCGGTGTCCAGCATGATCTTGGAAGCTTTGAAAATATCATTACCATGATATTTGTCGGATAAATAGATCACTTCTTTAATACCTGATTGGATAATTGCTTTTGAACATTCATTGCAGGGAAACAGGGCCGTATAGATTTTACATCCCTGCAGGTCCATCCCGATGTTGTTCAATATAGCATTTAATTCTGCGTGGCAGATAAACGGATACTTTGTTTGCAGAAAATCCCCTTCTTTATGCCAGGGAAACTCATCGTCATTACAGCCAATAGGAAGACCATTGTATCCTGCACCAACAATTTTGTTCTTATCGTTTACTATACAAGCACCGACCTGTGTGCTGGGATCCTTGCTTCTCTTTGCAGAAAGCAATGCAACACCCATGAAATACTCATCCCACGAAATATAGTCTTGTCTCTTTTTCAAATGAAGATCGTTTAGCTACAAAGAAATACAAATTTTCAATACGGGGGTTTGTACTATGAAACTATACTATACAACTATTGGAAAAATTACCAACCCATTAAAATCCTAAAGCTGTTTTCAGTGTTTTGTTCTGAAACAATTATTATTTTACAGAATCCAACCTTGAAAAAACCATGTTAGTGAGCCACCAACGATTACTGCGTCTACCGGGTAAGGTAAGCCTTCCCCGCGTCAAAAGACTCCCTATTTCATTTCGAAAGTCAATTCTTGACCTGTTTCACTATGTAAAATCGTTTGGTTATACTGATACCCTTGATGAATATGAATTAGTAAAACTCGGGATCTTTAACCAACTTAATTTTTTTCAACTGCTTACAGGGATACAAATCATACTCACCTGTATTTTTCATCAACAGTTCTCCCTATCTGTAGTGATCATCTCAGCATCGCCTGCATTGATCAGTTCCCTGGTATTATATTTCAATAAAAAATACCAACACGAGGCCGCGCTGATAGCTTATTTTATCCTGCACCCCCTCGCGGCTGGTATTATTTTCATGAATGGTATTCATTTGGGCCTGGATCTTTATTTTATCCTGTACGGAATCCTCGCGGTATTCTTTTTAAAAGATAAAGGTTTCATGCTTTTTACGATCGGGTTTTCCATGATCAATTTTTTTGTCGTGTCTGTCGTATTAAAGCAATTTGTTTACCAATTAGAAAACATCAATAGTTTCCTTTACCTGGTGAACGAAGGAATAGCCATCGTTTTTATCTTTTACGGTCTTTACCTGATAAAAAACGAAAATTCTATTTACCAGCTAAGCATACTCAAAAAGAACAACGATCTTCAGAAGAAGAATTTGCAGATACAGATCCAGGCGGATAAGATAAAGGATGATGCTTCTCTTCTTGAAAGACAAACCAAAGAGCTCACAGAGTTAAATGCTGTAAAGAACAAATTATTTGGTATCATTTCACATGACCTGAAAGGACCAATGTATGCAGTGCGTAATGTATTCAGCGACATTCATAAAAGAAAGATGACTGCTGTTCAGTTAAAAAATTTGATACCCGAGGTAGTAAACGACCTGAATTACACGATTGATCTCATGGAAAACCTGCTGCAATGGGCAAAAACGCAGATGCATTCACAAACTATTTATGTCCAAAAAGTAGATATCGGAACTTTATTAAATGAAACGGTGCAATTGGTCCGGTTGCAGGCTGAGCGAAAAAAGATCACGATTGATGCCCAGGCTATTGAAAAAACTTTTGGCGTAATGGACAGGGAAATGATCCATCTTGTGTTGCGTAATTTGTTATCTAACGCAATTAAGTTTACACCGGAGAACGGAACAATTTCAGCCGGAGTAAATGAAAATTGTTTTACTGTGGAAGTGTTTATCCAGGACAGTGGTGGCGGTATCAGTCCTGAAGCGTTGGCGAAAATACGCGGCAACAATTTCTATACGACAAAAGGAACGGCCAACGAGTCAGGCACCGGTCTTGGATTAATGCTTTGTAAAGAATATCTCCATAGAAATAACAGCCAACTTATCATAGAAAGCGAACCAGGAAAGGGCAGTACCTTTTCTTTTACTCTTCCAAAATCTTCATACGAATAACGCTGCCGGAGCCTTTCTTATTTACATCGAATGCTCCGTATTGTAAAGGAAATAACAAACAAAGTCCATTTTATAAAACCATTCAAGCACATTGCAGGAGTATTTATTGCTTAAAAATCATTTTCATCAGCGCTTGGTCCATAGCTGCCGGGTATCGGCACATTCAATAATCTTAAATAAACACCAAGCTGGGCACGATGATGTATCTGCTGGCTCAGCGACATTCTTAGTACATCGATCTTTGGATTAGTAGCATAAATTGTTTCTCCATTTCTTAACGTCCATGGTTTATTCAATTCTTTTTCATTTTCAGCAACCAGGGCAGATAAACCATCATGATATCGTTTATCAAAATAAGCGAGCAACTCTTTGTTGCCGGCAATATCCGGCATTTCATAAGCCTTTTGAAAATCCAGCTCATCCGTTGTCAGGGTAAAATGGATCCATCCCGGAAGATCGGCGATGTGAGTGACGAGGCTCTTCATTACCATCGACTTTTCATGGGGTTTAAAACTATACTGATTATCAGGAACCCGGGAAAGCATCTTGCGGGTAGTGACGGCTTCTTCGATAAATTGCTGCTTAAAAAATTCAATGAATGTCATAGTGTTTTGTTTTACATCTCAAAGAAACAACCCGCCAGTGACAGCCCTATGTCAGCAGCAATTGGAAAAGTTTAAAAAAGTATGAAATGTTTAAAAGGTTTCAGAAGTTGCCGTTCGATCGGTGGGTTTTAAAGCTTCAAATTGGTTAGTTAACTTTTTAAACCTATTAAACTTTTGAAACCCTTATTTAGCCAATTGCAATTGAGAGAGCTCCAGTTTCTTTAAAATGTTTTCTGCAACTTCAGCTACCATATCGTGCAGCCCGGCCGGCTCAACAATCTTTGCGTGATCGCCATAAAGCATGAACCACCGGGAGAAGCCCATGAGTGAACCCGATAAGAAAGTCATACGAATATTATCGCCGGCTCTTTCTTCTTTTAAATAGCCATGGTAGTATTTCTGTTCACCAAGATATTTTACAACTTCCGGATCAACATCTATAACCACCTTGGTTACCTCCCGTTCTTTTGCCATCTGGTCCATAAAACTCTGCAAAGGAGGATGAGTTTTCGAGATCGGTTCTTCGGTGATTGTGAGGTGTTTGATCTTATCTGTCCGGAAATTCCTGTAATCATTTCTTAACTGGCACCATGCGATCAAATACCAATGACTGCCCAGGTAATAAATACCGACAGGTTCCACCTTACGCTTTGTTGTTTCATTTCTTTCAAGCGAAGTATAAAGTATTTCCATTACATACGAGCTCCCAATGGCTTTTAATATCGGTTGCAGGTGCAGTTCTGATTGTGGTTGGTACGCAATCGCGGGATGGGTCATTACAGCAATATGCTCATCTATTTCTTCAATATGATCTTTTTCAGAATGACGAAGTATAGCTCTTATTTTATCCAATGCAGCGAAGTAATGTTTGGATATCCCTGCATCGGTCTTTGATTGAACAAGTTTTGAAGCAGTTAACAGGGCAGTGGCTTCATCCATGTTGAACATAACCGGGGGCAGCTTATATCCTTCCATCAACCGATAACCTGTTCCCGCCTCACCAATTATTGGAACACCACCTTCTTCCAATGCTTTAACGTCACGGTACACGGTACGCAGGCTGATAGAAAATTTATCAGCGATATCCTGCGCTTTGACAAGTGGCCGCGATTGTAATTGAATAAGAATGGCTGCAAGACGATCGATGCGATTCATAAGGGATAAAGATAGTGAATGGTCAATTGTCAATGGGCAATAAGCAATAAGCAATGGGCAAGGGTTGTGGCAGGTGTAATTTATTGTGGTTCTTACCAACTCGATCGTCGGTCTTCGGGTACTTGAACTATTTTTCGCCTGAAAAACTTTACTAATAATAATCCGGCTATAAACCCACCAATATGCGCAGCATAAGCGATACCACCGGCAGCTTCATTGCCACCAAGCTTTCCCATACCGTTTACTACCTGGAAAACAAACCAGATTCCTATTACTAAGATCGCGGACATAGAAACTATTCCAAATAATATCCATACATGTACAGTTCTGCCAGGAAACAAGAGTATATAGCCACCAAGTACGCCCGATATAGCGCCGGACGCGCCAAGACTTGGCACAAGGGTACTTTGATTAAGAAACGAAGCGCTGAATACATGGGCCAATGATGCAAGCACACCACATAACAAATAAAAAAACAGATAACGCCTATGCCCCATTGCATTTTCAAGATTGTCGCCAAATATCCACAGGAATAACAAATTACCGCCCAGGTGAGCCCAGCCTCCATGCATGAACATTGAAGTGATCAATGTTAAATAAACTGGGATAGGAGTGACCTGCAAACCCGGTACCAAGACATCTTCACCTGTAATCGGATGCGGAACTATCCGTGACCTGGTTATGATATCATGTCCTTCAAGAATTTCCGCAGGCACTGTTGAATATCCAAATGTTACGGGAATGCTGTTGCCCATTTCCTGCCAGAACACGAAGGCAAGAATATTCAATATGATCAGCAGGTAATTTATATATGGTGTAATGTGCCGGTCGCGGTTATCGTCGCCTATGGGGAGTAACATCGAGTTTTTAAATTGAATGAGCAAAAGCCATACCCTCTGTAATTTAATATTTTTTAAGGCCGGTACGTTGTTTGCCATCCTAATAAAAACTTTATCTATGAAATCGAAATTCTTATTCAGTGGATTGTTGATGGGTTTATTTGCCTGTACAGATGCGCCAGATAGCTATGACGCAAAGACTACAGAGGCGAAAGATGTAAGTGAAAGTAAAACAGGACAAAAATGGAATGTAAATCTCAGCGACAGCAAGATCGAATGGATCGGTACTAAAGTGAGTGGTTATCATACAGGTATTGTTCCAATAAAGAGCGGGGAAATTCTTGTCAGCAATGGTGAAGTGACGGGAGGAAAATTTGTGCTTGATATTGCTAATATGAATGTAGTGGGACCAAAAGGCTCTGATACCACGAAGAACAAAAAATTACTGGGCCATTTAAAATCAGCCGATTTTTTTGATGTATCAAAACATCCGGAAGGAACTTTTGAATTAACCGGCGTAAAACCATATAAAGGGGAAGCTATTAAGGACACAACTGATGTACGGCAAGAAGAGATCAACGAATATAAAGTAACCGACCCAACACATATAGTGAGTGGCAACCTTACCCTGAAAGGTGTTACAAAGAATATTGAGTTTCCGGCACGCATCACGGTTTCAGGAAATTCTGCTGATGCAATTGCAAAATTCAATATCGATCGTAAGCAATGGGGAATAGTTTATCCGGGTCAACCCGATGATCTGATCAGGGATGAAATTCACCTGGGCATTGCAATAAAAGCAGCGAAATAACAATAACGTTTAATTGTTACTGTTGAATGACGGATCAGCAGTAACAATTTCTTTAAAAGGTCCTGATCTCACTTTACCATCAAAGTATAAGAGGAGTTTGTTACAGCATCGAGCTGGGATGCCGTAACAAATCATAGGAATTTTAAAAACGGAGAGTATTACATATTCTCTTCTCTTTTCTTGTCTGCTTCATCTTTTGACACTTCATCATTTTTATTTGCTTCCTCTTTGATGTTTTGCATCGTTGAAGAAACAGGGCCCCTCATATGTTCCTGCGGATCGGTTGTATGTAATGTTTCGGGATCAGGTTTTAACCCCTGCCCGGGTTGATTCTTTTTTTCTTTTTTGTCCTTTTTATTTGCCATGATGAAAAGATTTAGTTCATTGGTGAAATGTCAAATATCAGGCCGCACATATGTGGATTTATCTCCACAAAGAGTTCGTAATTTTAATGCTTAGCTTTATTTGTAAAACTTTATGACTAATGTATTGGACGTAATTGTTGTTGGCGCAGGTTATTCAGGGTTGTGCGCCAGCTATCATTTAAAAAGATTGGGGTTAGAGCATATTGTTCTTGAAAGAAACAAGATCGGCGATTCATGGCGAACACAACGCTGGGATAATTTCAGGTTTAATTCTACTAATAAACTAAATGTATTGCCGGGAGAAAAAGAACCCGGTGATCCGGACATCTTCAGCACCGCAACAGCTTTTATAAACCAACTTGAACAATATGTTGCAAAGCATCATTTACCCGTTCATGAAAATTCAAAAGTTATCTCTATTGAAAAACCTGCTGAACTTTTTCATGTACAGGTTTTATCAAATGGCGTTACAGAAAATTATTTATCACGCCAGGTATTGGTCGCATCCGGCGCGTCTAATGAAAAAAAGATCCCATCTATCGCAAAAAACATTTCAAAGGAAATCAGACAACTCCACACAAGCGAATACAAAAATGCCGATCAATTAGCGGAAGGCACCGTATTAGTGGTGGGTGGCGCTCAATCAGGAATTCAAATAACTGAAGATCTCGTTCAAGCGGGAAGAAAAGTGTATTTCTCCACAAGCGAAGTAGGCCGGTTTCCGAGGTGGTATCGTGGTCGCGATATTTTTTATTGGTTAAAAGACCTGAAGTTTTATGATGAAAGTGAAGACCAGATCAAGGATCCGAAATTGTTTGATCTTAGGCCACCGCATGTGGCAGGCACAGGAAGTGGAAGAGAAAGCTTGAGTTTGCAATCGTTGGCAAAAAAAGGAGCAGTGATCCTTGGGAAACTCAATAACACGAACGACACCACTGTTTACTTTGAAGCAAATGCAGCAGAACATGTAAAATTTGCTGATGCCTATTCAAGGAAGATAAAAGGAATAATCGATGAATATATCAAAAGAAATAAACTGGAATCACCGTTACCTCACCATGATGAACCCGATAGGGAAGATATTGACGGAAGTTGCGCCTCCTCCATTACTGAGCTTAACCTGGAACAGCATAATATCAAAACAATAATTTGGTCAACGGGATTTAGCCATGATCATAGCTTTATCAAATTGCCGGTCTTTGATGATAAGGGAAAGCTGCTGCATAATCATGGGATTCCGCATTTCCCGGGTCTGTACTTCTTAGGCCATCCATGGTTGCGCAACAGGCGATCAACAATTCTTTTTGGAATATTCGAGGATGTTGAATTTGTAGTGGATCATATGTATAACCATGCGAAGCAAAATTCAACCATCACTTCAACCAGTATTCCTTAAGCATGACAAAGGTCGATCAGCTTATCAGGCAATTTAATTTGAAGCAACACCCGGAAGGCGGCTGGTATACTCAAACGTATAAAAGCAATGAGGTCCTGTCTGCCGCGGCATTGCCACTAAGATTTAATGGTGACAGAACATTTTCAACCGCGATCTATTTTTTATTGGAGAAGGGAAATTTTTCCGCGTTCCATAAAATTAAGAGCGATGAATGCTGGCATTTTTATGCGGGTGACCCCTTGCATGTTTATGTTATTGAACCGACTGGTAAATTAAAGACCATCACCCTTGGAAGCGATTTTGAACGGGGACAAAACTTTCAGTATGTAGTTCCGGCGAATTGCTGGTTTGCAAGCCGGCCTGCACCAAACAGTGAGTATTGTTTTGTCGGTTGCACCGTAGCGCCGGGTTTTGAGTTCGATGATCTTGA
>Ga0075418_10007941_pt1 | contig 11921 bp, 11 predicted proteins | sample SoiMetdeltSBSDD2_FD_81776 | JGI IMG/M metagenome (GOLD analysis project Ga0075418, IMG submission 81776) | Bulk soil microbial communities from a Populus tree surrounding site in Tennessee, USA - Soil MetaG P. deltoides SBSDD2 | ecosystem: Environmental > Terrestrial > Soil > Tree plantation...
CTGATCGGGACGCTCCACGTGGGCGCATTACGATCTGGCAGGATGGCGTCTGGCTTGCTCCCTGGCTTGCTCCCATCCGCAGATCCAGCGGGATCAACGACGGGAACGAGGCATGGGAATATCCTGTCGGGACACCAATCCTGCGACCCACCAGCCCGTGGCACGACGGCCTTCAGGCGGCCAATGCGTTCTGGGGCCCGTCGATTCACTGGAATACCTCCCTCCAGCGCTACGTCATGCTCCTCAATCGGACGCGGGACGAGGCATTCAACAACGAAGGGATTTACGTTTCGTTCGCCGCGACGCTCGACGATCCGCGAGCGTGGAGTGTGCCTCGAAAGATCCTGAACGGCGGAGACTGGTATCCGCAGATCGCCGGCCTGGAGGCCGGCTCGGGTACCGACAAACAGATGGGACGCATCGCGCGGTTCTTCCTCACTGGCCGCTCGACGCGCTACATCGAGTTCACCGGTCGGTAGAACCTCGCGCTTCTTCGGCGCGCGCGCCGGCCAGGATGTTGGCGAGGCTGTAGTTGCCTTCGTGACAGGCATACTCCATCACGAAGCCATCGATCCTCGTCATCGGAACTTCGGCGCTCCACGGTCTGGGCCACACGGTCTGATCGGTCACGGTAAATTGATACGTCAGCACCCGGTCGTCCAGCCGTGTGAAGCGTTCGACGAGCTGCAAGTTTCTGTCGCTCAATCCCGGAAGCCCGAACGTTCCGGTGCCGTTATCCGAGAAGTTGCGTGTTTCGACGACGAGCGTGTTGCCTTCCCAATGCCCGCGCGAGTCGCCGGCCCAGAATCGGAGCCCGTCGCCGAGCCGCGCCCGCCCATCGAGAGGAACGATGCGAGCGTCATGCACCATCTCGTTGACGATCACCACGTATCCGGGACTCTGAAAGACCTGAACCAGATTGTTGTAGGGTCCGGGCACCATCGGTGGACCTGAGTTGAATCCCATGATGCAGCGTTCGGCCAGCGGCAAATCCTTCGCCGAATGACGACGCTCGCGAGCCTCGTCGCGCTGCCGCTGTATCGTCAGCGCCTGCGTCGTCAGCGCGGGTATTCGACCGTCAGGGGGATTGACGACGAGAGACGTTCTTCTGGTCCGCACCAGCCTCCGCCCGTTCGGCTCCCACCACCACCCAAGGTTGTAGATGCCGGGGTCTGTCTCCGATCGCGGCACACCGCCCAAGGATCCAGGAGACTGCTCTTCGGTCTGGAATCGCTGCTGATTGATCTGCTTTTCGAGCGATGCGGCCTCGCTCTCCGTGAGGAACTCTCGTCCGGCGAGTGACGCGGGGCGCTCGAGTGCCGTAATGGTGGTGAAGTCCCAGGTCCCCTGGAGATCGGGATCGCCCCATGTTGTGCGTGATGGCGACTGAGCGGCCCCTGACATCTGAACGAACGTGACGATGGTGACGAGCGCCAGGCCTCGGAGCCCACGTACGAACGCGAGGTAGTGCGTGCGCATCTGATTCCTCCTCGCTAACCACGAAGCCAAACACCACGCGCTGTCAAGCACGCGATGCTCCGGGCGAAGGCCGCGGCTGGTGAGTTCAGCGCGCGTTCCCTCGCAGGGCGCGAGTGAAGGCTGCGAGGTCCCACGTGCGATAGTAGTAGATACGGAGATGGGCTGGTGGAAGCAGCGTGCGGCTGTTCCAGCGGACGATCCGATCGACCGACGTTGCGATCCGATGAAGGCCTCTCCGTGCTCAACTGGCCACCCGCCTCCACGCTGGCCGCCTGCGTGCGGCGTCCGTCATGGTCATCGAGGCGTCATGTCCACGCGTGCATGGAGATTGTAGTGTCATTTCGTTGGTGCGATGTCTGCGGATCGTCGAACCGTTTCGTGTTTGGCGGAGTCGGTGACGTCAGCGCGATGGTCGACCACGACCGGAAGGACCCTCGATGCATTACATCGAGTTCTCGGGTCGATAGGCGGTCCTGTCGACACGGAGTGCGCCATACATGTCCAGGCCCGTGATGCGCGTCATCGTCGTCAACCTAGTGCTGCTCTGTGTGCTGGCCGAAATCGCCGGGCTCGTCGTCTACTATGCCCAGACCGGCGAGCTGTTCTACCTTCATCGCCCGGCCTACGCGTTGATTCCGGAGACGGCGCAAGGCGAGATCACCGCCGATCGCCTGAATCCGTACTTTGGCCCGAGTCACAAGGCCGGGCAGCCGTTTGATTTTCCGGCCGAGCTCCGAGAGGAGGGCCGGCCTGTTCCGCGTCAACTCACCACCAACAACTTCGGGTTCGACTCGCCCTACCGGTTTCCGATCGTCAAGGGCAATCGTGAATTCATCGTCGGCCTCTTCGGTGGATCGGTGGGCGTGTTCTTCTGTCTCGCCGGCGCCGATCGTCTCGTGGCCGATCTGCGGCAGCACGAGTTCTTCAAGGACCGCACGATCGTTCCGCTGTGCATGGCTCATGAGGGTTACAAGCAGCCTCAGCAACTGCTGGTCCTCGCGTACTTTCTCTCGATCGGCCAGACGTTCGATCTGGTGATCAACATCGATGGCTTCAACGAGGTGGCGCTCTCTCCCCTCAACAACGAGCAGGGCGTCGACATTTCGATGCCGAGCGCCTCGCACCTGCTGCCGCTCATCAACCTCATCGATCGGGGGACGCTGACGCCGGAGAAGCTTCGGTCGTTGGCGGCCATCAGCGAGTACAAGGAGCGCCTCAACCGGCTGACGGGGATACTGGAGCGCAATCGCCTGGCATCGGTCGGCGTGCTCCTGAGGCAGTATCGAGTGATGATCGCAAGCCGCTACAACGAGGAATCGAGCCGTTTCGCCACGTTGTCGTCCGCCCGGTCAGACCATTCGCTCGTGAGCGCTATTCCGCCGACCGAGCAGAGGATCGGCGCGATGCTCTACGAGGACATCGCCCGAAACTGGGCGCAGGCTTCACTGCTGATGCGCGACATGCTGGCCGCCCGTGGGACGCCGTACGTGCACGTGCTTCAGCCCAATCAGTACAGCACCCTGAGGGCGTTCACTCCGGAAGAAGCACGAACCGCGCTGAACCCGGCCTCTCCGTACAAGCCTGGCGTGGAGCAAGGGTATCCGGCGCTCCTGGCAGAGGCGGCTTCACGAGGGATGACCCGGCAGTCCGGGTTTCTGGACGCGACACACATTCTCGACAAGGAACCTGCGCAGGTGTATGTCGACAACTGCTGTCACTACACGAGCGTCGGATATCGGCTTCTGGCCGACGCCATTGCCAACGCCGTGATGTCTCTCGATGGTCCGTGGGTCCGTGCCCGTTGAACAAAGAGCAGGTCCGGAAACTTCCGTCAACTCCTTTGACTTTGGCGGAACCGTACCCCGTCACATCCGAAGCAGGTAGAGGCTGGCGCTTCGCAGCATCTGGAGCGCCGACAAGACGACGACGATCACGGCGGATCGACGCATCCATAGCGCCGTGAGCTGCTCACGGCCGGCAATTCCGATGGCCATTGCAATCAGAAGCAGGCCCGGTCCGAGCGCGTACCGATGGCTGGTTCCCATGTCGATGTTCGTGCTCGCGCACATCAGCCAATACACGATGGCCAGCACGAGAACGTTGCGTGCCTCCGGAAGTCGACGAGCGGACACTGCGAGTACGGCGAGCGCCCAGATCAGCGGCAGCCCGTAGGTGCCGCCCCACTGTCCCATCTCCGGCCACAGCATTCGGGTCAGCACGCCCAGATCGAACAGGCTGATCGTAAATCGCATGATGGAGATCGCCGCGTCCGCCAATCCCATCGGGCGGCCGGTGATCGCCATGAGAGGACCGAGGGCGCTCCCATAGGTGCGGAAGTTCTCGATCAGCGTGAAGACGAACCCGCCCGCGAGCGCCCCTGTCGCTCCTCCCGCTGCGAGTGCGGCGATAGCCTTGACATCCCGCCTCCAGATCAGCGTTCCAGCCACGAGAACGACTGCCAGCGGAAATGTGGTGAGCTTGATGGACACAGCGATGCCCGCTAGCCACCCAGCCCATAGAAATTCATGAACGGGCGCTTTCCTCACCCGACCCACCATCCAGGCGAGCACCACAGCCGCGGGCAGCCCTCCAATCAGGTCGTTCTTGATCAGCACGAGCTGGTGGAACACGAGCGGCACCGAGAGCAGCATCACCACCAGCCATCCCGGTGGCACCTGCAGGAGGGTGAGCATCGCCGATGCTGTCAGCGCATACAGAGTCAAGCCCAGGAACCCGTGGTTGCGCACCACCCGTTCGCCGATCACGGGAATGTGCTTCGCGTCGACGATCAGGAACTCGTACAGCCAATTCAGCGAATTGAGTCTCGGGTCGTTTCGATCGACCGTCGGATCGTAGGCGATGGTGCCCGCGCGCTCGATGCGATCCACCCGCTCGAGGTGATACGGATCGACTGGGGTCAGCGGCATGATGTTGTTCAGGAACAGCACGACCGCGCCGATCGCCAGCGCCGCGGGCAGAAGATACCGCCGGTGTGTACTCTCGTCGACGTTCGGACCGAGATGACGGGGGCGCGACGTCCACCACAGGAGCGCGGCTCCGATCGCGACGTTGGGAAGGATTAGCGTGCGAGAGTTCCCGATACCTGCCCAGGTGACGATCTGAATCTCGATCGAGACGAGCGAGATAGCCAGGAAGACCCGTGTCAGGATCTCGAGGGGCGTCCCGCTCCAGACGCGCAGTCCCGCCAGGACCAGCAACGAGTTCACAGGTGCGTTCGATCGTCGACGGTCGGTTCGCTCCGCATGCTCCGTGCAGACTGATGGCGTTCCTTGGACCCGGGGATGTCGAACATTGCAAACAGCTGTGGATTGGCCCGGTTGTACGGCCGTTCACCAGATTCGGGCAGGGCGGGAACCTCCATGCCGAACACGTCGTGATAGAAGGCGAGAGACCGGTCCATGTTCTCCACGAACGACGTGAACGTGCCGGTGCCTATGATGGCCGCAGGCACCTGCCCGATGGCCGTCATGCCCCCAAGTAAGAACAGACCACACACTGTCGCCAGCACTAGAGCGACTCTCGTCGATCGAACCATGTCTCCTCCAGCCGGTGTCCGGCTCACTGCGGCCCACGATAGTGGTCTGGCTGTAGCTGGTCGTGAATCACCCATTCATGACACCGCGGTAAGCACATCCTGCTCATGCCGCTTGCCGTTCCACCAGCCACCGCGGCGCACGTCGCGAATGCGCAGCTGCGCCTCGGCGTGGACACGGCGGACGAACGTTTCTTCGAGGGCGACAGCAGCTTCGGGCTTGGTGACATCGTGAAGCCGGCACAACCCAGACGGATGTGGCACGGCGAACGACAGAAAGCTCCGACCCGCATTGACGCCGTCACGAGTCTCGTCGTTGAGCAGGAAGTAGCTGGCGACACACATTCCGCCGGGCGCGAGCAGGCGTCCGATCTCGCGCACGTACGACTCGACGTCGTCGGGCAGCATGTGCGTGAAGACGGATCCCAAGAAGATGACGTCGAAGGAATGATCCGGGAAAGGAAACCGATACGCCGACGCCGGAACCCGCCCTTGGGGATTGTAGGCACGACTCGCCAGGTCCGCGCGATGAAACCGGAATGCTGGGTGCCGCGACGTGATGGCCCGCTGGCACCAGGCGACCGCCTCGGAATGTATGTCGATGCCGTCGTAGCCGCCGCGCAGATAGCCGATCAGGCCGAGGGCGAGATTGCCAACTCCGGACCCGATGTCCAGCACGCGATGCTCGGGTAGAAGGCCGCGACTCGTCAGTTCAGATCGGGCACCTTCGCAGGCGCCGGCGAATGCATCTGGGTTCCACGTGCGGTAGTAATAGATGCGGAGGTGTGCCGGTGGCAGCAGCGTGTCGCTCCTCCAGCGAAGGATTCGATCAACCGGTGTCGCAAGACGATAAATGACCTGTCGTGCCCAACTGGCCGCTCGTTTCCAGGCGGGGCGTGCGCTTGCAGCGTTCGTCATCGGCGGAGTCGTCTCGGTACCAGACCTTCCTAAGGATCGCCAGAATTCCCCACGCATTATTACCGAACTACACTCGGGCTGATGGTTGCGCACGTCAAAGCCCGCTTCATTCCGCCGATGTTGCTGCTCTCGACGGATCGCCTGCCCGATGAACCGGCGAAATGGGAATACCAGCTGAAGCTCGACGGGTATCGGGCAATCGCATTCAAGACCGGCGGAAGGATTCATCTGCGTTCCCGTAACGACAACGATTTCGCTACGCGGTATCCGGCTGTCGTGCGAGGACTCGCAAAGCTCCCGGACGAAACAGTGATCGATGGCGAAATCGTCGCACTCGATGAGGGTGGGAGACCATCGTTCAATGCTTTGCAGAACTTCCGCGGGTCTCATACGCCGATCGTCTATTACGTCTTCGACGTGATCGTTCTCTCGGGTCGCGACGTGTCGGCGGAGCCACTCACGGTCCGCCGGGGGCTGCTCGAGCGCCAGCTTCTACCCAAGCTCGCCGAGCCCGTCCGCTACACCGGCGTGCTCGAGGCCAGTCTGCGCGACTTGATGCACGCCGTGAAGTCGCAGGGTTTCGAGGGCCTGGTCGCGAAACGGCGCAATAGCCGCTACGAGCCCGGTCTGCGCTCTGGTGCCTGGATGAAGATGCGAATCAATCGCGGTCAGGAATTCGTGATCGGCGGCTACACGATCGGGACCAGGGCGTTCGATGCTTTGGTCATCGGCTACTACGAGGATGGTCGCCTGATGTATGCCTCGCGCACGCGCAACGGATTCACTCCAGCCCTCCGCCAGCAGTTGTTCAAGAAATTGCGAGCTCTCGAAGTTTCTGAATGTCCGTTCGTCAATCTACCGGAAGCGAGGAGCGGTCGATGGGGGCAAGGATTGACGAAAGAGAAGATGGCCGTCTGCCGCTGGCTGAAGCCGGTGCTGGTGGGGCAGTTTGAGTTCGTCGAATGGACCGCCGATAACCATCTTCGTCATACCAGGTTCATCGGCCTGCGTGAGGACAAACCCGCTCGAGAGGTGAAGCGGGAATAGCAGTTAGCCAACCCCGGGTGGCTGTCACTAAAACGAGGGTCCCCCAGCGAATACGGGCGGGCCTGTGTTTCCACCGCCCCAACGCGCGGGAGCGCCCACTCCGACGCCCATGCCGCCTCCGGAGTCGCAACTCGAAGACAGCAGTGCCGCGATCACGATGAGCGCAAGAACGAAACCGCGCCGAGAGAGGTTCAGGTCGCTCATGATGAACTGCTCAGAACGGATACTTCTGTAGCGCAAGTGGCGCACCGTCGGGATCTGCGACAACGACGAGCGAGCCGTTCCGACGCTCGGCTGCCGCCGGCACGAGGATACGACCGCCCAGGCCAGGAACCCGCGCCGCCAATCCGGCCGGGTCACTGACGAGTACGTAGGGTAACCAGTTCGGCTCGACGTCCGTGGTGGTTGCCGGCAGCTGGAAGAGACCAGCGTGACCGCGTGTCTTCCGGAGAACGTGGTACTCGACGGCCAGGTGTGTGTCCGTGATCGTCGAATCGTACCCGGCGAGACGTTTGTAGAACGCCAGCGCCTGCGTCGCGTCTCGGGCGAGGTACTCCTGCCAGAAGAAGTGACCTAATACAGGCTGCGGTTGGTCGGGCACGTTACGCCGGAGGTGCGCGAGTCCCAAAGGAGCACCTTGCGGATCGGCCACGACGGCGGCTCGTGCAATCGATGGCACCTCTCGAGGTTCGAGGAGAACCTTTCCGCCACTTGATTGGACGAAGGCAACCGTCTTGTCAACATCGTCGACCGACATGAAACTGATCCACTGTGCGCCGGCGCCGTCGATCGCGCTGACGTCGACAATACCAGCGACCGACTCATTGGCCATTCGCGCGAGGACGTATGGTCTGCCATTTCGTTTGGTGTCCTCGAAGCGCCATCCAAGCAGCTCTCCGTAAAATCGTTTGGCACCGCTCACGTTCGTGCTCATGAGGTCATGCCATACGAAGCGGCCCGGCTCCACGGGATCGGCCGCGGCCACTGAGGTCGGCGCCTCTGGTACCCCGAGGGGCACCATCACAACAGCCGCGATGCTCAGTGGCAACGCGACGAGCCATTTCTGAATCATGATGCTCAACATCTGGCCAGCCAGGTTCTTCCCGTACTGGTGAGTCGATGCAATCGCAGATCCGCCCTTAAAGCGGCGTGATCATTGAGGGCTAGCGTGCGAGGCGTTGGAGGCTCTCAGGAGACCCGCGGTCTGTCGTGGGCTCTGCGGTTCATGTGGTGGGTGGGGCTGCGGCGGCCAGATTGCTCGCCGCCGGTCGCAGACGGGACTACTTGATATGCGGCCCCATGTGGGCGGTGGACTTTTCGTTCTCGTTGCAGATGAACTCGAAGAGCTCGGTTCCGAGCATGCGCCGCGCGTTGGTTGTCACGGTCCACGGCTTGGTGTAGTAGGTGGGGTCGGTGATGGTGAGCTCGATTTCCAGTCGTCCAAAGTTCGGGCGGCGGAATTTTTCGATTACCGTCAACTTGTCGCTGGTCGGAAGACCGCCGTGATCCAGCCACTGCTTGCCATTGTGTCCTCTCGTCTCGACGACGAGGACATCTCCCTCCCAACGGCCTTTGGAATAGCCCAACCAGCTCGGATTCAAGTCCTCAGCGAACTCCCGGCCATCAAGGTGCACCTGTCGCCACAGATTGAACGCTTCGTAGACCAGGACCACGAGCTTGTCGGTCTGGACGATTTTGAAGGGCACCGGCGCCGAGTTGATCTTTGGCACGCCCTGCGGCAAACAATGCGCATCGGGCTCTGTGTACCCTAGCGTCCCGTCCTCCCGCGTCTTGTGGATCCTTCGCGCTTCGTCCGTCATCGGCACGTTCGCGAGACCAATATCCTCGGCGAGGTTTCGGAAGTACCGCATGTTCGGCTGGTAGATCCCTGACAGATCGGGCTTGCCGTCAGACGTTCGCGGCGCGGGAGCCGACATGTTTGGCTTGCCATCGGGCCCAAGCGGGACGCCATCCGCCGGGAGGTTGCGCCACTGCGCGCTCGCCGGAACCGCCAACAGCAGCAGACCTATCGCCACGGCTCCAATCGTGTGTTGCATTGTGCGGAGTATTGTCCTGCACCGGGTACACGAGGTGTCAAGTCACCCAAACACGTCATGCAGCCAATTAGGAATCACCGGGCCGCGTAGGTCTTAGCGAATCCGTTTCGCCCGTTGGTGACGATGAAGCTTCCGTCAGGCTTGACCGAGGCGCGAATCCAGTGACCCTTGCAGTCGGCCGACTCTTCGAAGTTGGCGATCATGTCTTCGGTCGTGTTCGACGCCTTGTCCTTCTCCAAGAGAGAGAGGTGTCCCTGCCAGATGCCCTCGATTCCGGGCGTCGCGGCGATTCGTTGATAATGTCGAGTCAACGCTTTGGGAGAGCCGGCCGACGCACCGCCCAGGCCCTTGCGGGGTCCGTTGTTGACGATGACCACCTGCGGCTTGATGGCATGAAGAAGTCCAGGCGCGCCGGCGCCGTCGAGCGCTCCGTGACGTCCGGCCTGCCAGATGGTGACCGGTCCGAGCCGGTTGACCGGGCAGGCTAACTCCATTTCCTTCTCCCAATCGAGATCGGCGAGATCAAGAAAGCGGAATCTGCCGTACGTGAAGAGCGCGCCGACCATGAACTGGTTTTCGGGACCTTCAGGTGGCCTGTTCTCGGCCGACGCACAGAGCGGATTTGGTCCGCCGCCTGGGAGCGGTTTCGTGACGAGCTGTCCGTTCGATGCGACCACATCGATCTGCACGCCTTTGAGCGGGATCGTGTCACCGGCTTTCAGAATCGTCCTCTTCGCTGCACACGCATTGAGGTAGATGTCTCGCCACTTCTGATTCGCTGGCTCGATGAAGTCTCCGCGATCGAAACACCTGTCGATGGGCACCAGCTTCGCCAGTTCCTGCAGTCCGCCGGCATGATCGGCATGGAAATGACTGAGGACGAAGTAGTCGATCTTCTTGAGTCCAGCCTGCTGAACAACGGCGGCGATTCGCTTGCCGTCCCGACCGTCGACTTGCCAGCCGGCGTCGTACAGCAATGATTCTCCCGAAGGCGACACCACCAGCGTCGCGGCGCCACCCTCGACATCGATCCAATAGATGTCGAGCGTGCGGCTTTGCGCGCGTGGATGTCCGGGCAGAAGCAAGAAGAGTGTGACGAACCAGATCGGCCGCGAGGTAATTTTCAACATCAGCCCACTCCAGCTGTTTACGCGTCGGGTCTTTGCGCCACCTCCTTCTATCACCTGTTCTGCCTCCAGGCCACTGCAGACTGACTGGTGTGTCAGGCATAGAATGGTTTGATGGGGTGGTGGCTATGCCTTCGCGAATGATTCCTTATCTGCTCGCGTTCGTCGCGGCAGTGCTTCTCGGCGCGTCGCCTCTCGCTGCCCAGTGGTTGAAATATCCCAGCGCGGGCATTCCTCGAACAGCAGACGGTAAGCCGAACCTGTTTGCGCCCACACCGAAAGCCTCCGATGGCAAACCTGATTTCTCCGGAATGTGGCTCACCGATAACCCGGTGCCATGTGCACAGAGCGGCGGGCAGGATTTCCTTGACTGCGGGATCGAACTGCCGATCTCACGGGAAGGCATCAACATGGGTTGGAGCCTGCCGGGAGGCTTGCCCTACCAGCCGTGGGCAGCTGAGCTGGTCAAGAAACGGACGGACGAACAGGCCAAGGACGATCCACATGCGCGCTGCCTGCCCGACACGTTTCTCCGCTCGTACGGCTTGCCTCACATTCAGAAATTCATTCAGACGCCGGGACTTCTTGTGATGCTCGATGAGATGAACGCAAGTTACCGCCAGGTGTTTACCGACGCGCGCCCACTTCCGGATGATCCGGTGCCCGCCTGGAATGGGTACTCATCTGGTAGGTGGGAAGGCGACACGCTCGTCGTCGATTCGATTGGGTTTCGAGATGATCTGTGGCTCGACTTGAGCGGCAGCTTTCTGACCGACGCAGCCAAAGTTCGTGAACGGATTCGCCGACCCGACTATGGGCATCTCGAGATCGAAGTGACAGTCGACGATGCGAAGGCCTACACAAAGCCGTGGACGGTCACGTTAAAACAGCGGATCGTTGTCGACACGGAGCTCGTCGATGAGATCTGCCTCGAGAATGAGAAGTCGGTTCAGCGCATGACAGGAAAGCCGTAGATCCTCGTGCGGGATTCTACGTAGCTGTACGAGTCTCTCTCTCCAGTCGTTTTAGACATGAAATGACTGGTCTTGCCAACGGCGTCGGCCAAGTCGAATCTGACTCCTCGCGTTCCGTGGCGCTGTCGTCGCTTCCAACTGGAACGCTGATCACCCTCCACACCAGAAACACGTGCTACCGGATGCAGGTGCTGGATGGGTCCGCAGGACGCGTGGTCGTCACGGGAGGCGTGCTCTTCCCTGCGAGCACGGAAGTCGAGGTGATCGGTGCAGTCGACGACGAGGGCGTGCGAGTGGGATGGATGGTCGAGGGCCTTCGCGTCGAGCTGTCGACCTCTCATGGCCCGATTCTCACGTCGATGGTTGTGACGCTTCGCGTCGAGGTTGATACGACCACGTCTGCGTCGTCCACATCTTTATCGGGCCAGCGCGAAGGCCAAGGCGACCAGGGCGACCAGTAGCGCGAATACGCTGGTCATTATGACGGCTGGCGCCGTCAGTTGTGTGAAGCGCCAGCGGGCGAGTGGCAGTCCACGTTCGAAGTCGGCTGCCAATGGCTGCACGTCCATCAACGACTGGCGCATGACCCGTTTCCCGGCAAGCACCTCGCGAATGCCTTGAGTGAGATGGTGCTGGTGAAGTGCCTTGAATGCTTCGTTGCCGGGCTCGGCTGCTGCGGCCATGGCCGCCTTGAGCACGGCGTTTCGAATGTCCCCGCCGCTGGCTTCGAATTGCTCCGCCAAAGCGCGGAAATCGACATCAGCAC
>Ga0075418_10007942_pt1 | contig 11919 bp, 10 predicted proteins | sample SoiMetdeltSBSDD2_FD_81776 | JGI IMG/M metagenome (GOLD analysis project Ga0075418, IMG submission 81776) | Bulk soil microbial communities from a Populus tree surrounding site in Tennessee, USA - Soil MetaG P. deltoides SBSDD2 | ecosystem: Environmental > Terrestrial > Soil > Tree plantation...
ATGACCCCACCGGCCCGACGGTTCGAACTTGATCAAGAAATCGAGCAAACCGGTCTGCGCGGTTTCACCCGGTGCCGAGGCGATCGAGTACGGCACGCGCTCGCTGCGTTCCGCGACGCCGATGAGCGCAGCCTGACCGGCTTCGTACGGAAACGACTTCCCTTCGAGATCGAGGCGAACGATCCGGGTCGTGGGGGTAGCGGAGTGAACGAAGGAAACGGGCAGAACGAGAGGCACGGGTTTGAGACTTGAAAGTCTGAACTGGAAGTTTGAACCTTGAAACTTGAACGCTGACGTGTAAGCTCGAACCCTGAAGACTAAGTATGAAGGATTTCCTTCACACTTCAGACTTTCACGCGCAAGGTCAAAGGATTCCCGCCGCGGATTGTTGGATGTCGGTGTCGCCGAGAGTCGGAAGGCCTGCGGCGCGACGATGATCCTCTTCCCGCGCGCGGCGCTTACGCTCAGCCTTGTTCTGGTACATGCGGCTGTCCGCGGTGGCGAGCAACACCTCGTATGAATCGCCGTCGTGGGGGAAGATCGCCGTGCCGATGCTGACGCCGATGCTCAGGCGCTTTCCGGGTCGCGCTTCGAAGATCACGGCGTCGATGCTGCGCTGCAGCTCGTCGCGTTTCTGCTCGGCCTCGTCCGCGCCGCAGCCCGACATCACGACGATGAACTCGTCGCCCGCGTAGCGGACGCAAATATCGTACGGGCGGATCGTCGTGCGGAGCACGCGGGCGATCTCACAGAGCGCCCGGTCGCCGACGTGATGGCCGTGGTTGTCGTTGATCTCCTTGAAGTTGTCGAGGTCCATGACCATCAGGGAGATCTCTGACTGCAGGCGTTCGGCGCGAGCCAGCTCGCGCGTCAACTGCATGAAGAGATAACGCGTATTCGGCAGGCCGGTGAGCGGATCGGTCAGCGAATCCGACTGCGTCTGTTCGAACAGGATCGAGTTCTTGATGACGGCGCCGGCCTGCTCGGACACCCGATCGAGCAGCCGGCGGTGATCGTCGCGGTAGAAGCCAGCCTCGGTGTGATAGACCGATAGCGTCCCGATGAACTGATCGTTGAACAGCAGCGGACACACCAGCGCAGACTGCAGCGTCGTCGTCGCTGTGATGCCCGCGGCTTCGAGATCGGCGCTCGGCCGCGCGTTGACGAGCGGCCGCCTGTTGCGCGCCACCCACCCCGTCAAGCCCTCGCCGTTACTGACGGCGATCTGCTGGATCACTTCGGCGTCGATTCCGGAGGCAAAGCGGCAGCGGAGCGTTTCGCTTTCTTCGTCGAACAGGAACAGGGCCGCGCACGAGAAGGGCACGAGGTTGCTCAGCTTTGCGGCGATGAGCGCCATCGTGTCGGACACGCCGAGGCTTGTGCCCATCGCTTGGGCGATCTCGTAGAGCGCGTAGATCTCACGATGTGCGAGCGCGATGTCCTCGAAGACGTTCTTCTTCGGCGTTTCGATCGATAAACCAGTCGCCGGTCGGCCCGGGGACTGGCCGGTGACGTCCGCCGACGACTTGCGAATCGCGAGCTCGAGGCGGGCCGCCTGTTCCTGAAGCGACGGCAGCAGCTCGATGAACTTGCCGACGACGGCCGGATCGAGGCCTTTGCCGGACTCCTGCTTGAGCAGTCCGATAGCAGCTTCGAAGCTCATGGCTTTGTGGTACGGACGTTCCGCCATCAGGGCGTCGAAGTAATCGACGACCGAGAGGATACGCGCGCCGAGCGGAATCTCTTCCCCCTTGAGTCCTGTGGGATAGCCTTTGCCGTCCCAGCGTTCGTGGTGGCTCAGGATCAGCGGCGCGACCGGATACGGGAACGGCACCGAGCTCACGATGTCGGCGCCGACCTTGGGATGCGCACGGATCTTTTGAAACTCCTCGGGCGTGAGCGGACCAGGCTTCGAGAGGATGTGCTCGGGAACCGCCAGCTTGCCGATGTCGTGCAGCAGCGCTGCTGTTTTCACGCCCTGCACATCGTTGTCGGACATCCCCATCGCTTTCGCGACCGAGGCGGCGTACAACTGCACGCGCCGGATGTGTGAGTGCGATGTCTGATCCTTCGCGTCAATCGCCAGCGCGAGTGCTTCGATCGTTGCCAGATGCAGGTCCGCCATCTCGCGAACGTGCCGCTGCTCGTCTTCGATGCGTCCCAGATAAACCTTGTACGTGCGGTAGGTGAGATAGAGCGGTGCCAGCACCAGCGGCGTGATCCACTGAGCCGACACCTCCTTGACCATCCAGCTCGAGATCGCGGCCACGCCCGCGCCGACGAAGTAGCTCGGGGCGCTCCAAATGAAGTTTTCGTTCCAGACCTTGAAGACCGACTGCCTGGTCGAGAGAGCAATGGCCGTCGCAATGGCGAGCGTGTTCACCACGAAGTACGTGGTGGCTGCGCCCACAAGAGGCTTGGGCAAATCCGGGAGGTGCAAATCGGCAGGCGGGCCGCCGAGATAGGCGTAGGCAAAGCCGGCGGCCTGTACCGTGATGACCAGGCAGGCCATGCTGAAGAAGGTTCGATGCAGCGGGTTGCGTTCTTTAATCCTGAACGTGCACTGGCTGTAGGCGCTCGCGAGCGCCACCACCATGGTCTCGTTCGGTCCAAGGAGCAGCAGCGACGCGAAGTCCACCGCGTACGAAACCGACATGGTCGAGCCGCTGCGGGCGAGCGGCAGATTGACCTTGAAAATCGAGGTGACGACCGAGAGCACGAGCAGCACGAGGAACAGCCACATGCGGCCGCGGTTGAAGAAGATTTCCTGCGGGAAGAACCACAGCAGCATCGCCGCGCCGAGCGCGATGATCGAACCCACGTAGAGGCGGGCGGCGAGCGGCAGCTCTTTCATTCCCGCGGCCTCTCGGTCCTAAGGCCAACGTCGATCGGCTCGCCTTCGACCGAACTTTGATCGCCCCATGTGACACCGAGAGCCCAGGCGTTTGCACGCGCATTCAGTAGCGCGCCGGAGACCACACGGTTACCCCAGATAATGTGGCGGCTCCAGCGGACGGGATCAGACGTGAGTTCACCGGGCGAAGCGACGCCGGCAAACGCGCGCGCCAGAGCAACCGCGCCGCGCGCGTTGAGGAATCCGGCACCCTGCGTGAGCGTATCCACGCCAGACCGCGATTCAGCAGTGAACTGCAAGATGGCCTTGACCGCGTTTGGAGTTAACGCGGGATTCGCCTCGAGCATGAGCGCGATCGCGCCCGTGACGACCGGCGCAGCCATGCTCGTGCCGGTGAGGGCCATGTACGGTTCCGGCGGATTTGCTCCGCGCCGCGCCGGTCCGTTAGCCGCATACAGTGCGCTCGAGGTCTCGGACGTCGATTCGATGGCTACGCCATGGGCCACGATGTCTGGCTTGGCCGCGCGGTCGATTGCAGCCGGGCCGCGCGAACTAAACTCGGCGACGACGTCATCTGCGCGATCGACGGTGCCGCGATCGTTGGCTGCGCCGACGGTGAGCACCCACGGCGCGTTGCCGGGCGACGTAACGCCGCCGTACTCGGCGGCGCCTGCGGCCGTCAAGCCGCGATTGCCCGCGGCAGCAACCACCACGATCCCCGCATCAACCGCGCGCTTCGCCGCAAGGGTCAACGGATCCTTTGTGTACGACTCGTACACGCCCGCCGCTACGGAGAGATTGATCACGCGGATGTTGTAAGTGATGCGGTTCGCGATGGCATAGTCGATTGCCGCGATAACGCTGCTCGTGTACCCGTTGCCGCTGACGTCGAGCGCCTTCAACACGACGAGATGCGCCCCCGGCGCGATGCCGCGCCGCGACGAGCCGTCGCTTCGGCTCGACCCCATCCCGGCGATGATCCCGGCCACGTGCGTGCCATGGCCGTAGTCGTCGTACGGCGATGTCTGCGCGTTCACGAAATCCGCGAAATGCACGACTCGCCCGTCGAGATCCTGGTGCATCCCGGTCACGCCCGAGTCGATCGTCGCGACGCCGATACCCGAACCGTCGACGCCGAGAAAATCAGCAACCCACCGCGCGCCAATGGCCGTCGCGGTCCGGTCCATCGTGTCGCGCACGGCGCGGTCCAGGCTGATCCCTGCCACGTCCGCCTGGCTTGCCAGCCAGTCGAGCGCCCGATCCGGCACGCGGGCCACCTGCCCGCCCAGCGAGCGGAAGTAGGGCCCGGCGACACCGCCAACCGAGGCGATGAGCAGGGTCGCCGGGCCACCATCGGTCGTGCGGATGATGACCCGCGACGTCCTCTGCGCTTCGCCAGGCGCGCTCTCCGCGTGCGCGCGGCGCAGCAGCGCGCTATCAAGCCTCGCGTCCCCCTCATGACCCGCTGCGTGAACGACGCTGACGGCACACGTCAGCACCACTCCCGCAACGACGAAGACTCTTCGAATCATGTGAGGACCAGGGAACTTCGGCCATCTTGCAAGTCATGCGCCGTGACTTACAAAAATCGACCTCTAAGATGTAAATCGCTGATGAGCTTGTAGTTAGTGATTGCTTGCGAGGGGTTCGTCTGCGATCCGTGCGCGCCGGATCGCGCACAAAGTGTTCCGTTTTAGTTCAGCCGCGCACCCAACCCTGTAAGTCGCCTGAAAAACCCCGCCAAATCGCGGCCTTATAAAGAGCGACGTGTTCGATTTTTGGACGATCTGGCTTCGCCTTCCAGCCCGTACTCGACAATTTTCCGATAAAGGGTGCCGCGGCTGATTTCCAGAACGCTGGCCGCCTGTTTCTTATTCCACTGAACGCTTTCCAAAACACGCACGATGTGGGCACGTTCCGCTTCGGCGAGGGACGGCAGCCGTTCGCGCGACGCCTCGACCGGCGTTTCGGCAGCGTGCAGGAACTCGATATCACCGGGCCGGATGACGCGGCCGGGCGACGAGAGCGCCGCCCGCGAAACGGTGCTTTCCAGCTCGCGTATGTTCCCTGGCCAGTGATACTGCAGCAGCAGGTCGATGCCCTCCTTCGAGAAACTCTTGCCATCGAGCGGCAGACCGTTCGCGGCGCAGTAGCGCGCGAGGAAGCGTTGGGCGAGCACTGGAATGTCGACCGTGCGCTCGCGCAGCGACGGCAGGCGAATCGAGAACGCGTTCACGCGATAGTACAGGTCTTCGCGGAATCGCGAGTCGCGCACGAACTGCTCGAGCGGCCGGTTCGTGGCGGAGATCAGTCTGAAGTTGACCTCGATCGAGGTGTTGCCGCCAAGGCGTTCGAAGCGGCGCTCCTCGAGCACGCGCAGGAGCTTCGCTTGCGCGACGATCGACAAGTCGCCGATTTCATCGAGGAAGAGCGTGCCGTTGTTGGCTAATTCGAGCCGGCCCGGCTTGCGATCGTGCGCGCCGGTGAATGCGCCCTTTTCGTAGCCGAAGATCTCCGACTCGAACAGGGTATCCGGCAGCGCGGCGCAATTGACCGCTTGGAACTTGTTCGTACCGCGGCGGCTGAGTTCGTGAATCATCCGCGCCACGACTTCCTTGCCCGATCCCGTCGGTCCGAGAATCAGCACTGAGATGTCGGACTTCGCCGCGGTTCGGATCCACTCGAACACGACGAGCATCTTCTCGTCGCGCCCGATCATCTCGCGGAAACGCTGAACGGCCGGAGAGCGGTCCTCGTGGCTGACGGTTGCGCGCCGCTCCAGGAACTGATCGAGGAGATCGCGCAACGCCTCTTGCTCGGGCTGGATGTAGGCGTACCGCGGCGGTCCGCCGCCCGCGATGCGCTGGGCGAGCCCGAACGCGACGAGCTCGCGGATGCAGTTGTCGACGTCCAGCCGCATGCGGCCAAACGTCTGCATCAGCGCTTCGACGTCGAATGCCTCTTCCGGCCTCGCGCAGAGAAACCGGAGCAGCGCCGCGCGCAATGGGGATTGCACCAGCGCTTGAAATCGCGCCTCGAGATCGGTTGATTCAGCTCGACGGCCTGCCGCGGACAGGTTCTCCACGTCCCTCCCAGGAATCGTTACGCGCCCTCGACCCGCGCCGCTACATTGCCCCGGCCGCGGTAGTACTCGGTCTGGTACTCCTCGATCAGCCGCTTCATCTCGAGGGCGTCCGCCTTCTTGTGCCCGTGACACCTGACGGGACTGATCCCGCCGGAGCTTTCTATCAGGACGTCCGAAAAAAACAGGTTGCGGTCGATGAGCACCGAGGCGATGTGCGAGACATGCATCGAGTGCTCGCGGCCGCCGACCATCTCCGGGGTAAAGTGCACGACGCTCGTCGGCGTCACTGCCACCTGCGTGGGAAACAGGAAGTTCCCACGACTGAAGCGGCTCGCCCGAAACACGTGGTTTCCGGCAATCTTCCGCCCTTTCGCCCAGAAAAACGCGATTGCCGCCAGTCCAAGGGCAAGCACCGCCAACAGGGCGATCCACACGACGTCAGGAACCGACCCCGTTCCCTCAGGCATGGTGCAAGTCTACGGGATTTTCCAGCGAAGGCGAGGTACGTTCGCTCCGAAGCCGCCCGCTGTCAAGGCTTTTCGGCCGATCCGCCAACGTTCTGCAGCCAAACTGCGCACTGCCGGACCGGGTTTGCTATGCTGGCTCTCCTATGCCCCACCGCGCGCCCGGCGCCCCAGCGAACTCGCCGAAGAACTACCTGTCAGGCAAGCCCATCAAGTATTACCGGCCGCGGGGCAGCGCGGAAGTGCGTGACCTGATTGACGGCGGGTTCCAGGCATTCAACGCCGGGCGGCTCTCGGAAGCGTGCCACATCTTCACCGAGAAGATGCTCGCGCCAGAAAACGACACCACGATTGGCCTCACCATCGCCGGCGCGATGACGCCGGCCGGCCTGGGCGGCTGCCTGATCGAGTTGATGGATCGCGGGCTGATCGACTTCATGATCAGCACTGGCGCCAACCTCTATCACGATCTCCACTACGCGTTGAACTTCACGCTCCATAGCGGCTCGCCGTTTCTCGACGACGTGGAGTTGTACGAGCAGGGCATCATACGGATTTACGACGTGCTGTTCCCTGCGACGGTGCTCCTCGAAACCGACGCGTACATCCGCGACTTCCTCGTGAGGACGAAGCTCGCTGGTCCGGTTTCAACGTCCGAGTTCCACTACGCGCTCGGCCACGACCTGCTCGATCGCTACCCCGGTTGCGAGGACTATTCCGTCGTCGCGCGCGCGGCCCTCGCCGGCGTTCCGATTTACACGTCGTCACCGGGCGACAGCTCGATCGGCATGAACATCGCCTACCACGAGCTGATGAACGGCGGAACGCTGATGATCGATCCGAACAAGGACGTGAACGAAGTCTGCGCGATCATCCTGGCGGGCAAACAGAACGGGTGCGTGATTCTCGGCGGCGGATCGCCGAAAAACTTCTACCTGCAGGGTCAGCCGACGTTGTGGGAAGTGTACGGAATCCCGAAGGGCGGCAACGACTACTTCATCCAGATCACGACAGACCAGGTCGTGTGGGGCGGCTTGTCGGGTGCGACGCCGTCGGAAGCGGTCAGCTGGGGCAAAGTGAACCCGGGCGTTCTCCCAGACACGGTCGTCGCGTACTGCGATTCCACGATCGCGTTTCCTCTGTTCAGCGAGTACGCTGTGGGATCGAACAACGGCCGCCGTCAGCGCCGCGAGCTAATGCGGCACAAGGATCGCCTCGTCGCCGACTTACTGCGCCAGGCGAGGGACGCACGGAACAAACAGCCCATCAGCCCAGCCGAGGAGCCTGCAGAGATCGATCGACACAGGTAAATGGGCACGCTCTCGTCAGAACTCGGGCCACACGTCGCGCGTACCGCCGCGGAGCCGCGCATCTACGCCGACGCAAACATCCCCAGCGGGGTCGTCAACTACATGCGTACGACGCTGGGGTGGGATGTGTTGTTCGTGCTGGAACACGATGAGCTGCGGCGCGCGCCTGACGTCCACCACTATCGCCTGGCGCGGCAGCTCGGGCGCACGCTACTGACGCTCGATCGCGACTACACCAACGATCGCCGGTTCCCGCCGCATGAGAGCCCCGGCGTGATTGTGTTCAGTGCGCCCGACGAGCGCTGGCTGTGCAAGCTGCTCAAGCAGGCGGACGAGCGGGTCTTCCGCTCCGGCAGCGTCAATGGTCCTCCGCTCGAGGGGCAGAAGCTGCACTGGCAAATCGACGCGCCACCACGATGATTTTCCTTCGCGACGCCGACGTCGTGCTGCCCGATCGTGTACTGAGTCCTGGAACCGTAGTCATCGACGGCGATCGCATCGTCGACGTGCTGGCGAACTCGAGCGCGTCATCGACAGGCGATGTGAGCTTCGATCTGCGGCATCACACCGTCGTGCCGGGGTTCGTGGACGTTCACGTGCACGGCATTCAAGGCACCGATGCGCTCGACGGTGGTTCGGCAATTGAAACGATTGCCTCGCGTCTTCCGCGCTTCGGCGTCACCGCGTTCTGTCCCACATCGGTCGCGTGCTCTCCCGACGACTTGCGCGCTATGCTCGCGGCGATCCGCGCCGCGCGGTTGCGGCCCCGAGCAGGCGCATCGCGCGTGTTGCCCGCGCATCTCGAGAGCAACTTCATCAATCCTGATTACCGTGGGGCCCAGCCGCTCGACTGTCTGCGCCGGCCCTATGCTCCTTGCGAGGACGGTGATTACGCCGGCGAGGACATCCTGCGCGAGATCGAGGCGGCGCGACCAGACGTTGGCATCGTCACGGTCGCGCCCGAGATCGACGGTGCGCTCGATCTGATTCGCGATCTGTCAGGCAAAGGTCACAAGGTGTCGCTCGGACACTCAGGTGCGACGTACGAACAGGCGCTTGAAGGGATCTCGGCCGGCGCGGCTCAAGCAACGCATCTCTTCAACCGCATGACGCCGATCGGGCATCGAGCGCCGGGCCTTGCCGCTGCCGTCCTCGAGCATGATGCGATCACGGCCGAAATCGTGTGCGACGGTGTTCACGTGCACCCGTCGATGATTCGCGTCGCCATGTCAGCCAAGTCGCCGTCCCGTATGATGGCGATCACTGACGGAACCGCGGGCGCCGGACTCGCGCCCGGCGCCAAAAGCGTGTTGGGCGGCCGGACCATAACGGTCAGCGACGCCGCGTACCTGGACGATGGGACGATTGCCGGCAGCGTGCTGACCATGGATCGGGCGTTCGGCTTGCTGGTCAGCGTCATGGGGTTGAGCTTCGTGGATGCCGCTACGGTGTGCGCCACGACACCAGCCCGAGCTTTGGGGCTCCAGGGCTTCGGAGTAATCGCCGCCGGGGTAACGGCCGACATTACTGTTCTGACACGCGAACTTACGGTCGCCCAGACCTGGATCGGCGGCCAACTCGTGTACGAAAGGGGCTGATTTCCGGAACGCCCTCACGGCGAGACCCGTCTATGCCACCGATGAGGTTTTCTGTCGTTACAGGGGCGCTAATCGGGGCCTCGGTCCTGGGCTCGGCCTGTGTGGTCAGCGTGGATTCCCAGGGGCAAATCGTCCGGGAAGAAAAGCGCTACACGGTCAAAGGCACACCCGAACTCAGGCTGACGACGTTCGATGGTTCGATAGAGATTCAGTCCTGGGACAAGCCGGACGTGGCGATCGACATCGAAAAGCGCGGTGCGACCCGCGAGGCGGTCGACGCGCTCGAGATCAAGAGCACCCAGGAAGGCGATCGAATCGAGCTCGAAGTCAAACGTCCTCGCTCCGAAAACTTCACCGGCCTCGGATTCCACCTCTCCGCCAGCGCCCGCCTCATCGTCTCAGTTCCCCGTGATGTCAACGTGATCGCTCGAACCGGTGACGGTTCGATTCAAATCGAGCGCGTCACCGGCCGGCTCGAACTGCGAACCGGTGATGGCAGCATCCGCGCGTCGGATGTCGGCGGCGAGCTGATTCTCGATACCGGCGATGGATCGATCACGGTCGAAGGGGCGCGCGGCAGCCTTGATCTCGATACGGGTGACGGCGGCGTGAACGTTGCCGGCCGGCTCACGCGTGTCAAGCTGCACACCGGCGACGGCTCCATCGTCTACCGTGCCGAGCCGGGCAGCGAGATGTCCGACAACTGGGAGATCACGACGGGCGATGGCGCTGTGACGTTGTATCTGCCTGCCGGCATGAGCGCCGAGCTCGATGCGCATACCGGCGATGGCGGGATTCGCAGCGACCTGCAACTCGTCACCGAAAACGATTCGGACAACAAAGAGAACCGCCGCACGCTGCGCGGCCGCCTTGGTGGCGGCGGCAAGCAGATTCGGATCAGAACGGGCGATGGGACGATCCGGCTGAGACCGTCGTAATTATCCCGGGGGGCTTCGCCCCGCCGGACCCCCCTACACGCTCGCTCGCGGGGGCCCCTTGGCCCCGCTCCGCTCGCGTGGCTCGGGTCGCTTCGCTCCCTCGCGTGAACTCCCGAACTTCCGGACTTCCGGTCTACCGATCTTCCAAGTTTCCCGAACCCCGAACCGTGAGCCGCGAGCCGCGAACCGCGACCGTTCACGCGCTATAGGCCGCGAACGAGCTGGGTGTTTCCCACACGCGCACGGTCACGACCTGAAATCCCAACTCCTGGGTCTTTTCGAAAATCAGACGCGCGATTCGCTCGACAGTTGGATTGCTCTCGAGCAGGTACATCGGCTCGCCGAGCTCGCGAAGCGGAGCCACGAGCGGGTCGTCGTGCCGCAGGATCATCTTGTGATCCAGCTCCCGATCGATCCAGCCTTTGACCAGCCGCTTGATGTCGGAGAAATCGGCCACCATGTTTCGCTGATCGAGACGGTCCGTGCGCACGTCGATCTCCGCCACGGCGTTGTGTCCGTGCGGGTGTTTGCAGACGCCGTCGTAGTCGAGAAGTCGATGGCCGTAACAGAAGTCAATTCGTTTGGTGACGAGGTACATTCGTGTAACTTCCAGCTTGTAGAGGAGCATCGTAGTGGTTCGATCTGAGAAGGGTCAAGGCGGCACGGCGGTGTTGTGCTCGGGGGGCCTCGACAGCGCGGTCCTGCTGGCTGAGCGCGCACGGCGGGGATCCACACCAGTGCAGCCGCTCTACGTCAGCGTCGGACTTGCGTGGGAGGGCGAAGAGCTGTCGATGCTCGATCGGCTGTTGCGCGCCGAGGCGTTCCGTGGCATCGAACCAATCGCCTCGCTGCGCTTCGACATGCGCGATGTGTATCCGCCGACGCACTGGGCGATTCGCGGCGAGCCACCCGCGTTCGACACACCAGACGAAGACGTCTACCTCGAAGGCCGCAACATCGTCCTGCTCACGAAGGCTGCGGTGTTCATGGCGCGAGCTGGCCTGGACGAAGTGGCCATTGGCCCGCTTGCCGGAAACCCGTTTCCGGACGCTACGCCCGAGTTCTTCAACGCGATCAGCCGGTCGTTGTCTATCGGTCTTGCTGCGCCGGTGCAGGTGATCGCACCCTTCGCCGAGCTGCACAAGTCTGACGTGATCAAGCTCGGCCTCGAGTTAGGCGTGCCGCTCGAATTGACACTCTCGTGCATGCAGCCAGCTAACGGCCTGCACTGTGGACGCTGCAGCAAGTGCCGAGAACGGCGGGATGCGTTCAGAGAAGCGGGAGTGGTGGATCCTACGCCCTACGTTGCGATCGTGGACGGAGTGGGCAGAGACCGCGGTTAAGAGCTCCCGCAGGGGTCGCGGAGAGCTAGAGTTCTTCTCCCACTCAGCCTGGCGTTGCCAGGCTGCAGGCCGGCCGTCTGCGTTCTCTGCTCCTCGGCGATCTCCGCGTGAGCTCTTTAACCGCGAACTCCGAACCCCGCCTATCCCCAGCCGAGCAGCCGGGCCACGGTTGCCGTGAAGAACGTCACGATGAACGCAACCGCGAGCGGCATCAGCGCGCCGAGTGTCGCCCACTTCTTGCTGAGCGTTTCCTTGTAGATCGTGAGGATGGTCGTGGCGCAGGGATTGTGGAGCAGCGAGAAGAGCATCAGGTTGACGGCCGTCAAC
>Ga0075418_10007944_pt1 | contig 11916 bp, 6 predicted proteins | sample SoiMetdeltSBSDD2_FD_81776 | JGI IMG/M metagenome (GOLD analysis project Ga0075418, IMG submission 81776) | Bulk soil microbial communities from a Populus tree surrounding site in Tennessee, USA - Soil MetaG P. deltoides SBSDD2 | ecosystem: Environmental > Terrestrial > Soil > Tree plantation...
CCATTCTCTAACGTTGTCGTAAAACTGAGCGTATCGCCATCCGGGTCGGTAACAGTACCTGCCGGGATGAAAATAGAAAGGGGGGAATATTCGGTTACGGTCTGGTCGGCTAAGGGCGTGTTTACAACAGGGGGCCGATTGCCGCTTTGCACGGTTATCGTAAAAGTATCAGATACATATGCGCCCTGACGGTCCAAGACAGTTACCCGAACATCAACCGTACCTACATGCTCATGCGCCGGACGGCCCACGAAGGTTTGGCTAGCCTGGTCAAAGCGGAGCCAACTGGGCAGCGGCTCGCCATTTGCCTGGCTCGCCAGATAAACTAAACTGTCGCCAGTGTCCGCATCACTAAACGCCCCGTCAGGAATGGTAAAACTAAAGTCTGTGCCGGTAGCAGCCAACTGGTCGGCAAGCGGGCCGGCTACTACCGGCGGCGTGTTAACCGATGGCTGCGGCTGTTGCTCAATTCCTTCGGCAATTAACTGCTCGTATGTAAAGGTAACGTCCAAAAAGATAAACAAACCGACAGCCCGCGAACCCAAGAGATTATTGGAATCTAAGTTATGCAAATGGATCTCGGCATCATCCTCGGGCATATACAGGAGGAGCGAGCCCTGCCGAAGACGCCACTGGTTCCGGTACGAATTAAGTACCAACGAGTTAATCCCGCCGGGCTGGGAGGTGTCATAAATATGAATACGGCTTCCTGGCGCCCGGTTGTAGTAATAGGTGTCGTCACCTGACCCGCCAGCCAGAATGCTCTTGGCTCCCGACTGAGTCCAGCCGGCTGTATTAATCACAAAACGATCCTGACCGTAGCGGCCAATAACCAAACGCCAAGCGGTAAAGCCACTAACTTTAAAGGTATCGTTATACACGGTGCCAATTGGCGCATTGTCGGCGCTAACCCAGGCGCCTTCGTTGGGACTGCCCTGCGGTGGCCAAGGGACACGCGGCAACACCCCGCCTTGGCGGGCCAATAGTTCATGATAACTTAGCTCTGTGCCGTCGAAAAAACGAAAACGCTCTTGGTCAAAGGCATCGGGCGGTAGATCATCCAGATCGCCAGCGGTTTTGCCGTATACGATGCCCTCTTGGGTATCGGGGTCGGGAGTAAGCACCTCTATAAACAGGCGTTCGTAATGCGCACCTTCGTCAAAAACCTCAATAAAACCAAGCCGTACGTCGTCGGGCGTAATGCCTTGGCCAAACGAAAAGAGGCTTGGGTCGGCGTCAAAGACGGTATCGGTGCCGTCACCCCGGTTAAATACATACGTATCCCGCCCGGATTCGCCCGCCATATAGTCGTCGCCTGTGCCTCCGTCCACTAGGTCGTGCCCAGACTCGGCAATTATTTGGTCAGGGCTGGGGCCGCCTCTTAATGTGTCATCTCCGGATGTGCCAAACAAATCATCGCGCTCGATAGTGCCTTCTATCGTAATACCAGGGCCGGTAGAAGGGTTAAGGCGGTTTGCAATCTCTGCCCCGTCCCATACTGTGCCATCTTTAAACTCAATACGTTCAATAGCACCTTCCCGCCAACTCAACTGGTCACCGGTAGCCACAATGGTGAACGTAATCTTGCCGGAGTCGCTCTCGGAGCGTGACAGTACGATGATGGAGGGGTCGATACGGTCGCCCAGCACAATGCGGTCGGCGTGGCCGGGTATGGCATCGGATTCCTCAATGACATCCTGCCCGTCGCCACGGTTAAACAGGTAGGTATCACTGCCTTCGGCACCCGTTAAGGTATCGTTGCCCGGACCGCCAAGCAGTGTGTCGTCGTCGGTCTGGCCGTCCTCCAGGCTAAACACACCGGCGTTTACTATGTCATTACCCTCGCCACCTTGCAGATCGTCATTACCGGCCAATCCGGTTAGGCTGTCGGTAAATTCTGTGCCAACCAAAGTATCCGCTCCATCAGTGCCCGTAAGCGAACGGCCTTCGCCAAAGTGTGTGTCCGGCTGGGGGATTAGTAGTGTAGTCAGGTCAAAGGTGCTGCCATCGGCAAATAGAATCCGTTCAATAGCAGACGTTCTGTCTTCACCAAAATGGCCAATGACTGTCACGCGGTCGGTGGCCGAAATGTTAACAACCAGGTCCAGGTCTACTTGCTCGAAGCGCAGGCCAGCCAGCACAATGCTCCCACCCAATTGCAGGACGTCTAGGTTGTCTGGTGTGAAATCGTAGTCACTTATGGTGTCTTGGCCATCGCCTAAGTTAAATATGTATGTATCATTGCCCGCACCACCTTCTAAGTAGTCAACGCCGCCTTGGCCCTGCAAGGTGTCCAGGCCAATGCCAGTTGTCACGTTGTCCGCCTGGTTGCTGCCGTAGACTACGTCGTCACCGTCTGACCCAAAAATTGTTACGGCTGGTGCGTAGGTCATAAGCTGGCGATGGTTTAACACCTCTTCGTTAAAGCTATATTGCTGTCCTTCGTCAAAAAATCCCGTCACCAAAATTAAAGAGTCGTCAGGAGAAAATGTTAATACCAGGGTTTGCTCGCCGCGATTGGTAATGCCCTGGCTAACCGTTAGCATGCCTAGCGATATGTCACTTGCATCAATATTACCGCCGGTACTGCCCGGGGCTGTCAGTAAGGCGGTAGATTCCAGGCTGGCTACATCATTGCCGTCGCCCAGCCGAAAAATAATACGGTCTTCTTTGCGTGACCAAAACAAAAAGTCATCGCCTGGCCCGCCTTCTAGTACATCGCGACCGGCGTGTCCGTTTAATTCATCGATACCTAACCCGCCATTCAGATAGTCGTTACCGGCTTCGCCCAGCAAAATGTCGTCGCCTTCGCCACCAAATAATTGGTCGTCGCCGTCACTTGCTGATAGGCCATCGCCGCCCTGCATGTGGTCGCTGCCGCCTTCGCCGTATAAAGTGTCGCTGCCCAGGCCACCCCACATCTTGTCGTTTTCTTCGCCGCCTAAAATAACATCGCTGCCGCCATGTCCTGCCAATTCGTCCCGTCCACCACCGCCGTCCATATAATCGTCGCCATGTTCGCTAGGTGAGTCGTCGAATGCATCGTCGAACAATACATCGTTACCGGGGCCGCCAAATAGCTTGTCGCTGCCTGCGCCACCGTTTACATAATCGCGCTCTGCTCCGCCGGTAAGTGTGTCGTCACCGCGGCCACCGTATAAAATGTCGCCGTCTTCTTCGCCAGCTAAGATGTCATTGCCTTGCCCGGCCCGAATTGAGTCTTTACCCAAGCCGCCATACATAACATCGCCCTGGCCCCCGGGCACAGATGCTTCACCGCTAAAGCCCTCAAAATGTTCGGTGGGTATAATGTAAATATTACCTACCAATTGGGTATTGTCGTACATATAACTAATCGGGGTTGCCGACCAGTTGCGGCCTTGGGCCGTGTAGGTGCCATCGCCCACTAAGTGGTCGTCGCCTTTGTTGCCTAGTAGCACGTCTTGGCCGGTACCTCCAGCCAGTACATCGCGGCCATTGCCACCTTCCAGATAGTCATCGCCATCATCGCCCTGTAGGGCGTCGTCGCCGTCGTTATCGTTATCCGGCGGGCCGCCCACCAGGTGGTCGCGCTCTTGTTTGCCTAGCAAAACATCGCCGCCAAGCCCACCGTTTAGGTAGCCGCTGCCAATAATCTTATCGCTGCCAGTTAGATTATCGGCAATGTCGTCGCCGTATAACCGCCCTTGGCCAAAAATGTCATCGTCGCCCTGGCCGCCTTGCACTACGGTGTTGTCTAGGCCGCGTACCTCGCCCAGGTCATTAACACTGTCGCCGTTAAAATCTTTGTAGCCTGAAGTGCCCTGGCGGTCGTCTTGGTCGGTGCCGTTGCGCTGGATAACACCGCCACTGGCGGTAGCTTCCCACTGCGGCGAAGATTCCAAATTTTCTGGGTCTGTAGGCAAAGTGAGCAACTGGATTCCCAGGTCTTTGCTGTCTTTGTTAAACTGTTCCACCACAATACTACCATTGGGCAAAGTAATAGTTACATCGCCGCTTAAACTAAAACTGATAGTTTTGTCCGGGCTTTGCCAGGTATTTTCGGCGTCGTCGGCTTTGCGGAGGCCCGTGTTTACTGCTTGGGCCATGCCATCAGGGTCATATAGTATGCTGCCCCAACCGTCGCCTTCGCCGCTGGGGCTGGTACTGCTGTCGAAAATATGGTCGCTGCCGCTGCCCGGGCGATACCGAAAGGTGTCGTTGCCCGCACCGCCATATAACCAGTCGCTGTCTTCGCCTCCGTCCAGGGTATCGCTGCCACCGTTGCCGTGTAGCACGTCTTCGCCCCCTCCGCCTTGCAGCAAGTCGTTGCCGGATTCGCCTAGCATCAGATCGTTTTGATTGCTACCCGTTAAAACGTCGGCATCGCTGGAAGTATAGTAGGCGGTGGTTTGATCTTCGCCTACCCAAATGTTATCCCAGTTAAACACCACGCCTTGACCGTACGCCGCAAGTAGGTGCAGCCGTGCCCCCTCCAGCTGCGTAAAAATGGGACTGCTGTCTGTAGGGGGGCTAAAGGTGGATTCGTAGGCTTTTATGCCTTCTTTGTGGCGAGTAAAAGTACGGTAGGCGCCCTTGGCATCTTCGTCACCCATGGGTCGCTGGTTGTACAATGCAAAACGGTCCGATTCCTTATACCGCCGGTTGGCAATACCGCGGCGAATGCCGCTCGACTGATCGGCGGAATTGGTGTTGTAGCGAATCTCGTACCAAGCCTCGGCCCGATCCCCATTGGCCAGTGCCCTTGCCAATTTTTCGCCAATGGTGGTTGGCACATTGTAAGCCATGGATGCCAAGGCGACCATTTCTTTAGAGTTTTGCAGTTCATCAAACAGCGCTTGGCCGGGTATTGGTTTTAAGAATAACTTAAAGCGTTCTAGTACAGCATTGGTAGCACGGTCTAGTTCCAGATTAAATAGGGTATGGCCCTCGTTCTCGGTTATGGCGCGAATGCGGTCGCTGCCATTGCCTAAGCTATCCGACAAATTTTTGGCAAACTGGCTGTCGCCCGCATTCAGGGCGCCAACGATATTATTGAGAATATCGCGCTGGGTTTGGGTAAGTGTAATGGTAAGCGCACTGAGGTCGGCATCAAGTGTAGCCTTAAGCGCCCAGCTTTCTTGGTTACCAAGCTTTGTTTTGGTAGCCAGGGCATAACCATAGCCAACAGTCGGCACACCCAATGGGTCGCCATATACTTTGCCCTGTTTAAAACCCTCGGCACCGGCTATGAACAAAAAGGCTTCATATCTAAAGTCGTCCGATGCCCTGGGCAGCACAACCGCCCCAACCTGCCCAACCGCAAAAAACGGTAACATAATAAAAATTATTAGACCAGCCAAAAACAAGCCCAGTAGTCGAAAAGTATACAATTCACCCCCTATTTATTTAAAGCCTATGTAAAGAGTAAAAAACATTCTGCACTAAATGTCTATTAAATCGTAAAAAATACTTCAAACCGTACTCCAAACAGAATAGAAAGTTGACTATTACGACCATTAATAGGGATATCCAAAACCGGAATGCGACATATCGCATCTAATCGACAAGCCCGATGGTTTTTTGCATCAGCGCACGCTCGTAACGATTAAGCTCGCTTTTGGCGTCTAAAGACGAGGCTTCGAGTTCGCGTAATACAGCAACAATAATACTTGCCGAAGTCGAAGTTGTCAGATCTTCCCTACCTCTAATAACTGTAGCTGCTGGATTATACTGTTTTTGATTTCCTAGACTTATAACCTTTAGCAGATGGCATTCTGTACCTTGGTCTAAAAAGGCACCCGTAGAAATCGCTGCGTCCCATCCGTTGCGGAATTCAAAACTAAAATCATGAGGAGTGTCCTCGCGTGGAGTGCTTGGCCAAATCTGCTGTACAACCCTGTTCCTTCTTAGGCTGGCACGAACAGCCAAAAGGTGAATGCCAATCTCGAATTGTACTGCCCTCACATTTTCAATGGTCCGACTCGGCTCAATCGTATTACGGCCGGCCTGTATTAAGTCAAGATATAACCGGCTCAAATCATTAATATCCGGTTTTTTGCCGGCCAATGTCTTTTTATACATACTCGTATATGCCCGCAAGAGTTGGGTTTTAAACAAAAGGTTTACATCTTCGCTTGGTATTTCCCGCCAGTCCTTTGCCGCAAAGGTGCTGCTAAGGGCGGCGGCCGCGTCTACCAAGGCCGCAGCCTCTGCAGCATTGGTCTCGGGGTTTCGTGCAAGGTCTAAATATGCGCCCGTACAGCAATGAAGCAAATGTGGTGCGCTTACTTGTCGCATTTGGCCAATAAGCCGCCTCAACTCATCCCGACTAGGTAGTGCGCCACCAAAACGCAGGTATTCCTCGCGTGCCCTTGACGCTGCTTTTAAAAGCTTTGGATCTTCGTGTTCCGGGGGATATTTTTGGTAGTTGACAATCGCTGTCGGCAAAATACTCCAGGGCAAGTCTTTGGCTGTAGTTTCTGCCTGTGCGTAATCTTTAGGGTCGATACCAAGCTGACCCATTAAGTCGGCAGTTATCGCCTCTATCCAAGCCATAGATGCAGGGTCCAAACGCACGCCCGACTGCTCACTCCGCAACAATCGCCCTGCGTCAATAAGGCCTGGCTTCTGTTGAAGGTGCCTGCTTAAAACCGACTCATAATATTGCGGCCAGCGCTGGCGCAAAGTATCTAGGGCTTTATTGACAAGGCCGGTGCAATTAATAAAAATGACCCGTTCGTCGTAGGTCACCCCTCCGCTTCTTTGGCTTGCAACACTTTTTTCCTTTGCACTTATTCTTACTGGCACTTTCTGATGGTTCTTTAAAATGTACCCGCTATGGTTTTGTGCCACAAATTCTTCTGTTCCTTGGGACTCGCGCGTAGAGGCAGGGTTCACAAAAACATTTTTTCTGGCGGCAAGCATCTTAACAAATATTTTTGCTAACATCGACAGTCGATGGCCCTCCGTTTCCACGCAAGGGCGGTGGGGTAAATCGCCTTCAAAGGCCGCCTGAATATGGGCTTGTCCAGCCCCATGACTCGGGGCGACAAGTAAAGCGTCAAATATTACTCCGAGGCCCTGGTACAGCGAGGCGATTTCCTGGCGAGTAGGAGCGACCCCTTCCTTACGCGCCATAAAGATAGGCCGATACAAATGAAGTATAGCGGCCGACAAAATAGTATGGATGAACGTATAGGGGTTGTGCATTGCTGTGTTAGCATAATCCACTGCTTTATCGAAATGGCTAGATGAGGCAACCTGGTCTGGGGTTACGATGCCGCTTTCGGCGTGTAGCCAAGCTATGTTAGTATTCGTCTCCGCTTCGCGTATAGGGCCGAAATCGGCAGTCAAATAAGATTTTTCTATACGGATTCTGCCCGCAAGAGCTCGCGTGCATAGTTCCTCGGCAGGCGGAAACGGTGGAAGATGAGCATTAGCCTCCCCGCATGGCGAAAACCGCCCATTGGTAACCAAACAGTCATTGTCTACTGGGCATCGACTAAAAGCAAAATCTGGTCGCACCAACTTAACTTTCTCCTTTTGTTCTAGTAATGATTATATAAGCCTAGATTACGGCTACGTCAAATACCCTACATAGTGGCTATGCCGCGATAGTTGGCCACTTCCTCCATTACTCTAAGGCTTGAACTAATATTCCTTGCAAAAATCAGCCAAACGGTCTGTGTCGGGCTCGCTAACCACCATCCTTAGCCCACGAATCCTTAGGCCCATACCGTCATTGTCGATAATATCCCGCAAGTGCTCCAAAGTAGTAACGGATGCTTCCATATCCCCTACCGTTACATACGTAGATAGTATCACATGCCCAATAATTTAAGCTGAGACCCTGATACTTCAGTCGTCTATCCTTGTATTTTTATAGCACTTATGATAAAAAAGCACTATGCGATTCCCTACCCCTGAGGCCTTGCGGGTGTCCGACACATAGCCCGTACCAATTGGCGCTTCTTTAGAGGAGACAATCGTTGAGCGCGGCGGCCGACTGGTCTTTGATGAGTTTGGCGGCCGGGTATACCCTTATTCATCCCCTGAAGATTTTAGGGGTGATGGGGCAGCCTGGAAACGCAAACTACTCCTCTTAATGGGGGCAGAGATTACTTATTACGCCGACGACTCTGTAAGACATGTACTTATCCCCGACCCTCCGCGTTTAGCTGCCTGCGCCGTTGCACGACAATTACCCTTCCGACTAATTAACGACGGCAGCGACAAAAGTGGAAAAATACCAGGCGAACTCTTTGGGTCCACTGTGGATGACGGCGCCCATCCGGTTGGCACACACAATAACTATTTCTTCTGTCATGACGCTGTCGAGGTTGGGGATCATAGCGGCGCAGCTATAGTGTACGGTTCCCGTTTGTTTGATCTATACCGGGGCCGTGGCTTAAACCTTATCCAGCTAGCCCATACACACGACAAAGTCACTGAGGTCATTGGGGAAGCACTTAGTACCTTATTTAGAGGTCAAGGGGACCGTTTTAATCATCTGATTGACGAAGAAGCCACCCATTTACTACACGCCCTTGCTCCTGGCGCAAAACACCGCACCGCCGAAGACAAGGCTGCACTTCGGACAATGATGTCTGAGGGACTTGACCATCTGAACCTTAGCCATCCGAATATTGGTGAGGTCTACTACGATTCAGATTTTTGTGGGTTTTGCGGGAAATAACAAACTTGACTTTTTAGCCACACTGTCTAGTATCTATGTACATGACACACTCACTCCCCAACGAGGCTCTAAACAACCCACCAACACCAGAAAGAGAATGCCTAAATGCACTGCTCGATCTGGCGAACAGACAAGAACACCCTCAGCAAAGATACCACCATGCATTCTATGAGGCGCATAGTGGCCTTGCGGCCCCAGTAGACTTGTCCACCTCAATTAATGTCCACCCCTACGGCGAAGGTCTCGAGGAAGCCGTTCCACTCATTCCGGTACCCGAAAATCTTGTTGCAAGAGCAGCTGTTGAATTCCATGACTCAACTAGTGTTTGGGCGCTTGGCCAAGTGCACATCGATTTTGTCGATGACAACGGGGTACTAAAAGCCTCGGAGTGGGTACGGCCTAGTAAACAGCAGCAGTATTCGCGAAGCTTAGAACCTGCCGAAATTACTGCCCTACAAAACGATGCCGAAGCTATAAGCAAGGAAATTATTGAAGCCAATGCCGAACGAGCAAAACTTGGGCCTTTAGTCGAAGCGCCGAGAGCCGACGGCACACGGCGTTTTCACCTAGGTGATGTACTGTCTGCACTAACTGGCCGCGGACTCTCCGCCAGGGGCGGCGCAGGGATTGTTGATATCAGTGACTATATGGCCGACAGGAATTTGCAAGACGGCGAGGATATGTACGTACAGCACGGGGAACAGCTGGGAGCACTTGTACAACAAATCGAACAACATATGACGCAGCATAAGATACTCGATGAGGTTACTCTTTACAAAATGCTTGGCCAGATGGCCCAGACTCTCGGTGTTTCGATGCTCGAGCTAGAACCCGACAAATAGGTCGATTACCAAGCTGTCCCCCACTTACAACAATCACCAACACTCAAACCTACTCCGACCCGTTAGAACAGACTGTAGGGTATCGTATAATAGAATCCGTGGCATATAACGAAGAACTTACTGGGCGTGTGCGCAAACTACTAGCTCACCTACCCGGCGTCCAAGAAAAGAAAATGTTTGGCAGCATTGGCTTTATGGTCAATGGCAAGTTGTGCTTGGGTGTGGGTGACCATTCTGACCACAATATGATGGTGAGGGTTGGGCCAGAAAAATATACCGAAGCCCTGCAACGACCCGGTTGTGGCCCAGCCATCATGAAGGGGCGTGAACATCCTGGGTACGTTTTCCTTATAAAGGAGGCCGTGACATCCCAAAAAGATTTAAAATACTGGGTGAACTTGGCACTAGAATATAACAAAAGCTAGTACACCGCTCCGATATAAAGTGAATAGTAACCTTTACCTATATTTGTCGGCAGGCTTTAGGCCGAGCTGTTTGGCCTCGTCATGTATTTTCGTCTGTACAGCTAGTCGTAAAGCAGTTAGGATAAAATCGCTAGACGGTATAGTAAGCGCGGTTTCACCCGAACCTACCGTAACATGCTGGTCGGGTTTGGCAATTTCCGCCGTTCCAATCATCATGATCTCATTAACGTGCCTGCCGTTACTATATTTCCACGGACTTGCCCTAAACTTATCTGTTATTTTCTTTATAGCTTTAATTTCTGGGCGACCCAAATAATTACTACGCTGGAAGCCAAAACCTCTTACAGTAATCCTATTTGTAACAAGTCGTCCGTTGACTTCCTCGTAGGTAACAATATCTTCGGGGCGGGCATTAAAAGCAACACCATCCCAAATGTCTTCCCAGCTAACTATGAAGCGCTCGCCGGCATAGTTTACTAGGCATAGGTCGCTCCGCTCGCCGGTTTGGATGGCATGGATAACAGCCGGACCGCTTATGACATTGGTATACACGACGCCACCGTCTAGCTGGTCCTGGGTAAAATTGTCCAAATCTAGTGATGTACCATCCGGTTTCATGACCAAACCGCCTGCACCATGCACAATCGCTGCAGCCGGTGCGATATCATGCATCGTGTTGCCGGCAAAGACAGCAATTGCACTATCCCCTGATGCGACTTTTATGGCCTGGTCAATTGCCGAAGCACTGTTAAGTGGAGGAATTACAGAAGCCGCTTCCAGCCCACTGACATCTAAGGGTGCGCCATCCCAGGTGGCTTGATCCCAGGTGGCCGGTGATGGTGTAAACGGCTGATCATTGACCCTTAGGCGGCGCCCAACTGCCATCCCGTCTGGCTCAAGGGTAGCGGTGTCGATAACGAACGAGCCGCCCAAATCGCGGTCGGCAATGGTCAGCAGTCCGCTAAAAGGGTTGTAAACGGCGCCCAGTTGGAGCCGAGTACCTACTATCATCGCCAGTCCTGTGCATGTAACCCGTTCGTGGTTTTGTATCTGTTCGGGTTCGACACCAGCCGGGACGGGCCTAAGGGGATTAATAGGGTTACCTGTTTTTTTGTCCCGGTGTGTGGCTACTAGTTCGCCCGAACCATCCCCTACATCCAGAACAAACGTTTTTTTGTTTGCCAGGTCTACAGACGCTTCGACGGCAGCCTGAGAGATCTCTTCGCCAAGCACTTCTGCAGACGCATCCCTTTCGCGCGTTTGGGCGTTAAACCAGGCGTTCATAGCTAATTCGGCATCGCTAACCTGTGTTGCGTCTGGTTTCTCAAAGGCTTGCAGATTGCCGGCCAGGAGTTGGTCGCGTATGTACGTGCCCATTGTCACAACCGAATTAGCTGCGTAAAGCATATCTGGGCTAAGCTGTAATCGCTCGTGGCCAGGCCCAAGGTTATGAAAAGCTACATTTTCCGACATGTGACCCCCTGCGGCATAAAATAATAAAATCTATCGTAACAAAATCAAACTATTCCGCATAGCACAAACAAATACCATCGGCTATTATCCGATGGTATTTGTTTGACTACCCGTGGGTTACGCTTGGCCTTCGACCGTTTTAAAATGGCGAGGTAATGTAAAGCTTAAAGCAAAGGTTAGGGCTAGCGCGCAGAGGCTAAATATCAACCCTACATTGTAGGCATTACCAAAATTCTTGGCATTGGCCTCTTTAGCGGCAACGAGTACTGCCGTTTCAACGGTTTGATTTTGGCCTGTTGCCTGCCCCTGCATTTGCTGGCAGCTTGCTGGTACCGCAGTATGGTCTTTTTGAGTAGTGCTGTCGGCATAGCAAGCCTTGGCGCCAGTAACAATTTGCGTTTGGGCATCGCTAGGAATTTGGAGCGCCGTTAGTTCTTGCTGAAGTTGTGGAGTTGCCTGGTCAAAAGCTTTAGGCGCACCGCTAGCTAGCTGGCCAAAG
>Ga0075418_10007948_pt1 | contig 11913 bp, 8 predicted proteins | sample SoiMetdeltSBSDD2_FD_81776 | JGI IMG/M metagenome (GOLD analysis project Ga0075418, IMG submission 81776) | Bulk soil microbial communities from a Populus tree surrounding site in Tennessee, USA - Soil MetaG P. deltoides SBSDD2 | ecosystem: Environmental > Terrestrial > Soil > Tree plantation...
CGCCCCGCTGGCAAGCGGAGTGGGAAGCCGACGGTGACGGGTTCTACGATTTGCAACAACCCAACGGTCCCAACCTGCGGGCGCGGCTGCGGACGGATGCCTCAGGCCAGTTTTGGTTCCGGGGGGTGCGGCCGGTGAGCTATGGGATACCAACCGACGGGCCAGTGGGCGCCATGTTGCGGGCCACCAAGCGGCATAACATGCGCGCCGCGCATTTGCATTTCATGATCAGTGCCTCAGAGAACGAGCGCCTGGTGACGCAGTTGTTCGTCAAAGGTGACCCATACCTCGATTCGGATGCGGTGTTCGCGGTGAAAGAATCGTTGGTGGTCGACTTGGAGCGCGTTGAGTCGCGTGAAGAAGCGGCGAAATACCAGGTCGAAGCGCCGTTTGATCGTCTGCACTACGACTTTGTGCTCAAACCTGCCCAGGCATGACGCGGCGGCATGACGATGCTCGACCCGAACCGGTGCCCCGAGCATCGCGGCAGCCACTGCGAGGCTGCGGGAGGCCCCACCGCCGGAGCACGGACGGGACGCTGCTCCGCGCCGGCCGGAGGTCATTCGGGTCGGGCGAGCCCGCAGGGCGACCGCACAGGATCCCGGCCAGCGTCTCGCCAACAAAAAAGGAGGAGTCATGAAGGCGCGCACGGTCCTGCCGTCCCTGGTGGTCCTTCTTGCGGCTGTCGCCCTAGTGCATGATCAGGCGACCTTTTTGGGAATGACGAGATGGGGTTCGTGCGGGCACCCGTAGGCATCGCAGACCCGGTCAGCGAGCTGGTTGGCCGTGAGCAGGCGGTCGGCTTCGACGACGCGTCGTTTGCCATGGACCCAGGTGGCCTCGATGGCGTTGAGCCAGGGGCTCTTGCTCGGCAGGTAGCAGGCGATGATCCGCACGCCCTGACGCTGGTGCTTGACCTGGCGGTTGTGGTCACGGATCCAGTCGCGGACCTGATGGCTGGTGTGCCAGGCGGCGTTGTCCCAGATCAGGAGGAGAGCCTCCTTCCCGTCGGCCTGGAGCTTGCGGCAGCACCAGTCCAGATAGTCGATGGTGACGTCGCTGACGGGCCGGCCGTCGACGAAGCGCAGCCACATCGCAGCGTCAGCGTCCTCGTCGGTCGGGTCAGCACGCAGCAGCAGCCCGTAGCAGGCCAGCGCCTTCGGGTCCGGGTCGTCCTTCGCGACCGCCTGCTCGACCAGCCGCAGCCGGTCGTCCTCCTCGACCCAGGTCCGGAGACTGGGTCGGGCCAGCCGACTCCACCAGACCTCGTCCTGGAACCCCAGGGCCCAGGTCGGATGGCTCGCGGCCAGGCGGATCAGGCGGTCGCGCGCACTTTTTTTCGTGCGTACTCCGGGTCGGGGCTGGTGATCCACTGCTTGGCCCGCCGCCAGCGCACCCCGAGTCGCAGGATCGCCTGCCGGATCGTCTCGCCGCTGACCTGCTCGGTGGTGATCCCTTCAGCGAAGCTGACCTCGGCCGCCAGTTCCATCGTCCAGACGCTGGTCGGCTTGCCGAACGTGCGCGGGCTCTGGTGCAGCAGCGCCCGGAGCTGCTCGGCCGCCACCTCGTCGACCTTGGCATGGATCGTGTGCGGGCGGCTCGACCCCCGCGTCAGGCAGGCGTCGAGCCCATCGTGCTCGAACTCGTGGATGACGTTGCGGACCGTCTGGTCGGTGCAGCCCAGCGTCGCCGCGATGCGCGGCGCCCACTCGCCACGCGCGCTCCCCAGCAGGATCTGGCACCGACGCAGCACGTACAGATCCTTCGAGTGCAGTCCGACCTCGAGGCGGTCCCGCTCCAGTTCCGTCAGCTCTCGTACAAAGATGGGGGGTCTCATGCCCAGCCGACTGCACGATCTACGCCTTCCCCAAGGCCCTACCTTGGGACAGCACTAGGCGTCGTGCCGGACGGGCATACCGGCACCTGGTAGCTGAACGAGTCGAAATCGAAGCTCCCCGGCGTCCACGAAGAGCCACACGGTCGTCTCTACCGCCGCAGGGGAAGAGCTGACGGTGGCGGCGGATGGGGTCATCGGCGACGGCAAGGCGGCCCATAACGAGTAGACCGAAAGGTCGACGGGAAGGACTACAGGGTGTCCGGCGCCGTGAACGAAGAGACGCGGGCCTACACAAAGGTCGACGACCGGACGCTGGAACTCGTCGGCAAGAGCAGCGGCAAGGTGACCGTCAAGGCTCGTGTCATGATTTCGGAGGACGGCAAGACGCGGACGGTGACGACGGCCGCCCTGTGGACCGATGCGCCCGCGCTCACAACGCTCGCAAGATGCACTTCTGCTCAGAAACGTTGTGCATCGAGTGTTAGGCTGGGCGCAAGTACCAACGTCATCATTCGAAGGACATGACATGGCAACCGCAAGACACCTGCCCGCCGATGTGTATCCCGAAACCCTCTCGCGCTTGCCACCGCTGAAACGCGAGACCTTGAACAAGGCACAGCAGAAGGCCTACGACGCGCTGGCAGCGCCACGTTCGGGACGCTTGAATCTCGCAGGTATCAAGGGGCCTGGCGGAGTGATCCTGCGCATGCCCAAGCTCGCCAAGTCCCTGGGCGACGTCAACCGCATGCTGCGTTCCGAGCTGGGGCTTGATGCGCGCCTGGTTGAGTTAGCCATTCTCGCCACCGCGCGGGAGATGCAAAGCCAATTCGAGTGGGCCATGCATGAACCGGTGGCGCTGGAGATGGGTGTTCCCGCTGCGACCATCGACATGATCCGCCACCGCCGGCCGCTTGCAGACGTACCAGAAAGAGAGGCTGCGCTCATTCATCTCGCGCGCGAGGCGGTGGGGGCGAAGCAGGTTACGCCAGCGACGTACGCGACAGCCCTGGCGCTTTTCGGCGAAGAAGCGTTACTTCACTACAGCGTGTTGATCGCCAGCTACGCGCAGACCGCGATCCTGCTTTGCATCGTTGGGCAGGAATTGCACGATCACCAGTCTTCGGGATTGCCGGAGTAGGAAAAGCATTGAAGCGCTGCGGACGACGGCGCAGACGTCGTGATCGCGATCCAGGATCAGGGGATCGGGATACCGGCGGCTGACCTGCCACGGCTGAACGACGCCTACGTGCGCGGGAGCAACGTCAGGGAGGGGTTCGCCGGCACCGGCCTGGGGCTGGCGTCGTCACGCCAGCTCGTCGAGTCCCTGGGTGGCTCGCTCGAGATTGCCAGCGTCGAGGGCAGCGGAACGACGGTGGCGATCAGGCGGCCGCTCTGAGGCAGCGGGCCGCCCCAAGGGCCGGGCGGCAGCTCAGCAACACCCTCTCACTGTGTCGTTCGCCGGCCCAGAATGTCGGGCGGGGACCGCGTTCCTGGAGACGCTGCCAAGGGCCATGTGACCGGCACGACGGAGCCCGGCGGCGTTCTCTCGCACGCCGAGGCACTCGCCATCGCCCTCCAGGGCCGCAACGTCTGACCGAATCGCCCGTGTCGGACCACGAGCTGGGATGGACCGGGGAGAGCTCCACGGGGCAGCCGTCCGTCATCTGCGGCGCCGCCAATGGTATCCGCTCGCCCTCACCACTCGGGTCCCCGGCGTTCCATTCGGTCGATTCGATCATCGCAAATGTCAGGAGAACGGGGGGCGGCCGGGAGGCGGAAGGCCTGGGAAGCCCCCTCGGTGGGCCGCAGACTGGACACAAGCGGAGCTTCATCGCCGCTTCGAATGCGCCGTGGCCGACCAGTAGGTCACGGCCGACCGAGGGAGGTGCCTCCATGATGTCGTCCAGCCCGGCCGCGCCCCGCACCCCGTCCGTCCGAGCAGCTGCTGATTTCGAGCGAGAGGTGCTGCCCCACGTGGCGGTGCTGTCCCGCGCAGCCCGTCGGATGACCCACCACCAGCAGGGAGCCGAGGACCTGGTGCAGGACACGCTCGAGCGCGCGTACCGCTACTTCGGGCACTTCCAGCCCGGCACCAACATCCGGGCATGGTTGCTCAGGATCATGAGCAACCTCCACGTCATCAACTGTCGTCGGCGCGCGCCAGCGCCGCGGGTAGTCTCGGTCGACGCGATCGACGACGCGTCGCCGTCCCACCAGCTCGCCTGGGCGGCTCCTGGAGGCCGCGACGTCGAGGCGAGCGCGGCGGATCGTCTGGCCGAGGAGAGCATCCTGGCAAGGATCGACCTGCTGCCACCTCGCCTCCGAGCCGTCGCCCGACTCGCCTGGGTCGACGGGCTGGCCTATCAGAGCGTCGCCGACACCCTGGGGCTTCCGCTCGGCACGGTCGGCTCACGTCTTCACCGCGCTCGGTCCAGGCTGCGGCACAACCTCCGTCACCTTGTCGACCCCGGGCCTCGCGTGGTGCAAGGCGCACGAGGTCGAGCGGCGGACGCCGGGCCTGCGAACGCGGCGTAACACCGGATCGGATGGCGGATCGACCGACATGTCTGAGATCGCGACATCGTTGGCTCGGCCCCTCAATTTCATCAATCTCGTGAAGACCTGACATGAGGCACGTTGGCGGCACGGGAACCGATGCCAGCCATACTGAAGGAGACAACCATGTCATACGATCTCGGAATGCTGATCCTACGCCTGGTCGTTGGTGGTCTGATGATCGGGCACGGGAGCCAGAAGCTGTTCGGTTGGTTCGGAGGCCACGGGCTCGCCGCGACCAGCGCATACTTTGGGAGCCAGCTGCGGCTGCGGCCGGCCGGCTTCTGGACCCTGCTGGCGGGTCTGACCGAGGCCGGCGGCGGCCTGCTGCTGGTGCTGGGGCTGCTCTCCCCACTCGGCTCGCTCGGCGTCATCGCGCCGATGCTGATCGCCATCATTCTGGTGCACTGGGGTCACCTCTGGGCGATCGAGAACGGGATCGAGTACGACCTGGTCCTGATCGCCTCGGCCCTGGCGGTCGCGCTCGTCGGTCCAGGGGCCTACTCGCTGGACGCGGCATTCGGCATCGCGTTGCCGGAGCCGGCGACGTTGCTGATCGGCCTGGTCCTCGTGATCGTTGGTCTTGTGGTCGCCCTGGTTACCCGCGCTCCGGTAGCCCCGGCGACGGTCCAGCAGGACACCCGCACGGCGGCCTGACGCCGACTGTCCCGAGACGTACCGTCCTACTTCGCCGCTGGCCCCGTCAGACGGGCCGGCTGTGCACGGCGGCGCCACTCGGGGCTGGCTTGCAGCGTCGCGACTGCCCGGCGGCCATGCACCGTCCGGCCGGGCGGTCACCGTCGTGCGCACCGAATCGATCAATGTCTGACGCGCCAGCATTGCTGGCGCGGGAGACGTGATGGCGACGTCGGTAGTCGTGATCGGCATGGGCAACGTTCGCGTCGTGAGGGTCCCTCACGGCATCGAACCGGAAATGATCTGATCTCTACTGGGTCTCCGAGTCCCCTGGTCACCGTAGCCAGAAACCCTTGTCTCCAGAGGACAAAGGTAGTTCCGTCCAGGAGAGCCTAGGCGATGAACGGGACAGCGACTGAAGTCCCCTGTCCTCTGGCTCCGCGAGCGGCCACCAATCGGTGGTGTCGCTATCTGGTACGGTGGCGAGGGGGAGATTCGAACTCCCGACCAAGGGCTTATGAGTGACTTGGTCGTGGAAGCAGGGGATTCGAGGGTTTTCGCCAGTCCCCCGGTGAAATCCGCCAGATCTGACTCCCGAATCCCCTGCTCTCAAGCCCCTGGTCACGTGTCCAGTTCACAGTCTCTTGTCACCATGTCAACCATTGCTGACCCAGACCAGAGGATTGTCCCTCCGCGCGTCTCGCATGCCTGCTCCTCCCGGGGGCTGGTCGGCGATGTCGATCGGGTCGACGTGACCCACGGCGCGGATGATCATTGGCGCTAGCACGCCTCTCATCCGGCGACCGTCGACCCGGCCTGCCCGTCCTCCTACCCAAACCTGTTCGGCCGTCCCGGCGACGACCGCCGTTGAACCTCATTCCGCTGCCTCGCTTCCCCAGCGTGTCGATGCTCAGTTACTTCGCAGCTACACGTGAGCTACTTGGCGGTTGCCTGCACTGCCTGTCCGACCGGAACGCTAAGAGTGGTCAGGAGGCGTCAAAGCTAAGCACGAGAAGGATGTCTTGTAGCTGGTCAGCGCCAAGCGATGATGGTCGTTGGATCGCTAGCGACCAGCTGTCACCATCAGGAGCGCCGGACGGTGCGGCCAACGGCGCGTTCAGACCGCCGCCGGTGCCATCCGTGGCTGGCGCGGGGATGGTCGCATGCTGGATCGCTCCGAACCGTGGATCCTGGCGCGTCGACGCACGCTGGATTGAGAGCGTCGGCGGTGTCACGGCGAGATCGATCGCGCCAAGTGTAGTGCCCGCTCTCGGGACCACGAAAACGTCGATCTCCTGAATCCTGATCGTGCGGCCCCGAAGCTGGAATGGGAAGCGTTCCGGAGTCAGCTCAAACCGAAACGTCTGAGGTGCGGCTGACTGCAAGAACTGGAACCACTCGACGCTGTACTCGTGGCGCAGGCTGAACTGGCGGCGGTGGCGTTCAGCCTCGCCGGATGGCGGGGTCATGGGACCGGGTCGACCGGGGCCAGGACCCAACCCCAGGGCAGTGCGGGCAGCCCCGCGCAGCCCGTCCCCGCCGTCGCGTGCGGTATAGCTGACGCGCAAGACGAGATCGGAGATCGTGTTCAAATCGAACGCGTTCGTGTCCGGCGGCAGCTCGATCCGCCACTCCGAGATGACGCCGGCCCCCTCGAAGGGCAGGTAGCGCTCGTCGCGGAAGTTGAGCTCGAAGAGGCCGGTGTCGTTCTGGGCGTGGCTCGTGGCGACCGATGGGACGGCCGCGAATTCACGATGGAAGCGATCGTCCGGGCTGGTTACCGATTCCGGGTATGGGATGTTCGGGGAGCTCGCGACGCGGGTCTTGTTGCTCAGCAGGGTCAGCGTGCAGTTCACGCCGGTGTACGGACCGACTACGGCCGGAACGGTCAACCCGACGCCCTTGATACGCCGCATATAGTGGCCGGGATAGTCGGCGTCGAAGAGCGCCTCGGGCAGCCGCACGATGCACTGACCGGTGGTCTTCAGGCTGATGAGCGCCAGCGGATCGTGCAGCACCAGCGAGACGTGCTTCGTGATCTCGTACTCACGCTCGTTCTGCTCCAGGTACGCAGCTTCGAGACGTCGCAAGTCGAGCTGAAGCTGCTCGCCGGCCAGCAGGCCACGCCTGAGGCTGTCCCACTGCCCGAAGCGAACGAAACTTGAGGTGGTCAGGCCACGCTCAAAACGGTAGGCACGCTCGGCGCGCTTCGCTAGGTCATAGGCGAGCTGGTACGCCTGGAAGTAGACGGCCGCGAGCTGCGCCGACATCCAGTCGTAGAGCTGCTTGCTGGTCAGCTTCCGCGACCGTATCAGGTCGTCCACGGCCCTGGCCTGCTCGATCTGGAGCTCGTGATTGCGGAGCTCCAGACGCGCGATCTCCTCACGGATGCGCGCAGCCGCGAGCTGGGCGTCGATCTGCTCAAGCTCGCGAGCCGCCTGATCGGCCTGGAACCGCCACTCCTGGGCCCGCCGGTCGTAACCGCCGACGGTCGCGGCGCGCGAGCCCTGGTAGGTGTGGTCGGCGGCATTGGTGCTGAAGTAGCGCGCGAACGCGTTCGCCGCGCTGCCGAGGTTCGAGCCCCCAAACGTCGCCGCCGGGCCGGTCCAGTTCGGGATCACGTGTAGGACCGACGCGAAGAGCTCGAAGACACCCGCGGCGATCTGCTCGTCGTTGGCCTGTCTGAGGGCGGCCAGGCTCTCTCGCTCGTACGAGTTGACCGGCACCCCGACGTCGATCGTCTCGGCCGTCGCCGTCTGGCTCGCACGGACCCGCGCCAGCCCGGCGTAAAACTGCTGGCGTCCCTCGACGACGGATCGCGACCGTTGCAGGCCGACGATGGTCGCGTCGGCCTCGTCGAGCTGACGCTGGCGCACCCGGCGCACCTCGTCGAGCAGGCGGATCTCATGGCTTGAGCGAAGCAGCGCCAGATCCTCTGCGTCTCGCCGTTCGAGCGCCGCCAGCAGCACACTTGCCATCGACCGGACTTCGGAGCAAAGCTCGACGGCGCGCTGGAGGACGAAGGAGAAGCGGTACGGCGGCGTCGGGGCGCGCGAGTCGTCGAGCACCGTGCCGAGATCGACCCCGGCCGCCCTGGCGCGTACCAACAACGCTGGATCGATCGGCGGCTCGAACAGCGGCAGCTGGCGGGCGACGCCTTCGATGTTGAGGCAGTGGCGGATCTTGAACAGTCGATCCTCGACGCGATCCCAGTAGCCGAGCAGTCGATCGTTCGGGGGGACACAGAAGTAGAGGCTGCCGATCGTCGGTGCCGCCGCCCGACCGTTGGACGGTCGGGCGGCCAGCGTCGTGCAGCGACGGCCCGTGATGGCATTCTCGGTGGCGACGAGCGCATTGGAGAACGCATCCAGGTGCGGACGGAGCTGCTGGTAGGTGCGCGGCGCCGGCCTCGTGGGCGGTGGGATGGTCGTCGGGCGCTTCCCGAGCATCAGCGCCGCCAGCACGTACAGCTGGGTGGCCTGGTTGATCGACTCGATGGTGTCCTGGCGGAACAGCCGATCTCCCCAGCCGATCAAGTTGTCGATGTACGCCATGACCACCGCTTTCTGGTAGGCGGTGATCCTGGTCCGGGCGACCGCGTGCGGGTTGAACGGATCGTCGCGCCAGCGGGCGATCGCGGCCTCGACGCGCGCCCGGCGCTCCCTCAACTGTGGATCGCCCCCGGTGTAGCTGAGCAGTGCCAGCAGGTCTGAGACCTGATCGTGCGGGGCCCGACTGTTCTCGTAGAACGGCAGCGTCTTCCAGTACCGCTGAGGTATCGGGTCGGTTGAGTCGGTCGTGGGGTCGAAGATGAAGTGGAGCCAGCGCTGCGCCTCCTCGAACCGCTGATTGGCGCTCAGCCGCCTCGCCAGCAGGAACGGCGCATGGAAGAACAGCTCCCAGTTGTAGAGCGCATACGCGCCACCGTCGAAGTCGACGTCTTCGGCCGGGTACCGAGGGTCAACCAGCGTGCTTGGCGTGTACCGTCGATGGAACCAGCTCCGCCTTTGATCGGCTGACGCGCTGCCGTCAGCCGTCAGGTCGCTGCGTCGCTGGCTCTCGAGCGCCAGCAGCCCCGTTACGCCACGGCGCTTCAGCGCCTTGACCAGGTCGCACACGTACGGGTGATAGAAGGTGTGAAAACGCAGGCCGAAACGCTGGTTCGCGGGCCGGTCGTCGGCGGTCGTCGAGCCCGTCAGCCAGCTGTCCGCACAGACGATGCTCGTCGCCCAGTGGACGGCGCCGGGATTGGTCGATTCGAGCGCTATCGAATCTGAGACCACGCCGACGCCAGGGGGCAACGGGGAAGTCTGCCTCGAGCGGCCGGTCATCGCCGACGTGACCCAGACCGCGCTGAGGACCTGCACCATGTACGGGTTCGCAACCTGCTCCACGCGGTCGGTCAGGAGCTCGGGTGTGACCAGGTAGGTGGCACGATCGTCCTGAAAGAAGCACGGCGCCTGGAGCACGTAGCGCGGGTACTGGTGCGGATAGACCAGGCGATACTGCTCGTAGCCGGGGCGCTCGCTGGACTGAATCGAGTTAAGTACGGGGAGCTGTCGCCGGACCTCGTCGAATAACGTCATCGTCAGCGAAACCGGACGGCTGACGAACATCTGCCCGTCGATCTCGGACTCGGCCGGGAATGCCGGCCAGACGGCCGGGCCACCCGGATAGGCTCGCACGTCGCCGGTGCATAGGTTCAGGGAAAAGGAGCCCAGGCGGGAGACCGACCGAGAAGCGTAGCCAGGAAGCTCCACGAGCTGGCATCTGATGGTCAAGCCCTCGGCATCATCCGCGGAGTCAAACCAGATGTTTCGACGCTCATTGCCGGGCACGAACCGCGTGACGAGCTTTGCCGCGGCGACCCTCTTCGGGGACCATCGGCCGTTGGCGTACTCGCTCCAGGCCAGCCCAATCTCGAGCTGTTGCTGGTGCGGCGGCGAGCCGGACCCGCCCGGGTGCTCGGCGCCGGTGAGGGTGATCTCGCGGAAAATCGGCCAGAACAGGTAGAGCCGCCGATTGACGACAACTGGCAAGAGGTGATCGCCTTCGACGTCGACCTGCGCTCGCTCCCACGGCGTCCAGGTGGTGCGGGCGATGAGACGACGGTAATAGTAGGCCGGCGGCGCTCCGCGCGTCCGGCCAAAGACATGCAGGACGTCGACGCGGTCCCGCTCGTCCACGGTCGGTCGATCCCAGGTCCGGGCCGGCTCGACCTCCCAATACACCCCGCGGACGTCCAGCCGCGCAACCTCGTCCAGCTTTTCGAGGTAGCCGAGGAAGGCGGACTCGGCGGTCGCGTCGGTGACGTCGTTCTGGAGCAGCTCGTTCTCCAGATCCTCGAAGAAGGGGCTCTTGTCGTCTCGGAGCTCCGGCTCGATCCAGTTCTCCGGGTAGAGGAAGATCTTCCGGTTCGCCTCCCAGACCCGATAGCTGCGCATCCACGCCCACTGGTTGGCCGGGAGGGTGCCGGGCGGCACCAGCTCCCGCTCGAGGTTCATGAAGCAGCGCTGCACGAACAGCTGAACGGACGAGATCGCCTGCTTGATCCTGGACGTCGCCATGCACGGCTCCATCTCGACGTCGATCAAGAAGTGCTCGAACAGCTCCTCCGTCGTGGCGATCGAGCGACCCTGCCGCTGGAGCAGGACCAGGATGTAGGCGACCAGGGCATCGCGGCGTCGAGCGCGCAGGCCATCGTTGAGCGACTTCGAGACGGTCAGCCACCGCTGCTCGTCGGACCGGGCCTTGACGGCGCTCTGGATCTCGGCTGCCCGGGCGGCCGTGGGCGGTTCAGCGGCCCAGGCGAACAGGCGGGCCGGCGCGACGCCGGCTCGGCGAGCCGACGACAGGTAGGTGACCAGCCGGTCCAGTTGGACCGGATCGCGCACGAAAGCGTTGAGGTCGGTGACGTTGAGTCCGCCCGGTCCGAGCGCAGAGTCCAGATCGGCCTCGCTCCAGTCGGTCGCGGTCAGGAGGGCCTGGCGGGCGTCCGCGGGCGTCGAGACGGTCAGGGCCCGGATCAGGTCGGCTCCCCGCGACAGCGCGTCACGCACGGCGACGTACCGGGTGAGTCGCTCCCAGGCCGTGAATGCGCGTCGGCTGGCGTCGTCGGGCGAGCGCGGGCCGCCAACCGGCAAGGCCCCGAAATCGAAGCCGTCGAAGCCGGCCGGGCGTCCCGCGAGGTGGACGACCTCCTCGGGCGCCAGGTTAGCGGCGTCGATCAGCCGGGCGATCTTGTACAGCAGCGTGTACGCCTGCCGACTCCTGTCCGGCGGCGGCTCCGGAGCTCCGGGCGGCCGGGTACCGGGCGCGGGCGGTCGCAGCGCCAGCAGGTCGGCCACGAGCGGCTCGTCGGCGACCTCCCGCGACCGCAGCGTCCGCACCAGCGCCCGGACGGCGGACGTCTCCAGTCCCAGCGCCTCGGCGGCGGCCTGGATCGCCGCCCGCTCGAAGCGCTCCGGTCCGGGGAGCTCGCCCGGCTCGGTCGCGGTCTCGGCCTGCCGCAGGCGGCTGCGCAAGGCCGTCAGATGGGCGACCAGAGTGGCCTCGTCGAGGCTGGGGCTGCGGGCCGCGTCGGCCCGGTCGAGCAGGAGGTACTCGAGCAGGGGGATCGAGAAGCCGGAGCGCTGGACGGTCCGCGCCAGCGCGACGAAACGGGCGGTCGCGTCCTGCGGCGTCAGGGAGGGATCGGCCTCGATCGCCGCCGGGGTGGGAACGAACGGCTCGACGCCGCTCAACTGCCGCAGGGCGAGCAGGTCGCGGATCGGCCAGCCGAGCGCCCTGGCGAGCACGGCGTACCGGTGCAGGTCGGACAAGCTGGCGAGCGAGAGCGGCGCGGACCGATCGTCAGGTGGCGTCGAGGGCCGATCGACCACCTC
>Ga0075418_10007952_pt1 | contig 11911 bp, 6 predicted proteins | sample SoiMetdeltSBSDD2_FD_81776 | JGI IMG/M metagenome (GOLD analysis project Ga0075418, IMG submission 81776) | Bulk soil microbial communities from a Populus tree surrounding site in Tennessee, USA - Soil MetaG P. deltoides SBSDD2 | ecosystem: Environmental > Terrestrial > Soil > Tree plantation...
ACGCCCGCGCCGGTCACGCATCCGGAGCTGATGAACGTCGTCATCTTCCGCGAGAACACCGAGGACGTCTACGCCGGGATCGAGTGGGCGCGTGGCACACCGGAGGCCGAAAAGGTCATCGCGTTCCTCGAACGCGAAATGGGCAAGCGCATCCGTCCGGACTCGGGCATCGGCATCAAGCCAATCTCGGAGACCGGTACCAAGCGGCTGGTCCGCATGGCGATTCAGTACGCGATCGACAACCACCGCAAGACCGTGACCCTGGTGCACAAGGGCAACATCATGAAGTTCACCGAGGGGGCGTTCCGCGACTGGGGGTACGAGGTTGCAAAGGCCGAGTTCCGGGACAAGGTCGTGACCGAAGACGAGGTCACGGCGGGTGCGTCACGGGAAGGAAAGATTCTGGTGAACGACCGTATCGCCGACAGCGTGTTCCAGCAGGTGCTGACGCGCACCGCCGACTACGATGTGTTCGCGACCCCGAATCTGAATGGCGACTACCTCTCCGACGCCTGCGCCGCGCAGGTCGGGGGACTCGGGATGGCCCCCGGCGCCAACATCGGTGACGAGATTGGTTTCTTCGAGGCCACCCACGGCACGGCGCCGAAATATGCCGGCAAGGACGTGATCAACCCGTCGTCGGTCGTGCTCTCGGGGGTCATGATGTTCCGCTATCTCGGCTGGACTGCGGCTGCCGATCGGATCGAGTCGGCGCTCGAGAAGACGATCGGGCAGAAGAAGGTGACCTATGACCTGGCGCGGCAGATGGACGGGGCGACGGAGCTGAAGACATCGGCGTTCGCCGACGCCATCATCGCGAACCTGTAGCGGCACCACGTAGTTGCAATTGAGGTCGAGGCCTACATGAATCGAAAAGTCACAGTTGTTGGCGGCGCGGGGAACGTCGGCGCCACCGTGGCGCGGGCGATCGCGGACAAGGAACTGGCCGATGTCGTCATCATCGATATCGCTGAGACGAAGGCCGCCGGCGTGGGACTCGACATGCTCGAGGCCTGCCCGATTGAAGGATCCGACTCGCGGGTGGTCGGCTACGGCGCCACCGAAGAGGGGTGGGCGCAGACCGCCAATTCGGATGTCGTGGTGATCACCTCCGGCGTGCCCCGCAAGCCGGGCATGAGCCGCGACGATCTTCTCCAGACAAATTACAAGATCATGCAGTCGGTGACCGAGCAGATCGTGCGTCATTCACCGAACACGATCATTGTCCCGGTGGCCAACCCGCTCGATGCGATGTGTCAGGCCGTGTACCGGCTGAGCCGCTTTCCGCGCGAGCGCGTCATCGGCATGGCCGGCGTCCTCGACTCGGCGCGGATGCGCACGTTCATCGCGATGGAGCTCAACGTCTCGGTCGAGAACGTCCATGCCTTCGTGCTCGGCGGCCACGGCGACACGATGGTGCCGCTCCCCCGATATTCGACGGTTGCGGGGATCCCGATTACGGAGCTCCTGTCAGCGGATCGGATCGAGGCCATCAGCAAGCGGACTGCGGATGGCGGCGCCGAGATCACCAAGCTCGTGGGTACGAGCGCCTGGTATGCGCCTGGCTCAGCCGCAGCTGAAATGGTCGAATCGATTCTGAAAGACAAGAAGAAAATTCTTCCCTGCTCCGTGTTCCTGCAAGGCGAGTACGGCGTCTCCGATCTCTTCGTCGGCGTGCCCGTGAAGCTCGGCTCGCGCGGCGTCGAGCAGATCGTTCAGATCAAGCTCACCACGGAAGAGAATGCCGCGCTGCAGAAGTCCGCGGGCGCAGTGAAGGAACTCGTCGACGTCATCAAGGTCTGAGCGTCTGCGCGCGGTGATGCGGATCACGCGTGTGAACGCTGTATGACTCGACCGTAAGTCCGCAAGTCTCTGCGAGCTCGGGGGTAAAAATGACGCGGTTACACGCTGCGCGCGTGTGACCGCGTTGGTCTCTTCCTCGCTCTCTCACCTGCTCACTCCGATTATTCCTGCTCTTCCTACAGCTCAGGTGATGCCCGTCGAGATCGGCAGGCACCTTGCTGTCACGCCCGCCAGCGCAAGCCCCTGCGGTGGATGATTCGGAGGATCCTCGATGGAAAGGGTGGTGATGGGTGACGCGTCCAGCAGCAGTCACTGATCACCGCGACGACCCTCGTGCAACGGTGAGATTCGGCCCGGTCTCTGGCCTGTGACGTTCTCCTTGCGCGTTGAAGTTCGAAGACCGACGCGCCCCCTGCGAACGGAGACACCAAATCAGAAGGCGTTATCGATTCATACGCGCTCTTGCGACGCTGTCGCGCGCGTGAGCGTGTGAGTGAACGGACGTCTTGTGATCAGCCGCAGTTGACCACGAAATCAGGTGGACGCGATCGAGTCGCTTTGAGGCGCGCTCGCGATTGTGAGCGCAGCACTGGTTGTCACCACGAATTGGATTCGTCGGGACGGTAGAGCTCTGTACGGACGCTGATCGACTCGCCGCATGCACTCGCGACAACGCCGCCGTGGGTCTCGCTGCGACCGCGTCGCATCGAAGTCCGCCAAATCGTCACCACTGTTGTCGGCACTGATCGTCACACTGCGGCGGTCGTGCTTGAACCTCTGCTGCGAGCAGGCAGGTTCGGGTGCCGCAGGAATGCCGGCATTGTTTTGCGTTTTCGTAACCTCGAGCTGATTTCCCGTCGTGTCGGCAACTGCTTTGCTGTGCGGCCGACCGGTGGAGGAGTGGAATGAAGATCGCACCAGGGATTCGTGCATTGCTGCTGGCAATGCTCTTCGTTTTGACGCGTTCCGCAGTAAGTGCTCAGACCCTGCCATCGCCTTGGGCGGGCGCCGACATAGGTAATCCGCAAGTCGTCGGGACTTCGACGTACTCATCAGGAACATTCACCATTACCGCTTCGGGAAGCGACATCTGGGGAACCTCGGATCAATTCCGCTTCGTGTATCGCCCGGTCACAGGCGACGTGGAAATACGCGCGAGGATCGCGTCGATCTCTCAGGCCCACCGCTGGTCCAAGACGGGTGTGATGATTCGGGAATCGCTGACGGCTCAATCGCGGCACGTCATGATGATCGGGTCGGCCGGGGCCGGCTATGCATTCCAGCGCCGCGCGCAGACAGGCGGCAACAGCGACAACACCGCCGGTCCGGGGACGAATCCTCCGGGCTGGGTACGGCTGGTTCGCGCGGGTGATCAGTTCAGCGCGTATTTCTCCACCAATGGCGTGAACTGGCAATTGGTGGGCACTGACACCATCCCGATGGGGAATACGGTCTATGTCGGGTTGCCGGTCACAAGCCACTCGAATTCGGTCGCGGCAACCGCGAAGCTCGATTCCGTGAACGTCATCTCGGCCAGCACGCCGAATCAGCCGCCCGCGATCTCGATCACTGCGCCAGCCGCCAACTCGCAGTACACGGCGCCGGCGTCGGTCGCGATCAGCGCGACCGCCACGGATCCGGAAAACGCGATGCTGTCGGTGGACTTCTATGCGAACCAGACGCTGATCTCCCGTGACACTACGGCCCCGTACTCGGCGACATTCACGACCTCGACGCCAGGCGGCTATTCGCTGACGGCCGTCGCGCATGATGCGGATGGCAACAGCACGACCTCGGGCGCAATACCGATCACGGTGCAGGGCGCGGGCAACCAGGTGCCCACGGTCAGCCTGACCTCGCCGACCAACGGCGCGCAGTTCACGGCGCCGGCCACCATCAGCCTGGCCGCCAATGCGACCGATCCTGAAAACCAGTTGGCGCGGGTCGAGTTCTACTCGGGGGCGACGCTGCTCGGCTCGGACACGACCTCGCCGTATTCGTTCTCGTGGACGAACGTGGCCGCCGGGACCTATTCGCTGACCGCGAGGGCGTTCGATACCGCAGGCGGAACCGCTACTTCGGCGGCGGTGAGCGTGACGGTCAGCGCCGCGGCCGGCGGCCTGCCGAATGGCATGATCGCGGCCGACGTTGGAGCGCCGGCTATTGTCGGCCAGACCAGTTACTCAGGTGGGACCTATACGGTTCGCGGTGGCGGGATGGATATCTGGGATCCCGTCGACCAGTTCCAGTTCGCGTACCAACAAGTGACTGGGGATACCGAGATCGTCGCGCGGATCGCGTCGCTGACGAATACCGACGCATGGGCCAAGGCGGCGGTGATGATTCGCGAGACGCTGACCGGGAACGCCCGGCATGCGGCCCTCGCGATCACGCCGGTGGCGTCAACGGGGGCATGGTTCGGTCGGAGGCTCCAAGCCGGCGGGACGACGGTCAGAACAATCCAGGGAACGACGACGGCACCGGCATGGGTGCGGCTGGTCCGGGCCGGAAATGTGATCACCGGCTACTGGTCGACGAATGGCACCACCTGGACGCTGGTCGGGTCCGACACGATCTCGATGAACAGCACTGTCTATGTCGGGTTGGTCGCGAATAGTCACAGTGCGTCAGCAGCGACGACCGTGGTCTTCGACAATGTGTCCATCAGAACGACCAGCAGCAACCAGCCACCTACGGTCGCGCTGACGGCGCCGGCCAATGGCGCGCAGTTCACCGCACCGGGGTCGATCGCGATGACCGCAACGGCCAGCGATCCCGAGAATCAGCTTTCACGAGTCGAGTTCCTCAACGGGACGACGGTGCTGGCGACGGATACCACAGCGCCCTACTCGTTCACCTGGTCGAACGTGGTGCCGGGGACCTATAGTCTGCGGGCTGTCGCCTACGACGGCGCCGGAGCGAATGCCATGTCTGCGACGGTGGGCGTGACAGTGCAGAGCGCGAGCAACCAGGTGCCGGCGGTCAGCCTGACGTCGCCGACCAATGGGGCGCTGTTCACGGCTCCGGCCACCATCAACCTGGCGGCCAACGCCACGGATCCCGAGAACCAGATGGCGCGTGTCGAGTTCTACTCGGGGACGACGTTGCTCGGCACAGACACGACGGCGCCGTACTCGTTCTCGTGGACGAGTGTGCCGGCGGGCACCTATGCGCTGACCGCGAAGGCGTACGACACGGCCGGCGCGAATGCGACGTCGGCGGCGGTCAGCGTGACCGTCACGGGAACCACAGGCGGGTTGCCGAGCGGCCGGATCGCTGCCGACATCGGATCGCCGGCCATCACGGGGCAAACCAGTTACTCGAACGGCACGTATACGGTTCGGGCGGGTGGGCTCGACATCTGGGACCTCTCGGACCAGTTCCACTTCGTCTATCAGCCCGTGACGGGGAATACGGAGATCATCGCGCGCGTCGCCTCGCTGACGAACACCGATGCGTGGGCCAAAGCCGGCGTGATGATCCGCGAGACGCTGACCGGGAGTTCGCGCCATGCGATGATGGCGATCACGCCCACATCCGCCAACGGCGCATGGTTTGGTCGAAGGTCGCAGCCCGGAGGAACAACCGTCCGAACCAGCGCCGGGATGACCACAACGCCCGCTTGGGTCCGTCTTGTTCGAAGCGGCAGTGTAATCACCGCGTACTGGTCCACGAATGGCACGACCTGGACTCTCGTCGGCTCAGAGACGATCTCGATGGCCAGCACGGTCTACGTCGGCCTGGCGGCGACCAGTCACAATGCGTCAAGCGCGACGACGGCAGCGTTCGACAACGTGGCAGTCACCACTCCCACCGGGAACCAGCCGCCTGCCGTTGCCTTGACCGCGCCGGCGAATGGTGCGACGTTCACGGCGCCCGCCACGATCAATCTGACAGCGACCGCATCGGATCCCGAGAATCAGCTGTCCCGGGTCGAGTTCTACTCGGGGACGACGCTGGTCGGGACCGACACGACCGCGCCATACTCGTTCTCGTGGGGGAACGTGGCGGCGGGCACGTATTCGCTGACCGCACGGAGCTACGACACCGCTGGCGCGAGTGCCACTTCTGCCGCGGTGACGGTGACCGTCTCAGGGACGTCGTCGGGAGCGCCCACCTCGGTCCTGTTCACCGCGTCGGCTGACCATGCCACGAATGTAACGAGCTATCGGCTGTCCGTCTACGCGGCAGGGGCCAATCCCGCGACTGCGACACCGGTCGCGACCTCCGATCTCGGGAAGCCGACACCGGACGCGAACAACGAGATTACCGTGAATCGCGCGACGTTCTTCTCGGCACTGGCACCCGGAAATTACATTTCAACCGTGACCGCGATCGGCCCGGGTGGACAGACGAGCAGTGCACCGGTTGCATTCACACGCTGATCGGGAACCCCTTCGCAGCCGGTCGTTCGACGGCCGGCTGCGAAGAGCCCTCAATCCCGGGAGATGAGCATCGCCCGCAGGTAATCGCGATTCATGCGGGCGATGTTGGTGATCGAGATCTCTTTCGGGCAGACCGCTTCGCACTCGCCCTCGTTGGAACAACTGCCGAAGCCTTCCGCGTCGTGACGGTGCACCATCGCCGCGACGCGCGTGTGCTGCTCGACCTCGCCCTGTGGCAGCAGCCCGAGGTGGCTGATCTTGGCTGACGTGAACAACGCCGCAGAGGCGTTCTTGCAGGCGGCCACGCAGGCGCCGCAGCCGATGCAAGCCGCCGAGTCCATCGCCTGCTCGGCAGTCGGTTTCGGGATCAGGATGGCATTCGCATCCTGGGCGCCGCCCACGTTGATGGACGTGTAGCCGCCGGCCTGGATGATCCGATCGAAGGCGCTCCGGTCGACCACCAGATCCTTGATCATGGGAAACGCCCGGGCGCGCCACGGTTCCAGCGTCAGCCGGTCGTTGTTGTCGAAGCGCCGCATGTGCAGCTGGCACACGGTCGTTCCCGGATCGGGTCCATGGGGTACGCCGTCGATGAGGAAGCCGCACGCCCCGCAGATGCCTTCGCGGCAATCGGAGTCGAACGCGATCGGATCCTCGCCGCGGGCGATCAGACTCTCGTTGAGGACGTCGAGCATTTCCAGGAACGACATGTCCGGGCTCACGTCCTCGATCGTATAGTCCACGAGCCGCCCGCTCGTGTTCGGGCCCGCCTGCCGCCAGACTTTCAGGTGAATGCGCATAGTCGTCAGTAACCAGTTTCCAGGTCGCAGTTTCCAGTGTCCCAGGTGCGGCGATCGGCGATCTGCACTGGCACCTGGTGACTGGTAACTGACACGCCCGTCACTTGTAACTCCTCTGACTCGGCTTCACGTATTCGAACGCCAGCGGCTCTCTGTGCAGCGTCGGCGGCTTGCCGACGCCCTGAAACGCCCAGGCCGCGGCATAGGTAAAGCGCTCGTCGTCTCGCAGCGCTTCGCCGTCCGGCGTCTGGCTCTCTTCACGGAAGTGGCCGCCGCAGCTCTCCGTACGGTGCAGCGCATCGAGTGTCAACACTTCCGCGAACTCGAGGTAGTCCGCCACGCGGCCCGCGTACTCGAGGTTCTTGTTCAGGTTGTTCTTCGGCCCGGGGACCGAGACGTTCTGCCAGAACTCGTCGCGAAGCTGAGGAATCCGTTCGAGCGCCTGCCGCAGCCCGGTGTCGTTCCGGGCCATCCCGACCTCGTTCCACAGCAGCTGACCCAGTTCGCGATGGAGCTGCCGGGGCGTTTTCGACCCCTTGACGTTCAGCAGCGTATCGATCCGTTCCTGCACGGCCGACTCGGCCTCACGAAACGCATCGTCGTCGGTGCTGACCGCGGGGAAGCTGTGGCTGCCCAGGTAGTGCGCGAGCGTGTAGGGGATCACGAAATAGCCGTCGGCCAGTCCCTGCATCAGAGCGCTCGCGCCGAGGCGGTTGGCACCGTGGTCCGAGAAGTTCGCTTCGCCGAGGACGTGCAGGCCCGGGATGGTGCTCATCAGGTTGTAGTCAACCCACAAGCCGCCCATCGTGTAATGGATCGCCGGATAGATCCGCATCGGCATGCGATACGGATCGTCGTCGGTGATCTTCTTGTACATGTCGAACAGGTTGCCGTAGCGCATCCTGATGACGTCTTCGCCGAGCCGCTTGATGGCGTCGCTGAAATCCAGATAGACGGCGAAGCCGCTGTCACCGACGCCGCGGCCGTCGTCGCACACGGCCTTGGCATTTCGCGACGCGACATCGCGTGGTACCAGGTTGCCGAAGCTCGGGTAGCGCCGCTCGAGGTAATAGTCGCGCTCGGCTTCCGGAATCTGCTCCGGCCGGCGCGTGTCACCCTGCTTTTTCGGCACCCAGACGCGCCCGTCGTTCCGGAGGCTCTCGCTCATGAGCGTGAGCTTGGACTGGTGTGTTCCCGACACCGGGATGCAGGTCGGATGGATCTGCGTGTAGCAGGGATTGGCGAAGTACGCGCCGCGCTTGTGCGCGCGCCAGGCGGCAGTGACGTTCGAATTGACCGCGTTGGTGGAGAGGTAGTACGCGGTGCCGTAGCCGCCGGTGCACAACAGGACGGCATGTCCCGCGTAGCGCTCGATCGCGCCGGTCAGCAGGTTGCGGCACACGACGCCCCGGGCCTGTCCCTTCACGACGACGACGTCGAGCATCTCGCGGTTGGCAAGCGAGGTCACAGACCCTCGCTGTACCTGACGCATCATCGACTGGTAGGCGCCGAGAAGCAGCTGCTGGCCGGTTTGTCCCCGCGCGTAGAACGTGCGTGACACCTGGGCCCCGCCGAACGATCGATTGTCGAGCAAGCCGCCGTATTCCCGCGCGAACGGGACGCCCTGCGCGACGCATTGATCGATGATGTTCACGCTCAATTGCGCCAGGCGGTAGACGTTGGCCTCGCGCGACCGGTAGTCGCCCCCCTTGATGGTGTCGTAAAAGAGCCGCTGGATGCTGTCGCCGTCGTTCTGGTAGTTCTTCGCGGCGTTGATGCCGCCCTGTGCCGCAATGCTGTGAGCACGCCGCGGGCTGTCGTGAATGCAGAAGCTGAGGACGTTGTAGCCCAGCTCGCCGAGCGAGGAAGCTGCCGATGCGCCGGCGAGGCCGGTTCCCACGATGATGATCGTGTACTTCCGGCGGTTCGCCGGGTTGACGAGCTTTGACTCGAAACGGTGGCGGTCCCATTTTTCCGAGAGTGGACCGCCGGGAATCTTGGCATCTAGAGGCATGGTCGTGAGGGCGGGTTCAGTGCGTCAGGTAGACCCAGATTGGAATGAGCCCGAGTCCGCCGCCGATGATGATCGCCAGCACGATTCCAATCGTGGTCAGGTGCCGGGTGTAGAGTGGATGGTCCGCGCCGATTGACTGGAACCCGCTGGCAATGCCGTGCCGGAGATGCAGGCCAACGACAATCGTGCCGATGACGTAGAACACCACCCAGAGAGGGTTGTGGAACACCTCCAGCTCGGTACGATACAGGTCGCGGATCGGTGAGGCGCTGACCGTCTGGTAGTACGCGCCGAACTTGAACTGCTTGACGTGAATCAGCACGAACACGAGCAGGAACAGCCCGGAGGCGATCATCGTGGACGACGCGAAGCTCTTGCGGCTGGTGTGTCCGGCGTAGGCCTTCTTCTGATAGCCGATCGGCCGGGCCGCGTTGTTCACGACGACCATTCGGACCGTCTTGTAGATGTGGATCACGAAGACCGCGAGCAGCCCGAGCTCGATCGGGATGATCAGCGGATTCGCGATCAGGCGGTGGGAATACTCGTTGAAGACATCGGCACCCGCGAAGATCAGCGCGTTCCCGGCAAGGTGCAGGATCATGTACACGAAGAGCAGGAGCCCGGTGATGCCGATCAGGAGTTTGGTGCCGACCGAGGAGGAGAAGTACTGCTGAAACCGACGGAACGAGGAAGACCCGGCCATCGGCGAAATTGTATCTGATGTTCCGAGGGCGGGCGGCCGTGCCATCGGATGCTTCGATGCCTCGAATGCGCGGCGCAGCATTGATCCGCTGCGGCTTTTTCGAGGATGATTGTCAGGTTGCGCGCTCATCGATGAGCGCAGCCGGGAGCGGGTCAGCGCTTCTCATCGACACATGAAAATCCACGAGTATCAGGCGAAATCGATTCTGGCGAAATACGGCGTGCCGGTGCCGCAGGGCGAGGTGGTCGACACGGCGGCGGCAGCGGCCCAGGCGGCCGCCAGGCTTGGCGGCGGCGTCTCGGTGGTCAAGGCACAGATTCATGCCGGTGGCCGCGGGAAGGGCGGCGGCGTCAAGGTGGTGAAGACCGCGGACGACGCGCGGGCGGCGGCGGAGCAGATCCTCGGAATGAACCTGGTCACGCACCAGACCGGCCCTCGCGGGCAGCGTGTCGGTCGGGTGCTGGTCGAGCAGGGGCTCTCGATCGTTCGCGAACTCTATCTGGGCATCGTGCTCGATCGGTCGGCCGAGAAGCCGGTGCTGATGGTCAGCCCGGACGGCGGCGTCGAGATCGAGAAGGTGGCCGAAGAGACGCCGGATCGAATCTTCCGCGAATATATCAACCCGGGCGTGGGCCTCGCAGGCTATCAGGCCCGCAAGCTGGCGTTCGCGCTCGGACTCGACGGCGCCCAAGTCGGTCAGGCCGTCAAGTTCATGAACGCTGTCTGGGAAGCGTTCCGCGCCACCGATGCGTCGCTCATCGAAATCAATCCACTGATCGTGACGGCCGACGGATCGCTGCTCGCGCTCGACGCGAAGATGACCTTCGACGACAACGCCCTGTACCGGCACGCCGAGATCAAGGACATGCGTGATCTCGCCGAAGAGGATCCACTCGAAATCGAGGCGTCGAAGTACTCGCTGAACTACATCAAGCTCGATGGCACCATCGGCTGCATGGTGAACGGCGCCGGCCTGGCCATGGCCACGATGGACATCATCAAGCTCGCGGGCGGTGAGCCGGCGAATTTCCTCGACGTGGGCGGGGGCGCCAACGCGGAGCAGATCAAGAACGCGTTCCGCATCCTGATGTCTGACACCAGCGTGAAGGCGGTGTTGATCAACATCTTCGGGGGCATTCTGCGTTGCGACGTGCTCGCGCAGGGAGTCATCGCGGCCGTGCGCGACCTCGGGGTTCGCGTGCCGATCGTGATCCGGATGGAAGGCACGAACGTCGAGCAGGGGAAGCAGATGCTGGGTGAGAGCGGCCTGAACTTCACGACCGCCGACACCATGAGCGAGGCCGCGGAGAAGGTCGTCGCTCTCGGAAAGTAGGCTGTTCGCGGTTCGGGGGTTCGCGGGGTCGCGGGTTCGAAATCGAGGCAATCGACGGGAACCGGCCACTTTATTTGGCCCGGTTGCCTCTCACGACCCGGGTCTCGAGCTCGCGAACCCGCGAACCCCCGAACCGCGACGTAAGACAGGATAAGGAATGGCCGTACTCATCGATCGGAATACCCGGCTGATTGTCCAGGGCCTCACCGGCCGGGAAGGGACCTTTCACGCCAAGCAGGCAGCCGCTTACGGAACCCAGGTCGTCGGAGGCGTCACGCCCGGGAAGGGTGGCACCACGCACGAAGGCTGGCCCGTCTTCAACACGGTGTCGGACGCCGTGCGCGAAACCGGCGCGAACGCGTCGGTGATCTTCGTGCCACCGCCGGGAGCCGCGGATGCGGTGATGGAAGCGTCGGCGGCGGGCCTGTCGCTCGTGGTGTGCATCACAGAAGGAATTCCTACGCTCGACATGTTGAGGGCCCTCCAGGTCGTGCGGGCCTCGCGGACGCGGTTGATCGGACCGAATTGTCCGGGGTTGATCACGGCCGGACAGGCCAAGGCGGGCATCATCCCCGGGCACATCTGCAAGGAAGGACGCGTCGGAATCGTCTCGAAAAGCGGGACCTTGACCTACGAGGCGATTCATCAGCTGACCAAGCTCGGTCTCGGGCAGACCACCTGTATCGGTATCGGCGGCGACCCGCTGATCGGGACCAGCTTCATCGATGCGCTGACGCTGTTCGAGGGCGACGATCAGACTGAGGCGGTCGTCATGATCGGCGAGATTGGCGGGACCGCGGAGGAGGAGGCAGCGGCCTGGGTCGGCCAGCACTTCTCGAAGCCCCTCGTCGGGTTCATCGCGGGACAGACCGC
>Ga0075418_10007953_pt1 | contig 11911 bp, 9 predicted proteins | sample SoiMetdeltSBSDD2_FD_81776 | JGI IMG/M metagenome (GOLD analysis project Ga0075418, IMG submission 81776) | Bulk soil microbial communities from a Populus tree surrounding site in Tennessee, USA - Soil MetaG P. deltoides SBSDD2 | ecosystem: Environmental > Terrestrial > Soil > Tree plantation...
GTCCGGCCAGGCGGCGCTCGAAGTCAAGCTCGCCGATACGCGGGATGCGGTCGGGCACGGAGCGGACGAGGTCGACATGGTCATCGACCGTGGCGCGTTCCTCGCCGGCCGGTATGCGAGGGTCTACGACGAGGTCGTCGCGGTCAAGGAAGCCTGCGGCGACGCGCACCTCAAGGTGATTCTCGAGACCGGCGAGCTCGGCACGTACGACGCCGTGCGACGTGCCTCGCTCGTCGCGATCGCCGGCGGGGCGGACTTCATCAAGACGTCCACCGGAAAGGTCTCGCCCGCCGCGACGCTCCCGGTCACGCTCTGCATGCTCGAGGCGATCCGCGACGTCCACGACGAGACGGGCCTCGTGGTCGGCATGAAGTCGGCCGGCGGGATCCGCACCGCGAAGCAGGCGATCCAGTACCTGTGCGTCCTCCACGAGACGCTCGGCGTCGACTGGCTGACCCCCGATCGGTTCCGCTTCGGCGCCTCCTCGCTGCTCAACGACCTCCTGCTCCAGCTTCGCAAGCAGCGCACCGGGATCTACCGGTCGCCGGACGAGTTCACGCTCGACTGATGGGCGCAGTCGAGAGGCCCCGCACCGAGGTCGCGGCACCCGCCTCGTGGGACTACGCACCGGCGCCCGAGGCGCGCGAGATCGTCTCCTTCGAGCGACGGTACGGCCTCTTCATCGGCGGGAAGCAGGTCTCGCCGAAGTCGCGCTCGTGGTTCTCGACGATCTCGCCGTCGACCGAGGAGCCGCTCGCGGAGGTGGCGCAGGCGGGGCAGAAGGACGTCGCGCTCGCGGTCGACGCGGCCCGCGACGCGTTCCGCACGTGGAGCCGCCGCAAGCCGGCCGAGCGGGCGAAGGTGCTCTTCCGGATCGCCCGGGTCCTGCAGGAGCGGGCGCGCGAGCTCGCGGTGGCGGAGTCGCTCGACGGCGGCAAGCCGATCAAGGAGTCGCGCGACGTCGACCTGCCGCTCGCGGCAGCGCACTTCTTCTATTACGCCGGGTGGGCCGACAAGCTCGAGTACGCGTTTCCGGGCCGGTCGCCGAAGCCGCTCGGCGTGGCTGCCCAGATCGTCCCGTGGAACTTCCCGCTGCTGATGCTCTCCTGGAAGATCGCTCCCGCCCTGGCGTGCGGCAACACCGTCGTGCTCAAGCCGGCGGAGACGACGCCGCTGACGGCGCTCCTCTTCGCCGACGTCTGCCGGCAGGCCGAGGTCCCGCCCGGGGTGGTCAACATCGTCACCGGCGACGGCGCGACGGGGGCCTATCTCGTCCGCGAGAAGGACATCGACAAGGTCGCCTTCACCGGCTCGACCGAGGTCGGCAAGGCGATCCAGCGCGAGCTCGCCGGCCGGGACGTGTCGCTCACACTCGAGCTCGGCGGCAAGGCGGCGAACATCGTCTTCGACGACTGCGCGCTCGACCAGGCGGTCGAGGGGATCGTCAACGGGATCTACTTCAACCAGGGCCATGTCTGCTGCGCCGGCTCGCGCCTGCTGGTCCAGGAGTCGATCCACGACCAGCTCGTGCGGAAGCTCAAGCGGCGGATGGCCACGCTCCGTGTCGGTGACCCGCTCGACAAGAACACCGACGTCGGCGCGATCAACTCGAGTGCGCAGCTCGAGCGCATCTCGGAGCTCGTGCAGAGCGGGGTGGAGGAGGGCGCAGAGCTCTACCAGCCGCCCTGCCGGCTACCCGAGAAGGGATGGTGGTTCGCCCCGACGGTCTTCACCAACGTCGCGCAGAGCCACCGAATCGCGCGCGAGGAGATCTTCGGGCCGGTGCTCAGCGTCCTCACGTTCCGCACGCCGGACGAGGCGGTCGAGAAGGCGAACAACACGATGTACGGCCTCTCCGCGGGTGTCTGGACCGAGAAGGGCTCGCGGATCCTGTGGATGGCCGACCGCCTGCGGTCGGGGGTCGTCTGGGGCAACACCTTCAACCGCTTCGACCCCTCGTCGCCGTTCGGCGGCTACAAGGAATCGGGCTTCGGCCGCGAGGGCGGACGGCACGGGCTCGAGCCGTATCTGAGGTTCGAATGACCGACCGGCTCCCCGTCCGGAAGACGTACAAGCTGTTCGTCGGCGGCGCGTTCCCGCGCTCCGAGTCGGGCCGCACCCTCGAGGTCGAGGGGCACAACGTCGCGCGTGCGTCGCGGAAGGATGCGCGCGACGCGGTCGTCGCGGCCCGGAAGGCCGTCGCCGGCTGGAGCGGCGCGACGGCGTACAACCGCGGCCAGGTTCTCTACCGTCTCGCGGAGACGATGGAGACGCGCACCGACGCGCTCGCCGCCGCGTCGAGCGGCCGCCGCGAGGTGGCGCGGGCGATCGATCGCGTCGTCTGGTACGCGGGCTGGGCCGACAAGCTCGCCCAGGTGCTCGGCTCGTCGAACCCCGTCGCGGGGCCGTACTTCAACTTCACGCTGCCCGAGCCGACCGGCGTCGTCGCGGTGATCGCGCCGGACGAGCCACCGCTCGACGGGCTCGTCTCGCGCCTCGTCCCCGCCCTTGTCGGCGGGAACGCAGTCGTCGCGATCGCCTCCGACTCCCATCCGCTCGCCGCGATCGAGCTGGCGGAAGCGGTGGCGACCTCCGACGTCCCGGCCGGGGTCGTGAACGTGCTCACCGGGCTCCGCTCCGAGCTCGCCCCCGTGCTCGCGGGGCACATGGACGTGAACGCGATCGACGTCACGGGCGCCGACGGCGACCGGGCGGCGCTCGAGGAGCTCGCCGCGGAGAACGTCAAGCGCGTGGTTCGCGCGAAGGAGGATCAGAGCCCCTGGGAGATCGCCTCGTTCATGGAGCTGAAGACGGTCTGGCACCCCATCGGCCGCTGATCGATCCTTCTTCGGGGCACCCCAACCCACCACCCACTGGCAATTCTATCGACTTCGTTGCCGGTTTTGGCGACGATTCCGTGCCGACTTCGTGCCGACTCGGTAACGCCGAGGCGCACAGAGTCGCGTTGCGCCGCCCGCCGGGGCGCCTAGCCCTCGAGCAACCGCTCCACCGCGTCCGCTGCCGCCGTGAGTCGCTCCTCGGGCGGCCCCTCGACGAGGAGCCATGGGCTTCCGCTCCGGCGCACCCGCTCGAGGTAGCGCTCGTGCATCCAGCGGCGCTGCGCCTCGAACTCGCGGATCCCGTCGTGGCGCCACGGGACGTCGAGGCCGCAGACGACGAAGAGGTCGTACGGTCGCCGCACCAGCTCGTCGAAGCCCGTCGCGGGAGTGCCGAGGTACACCTCGTGGAACACCGCGGTCGTGAACGCGTCGGTGTCGGTGAACAGCACCACGTGCGCGAGAGCCGCGAGGAAGTCCTCGTACCAGCACTGGATCCGCGCGATGTGCGTGAACTCCCAGCTCGTCCATGGCGCGTCCGCGGCCCGGCCGACCTGGGTGTACGGGCGCCCAAACTCGGGATTCCAGACGGTGTCGAAGCGCTCGGCGAGCGCAGCGGCGAGCGTCGTCTTGCCCGTCGACTCCGCCCCGAGGAGGCACACGCGCTTCACGTCGCCGGTCACGGGCGCGGAGCCTACGCGTCGTCACGGCGGCGGGTGCGGCCGAGCGAGGTACGCGCTGGGCGTTCGTCTAGCATCGGGCACCGTGACCGACCGACGGCTGAGCCAGGCGATCGCAGAGGGCGACGGCATCTCGGTGCTGGTCGAGGTCGGGAGCAGCGATGCCGCACGACACGCGGAGCAGCGTGGGGCCGAGGGACTGGTCGTCCGCGGCGCCCACTCGATGCTCGGACGCGAGGTCGACCTGCCGCTCCTCGCCTACGGCCCGGCGCCCGAGGAAGCTGCCGACAGCGCGGCCGCGGCGGTCGTGCTCGCGCTGGGGGACGAGGACGCCGAGCAGCTCGACGGGCTCGCCGAACGTTGCCTCGAGCTCGGGCTCGAGCTCGTCGTGCGGGTCCGCGACGACGACGAGCTCGAGCGGGTGCTCGAGCACCTCGATCCCGAGATCGTCCTGCTGAGCGCCGAGCGCGCCGAGGACGAGCAGGCGGCGCTCGACCGGCTGCTGGAGCTCCTGCCGGACGTCCCGGCCGGGAAGCTCGCGATCGCGGAGCTCGCCGACGCCTCGCGCGAGGACGTCGAGGAGCTCGAGCGCGCCGGCGTCGACGCGGTGCTCGTGACCGGCGACGTCGAGGCGCTCGTCGGCGACGGCGTCCCCGACGTGTAGCCGCTCGCGTGAGATCGCTCCGCTCGCCGGCGGTCGTCGAGGCCGCCGTCGCCGCGACGGTCGTCGCGCTAGCAGCGTCGCTCCGGGTGGTCGGGTCGGGATCGGGCCTGCCGCTCCCGCTCCTGAATCCCGACGAGACGAACATCGTGCCTCGCGCCTGGGAGCTCGTGCACGGCGGGGGTCTCGACCCGGGGTGGTACGACTACCCGAGCCTCCTCTTCCTCCTCGTCGCGCCGTCGCAAATCGGGCTCGACGCGCCGTCCTACGGCACCGCGCGGGTGGTGGCGATCCTGATCGGGCTCCTCGGGGTCGCGGCGGCCTGGTGGCTCGGGCGGGCGGTGTACGGGCGGGCGGCCGCTCTCACCGGCGCCGTCGGCGTCGCGGTCGCGACCACCCATGTCGCGTACAGCCGCATGGCGGTCACGGACGTGCTCCTCACGCTCGGCGTCACGGTCTGCCTGGCGCTGCTCGTCACGGGGAGGCTCGAATGGGCGGGCGTGGCCGCCGGGCTCGCCGCCTCGGCCAAGTACCCGGGGAGCGTGCTGGCGGTCCCGCTCCTCGTCGCGGGCTACGGCCGCTGGCGCCGCACGGCGATCGCGTTCGCGCTCGCGGCCCTCGCATTCGTCCTGACGAGCCCGTTCGTGGTCGTCCACGGCGGCGGTGCGTGGGACGACGTCTCCCGCGTCAACCGGCTGGCCCGCGAGGGATGGCTCGGCTTCGAAGACGACCCCGTCACGCCGGCTGCGTTCTCCCTCCGCCTCTGGGAGACGGTCGGGCCGGTCGTGCTCGTCGCGCTCGTCGGGATCGCCGTCGCCGTGCGCCGCCGCGAGCGGCGGGATCTCGTGCTGCTCTCGTTCGTGGCGGCGTACGCCCTCTCGCTCCTCCCGATCGAGGCGCACTTCGACCGCTACGTCCTGCCTCTCGTCCCCGTGGTCTGCGTGCTCGCGGGTGCGACGCGCGTGCTCGCGGTCGCCGCGCTCGTCTGCTGCGTCGTGCCGCTCTGGTGGTCGGTCGCCGACACCAGCGCGTTGACCGGGCGCGACCAGCGCCTCGATGCCGCCGCCTGGATCGTCCGCGCCGTGCCTCGGGGAGACACGATCGCCGCCGATCCCTCGACCCTGCCGTTACCCGACCGGCGCGTGATCCGCCTCGAGCTCCCCGGCCCCGGCCGCCCCTTCGACCCGAGACGAAGCCTCGCGACGCTCCGCGCACAGGGCGCGCGGTGGCTCGTCGTCTCGGGATCTGTGACGGATCGCGTGCTGGCCGCTTCGGGCGACTACCCGCGCGAGGCGGTCTTCTACCGCTCGCTCGCGTCGCTGACGCCCGCGTTCGCGGTCGGCCCCTCCGGCCGTGACAGGCCGTGGTTGCGCGTGTACCGCATCTACCCTTGAGCGATGGATCGCCGCGCTGCACCACTCGCCGGCGTCGCCCTCGCGGTCGCTGTCTTCCTCTCCGGTGCGGTGCTGCTCGGCGTCGAGATCGCCGCGAGCCGCGTGCTCGCGCCCACCTTCGGCAGCTCGCTCTACGTCTGGGGCGCGCTGATCGGGGTCGTGCTCACGGGCCTCGCGCTCGGGTACGCGATCGGCGGAGCCGTCGCCGACCGCTGGCCGTCGCCGTATCTCCTCGTCAGCGCGATCGCGCTCGGCGCGCTGCTCGTGCTCGCGATTCCGCTCGTCGACCAGTGGGTGCTCGAGCGCGTCGTCTCGTGGGACCCCGGGCCGCGGCTCGACCCGCTCGTCGCGGCGGTGGCCCTGTTCGGGCCGATGAGCGTCGTCCTCGCCTCCGTCTCGCCGATCGCCGTCCGCCTCGCGGCCCGCTCGCTCGACCGGCTCGGCCGAACGGCCGGCCGGCTGTTCTCGCTCTCGACGGCGGGGAGCATCGCCGGCACCTTCGCGACCGCGTTCTGGCTCGTCCCCGAGTACGGCACCGACCAGGTGCTCGCGGTCGGCGCGGTGGTGCTGCTTGCCGCCGCGGCCGGGGTCGCGCTCGTCGAGCGCGTGTGGCTGCCCGCCGCCGTGCTCGTCGCCGGCGCCGCCGCAGGAGTGTTCGCGGTCGGCGCGCTCGCGCCGGACACGACCGGCCAGCGGCTCGAGGGCCTCGCGGCGAAGAACTGGTCGCCGCTCTACCGGGCGCGCGAAGCCCGGACGCCGCGGAAGCTCGACCCCGCCGAGGTGGCCGAGGCCGTCGGCACCGGCTTCACGGTGCGCGAGGCCCAGGACACGCGCTACCACCGGCTCGTCGTCGTCGACGGCGGAGGCTCCCGCTACCTGCGCTTCGACAGCTCGTTCCAGAGCGGGATGTACATCGGCCAGCCGTTCCGCACGCGGTTCGCGTACACGGACTACCTCCAGCTCGGCCTCGCCTACAACCCGAGCGCCAAGAACGTGCTCGTGGTCGGCCTCGGTGGCGCCTCCGCGCCGAAGCGCGTGTGGCGCGACTTCGGTGACGTCAGGCTGACGGTCGTCGAGCTCGACCCCGCGGTCGTGGAGACGGCCTACAAGTGGTTCGCGCTCCCGCACGACGAGCGGATCGACGTCCACGTCGACGACGGGCGCCGGTACCTCCAGCGCAACGACGACCGCTACGACGTGATCATGCTCGACGCGTTCTACGCCGACGGCGTGCCGTTCCACATGACGACGCTCGAGTTCGTGGAGCTGCTGCGTGAGCGGCTCACGCCGGGCGGGGTCGTGGCGGTGAACGTGATCGGTGCGCTCACCGGAAGCGGCTCGCGCATCACCCGCGCGCTCTGGAAGACGTATGCGTCCGTGTTCCCCACGGTCGTCTTCCACCCGGTCTACGAAGGCGCGTTCGACCGCACGCCGAGCGACGTCCGGAACATCATCCTCGTCGCCACGGAGCGCGCCGCGCCGAGCCGCGACCAGCTCGCGGCGACGTGGGCGGAGGTCAGACGCACCCGCGCCCCGCGGGCGCCGACGCTCGCGAGCCCGATCCGGAACCGCTGGGAGCGACCGGTCCGGGTCGACGACGTGCCGCTCCTCACGGACGGCTACGCCCCCACGGACGCCCTGCTGCTGGACTAGTACAGGAACATCGGCTTGCCGGCGACGTGCCGCACCTTGGGGCGGTAGGCGTCGACGTCGTACAGCTCGTCGACGTCGACGCGCTTGACGCCCTCGCGCGTGGCGGAGATCGGCACGGCCGTGTACGTCCCGTTGCGGAGCGCCACCATCCGGCCCGAGGCGCCCTCGAGGGCGAGGTCGGCGGCCATCACGGCGTAGTTCGTCGCGACCATCAGGTCGAGCGAGTCGGGGACGCCCGAGCGCATGAGGTAGCCCACCTCCTGGACGATCATGTCCTCGCCGGTCCGCTCCTTCAAGAGCGCCGCCGTCAGCTCCCCGATCCCGCCGAGCTTGCGATGGCCGTAGGCGTCCTCCTCGCCGGAGAGGACCATGTCGCCGCCGGCCAGCGTCGCGCCCTCGGAGACCGTGACCATCGCGTAGTTCGACGGGTTCGCGCGCTTGTCGGCGACGAGGAGGTCGCCGAGGCGGTCGACGTCGAACGGGACCTCCGAGATCACGGCGCGGTCGACGCCGGCGAGGTATGCGGTCACGAGCGAGGTCTCGCCGCTGTAGCGCCCGAACAGCTCGATCACGGCGATCCGCTCGTGCGACCCCGTCGACGTGCGGAGGTTGTGGATGAACTGCACGCCGCGCGTGACCGCGGTCGAGAACCCGATGCAGTAGTCCGTCCCGTGGACGTCGTTGTCCATCGTCTTCGGGATCGCGATCACCGGCACGCCCTCGTCGTGCATCCGCAGGGCGTAGGAGAGGGTGTCGTCACCGCCGATCGGGACGAGGATGTCGATCCCGAGCGCCTCCACGACGCGGAGGGCATACGACGTGAAGTCGAAGGGCCCCTCGCCCGAGGCGTCGTCTGCGAGGTGCGCGGGGACCTCGTCCGCCCGGACGCGGCTCGGGTTCGTGCGCGACGTATGGAGGAACGTCCCGCCGGTCCGGTCGATCGTCCGCACGGTCGAGGACGTCAGCGGCTGGAACCACTCCTCGGCCGACTCGGGGTCGTCGAGGTCGTGGCGGACGAGCGCCGCCCAGCCGCGCCTGAGCCCGACGACCTCGTGGCCGGCGTCCACGACCCGGTTGACCACGGCCTTGATGCACGGGTTGAGCCCCGGCACGTCGCCGCCGCCCGTCAGGATCCCGATCCTCATCGCGGGGGTCATATCAGGAGGACCTTCGCGTTCGCTCTCTACCATCGGTGGCTGCAAGCCGAAGTGGCGGAACTGGCAGACGCGCCGGACTCAAAATCCGGTGCCCGCGAGGGCGTGTGGGTTCGAGCCCCACCTTCGGCATCCTCGCCGTGTGGAACGGCCGTTCCGGGGCGCCCTCCGGTTCGCGCGAGTTCCCGCTCGACCATCTAGACTCTCCGCCCAAGTTAGGGAGCCCGGCGCGTGCCGGGCGCCGGTCGGACCACCAAGGAGGAGGATGAGCTTGAAGCTCTCTAGAAGCGGGGTGTTCCTCGCCGGGCTCGTCGTCGCCACGTTCGCGTTCGTCGCGGCGGGCTGCGGCGGGGACGGCGGAGGCGGCGGCCCGGAGGCACTGCCCTCGTCGGCATGCACGGCGATCGAGTACGAGGGTGACGGAAACCCGGACTACATCATGGTCTCCGACCTGCCCCTCCAGGGCTCGTCTCGGTTCCAGACCGAGCAGATCAATGCGGCGATCCGCTACGCGCTCCAACAGGCCGACTGGAAGGCCGGCGACTACAACATCGGGTTCCAGGCGTGCGACGACGCCACGGCGCAGGCCGGGAAGTGGGACTCGGGCAAGTGCTCCTCGAACGCGAACGCGTACGCCGCCAACGACAAGGTGATCGGCATCCTCGGCACCTTCAACTCGGGCTGCGCCCAGATCATCATCCCGGTGGTCAACCAGGCGCCCGACGGCGGCATCCCGATGGTCTCGCCCGCGAACACGTTTGCGTGCCTGACCGTGAACCTGCCGGGTGGCTGTGCCTCCACCGAGCCTGACAAGTACTACCCGTCCGGGACGCGCAACTACGTCCGCGTCGTGGCGCACGACGCGTACCAGGGCGCCGCCCTCGCGGAGTTCATGCAGGCGCAGGGGGTCAAGAGCCTCTACGTCCTGAACGACAAGGAGGCGTACGGCCTCGGCGTCGCGACCACGACCCGGAAGGCGGCGGAGTCCCTCGGGATCAAGATCGCGGGCTTCGAGGCGTGGGATCCGAAGGCGACCAGCTACACCTCGCAGTTCGAGAAGATCAAGGCGACGGGGGCCGACGCGGTCTTCCTCGGCGGCCTGATCGACGAGAACGGCGCCCAGGTGATCAAGGACAAGGTCGCGGTGCTCGGGCCCAACGACGGCGACGTGAAGCTGCTCGCGCCTGACGGCTTCACGACGCAGGCGACCATCGACGAGGCGGGGACGGCGTCGAAGGGCATGTTCCTGTCCATCGCCGGCGTGCCGATCGACGAGTTCAAGGGCGCTGCCCTCGACTTCATCGACGGCCTCCAGTCGGGGCCGCTCCAGGGCAAGGCGATCGACCCGTACGCGATCTACGGCGGGCAGGCCGCTCAGGTCATGCTCGACGCGATCGGCGCGTCGGACGGAACGCGCTCCGACGTGATCAAGAAGCTGTTCGCGACGAACGTCACGGACGGGCTGCTCGGCTCGTTCAAGTTCGACGAGAACGGCGACCCCGAGGACGCCTCGGGCGCGGTCGTCGGTTTCACGATCTATCGGGCAACCGACGAGCTCACGACTGAGACGACGGTCTCGCCGAAGCCGGAGACGGTGGCAGCGGCGGGCGGCAGCTAGAAACAACCTGACCCAGCTCCCACGGGACGGGAGGGCTATTGCCCTCCCGTCCCGTTCTATTTAGAGTCGCGCGATCGATGACTGACCTGCGCGCGAGGGTGCTTCGGACGCTCCGCAACCCGAAGCTCGTCAACAGCATCGGGTTGGGTCTCGTCGCCCTCGTCGGAGTCTGGCTCGTCGTCAACTTCATCAAGGGGCCGCAGGAGTTCGTCAACGTCGCGCTCGACGGCCTGACGCGCGGCTCGATCTACGGCGTCGTCGCGCTCGGCTACACGCTTGTCTACGGGATCCTTCAGCTGATCAACTTCGCCCACGGCGACGTGTTCTCGCTGTCGGGCCTCGTGGCGAGCACGATCCTCCTCTCCGTCTTCGGGCTCACCGCGGACTCCAGCAACCTCGTGGTGATCGGCGGGATCGTGCTCACGCTCGCGATCACGGTGCCGTTGTTCGCCGTCGTCAACGCCACGATCGAGCGTGTCGCCTACCGCCCGCTCCGGCATGCGCCACGGCTGACGCCGCTGATCACCGCGGTCGGCATGTCGTTCATCGTCTCGAACATCTCGCTCGCCCTCTACGGCGTCGACTACGAGAGCGGCTCCGACCTGATCCCGCAAGGGGCGGCGTTCTCGATCGGCGAGATCAACGTCACCTGGAAGCTGATCGTCGCGCTCGCGCTGATCGTCCCGGCCCTCGTCGTGCTGAGCTGGTTCGTGACCTACACGCGGCAGGGGAAGGCGATGCGCGCGGTCTCCCAGGACACCGAGGCCTCGGCGATGATGGGCATCAACGTCAACCGGACGATCTCCGTCACGTTCTTCATCGCGGGCTCGCTCGCCGCCGTGGCGGGGCTCGTGTTCCTCCTCGAGTACAACATCCGCTACGACACAGGCTTCGAGCTCGGCCTCATCGCCTTCACCGCGGCCGTGCTCGGTGGCATCGGCAACCTCGCCGGGGCCGTCCTGGGGGCGCTCGTGATCGGCTTCGTCCAGTCCTTCAACGAGGGCCTCACCTGGCACGCGCCGGGCGGCGACTGGACCCGTTCGATCGTGTTCGGGATCCTGATCGCGGTGCTCGTCTTCCGTCCGGAGGGCATCCTCGGCGAACGGACGCCGGAGGGCGCATGAGCGATACCGTCGACCGCGTCCGTGCCCGGCTGGGCGACAACGCGAACGTCTGGCTCGTCCCCGCCGTCATCCTGCTCGGGATCCTCTACCCGTTCGTCGAGGAGGGGCTCCAGAACCTGCCGCTGATCGGCGACTTCATGCCGACCACCGGCACGCTCGTCGTGATGATCGCGTTCACGATGATGGCCGTCGGGCTGAACATCGTCGTCGGGTACTGCGGCCTGCTCGACCTCGGCTACGTCGCCTTCTACGCCGTCGGCGCGTACACCGCAGGCTGGCTCGCCTCCCAGCACTTCGAGCAGGTCACGTTCCACTTCGGCTCGTCGGTCGACAACGGCCTCGTGGGCATCCACGTGACGATGTGGGTCGTCCTGATCGTCGCCGGGCTCTTGACGATGCTGGCGGGGATCGTCATCGGCCTGCCCACCCTCCGCCTGCGCGGCGACTACCTTGCGATCGTGACGCTCGGCTTCGGCGAGATCATCCCGCAGGTCGTGCGGAACGGCGACAGCTTCGGGGGCTTCAACCTCACGAACGGGACGTTCGGGATCGCGCCGATCGACCCGGTCGGGTTCCCCGTGCTGAGCGCGATCGGCTTCTTCCCCGAGAACTTCCAGACGTCGGACAACCGCGAGCGCTGGTACTACATGATCGCGTTCCTCCTCCTGCTGTTCACGATCTTCTGCTCGGTCAGGCTCCGCGACTCGCGGCTCGGGCGTGCCTGGATCGCGATCCGCGAGGACGAGACGGCGGCTGCCGCGATGGGCGTCCCGCTGATGCGGACGAAGAC
>Ga0075418_10007954_pt1 | contig 11910 bp, 16 predicted proteins | sample SoiMetdeltSBSDD2_FD_81776 | JGI IMG/M metagenome (GOLD analysis project Ga0075418, IMG submission 81776) | Bulk soil microbial communities from a Populus tree surrounding site in Tennessee, USA - Soil MetaG P. deltoides SBSDD2 | ecosystem: Environmental > Terrestrial > Soil > Tree plantation...
GAGGGGGTCGAGCTCGAGGTTCGCGCGAACCGTCTCGATCCCCGCCTCGACGGCTGGATCGCCCGCTTTCGCAACGAGCACGCCTGTCCGGTCTGCGGGGAGGCCTGCAAGCGGGCCGACGTCGCCGGGCTGGACGGCTTCGTGTACGCCGGCGACGGGTTCTCCGACCGCTGCGTCGCGCTCGCGGCGTCGCGCGTCTTCGCCCGCGACGGCCTCGCCCGCTACCTCGATGTGTGCGGAGCGGCCTTCGAGCCGTTCGAGGACTTCCACGATCTCGCGCGAGCGCTCTGAGGGGGCGTGTACCTCCGCGTCCCCCAGCCGTACGACTTCGCGCTCTCGACCGCCCGCTTCCGCGACCTCGGGACGGACGGCGCGACCGTGCTTCACGATGGCGGGCTGTACCGCGTCGTCGCGGGGCGCGAGGTTCGCATCGAGCCCACGGCGGGCGGGGTGCGCCTCGAGCCCGGAAGCGCGGCGATCGCGGCCGAGGTCGGCCATCTCCTCGGGCTGCCCTTCGACCTCGGCGCCTTCCGCGCCTGGGCCGTGCAGCACGAGGTGCTGGCTCCGATCGTCCGCGCGCTCCCGGGGCTCCGGCCGCCGCTCCACCCGGGCGCGTTCGAGGCGCTCGTCGTCGCGGTCACGACGCAGCAGATCTCGCTGCTCGCCGCGGCCGCGATCCGCGGCCGGTTCGTCGAGCGCTTCGGCACGCGTCACGAGGTGGCCTGGGGGTTTCCGACGCGGGAGCGGGTCGCCGCGTCCGACCCGGAGGAGTACCCCTCGCTCGGGTTCTCGAGGCGCAAGGCGGAGTACGTCGTCGGCCTCGCCCGCTCCGACCTCGACCTCCACGCGCTCGGCGCCCTGCCCGACGAGGAGGTCGTCGAGACGCTCACCGCGCTTCCCGGTATCGGCCGCTGGACCGCGGACTGGTTTCTCGCCCGTCACCTCGCACGGGCGGAGGCGTGGCCGGCCGGCGATCTCGGGCTGCGCAAGGCCGTGTCGACGTTCTGCGCGGCCGGCCGCCCGCTCACGATCGACGAGGTACGCGCCCTCGGCGAGCGCTTCGCGCCCTTCCGCAACCTGTCGGCGCACTACCTCCTCGCGGCCGCGAGAATGAACGCGTGACCACGCGCAGGGCAGGGCCGGACGACTTCGACGCGATCGCGGAGCTGTGGCGGGAGTTCGACCACGAGGTTCCCCCGCCGATCCACGAGGGGCCGGCGGACGTCGAGAAGGAGCTGGCGGAGGTCGCCGAGATCCTCGCCGGAGAGGTTGCCTTCGTGGCGGAGGACGACGGGCGCCCGGTCGGGTTCGCGCTCGCGCGCCGGCGGACGCCGACGCTCGCGACGCTCACCGACCTGTACGTGCGGCAGGACGCGAGGCGCTCCGGGGTGGCGACCGAGCTCATGCGCGAGGTGCTCGCCGCCGTCGCCGAGCAGGGGGCCGAACGGCTCGACCTCGAGGTGCTGGCGTCGAACGCGGTCGCCCGCTCGCTGTACGCGCGCTGGGGGTTCCGCGACGACGTCGTGGTGATGACGCAGACGGTCGCCGACCTCGAGACCCGCCTCGGGCAGCAGGAGGCTGCCTCCTTCGGCTCGATCCACGTCCAGACCGACGACCTGAGCGCCGTCGAGCACGCCGTGCGCCAGTTCGTCCCGCGGCTCCCGGGCGCGTCTCGCGGCTCGCTCATCGCGCCGCCGCGCCACGGGTGGATCGCGGTCTACGACGACGTCTGCGACCGCAGCCCGGAGATGCTCCGGCGGCTCGCGCGCGAGATCTCGGACCGGATGGGCGCGGTCGTGCTCCTCCTCGGGATCGAGCGCGACGAGCTCCTCCGCATGATCCTCTTCGAGCGCGGGAGCATCGTCGACGAGTACCTCTCGGTGCCGGAGTTCTACGGCCCGCTGCCCCCCGGCGACGTCGTCGGCCTCGCTGCCAACCCGAGGGTCGTGAACCGGCTCACCGGTGCCGATCCCGAGGCTGTGAGACGAGTCGCACGCACCGCGCCCGCACCTGCTGACCTGCCCCCTGCACGCGAGCTGCTCGCCGAGCTCGCCCAGGTGCTCGGGATCGAGGGCTCGGGCCACGGTTGGGCGGACGCGCCCGAGCTCGACGGTGCCGTCAGGGTGGGGCGAACGTGAAGGTCGTCCTGCTGCACGGCTGGCCGCGCGACGAGCGGATGTGGGAGCGCCAGGTGGCCCTGTTGCAGGCCGAGGGGTTCGAGGTCGAGGCACCGCGCCTGTACGGCCGCGGTCCCTCGATCGACGGCTGGGCGGCGCAGCTCCTCCGCGACGACGACCGGCCGTTCGTGGCGGTGGGGGCGTCGATGGGGGGCTACTGCGCGCTCGCGCTCGCGCGGCGGGCGCCCGAGCGCGTGGTCGGGATGGCGCTCGTGGGCTCGCGCGCCGACGCCGACTCCTGGGACCGCCGGCGCTACCGCGAGGACCAGATCGCGGAGCTCCGCAGTGACAACGCGCATCCCCAGGTGTACGGGGAGCCCACGAACGAGGATCTCGCGGTCGCCCAGGAGGCGATGCGCGACCGCCTCGACCTCACCGGCATCGTCGCCTCCTTCGGCGGGCCGATCCTGGTCTGCATCGGCGACCGCGACGAGTTCGTCTCCGTGGACGAGGCGCTCAGCGTGTCGGAGGGCGCGCTCCAGGGAACGCTCGAGGTCTTCCCGGGCGCGGGCCACTTCCTCTCCCTCGACCAGCCGGAGCGCTTCGACACCGTCCTCCTCGAGTTCCTGCACCAGTGGAAGCCGTGACCCTCGACGAGCTGCGCGCGAGGCTCGATCGCGGCGGGATCGCGCTCCTCGACGTCCGCAGCCCGCAGGAGTTCGCCGGCGCCTCCGGGTACGGGTGCGACCCGCGCCAGGGCCACATCGCGGGCGCGCGCAACCTCCCGCTCGACGAGCTGCTCGCATGCCGCTGCGCCGAGGACGTGCGGGCCCTCGTCGGCTTGCCGGAGGGTGCGGAGATCGTCGCCTACTGCCACTCCGGGAGCCGCTCGGCGTTCGCCGCCCAGCTGCTTCGCGACGCGGGCTACGCGGCCCGCAACTACGAGGGCTCGTGGCACGAGTGGTCGCGTGAGCCCGACCTGCCGGCCGAGTAGCCGCGCGACGTGACGGGCGGCACCCTCCCGGGATTGCATCTCGGGCTGAGCGCGCCCGACGACGTCTTCGCCGAGATCGCGCTGATCCTGCTCGTGTCCGCGCTCGCAGGGCTCGTCGCGGTCCGACTCCGCCAGCCCCTCGTGGTCGCGTTCGTCGCGGTCGGTGTCGTCGTCGGCCCGAGCTTCCTCGGTGTCGTCCAGCCAGGCTCCGAGCTCGAGCTCTTCGCGGAGCTCGGCGTGGCGCTGCTCCTCTTCGTCGTCGGGCTGAAGCTCGACCTCCACGTCGTTCGTGACCTCGGCCCCGTCGCGCTCGTCGTCGGGGCAGTGCAGGTCGCGGTGGTCGCCGGCGCCGGCGCAGGCCTCGCGCTCGCCGTCGGCATGGACGTGGAGGCCGCGCTCTACGTCGGGATCGGCCTCGCGCTCTCGAGCACGGTCATCGTCGTCAAGCTCCTCTCCGACCGGCACGAGATCGACGACCTGCACGGGCGCCTCGCGGTGGGCATCCTCATCGTGCAGGACCTCTTCGCCGTGGTGGCGATGATCGCCGTCGCCAGCGCGGGCGAGGAGGAGTCCGGGTCGCTCGCCGCGGCGCTCGCGAGCGCCATGCTCGGAGGCGCCGCGCTCCTGGTCGTGCTCGCGGCGCTGATGCGGTGGGTGCTGACGCCGCTCCTCCACGCGCTCGCGCGCAACGCGGACCTCCTCCTGCTCTTCGCCATCGCCTGGGCGGTGGCCGTCGCGGCCGCCAGCGAGGCGGTCGGCATGGGGCCGGAGGTGGGGGCGTTCCTCGCCGGTTTCTCGCTCGCGTCGACTCCGTACCGCGAGGCGATCGGTTCGCGGCTCGTCACCGTGCGCGACTTCCTGCTGCTGTTCTTCTTCATCGACCTGGGCTCGCGGCTCGAGCCGGGCGAGGCGGTCGACCAGCTCGCGGTCGCGCTCCTGCTCTCGGCATTCGTCCTCGTCGCGAAGCCGCTCGTCATCGCCGCCCTGCTGGGCGCGCTGCGGTACCGGAGCCGCGTGGCGCTGGAGACCGGGCTCTCGCTCGCGCAGATCAGCGAGTTCTCCCTGATCCTCGCGGCGCTCGGCCTGCGCTACGGCCACATCGACGAGGAGACGACGACGCTGATGATCGTGGTCGCGCTCGTCACCATCACGGCGTCGTCGTACCTGCTGCTCAACTCGGAGGCGATCGCGCGCCGGGTCGCGCCGGCGCTCGAGCTGCTCGAGCGCGAGCCGCCGGTGCACGCGCCGCCGGAGCACGAGGCGCCGCCGGATGTGGTCGTCGTCGGGCTCGGCCGCTACGGCGAGGGCATCGTCTCCGGCTTGCTCGAGCGCGACGTCGACGTGCTCGGAGTCGACTTCGACCCCGTGGCGCTCTCGCGGTGGGCGCAGGCCGGCGTAGCAGTCCTCTACGGCGACGCCGAGGACCCCGAGCTTCCGCACCTGCTGCCGCTCCCGGAGTCCGGCTGGATCGTGAGCTCGATCCGGCGCACGGACGCGAACCTCGCGCTTCTCCATGCGCTCGCGAAGCGCGGCTACGCGGGCCGCGTGGCCGTGGCCGCGCACCGGCACGCCGACGCCGAGCGGCTCCTCGCGGCCGGAGCCGACCGCGTGCTGCTGCCCTACGCCTCGGCCGCGAGGGAGGTCGTCGAGCTCGTCGCCCGATGAGCGTGGCCGCGCGCGGCGTCCTCGAGGAAGGCCGCCGTGCAGGGCGCCCGCCCAGGTGCCCGGCGGCCTCGACGACCTCCTCGAACACGCCGCCAGGGACGGCTCGGCCCGTGCGTGAGGGAGTGAACGCGCACGCTCCGACTCCAGTCCGCTGAAGCAGCGACCCGGCTTGACACGCTTCGCGAGACGGCGGATGATCCGTGCCTGGAGCTGCGAGGTCGTCCCAGCCCCGAGGAGGTTCGGACGACCGAGGAGGGGGTATAGGGGCATCATGCCGATCGTCACGAAGTGCACCGCGCCGGGATGCGAGACGCTGACCATAGGGCCGCTCTGCCTGGAGCACGAGCTGGCGCTGCGGGCGCTCGACGCCGAGGTCACGGGCCACGCTCAGAACAGCGTTGGAGCGAGCGGCGGCGGCTCGATGCCGCCCGTCGCCGGGATCCCGGCCGCGTCCAGGAGCCCGCGGAAGGTCGCGGCGCTCCGCGGCGCGTAGTCGTCGCGGTTGTTGTTGAAGAGGGCGTAGACCTCGTCCGCCCTCTCCGCCAGCTCGCCCAGCTTCGGGACCCACTCGGCGAGCTCGTCGGCGGAGTACATCCAGTCGAACCGGTCGGAGGACTTCTCGGAGCGGATGTTCCACGTCTTCACGTTGCGGCCGTGGAACCGCACGTAGGCGACCCGGTGCGTCGCCGCGGCGACCGGCGGCAGGACGTTCGAGGTGCGCGTCGGCGGGGCGTCGACGGAGACGTAGGCGAGCCCGTTGCGCTCGAGGAAGGCGAGCGTGTCCTCGCGCTCGTCGTCGACGAGCCAGGAGCGGTGGCGGAACTCGACGAGCGGAACGAGCGGGTCGAGGAGCCCACGGACGCGCACGAGCTCGTCCTTCGCCTCGGTCGACTTCACGAAGCGCGGGTGGTACTGGAGCAGGATCCCGCGCAGCTTCCCCGAGAGCTCGAGCGGCTCGAGCGAGGTGCGGAACTCCGCGAACGCGCGGGCCTGGTCGGCCGGCTCGTGGTGCGTCATCGTCGCGTGCGCCTTCACGTGGAAGACGAACTCCGGCGGCGTGCGCTGCGCCCAGCGGCCGGCCACCGCCGGGTCGGGCAGGTGGTAGAAGGGCGAGTCGACCTCGACCGTGTCGAAGCGCTCCGCGTAGTAGGCGAGCCGCGCCTTCGGCGTGGACACGCCGCGGGGGTACCACGCCTTGAGCAGCCCTTCGTCGGCGAAGCTGCACGTCCCCAGGCGGACCGTCGCCGGCATGCGTGGAGCCTAGGCTGAGACGGGCCTCGGCGGCGCTCCTCGCCGCCGTGCTCCTCACGGCCCCGGCCTGCGGCGGCGCGGACGGCGGCGGCGAGCGGCCGCTGCGCGTCCTCTTCGTGGGGAACAGCCTGACCGCGACGAACGACCTGCCCCAGGCGTTCCGCGCGCTGGCGGAGGCGGGGCGGCGGCCGATCGAGACGCAGATGGTGGCGCCGGGCGGGGTCAGCCTCGAGGAGCACTGGCGCTCGACGGGCGCGCGGCAGGCGCTCGACGAGGGGCGGTGGGACGTCGTCGTCCTCCAGCAGGGGCCGTCCACGCTGCCCGGGAGCCGTGCGCACCTGCGGACGTGGACGCGGCGCTGGGCGGACGAGGCCCGCGCGCACGGCGCGCGGCCGGCGCTGCTCGGGGCCTGGCCCGAGGCTGCGCGCCGGGAGGCCCTTCAGGGCGCGATCGACTCGCATGCGGAGGCGGCGTCGGCGTCCGACGCGACGCTCCTGCCCGTGGCCGCCGCCTGGCGCGCCGCCCTGCGGCGCGATTCGCGCCTCGAGCTGTACGGTCCGGACGGCTTCCACCCGAGCCAGCTCGGGACCAGGCTGGCGGCGCTCGTCGTCTACGCCGGTCTCACGGGCGCCGATCCGGCGAGGCTTCCGCTCGAGGTCGACGACACCGTCGCGCCCGTTCTCCGGGCCGCGGCAGCCGAGGCGCTCGCGGCTACCGGGTGACGGGCGACCGTAGCCCCGGCAGCGCGAGGACGGCGGTCCCGATGCGCACGCGCGCGCTCGCCGGAAGTGGCGGCTGGTCGAGGTAGAGGAGGTTCGAGGGGGACTGGGCCGTCGACGACGAGGCAAGGGTCAGGGTGAGGCGTGACCGCCTGGGAACGAAGGTCGCCTGGCTGAAGAGGCGGATCGTGACCGTGCGCGAGCCGTTCCGCGTCGGGATCCCGCCCGCGCTGACGACGATCTCCTTGCCCTGCGGCGTCCTCGCGGTCAGCACCGCGACGAGGCGCGACCAGCCGCCGCTCGCCGCGACCGGGACGCGCACGGTCGGTGAGCCGAAGACCTCGATCGCCCTGCGCAGTCGTGTCGTCGTGCGGACGGACCTCCCGCCCGGAGCGAACGTCGAGACGCCGGGGAGCGCGAGCGTCGTCCGGCTCGTGCGCGGGAGCGACGCCGTCCACCGCGCCTGTCCGGCGAAGCGCTCCGACGCGACCGCGACCGCGGCGGGCGGATGCGCCGCCGGTGCGCCGCGGAGATACGTGTCGAACCAGGAGCGCGCCTGGGCGATCAAGTAGGCGGTATCCGCCGCGGGGAACGAGGACGGCGTGTGACCGTGGAGGCCGACGTAGAGCGCTCTCGGCCCGCGGAGGCGCTCGAATGCCGTCGATCCCTGCCCGACTCCGAAGAGGAAGTCGCGGCGACCCTGGGCGATCAGCACGGGTGTCGTCACCGACCCGAGCTTCGCCAGGCTCGAGCGCTCCGCCGCCCACGTGCGCGCCGCCGCCAGGCTCCCGCTCAGGATCGCCGTCTGCAGGGCGAGGAGCGACGGGTCGCGCCGGGTCTCGGGGATCGATGCGGCGAGCCCTACCACCACCCCGGACTTGAGGAGCCCCTGCGGCGCGAGCGCGGTGTACAGGTCGGTCCACGTCTCGACGGCGACGACCGCCGCCCAGGGCACTCCCGCGACGAGCGAGTTGAGCGCCGCGCCCCCGCCGTAGGAGACGCCCCACGCGCCGATGCGCGTGTCGGAGACGTCCGGGCGCGCGGCGAGCCAGTCGCGGACCGCGCGGGTGTCCGCGACCTCGCGCGGCCCGTCGATCCCGACGAGGCCGCCCGACTGCCCGTGGCCCCGCGCGTCGAACGTGAGCACCGCGTAGTCCTGGCCGACGAAGCCGTATCCCTCTGCGATCGCGTTCGTCTGTCCGCGGTCGCCGGCGAGCCCGTGCAGGAGGACGAGCGCAGGCCAGCCGCCCGCCGGCATCTCCCCCTCGGGCATGTACAGCGTGGCCGCGATGGAGGTGCCGTCGTCCATCGGGATCGCGAGCTCCTGGCGCGCGACCGATGCCGCGGGCGCCTCGCCCGCGACGAGGACGAGCACGGCCACGGCGGCTGTCAGCAGGAGCCTGGGCACGCGCTGCAGGGTAGAGGTCCTGGCCTCCTTCCTACAATCCCGCGGATGGACGGTCGCGCGATCGGCGTCTTCGACTCGGGGATGGGCGGGCTCACCGTCCTCCACGAATGCCTCGTGACGCTCCCGCACGAGGACTTCGTCTACCTCGGGGACGGCGCAAGGCTCCCGTACGGACCGCGCCCGCTCGAGGAGATCCGGCGCTTCGCGGGCGAGATCGCCGGCTACCTCGAGCGGAGCGGCGTGAAGCTCGTCGTCGCCGCGTGCAACTCCGCGACCGCCGCTGCGCTGCCAGACCTCCAGCGCAGGCTCTCGGTGCCGGTCGTCGGCGTCCTCGCCCCCGAGGCGCACGCGGCCGTCCTCGCGACGCGCAACCGGCGCATCGGGCTCCTCGCCACCGAGGCGACCGTCGCGAGCGGCCGTTACCCGGAGCTCGTGCGCGCGCTCGACGCCGGAGCCGAGGTCGTCTCCGTGGCCTGCCCGCGGCTCGTCCCCCTGATCGAAGGGCAGGACCCGTTCGGCGAGGAGACCGCCAATGCAGTCCGCGAGTACGCGGCCCCGCTGAAGGACGCGGGCGTCGACACGGTCATCCTCGGCTGCACGCACTACCCGCTGATCCGCCCGATCCTGCAGCGTGTCCTCGGCCGCGGCGTGACCCTCGTGTTCTCGGCGGAGGAGACCGCGCGCGAGGTCGCGGAGACCCTGGCACGCAAGGGCATCGAGAACGACGAGTCCAGGGAGGGCGCATACCGGTTCCTGACGACCGGGGATCCCGAGGTGTTCCGCGAGACGGGCAGGAGGTTCCTGCAGCTCCCGATCGAGGCCGCCGAGCACGTCGAGGTCTCCGCGCTCGAGGCTGCTGCCGCATGAGGGGCGATGGTCGCCGCCCGGACGAGCTTCGCCCGCTCGAGATCCGCACCGATTTCCTCGAGCAGCCCCACGGCGCCGTCCTCTACGGCCAGGGGAGGACGATCGTCCTGTGCACGGCGACCGTCGAGGAGGGGGTGCCCCGCTGGCTGTACGGGAAGGGCCGCGGCTGGATGACGGCCGAGTACTCGATGCTCCCCGCCTCGACCGGTGAGCGCACGCCTCGCGCTGTCTCGCGCGGCAGGCCCGACGGGCGCACCGTCGAGATCCAGCGTCTCGTCGGGCGCGCCCTGCGATCCGTGTGCGACTTCGAGGCGCTCGGCGAGCGCACGCTGTGGCTCGACTGCGACGTCCTCCAGGCCGACGGCGGGACCCGCTGCGCGTCGATCACCGGTGCCTGGATCGCCGCCAGGCGCGCGCTCGACCACTTCGGGCTCTCGAAGGCGCTGCCGCGGTCGGTCGCTGCCGTGTCGGTCGGGATCGTCGGCGGCGAGCCGCTGCTCGACCTCGACTACGAGGACGACTCGGCCGCGGAGACGGACATGAACGTCGTCATGACCGGCGACGCCGAGCTCGTCGAGGTGCAGGCGACGGCGGAGCGCGACCCCTTCTCCCGCGAGCTGCTCGACCGGCTGCTCGACCTCGCAGCCGGCGGGATCGCCGAGTTGACCGCTGCGCAGCACGAGGCGGCCGCCGCGCCCCGCGCGTGAAGCTCCTCCTCGCCTCGAGGAATCCGCACAAGTTGCGGGAGTGGCGCCAGGCGCTGCCGGCCTGGGTGATCGAGCCGGTCGGTGGCGTCGATGAGCCCGACGAGGACGGCTCAAGCTTCGAGGAGAATGCCCGCATCAAGGCGCTCCACGGAGCGACGGCGGGCGGCGCGGAGTGGGTGGTCGGCGAGGATGCCGGGATCGAGGTCGACGCGCTCGGGGGCGCGCCCGGGATCGCGTCTGCCAGGTGGGCGGCAGACGGCGTGGCGCGTCTGCTATCCGAGCTCCGGGGCGTGGAGGGCCGCAGCGCGCGTTACGTGTGTGAGGTCGTTGCGGTCGGGCGGCGTGGTGGCGAGCTCCGGGCGTCGGGCACGCTCGACGGGACGATCGCCACGGCCCCACGGGGCAACGAGGGATTCGGGTACGACCCGATCTTCGTGCCGCTCGGCGAGTCGAGGACCGTCGCGGAGCTCGGGAACGCCTGGAAGGCGCAGCACTCCGCTCGGGCGAAGGCGGCGTCCTCGCTCGCGGCGCTGCTCGGCTCGAGTAACACGTTGTAACGAGCGCGGCCGTCGGGCCGAGGCGGCGCGGCATTCGCGCGGCTCGGGTGCAAGTTGCAAGTTGTAACTTGCGCGTCGCCGGACGCTGAAGCTGTTAGCGTCGCGCCGATGGACGCCGCCGAGGCGCTGGCCGAGCTGACCGAGCTCTCGTCGCAGGTCGAGCGCGCGGTCGTGCTGCGCGCGGACGGCTCGGTCGTCGCCGCGACGCCGGAGAACGACGCCGCGGCGTCGACGCTCGCCCGCGCGGCCCTCGACGTGCTCGCGAGCGCCTTCGAGCTCCGCTCGAGCCCGCAGGAGGTGACCCGCGTCGAGGTCGAGCTCGAGGAGGGCGCCCTCTTCGTGCTCCGCGAGGGCGGACGGACGATCGCCGCGGTGACGGGCCCGCAACCGACGGCCGGTCTCGTTGCCTACGACCTGCGCACCTGCCTCGAGCGGATCGAGCCGGACAAGCCCAAGCGACCGCGCAGGGCGAAGGCGTCGGACGCATGAGGCGCCTGCTGCGGCTCCTGGTGCTCGCCGCGCTGGCCGTGTGGGCCTGGCGGTCGTTCTTCGGCGCGCGGAAGCCCCCCGAGCGGGCGACGGCCTCCTACGCGGACGGTTCCTCGATCGTGCTCGCGCCCGACTCGGACGCCTTCGACAAGCTCGCTGCGTCGGCGCGACAGGCGATCCGAGGATGAGCCAGGACGAGCTGGGGCGCCTGCTGGTCGACCGTGCGCTGCTCGAGGGCGAGTTCGTGCTGCGCTCGGGGAAGCGCTCGTCCTGGTACCTCGACAAGTACCGGTTCGAGACCGATCCGGCGCTGCTCCGCGCCCTCGGCGAGCGTCTCGCCGCGGCCGTCGGCGAGTTCGAGCCGGAGGTGGACCGGCTTGCCGGCCCCGCTCTCGGCGCCGTCGCGTTGGCCGCTTCGGCATCGCTGGCGTCCGATCTCCCGTTCATCATCGTGCGGGGTGAGACCAAGGAATACGGCACGGCGAATCGCATCGAGGGGCCGTTCGAGCCCGGCGAGCTCGTGTGCCTGGTCGAGGACGTCGTCACGACCGGCGGCGCCCTCGTCGAGGCTGTCGCCGTGGTGCGCGAGGCGGGGCTGCTCGTCCGTCAGGCGGTCTGCGTCGTCGACCGAGAGGACGGCGGATCCGACGCGCTGGCGCGCGTCGGCGTGCGCTTGCGAGCGCTCTTTCGGGCCGAGGAGCTCGTGGGAGTGCGAAAAACCGCCGCAAAGGGGCATGGTTGAGCCAAATGCGAAGGGCTGTTAGGGTCCTTCGGTTTCCTGGAACCGAATCCACGTCAGGAGGAGGAACACGTGACCAAGCAGGATTTCGTGGACGCCGTCGCCGATAGGGCCGGCCTGTCCAAGCGGGATGCGGCCACCGCCGTCGACGCAATGCTCGACACGATCACCGCGGCGCTCAAGGACGGCGACTCGGTGACCTTCACGGGCTTCGGCAAGTTCTCGACCTCGGCCCGCGCGGCGCGCATGGGCGTGAACCCGCGCACCGGCGAGCGAGTACAGATCGCCGCGACGACGGTCCCGAAGTTCTCGGCCGGCAGCGCGCTCAAGTCCGCGGTCAAGGGCTAAGCCACCACCAACACTCGACCGCAGAGGGCCGCTGCGGCGGCCCTCTGCC
>Ga0075418_10007956_pt1 | contig 11909 bp, 9 predicted proteins | sample SoiMetdeltSBSDD2_FD_81776 | JGI IMG/M metagenome (GOLD analysis project Ga0075418, IMG submission 81776) | Bulk soil microbial communities from a Populus tree surrounding site in Tennessee, USA - Soil MetaG P. deltoides SBSDD2 | ecosystem: Environmental > Terrestrial > Soil > Tree plantation...
CGGCCCACGCTGGGCGCAATATCGGACTTCAACATATTTGGTTCCCCTTGTTGGAGTGGAGCGTTAGCGGCTGCCTTGCGCCGCTTCCAGGTTGATATGCTGCCTGGCAATATGTGTGAGCTTTTCGTCCGCGGCTTTCTCTTCGTCGAGGGTCTCTTGCAACATTCGTGCCGCCTCCTCGAATCCCAACTGCTCCGCGTAGGTGCGTGCACATCCGTAGCCGGCAATCTCATAGTGCTCGACGCGCTGGGCCGCCGAGATGATCGCTGCATCGCGCACTTCGTCATCCATCGCCTCATCCAGCATCTCGTGCCCTTCCTCAAGCAAACCTTCCATGGCTTTGCACTTCGGGCCGCGGTTGGGAATCTCCAACTGTTCCATGATTTCTTCGAGCCGATTCACATGTCCCTCGGTCTCCGTCAGATGGCTTTCCAGGCCGGCGCGAAGATCGTGGCTGCCGGCCGCCTTGGCCAGCTTGGGAAGTGCCTTGACCAATTGCTTCTCGGCGCTATACAGGTCCTTGATTTCGTGGACCAGCAGATCCTGCAGCGTTCGCATCTTCATCGCCCTGCTCCCCTGCGAGAGAATGTTTGCAGTCCTTCTTCCCACAACCCGCCTGGCGCGAGTCACCGCCTGAATTCCGCGGCAAACGATGTGCCGCCCGGTGTGGGCGCGCCAGGGGCGAGGCGGGCAGTCACAGCAGCGTCAGGGCGGCGAGCGCGGCGACAGGATGGCACGACCCACAGACGGTGCGGCAGGGCGGGATCAATGCCCCAGCAGCATCCCGGCATAGCCGACGACGCGGGACTGATCGCCGCTGGTGTCGGCGCTGGTCGCATAGGCGACGCGCTGGGTACGGCCGAGCTGATTCAGCTCGCAGAGGGCCTGCATGACGACCACTGCCGGGACGAGGCCGCACATGCTGATGTGCCGGCCAGTGACAGTCTGATAGAGCCGCTGCGGGTCGAGCGTTTCCATCGCCGCCAGGGCGATTTCATCCAGCCGGCGGTTCTCTTCGTCGCTGGCAAAGTGGTTCATGTCGCTGGAGATGACCAGGAGCGGCGGCGCCGGCAGCGTGCGGAGGACCGCCGCCAGCCCGGCGGCGAACTGCAGGCAGCGAGCAAAATCGGCCGTGCCCAGCGCGACGCCAACGACCTTGGCCTGGGGCGCCAAACGGGCCAGAAACGGCAATTCGACCTCGATGGCGTGCTCCTGGGCGTGGGCCGCGGCATCGAGCTGCCAGCCGGGGATCGCTTCGCAGAGTTGCCGGGCCAGTTCCGGATCGCTGGCCAGGGTGGCGCCGGGAATCGACCAGGTCGCGTGCGGGGCGACTGCCCACTCCACGCCGTGCGGCGTGTGCTTGGGGCCGATCACAATCACGGTCTTTGGTATCTCGACGCGGGCCAGCGTCTGGGCGGCGATCCGCCCGGAATAGATCAGACCGGCGTGCGGGACCATGAGGGCGGGCCAGGACTGGCGGACGGCCGGCTCGACTGGCAGGCACTGCTCGACGAGCTGCGCCAATTCGGACGGATCGGCTGGATAAAACCGGCCCGCGACGCCGGCCGGCCGGACCTCAGCCCCATTGCTGGCCCGCGGAACCTGGGAGAACTGCACCCGCGCCAGGCTGCTGGTGCATTCCAGCGCGAAGAGCTGTGCCGCGGCCGGCGAGGTGACCCCCGCCGCGCGGGCTGCAGCCGCCGCCAAGTGTTCGGCAGACTGCGCCGGGTCGAACACGCCGGCCGACCGCTGCCGCTCCTGCACGAAGAGCAAGTGCCGCCGCGGATCGAAGCCGTCCCAATCGGGCTCAGCCAGCGTGCCGTGCAGCGCGGGCTGGTGCAGGATCGTGAGAGCCACGCGAGAGGGCCGCAAGTCCGTGGTCTGGCTGTTGCGCCGCCAGGCAGCCGCGACGTTTTCGGCCAGGCTGAAGAGCGACGACTGGAGCGGCAGCGTGTTGCGGAGTGAAAGGCGGTTGGCTTGCAAGAGTTCCCGGCCGGCGGCATCGAGCACGCTCAGTACGATGCCGTGCACATTGCCGTCGGCCAGACCCTGGGCGAAGTAGTTCGGCGTCGCCCCGGCCGCCAGCGCCGCCAGATTGCCCTGGCAAAACTCGGCCAAGGCGGGCAGCTCGCTGGCGGAAATGGGCACCGCCGCGCCCGCCGGCGGCTCCACGAGATCGCCGACGCGGCCGCGAATCACGTGCCCCTCGAACGTGAAGAGCTGCACGTCGTCTTCGCGCCACGCGGTCGGCGGCAGCTCGGCCTTCAGGCAGACGTGCTCCAGAAACTCCGCGGCCGACAGGCCGTGATCGACGGCGACGCCCGGCAGGAGCAATCCGCGCAATTGGCCGCGGACGATTTGCAGCCCGTGCCGGCCGATCGTAACCGCCTCCTCGCGAGCGGCCCCGCGAGCCTTTACGGGCTGCTGGTTCGAGAGCAGCCAGACCTCCACGTCCAGGTGTGGAAGTTCGCGCGGCGCGATCGGCGGAAAACGGTGGTCCTCGGTCGCCGTTCGCCGCGCCGCCTGAGCCAGGGCGGAGGCCAGCGGCACGTTCTGACCCAGAAAGCCGCAGCAGCTCCGCAGGCGGCCCCCGCGCTTGAGGCTCACGAACGCGCCGAGCACGCTCAGCTCGCCCGCGGCGTCCAGGTCGCTGGCCGTCGACTCCACCTCGCGGCCGCGCGTCGCCGCCGCCAGGACGCGAACGGCGCTGCGCAGCACGGCCTGCTCCTGCTCGGATGAGAGCGCGCTGGCTCGCGACGATGGCGATGGAGCGGGTTCAATCTTCAACGGTCGGCTCGCAGGTTTCGGTCCGGAAGCGGCCGCCTCGAACTCGCTGATCCGCACGGGCTGCCGGCGGCTTCCCCAATTGCCGGGCCGCTCATGATAGTGCCCGCCGACGGCCGCACCGCAGTGGCGGCACTTTCCCCCGGCCATATCGTACCGCGTAATCGAATAGCCGACGCGGCCAATCACCGGCTGCTTGCAATTCGGACAGTAGGTTGTCTGCTGCCGCTCGGCCGCGATGTTGCCGACATAGACGTAATTCAGGCCCGTTTTCACGGCGATGTCGTAGGCGGCCAGCAGCGTCTCGGCCGGCGTCCGCGGAGTATCCAGCATGCGGAAGTCCGGATGAAACGCGGTGAAGTGCACTGGCACGTTCGGGCCCAGAGCCTCCAGCACCCAATCGCACATCGCCCGCAATTCATCGTGCGAGTCGTTCTCCCGCGGGATAATCAGGTTCGTAATCTCGGTCCAGACCGGCGACTCGTGCACGAGCCACCGCAGCGTCTCCTTCACCGGCTCCAGGTGCGAGAGCGTCAGGTGGCGGTAAAAGTCCTCGGTGAAGCCTTTGAGATCGACGTTGGCCGCGTCCATGTGTTCGTAGAACGTCGGCCGGGCCGCGGCGGTGATGTAGCCAGCCGTGACGGCGACCGCCTTCACGCCGGCCTCGCGGCAGGCGCGGGCCGCGTCGATCGCGTACTCGGCCCACACGACCGGATCGTTGTAAGTAAAGGCGACGCTATCGCAGCCCAGCCGCCTGGCTGCCTGGGCGATGGCCTCGGGCGAGGCGCTTTCGCTGAGCTTCTCGATCTCGCGCGACTTGCTGATCGACCAGTTCTGGCAGAACTTGCAGCCCAGGTTGCAGCCGGCGGTGCCGAACGACAGAACGCTGGTGCCGGGATAGAACTGGTTGAGCGGCTTCTTCTCGATCGGGTCGATGCAGAAGCCGGTGCTGCGGCCGTAGGTCGAGAGGACCATCTGGCCGTCGCGGTTCTCCCGCACGAAGCAGAAGCCGCGGTCGCCCGGCCGCAGGTGGCAATCGCGCGGGCAGAGGTCGCACACGATCCGGCCCGGCTCGGTGTCGTCGTGCCACCATCCGCCCAGCCGGCTGCCATCGGGCAGCAGAGGCTCAGCCGGCGGCAGCGTGACGGCGCGGGACATACCGCAATTATACGCTACCGCGGCGGATGGCCCGGGCTGGCGGCGGTGCGGGCCGGCTGAAAGATCCAGTACGTCTGGCCGTCGCGCTCGGCGGGCGAGAGCCACGTCCGATCCTGGGCCGGCGTCGACTGCAGCAGCAGGGCCTTCAGGTCGGTCAGCACGGGGTCGCTGCTGCCGTAGTACGAATGGCCCCAGGGACTGCTGTCGATGGCCGTCACGTCGATCGTGTCGATGCCCGGAATGACGACGAGCCCCTGGCCCGCATCGCCGGCGCGCGGGCCGCGGTGCAAGAGCTGCGAGGCGAGCAGGGCGTCGTCGCGCGACGAGGCATAGAGCGTCAGCCCCTTGGCCGTCCGCCGCAGGGCCGGGGCGATGTTCGTGCGAAAATCCTCGGCGTCGAGGTCGGGCGCGGCGAGGATCACCTGATTGAACAGCCGCGACTCGCCACGCAGCTCCAGGTCGATCTCGCGGAGGGCAGCGCCGAGGGCCCGGTTGCCCATGCTGTGGGCGATCAGGTTGATCGAACGGGCCTGCGTGCGCTGCACGATTTCCAGCAGGAACTGCTTCAGGTTGGGGGCGCTGGTGGCCACGTTCGATTCGTCGGCGGCATACGTGAGCACGAACTTGTCGCTGGCCGGCCAGCTGAAAAAGACCGGCGCTCCATCGAACCGCAGATCGTGGTGCATCTGAGCGGTCCGGCGGGCGGCGTCCTCGAACGAGACGTTGAAGCCGTGTACGAAGATGAGCAGCTCCCGCCGCGGTGATTGCTCCACGCGCTGCTGAAGCAGCTCGAAGAACTTGGGGCTAGCCAGCCGCTGCGTGCCGCGGAGCACAACGTGCCGGGCGGCGTCCTCGCGGACCTCCAGCCGCAGCACCGTTGGCGCTTCCAGCTCGCCGGAAATGTGGCTGCGCGGAATCGTCACCTCGCACAGGCCCAGCTCGACGCGATTGCCGGCCGAGCGCTCGGTCGTGTACCAGCGGCCCGATTTGCCGACCTGACGGATCGCGGCGATCGTCGTGTTCGTCGCCTGCAGGCCCAGGCCCAGGCTCACGCCGCAGCCGGCAAAGACCAGCATCCACAGGCCCAGCTTTCGGCGGCTGGAGGCGACGAGCACCATGCAGACCGTGAGCAGGCCGCTGCACAGCGTCGGCAGGAACCGCACCAGCCGCGACGGCCAGTCGTTGGCCAGCGGTTCGGCCGCCCGGCGGTCGGTGCCATAAAAAACCTGCACGACTTCATAAGGCAGAGTCTCCGGGGGCGGCGCTGGCGGCATCAGCGCCGCGCCGCCGGCAGCAGGGAGGGGAGGCAGATCGCCGGCCAGCGGCTGTGCGGCCTCCACGGCGGGCGGGGCCGATTCGGGTAGCGCCAGCGGCGGCGCTGTTTCGGGGAGAGCGGTTGCTGGAGGTGCGATTTCCGGCTCCGCCATCCGTGGCACGAGCGGGTGTGGCTCGGCCGCCGACGGCGCTTCCGGCTCGAGCGTCCGCAGCGGATTCATTCGGAGTGCGGCTGCATCGGCCGTACGGAGCGGGTTGCCTTCGCGGTCGCGCGGCGACTGGGCCGAAGGCATTTCAAACGACCGGGACAGCGCCTTGGGATCCTCGATCGGCTGGAACGACTGCGGATCGAAGGGCTCGTGCCCCACGATGATCGGCCGGTGTGTCTCCGCCGCCTCGGGCCCGCTGGCCTGGCCGCCGCCAGACGCCGGATTGCCCGCCGTGGCGGGCTGCGAACTCTCCGAGCCGCAGCCCAGGACGAAGGCCAATCCCACTGACAATAAAGCAAGGAGACGCCGATCCATGGCCATGCTCCGCGAGGACAAGCGTCCGCTGCGCGCGAGCTCAGCGCGCACGATCCGCCCGATAGCGGCGGGATAGTAGTCCTGGCGCTCGCAGCACGCCAGAGCAAAGAGATCCGCAGACTGCCGCTAGCACGACCTTCAAAGCCGCGACCAGTGGTCGCGCGGCTCGGCTAGGGAGCAGTGAGCGATTTGCCGTTGTCCTGGGGGCCGAGTGCCAGCAGAAACGGCACGGCCTTCTTGGCCCATTTTTCCGGCGTGGGGTAGGAGGCGGCGCTGTCGCCAAAGCAGCTCTGGAGCATGTCGGTGTTGATGATTCCCGGATTGAGCGGCACGGCACACATCCCCGCGGGCAGCTCCTGGGCCAGCGCGAGCGTCAGCCCCTCGATGGCATACTTCGTCGCGCAGTAGGGAGCGACCTCCGCCGATGTCGAGCGGCCCCAGCCGGAGCTGAAGTTGACGATCACGCCCGCCTTGCACTTGACCATCGCCGGCAGAAAGTGCCGCAGGACGTGATAGACTCCCTTGACGTTCACGTCGATGACGCGGCTGAACTCGTCCTGCGGCACGTCCCACAGGGCCGCGTTGGCGTTGACGACGGCCGCATTGTTCAGCAGCAGATCGGGCGGTCCGCCATCGCCCAGGACTGCCTTGGCCCATTTACCGACCGCTGCGTCGTCGGCGACGTCGACCGCGTCAAAGTCGTGCGGGGAGCCGAAGCGCTTTTTCAGGCTCAGGGCGTGGGCCGGCTGCCGAGTGCAGCCGATGACGGTGTGACCGAGTTCGGCCAGCTTCTCGGTCATCGCCAGGCCCAGCCCGCGGCCAGCGCCGGTCAAGACAACTCGACGACTCATGTCTTTAGCCGGGACCAAACCTGGTCCCGGAGCGGAGGGAAAACGTTATCAGATGGAATGTGCACGCTCGCTTCCTGCGCGACCACTGGTCGCGGCTTTGAACGCGATGGGATTTTACCCGACAATGCCAGTCATGTCTCAGGCGCCGCGCTATTGCCCGCAGCAGCCACTGCCGCCGTACAGCTACGTCACGGGCCTTGCGCCGCACCCGACGCGCGATCCGGCGGGGCACAGTTTCGGCCGGCATGAAGCGCGACCTCCGCCGCTCGATGAGGCAAACTTCCGAGACAACCCTGCCTACCTGTTCGGCCTCGACCTGTTCAACCACGGCTTCTATTGGGAGGCCCACGAGGAGTGGGAGTCGCTGTGGCACGCCGCGGGGCGCAAAGGCGCGGCGGCCGACGTCCTGAAGGGCCTGATCAAGCTGGCGGCGGCCGGCGTGAAGGCCCGCGAGGGTCGGGCGGAGGGAGTGCGGCGGCATGCTCGCCGGGCGGAGGAGTTGTTGCGACCTGCACACCAGGGCGGCAGGCAACACTGCTTCGGCCTGTTTCTGGAAGATCTGATCGGTGCAGCCCAGTCGATCGCCGCGAGCGCGGACTCGCTGGCGGGCGACGGCCGGGCCGACGCTACCCGCCGGCTGCCGCTGACGCTGCGGCTCGAGTGAACGCGACGCTAGGAGATCGGCAGCGACCAGAACCAGGTTTCGGGCTGCGTCGATTGAAAGCCGGCGCGGCGGTACGCCTGCTGGGCGCGGTGGTTGTCGGCGCGGACTTCGAGCGTGACCTTGCAGCAGCCGCTGGCGCGGGCGTGATCGCGGACGGCATCGAGCAGCTGCCGGCCGATGCCCCGGCCGCGGACCTCGGGCCGCACGGCGATGTCGTGGATGTTGATCAGCGGACGGGCCTTGAACGACGAGAAGCCGACGAAGCAGAGGGCCAGTCCGACGGGGCGCTGTGTTTCTGTCGGCGGGCTGCGCTGGTCGTCATAGGCCAGGAAGACCCGCGCACCGCCGTGCCGCGCCAGACCCGCGATCAAGTTCTCGCGGGCATAGTCCGACAGCGGCCGGCCGTCGCCGAACTCGTCGCGGCAATACATGTCGAGCAACTCGACGATCGCGGCCTGATGCGCGGGATTCGACAGGTCGGCGAGCAGAATGGGCATAGTTCCGAGTTCCGAGTTCAAGGTTCAAAGTTGGAGCAGATTAACTTTGAGATTTGAACTCGGAACTTGCAACTACTCCGCTTCGCCGGCCGGCGGCGGCTCGTAATCGAAGTCTTTCCACTTCATCGCCTGCCGCAGCGGTTCGATGCGGAGCATGACTTCGCCGCTTTGAAAGAGGCGGACGGTGCCGCTGGACTGGCTGACGACGATCGCCAGCGAGCCGGTGGCCTTGCTGATGGCCGCGCCGGCCCAGTGGCGTGCGCCGAGGCCCTTGGAGAGCGTCAGGTTCGCGTAGGGAGCATCGACCAGCTGAGCGGCTTTCTCAACCGTGCCGTCGGCGTTGATGATAAACGCCCCGTCCAGCACGGCGACTTCCTTCACCGCCTCGCGGACGCGGGCGTCGTGCAGGTCGCGCTCGGTCCGGCTGTAGCCCTTGACCGGGTCGAACCCGGCGGGTTGGCAGTGGGCCAGCACCTTGCGGGTGTCGCCGACGACGAACATCGTGCCGATGGCCTTGCCCTCGCGCCCTTCGCGGCCGATTTCCACTGCCAGGTCGATCACGGTCTTCAGCGTCTCCAGCGGGACGCTCGTCTCGAGCTGCCGCAGGTCGCGGGCGGTCAAGCGGCCCAGGTGCTCGTCGAGCTCGATGAAGCTGATCGAGTCGATCGTATCGACCTCGAAGCCGCTATAGACCACGACGACGCGGGCACCGGGAGAGAGCACTTCGCGGGCGACGCCGGTCAGCAGGGCCTGCGTCAGCTTCTCGATGACCGGCGAGTCGGCCATGTTGAGGACGATCGTGGCCAGGCCGGCCTCGTCGGCCCCGGCCAGGTCCTCGGCCGTGTCGGCGGCCACGACCACCTGTAGTTCGCCGACGGCCTGCTTGAGCAGCGGCCACTCGGTCGGGCCTTCCAGCATGACCAGCACCGAGCCCGCCTCGGTCGCCTGGCACAGCCGGGCGGCCAGGTTGATCAGCGAGGCAAGTTGCGAGTCAAAACGCTGCATGCCGAGGGGCGGGGCCGGAGGAGCTGCGGCGGGCGTGGACGCGTCGGCATGGTACGCAGTCGGCTGCGATTCAGCAACCGCTTCCGCGGCTGAAAATCCGGCCTCGCCGCCAGATTGCGTGGGGGAGTCTCCGGCGATAGGGTTGGTCAGCATTTCCACGTTGGGGAACTCAAGGACCTATCCATGAAACGCTACTACACGCCGCCGGTTTCGAGCCTTTCCCGCCGGGAATTCGCCCTCGCGGGTCTGGCCGGGCTGTCAGCCCTGATGGTTAATCCGGCTCGGGGGCAGCTGTCGGCCAGAAAAATGCGAGTGGCGGCCATCAATTCGATCTTTCGCCTCCGCTCGCACGCCTATCACATCGTCGGCCGGATGGTCTACGGCTTTCAAATGGACGGGCTGCACCACCAGCCGGACATGCAGGTGGTGCGGATGTACAACGACCAGGTGCCGCCCGCCGATCTGAGCCAGTCGTTCTGCCAACGGCACGGGATCGAGCTGGTCAAGACGCCGGCTGCGGCCCTGGGTGGGGCGGAGCTTGACGTCGATGCGGTGGCCCTGATCTGCGAGCATGGCGACTATCCGGTAAATGAATTTGGCCAGATTTTGTATCCGCGTTACGAGCTGTTTCAGCAGATTGTGGAGGTTTTTGAGAAGAGTGGCCGGAGCGTGCCGGTCTTTGTCGATAAGCACCTCTCGTACGACCACCAGAAGGCCGCCAAGATGGTCGCCACGGCCAAGCGGATGGGTTTTCCGCTGATGGCCGGCTCGTCGCTGCCGGTCACCTGGCGGGTGCCGCAGGTCGAATTGCCCCGCGCATCGCCGCTGGTCGAGGGCGTCTGCACCTTTGGCTACGACCGCGGCCTGGCCGAGATCTACCTGTTCCACGGCCTGGAAGTGCTCCAGTGCATGCTGGAGCGGCGGCGGGGCGGGGAGACCGGAGCCAAGACGGTGACCTGCCTAGAGGGGGATGCCGTCTGGAAGGCCTGCGACGAGGGCCGCATCAGCTGGCCGCTCGTCGAGGAGTCGATCGGCCGCTGCCCCAGCGCCAACGTTGGCCCGATCCGCGAGAACGTCCTGAAGCCGCTCGCCATCCTGATCGAATACGCCGACGGCACGCGGGGGGCGGCCCTCAACCTGATCGAGGCCGTCTCGGAGTTCGGCTTCGCGGGCCGCCTGAAGGACCAGCAGGAGCCGGTGAGCTGCCTGTTCCATCTGCCCGAGCCGCCCGGGGCGAGATTCTTCGACCCGCTCACCTGGCACATCGAGCAGCACTTCTATAGGCGGCCGACGTACCCGGTCGAACGCACCCTGATGACCAGCACCGTGCTCGACCTGGCCCTGCACTCGCTCAAGGACGGCAGCCGGCCGATTTCCAGCGAGGCGCTGGATATCCACTATCAGCCGCCGGCCAGCAGCGGCTTTTTCCGCGGACCCGTCATGGATCGGCATTAGGCAAGTGTAGTCCGCTCGCTCGGCGAGAGGACTACACGAATTGCCGTCAGGCTGGCCCGCGCGGGGCTGGAAGGCTATGCTCCGAATGGGTGCACGCGCAGCTCCTTATGCGACTAACGACGTATATCCTCGCGGTCCTCTTGGCGGCGGCTTCGTGGTCCATCGGCACCGGTCAACCGCCCACGGAAGCGGCCTTGCAGGCCGAAGTCGCCCGGCTGATCCGGCAGCTGGACGCCGATCGCTACGAGCAGCGCGAGCAGGCCTCGCTGGCCCTCCGCCAGATCGGCATGCCGGCGCTGGCGGCGCTGCGCCAGGCGCGGCAGCACGCGAGCATGGAGGTTCGCTGGCGGGCCCGCGCGATCGTGGACGAGCTGACCGTGGGAGTGCGGCGGCGCGAGCTGGTGGCGTTCTGCTCGCAGAGCGACGAGCGGCTGGACCTGGAGCAGGGGATGTGGCTGATCGCGCGGATCATCGATCCGGAAGTGCAGCGGTCGGAGATCACCCGGCAGCTGGATGCGCTGGCGGCCCGCGTCCGCGAGCGTCTGGGCAAGGGCGTCGATCCCGCGGCCGCCGATCCGCAGGCCGCGGTCGCCGCGCTGCGGGACGTGCTCTTCGTCCAGGAAGGCTTCACCGGCAATGCGGACGACTATTCCAACCCCGACAACAACGCCGTGCACCGCGTGCTGACCACGCACAAGGGCCTGCCGATCCTGCTCTCGCACGTCACGATCGCCGTCGCCCGGCGGCTGCGGATTCCGATCGCCGGCGTGCCCGTGAGCCCGTACATCGTGAAGTACGACGGCGCCCGCGCGCCCGCGGGATATGCCAAGGACGACATCTATTTCCATCCCTACGAGCAGGGCCGCCTGCTCAGCCGCGAGGACCGCGTCAAGGACTTCGCCGGCGAAGATCCCGACCGGATGGAGCCGGAAGGCTCGCGCCGCGAAATCCTGCTCCGCATGCTCCGCAACCTGATCTCGGCCTACTCGAACCGCGGCCAGGGCGAGAAGCTGGAAGAGGCGGAAGAGCTGAAGTCGCTGCTGGAAGCGTTCGCGAAGCCCGCAGAGCCGTAGACGGCCACCAGCGACAGCTAGCCGCGCAGGCCTGCTTGCCGCATTAGCCGGTCGGTGGCTTGATACGCCTCGGCAACCCACTCGGTGATCTTGTCGGGCTGGGGCGAGTATTCGAGCTCGATCGAGATCGCGCCGTCGATGCCGAGGGCCTTGATCTCGCGGAGGTAGGGCTCGAAGGGCACGACGCCGCGGCCGGGCGGCAGGTCGCCGTGCTTCTGGCCGTCGCAGTCGGAAATGTGTACGTGGATCGCCTTGCCCTTCAGGCGGCGCAGCTCCTCCGGCGCGACCTTGGCCAGGAGCAGATGCGAGACGTCGATGTTGGCCCGCACCGCCGGATGATTGCAGTCGTCGAGGAAGCGGACCATCGAATCGACGCTGTTGACCAGCGACAGGTGGAACGGCTCCAGCTCCAGCGCGATTTGCACGCCGAGCTGGCTGGCATAGTCGCCCAGCCGGCGGCAATTCTCCACGCCCGTCTTCCACTGCTCGGCCGGCGGAATCACTTCCTGGTTCCAGATGTACTCGCCCAGCACGAGCAGCACGTTGCGGGCCTCGTACTCAAAGGCCAGATCGAGGTACTTCTTGACGCGGTCCACGTGAAACCGCTGCACGCTGGGGTTGAA